>Ga0247727_10016620_pt1 | contig 11848 bp, 8 predicted proteins | sample WisWelCaveWW1625_FD_202498 | JGI IMG/M metagenome (GOLD analysis project Ga0247727, IMG submission 202498) | Biofilm microbial communities from Wishing Well Cave, Virginia, United States - WW16-25 | ecosystem: Environmental > Aquatic > Deep subsurface > Groundwater > Cave microbial mat | place...
TGCGCGCCCGCGACGGGGCCGACGACAACCGCATCGTCCGGCTGTAGGGCAAGTCTCCGACTTCCCCAGGGTTGCTATACTCGAAAGCCATGATCCGCATCCTGGTCTTCGCCTGGCTCACGGCGGCGGTTCTGATCGCCCAGATCGATCCCGACTACGTCGTCCCGAAGGAAAACCCATTTGCCTCGCCCGCCGACCTCAAGCGGGGCGAGCAGCTCTTCCTCGGGCACTGCGCCTCCTGTCACGGTCCGAAGGGTGAGGGCGGCCGCGGGCCCTACCTGGCGCGTCCCCGCCTGCCCCGCGCCCCAGACGACGCGGCCCTGTTCGCCCTGCTGCGGGACGGCATCCCCGGCACCGAGATGCCCGCCGCCTGGGTGATGATCATGAAGGAACTCTGGCAGACCGTCACTTACGTCCGCAGCCTGGGCCGGACCGCAGAGGAAAAAGTCCCTGGCGACGCGGCCCGCGGCGCGGCGCTGTTTACGGGCAAAGGCAACTGCGCCTCCTGCCACGTCGTCCGCGGCCAGGGTGGCACATTCGGTCCCGACCTGTCGGAGATCGGCGCCCGCCGCAGCGCCTCCTACCTTCGCGCGGCGCTGCTCGAGCCCGAGAAAACGGTCCCGGAAGGCTTTCTCCAGCTTCGCGTCGTCACCCGCGACGGCCGCCGCATTACCGGCATTCGGCTGGGCGAGGATACCTTCACCGTCCAACTCCGCGACCCGGCCGGCGTGTATTCCTTGCTCAAGCAGGACCTTAAAGAGTATCATAAAGACCCAGGTAAGTCCCCGATGCCCTCCGCCCGGGGGCTGCTCTCCGGCTCCGAGCTCGACGACCTGGTCGCCTGGCTGATCTCCCTCCGAGGTGGTTCATGAAACGCACCGCGCTCGTCTGCTCGCTGGCGGTGATCGCCGCCGCACAGGTTCCCTACGACCGCATCCGCCGCGCCGACGCCGAACCCGGCAACTGGCTCACCTACTCCGGCAACTACGCCTCCCATCGCTTCTCGCGGCTCAACCAGATCACCCCCGCCAACGTCCGCCGCCTGAAGCCCGCCTGGGTCTACCAGATGCGCGCCAGGGACAAGGTGGAGACCACGCCGCTGGTGGCCGACGGCGTCATGTACGTGACCGAGCCGCCCAGCGACGTAACCGCCCTGGACACCCGCACCGGACGTCCCCTGTGGAGCTATCGCCGGCCCATGCCCAAGGGCGTGCGCGGGTGCTGCGGCCAGATCAACCGCGGCGCCGCGCTGCTCGACGATATGGTATTCGTAGGTACCTACGACGCCCACCTGGTGGCGCTGGACGCCAAGTCCGGCGTGGTCCGCTGGGACTCGGCCGTCGCCGACCACAACCTCGGCCACTCCATCACCGTCGCGCCACTGGCCGTCAAGGACAAGATCGTGGTCGGCATCGCCGGCGGAGAGTACGGCGTGCGCGGCTTCGTCGACGCCTACGACGCCAAAACCGGCAAGCGCGCCTGGCGCTTCTGGACCGTCCCGGCGGCGGGCGAGCCCGGCGTCGAAACCTGGGCCGGCGACTCCTGGAAGAACGGCGCCGCCACCACCTGGGTCACCGGCGCCTACGACCCCGAGCAGAACCTGGTCTTCTGGGGCACCGGCAACCCCGGCCCCGACTGGAACGGCGAGGTCCGCAAAGGGGACAACCTCTATTCCGACTGCCTGCTCGCCCTGGACGCCGACACCGGTAGGCTCAAATGGTATTATCAGTTCACCCCACACGACGTCCACGACTGGGACGCCACCGAGATCCCGGTGCTGGCCGAAGGGGTCATCCGTGGCGAGAAGCGCAAGCTGGTGCTGTTCGCCAACCGCAACGCCTTCTACTACGCGCTCGACCGCCAGACCGGCCAGTTTCTGATGGGCAAGCAGTTCGCCACTCAGACCTGGGCCAAGGGTCTCGACGACAGCGGCCGCCCCATCCGTCTTCCCAATACCTTCCCCACGGTCGAGGGAACCAAGGTGTACCCCAGTGTTCCGGGGGCTACCAACTGGTTCAGCCCGTCTTACAACCCGCAGGCGAATCTGTTCTATGTCGCCACCCGTGAGGAGGGCGGTATCTACCACATGGGCGAGGCCGAGTATAAGCCGGGCGCGCAGTTCAATGCCGGTGGATTCCGCAACATCCCGGGCGAGGAGCCCTGGGGGGCCATCCGCGCGTTGCGCCCAACCACCGGCGAGCTGGCCTGGGAGTTCAAGCTCCACACGGCACCGTGGGCCGGCGTGATGTCCACTGCCGGCGGTCTGGTCTTCGGCGGAACCAACGAAGGCGATGTCTTCGCTCTCGACGCCGCTTCCGGCAAGTTGCTATGGCGCTTTCAGACCGGCGGATTGATCGCCTCGAACCCCATGAGCTACCTCAGCGGCGGCAGACAGCATGTGGCTATCGCGTCGGGCAGCGCCATCTTCACCTTCGCTCTGGAAGAATAAGCGCGAGGAAGCACCTTGCAAACAGTGTGCACCGCACCCTTGTGGGCTGTGATATACTGACCCATCCGCGTCCATGCGCCGCTCACCCCTACTGGTGATGCTGGTGGCGTCCGCGCTCGCCGTCCGCGCCGAGCCGGCGCCGGAGCCGGTCCTTCCCACCGATCCGGGCCTCCAGCAGTCCCTGGAAACCGCCATCGAAAACCTCGCGCTCGGCGCACCCCTGCGAGAGCACCGCTTAGCCCTATCGCTGGTCGACGTAACCGACCCTAACCGTCCGCGCTACGCCGGCCTGAATGACCAGGACATGATGTACGCGGCCAGCCTCCCCAAGATCGCCGTGCTGGTGGCGGGCTTCGAGAAGATCCGCGCCGGTCTGATGGCCTACACCCCGTCGGTGAAGGACATGTTCACCCGCATGACCCGGTACTCCTCGAACGCCGACGCCTCGCTGGCCATCCACCGCGTGGGCTTCGAGTACATCGCACGAGTACTCATGAGCGCGAAGTACCGGCTCTACGACCCGCTGCGCAACGGCGGACTCTGGCTCGGCAAGGCTTACGGCGGGCCGAACGACCACTGGCGGCGCGACCCGCTCAACAACATCTCTCATGGCGCGACCAGCTTGCAGGTGGCGCGATTCTTCGTGCTGCTCGAGCAGGGCCGCCTGGTGAACCCCGCCTACAGCGCCGAAATCAAGGAGATCCTCTCCAAGCCCGGCATCCACCACAAGTTCGTGAAGGGTCTGGAATCGCACGCGGGCCACGAGATCTACCGCAAGTCCGGGACCTGGCGCGATTTCCACTCCGACGCCGCGCTGATCGAGCACAACGGCAAGAAGTACATCGCCGTGGCGCTGATGAAGGATCCCCGGGGCGGCGAGATCCTGCCGCAGATTATTCAGACCATGGACACTCTGGTCTGCGCCGACTGACCGTCACCATAACCGCTCCATTTCCCCTGCGATCGTCTGGTGCTCCTGCGCCGAGTTCAGCCGCAGGACGTTGGACATGATGGCCACCAGGTAGACCTTCTTCCCCGACTCCACTACCGCCACCGAGTGCATCAGGTTGACGTCGTTGCCCGCGTAGGCCTTGCACGTGTACCCCGGCTCGGGCCGGCACTCGAACAGCGACCCCGACTTGAAAAACACCGCCGCGCGGGCGAGCGCCGGCGAGGAGACGTAGCGGTAGCGCGGCCGGGCAAAGTAAATCAGCCGCTTGAGCTCCAGGCTGGACCACTCGTCCACGAGTTTTCCCTGCTCCATCCTGATGAGCCAGCGGAGCAGCTCGTGTGCCGTTGCGTAGCTGGCCGTGCCGGGGACCACCGCCGAGGCCCCCTTGGTGAAGAACGTCCCCAGGCGCAGCCGTGACGGATCGAGGCCTGCGGCGCGGAGAGGATCTTCCAGGGTTTCGAGCGACAGCCGCGAGAGCTCCGGCTTGGGCGTGTCGCGAAAAAACGCCGCCTCTTCCTCAGCGCTTACCGGATATCGGCTCTCGAACCGCCGCACCAGCATGGCCTGCTTCCAGGTCACCGATCCCGCGGCATTCGAGCTCTGCGACAGCATGTGGTCGAGCCACTCCCACAGGTTGAAGCGGTCGCCCGGGCGCATGGCCCGGTTCACCACCGCCGGATCGCCCTCGTTGTAAAACGGCGCCGTCTTGCCGTCGCGAAAGGCGAACCGGTCCGCCGCGACCACTGCCTCCCGCAGCAGCTTTTCGCGGGCCTCGACGGAGGGATGCGCGCGCGCCACCGCGTCGAGCAGGCCGGTGGCCACCAGCAGCTTCCCGACGCTGCCCGGAATCAGCTTCTGGTCCGGCCGCAGCGCGGCGTAGCGCGGGCGCCGCGGATCGCTGATATCGAGCAGCGCCACGCTGTACGACGGATCGCGTGCTGCGAAGATCTTCTCGAGACCTGCCTGGAGGGCGGGGTCGGCCCTGGTCGCGGGTCCCAGGTCGAAGGAGTCGTTCGTCCCTTTGAGTCTCAGCACGACCTGGCCGCTCGAGAGCAGCGCGCCGGGGGGGAGCTTCCCGACACCCTTGATCTTCCCTTCGTGGACCAGCCGGTAGCCGGCCAGCCGCCGGATCCCGGTGCGCGCGGCAGCGTCGAGCGGATAGGCTTGCGCCGTCGGCACGGAAATCGCCAGCGCCGCAACCAAGCGCCTCGCAAGCGGGCGCCTCACAAGTGGTCCTCGAGCCGGACCCGGCGGGCCGCCGGCTGAGGTTCCAGACGGCTCAGCGCTTCGAGCGTCCGCTCCTCGCGCGACCGCACCAGCGGCCGGATCTGGAACAGCCGCAACTGGCCCTTCTCGAAGCCGAACTCGATGTCCCAGGGCAGGGGCCGGCCGGCCTCGTTGTGCGCCTTCGGGTAGCGCGCGTCCACGTCGGCGACCATCCGCCGGATCTGGGCGATCTCATCCGCAGTCAACACGAAGTCCTCGCTGCTGGTGGGGCGGTTCTCGACCCCGCCCGCCGGCACGAGCACCTTCCGGTATGGGCTGCGCGACTGCTGCAACAGCCGGACCTCGCCGTTCGGCCGCAGCAGCAGCGACTCGGCGACGCCCCCATCCACCACCGCCATCACGCCCTCGCTCACGTTCACCGTGATCTCGCCGGCCGCGCCCGTTTCCAGGTTGATCGTCCCGATCACCCCCGATTTGTCCGACGGCACCGATCGCATCACGATCACCGAGGCGGCCACGTTCTCCTGCGACCGCAGGATCTTGGCCCGCCAGTCGTAGGCCCGCTCGGTGAACGGTGAGGCCCAGACGTCGCGAAGGGCCTGCATGATGTTCCCGGTCCCCACCTGGTTGGGCACGGTCAGGTTGAGGCCTGCGCCGGTGAACCCGGGCAGATCCTCGGCGTTGGTGTCGCTGCGGACGAACACGCCGTAGCTTCCTTCCGGCCCGAACATCTCCTGCATCCGCGCGGCCAGGCTCCGCTCCACTCCGGGATCGAGCGGCGTCGCGCGGATGGCCTCCCGGATGCGCGCCAGACGCGGGTAAATGAAGTTCCTCACTTCGCTGGCCGAGGCGAAGGCCCGGCGCATCTTCTCCGCCTCGGCCAGCGCCTGCTGCACTTCCTGCTGCAATCCCGGCTTCGATCGCAGGTGCTGGTGGAAGATCCCGAACGGCAGCGCCAGCGCCGGGGCGACGCGGTCGGGGAAGTAGCTCATGAGCTGGGCCAGGTTGGCGGCCTTGGGGCCCACCAGGACGCCCGCGTCCTTGACGCCCAGGTCCCGGAGCGAGAGAACGCGCCGTTCGGAAAGGTTCAGGCGGCTGGTGTCCAGGTCGACGCGCGGCCGCGACGTTGCCGGCTGGTCCAGCCAGATTTTCTGCTCCTCAGAGGTGAGGCCGCCTGCCTCGCGCAGGATCACGGTGCCCCGCGGCGTCACCGCGTAAACGATCTCCTTGTCCTTGTACTTCCGCAGCACGGGCAGCAGGGCGGAGGGCGCCGACGCGTTGGGGATACCCAGGTTCGCGGCCAGAAGCTGGGCGTGAGAGAGCGCGTTGCCGCTGTCGAAGGTCAGGATGCCGGCCATCGGCTTCAGGTCGGCCAGCGTCTCGGGTATTACGTAGATGCGGTCGGGGTCGACGGGGGCGTCCTCTCGCCCGGCGTCGAGAAAACCCAGCCGCCCCACCGCCACGCCCGGATTCAGCCCCACGATTCCGCGGCTCGACGACTGGCCGAACACCTGATGCCGGATTCCCACGGCCTGGTTGGCGTCGGCGACCAGAGGATCGAGCGCCGCGGAGAGCGGCAGCGCCATCGACCCGCGCAGCAGGTGGTCCACCAGCCCGCCCGCGGCCGGCTCCACCGGCTCATAGAGCCGCGCCACCGGGCCGAAATCCTTGGCCACAGTCGCGCGGCACCATTCAGTGCCCCGGGCCAGGTACTTTACCGCCTGATAATAGGCTTCGGCGTCCACCTCCGGCGGCAGCCCTTCGGCCTCGCGGCGCAGCGCCTCAAACTCTCGCGGCGAGAGCAGCCCCGCCCCGGCGGCGAAACGGAGATGATCCACCAGCAGGGCGAGGCGCTGGCGTCTGGTCCCCTGGCCGCCCGCCGGAGCACGGAACCCGAACTCCACCAGCAGCGCGTTCAGGTCGAGCAGATCCAGGTTACGCCGCCCGTCGGCGCTGGCTGCCACCATCCGCCGGATCTCCATGCTCAGCGTTCCGGCGATCCGAAACGCCGCCTCCGCGTCACGCTTGCCGAGCGCCCCGGCCAACTCGGCCAGCCGTGCCTCGGCCGCGGTCGCCGCCAGCTTCTTCTCAAACGCCCCGATCTGCGCCTGGAGCCCGCGCTCCTGCTGCTCCCGGCGCAACATGCCGGCCAGCTCTTCGAGCTGGGTCCGCGCGGCGCCCTGCGGGTCCTTCGCCTTGAGGTAGTTCTCCACGGCTGGCAGATCGTTTGGTCCCGGCGAGGAGTGGATCTGGTTGCGAATCGGTTGGAATCGGCGGTCCTGGTCGGCGACGCTCTTCGCCAGCGCGCGGATCTTCTGCGCGGTGGTGTGCGGCGCCCCGTGCGGCACGGCGGCCACAGCCTGGTTGGCCAGATAATAATGGCGAGCCGTCCAGGCGGGGTCGGCGAGCATCTCGATCAGCAGCTTGCGGCCGGCCTTCTCCTCGTCTTCGGCCTGGCGCGCTCCGCGATAGGTGCGGGCGCCCCGATAGATCCAGCCCTGGTCAGCCTCCACCAGGTATTGCTCCAACACAAGCTGCTTCAGGCGGTGATGATCGCGCCGCAGGTCGAAGAATTCGTGAAACGCGAGCGGCGCCAGGATAGTCCCCAGGTCGAGATTCCATTGGGCCAGGCGCGCCGCCTGCGGGCTGATTTCGGCGTGCTGGCGGCCGCCGCCAAGCGGCTTGCAAGGCAGACCCTGCGGCGGATGCACGCTTCCGTCGTTGCAGTACCAGCGGATGCGCAGGTACGGTCCCTTGGGGTGCTTCTTGAACCCGGACACGAGCTTCTGCGCCTCGCGGGCCTGCGCGGGGGTGAGGGCGGGGAGCAACCCGTCGGCGCACACCACGGCTACCGCCGCCACGCTTAGTCCCACCAAGAACCTCAACATGGGCAAACGGAAATCATAACGCACCCCGGACCTTGCGCACCTGCCGCTCGAAGACCTCCGGATCGGTCGCGGGCAGCTCGCAGATCCCGCGCTCACAGACGTAGGCCGTCGCGCGCCCGCGCAGCGCCCGCTTGCCCTCGACCACCGGCGCCACACGGGCCAGGTTCGCTACCTCGGCGTCGGCCACCACCGCCAGCACCCGGTTTGGCGCGAAGGTTCGGCGCAGACGCGCGAGGAACGGCTCCGCTTCCGGGCGGGCCTTGGGCGTAACGATGACGATCTCGCGCGCCGCGTCCCGGTGGAAATCGATCGCCAGGAGCATCTCGCCGAAGGCCGCCGGCGACCGCTCGATCCCGGTCCCGGCCGCGCGCAGCGCCCGCTCGGCCCGCTGCCGGTAAGCGTCGCGCAGGGTCAGCTCGTGGAGTCGCAACAGGTTCATCACCGCTACCGACGCCCCGGAGGGCTCGGCGCCATCGGGCCCCGGTTTCTCACGGGCCACCAGGGCCTCGTGGTCGCCGCTGGTGCGGAAGAAGCCGCCGCCGGCGCGGTCTTCGTAATGCTTCTCGAGCAACCCATCCAGGCGGATCGCCTCGGCGAGCCAGCGAGCGTCGCCGGTGGCCTCGAACAGGTCGAGCAGGCCCGCCGCCAGAAACGCATGGTCTTCCAGATACCCATTGTGCCGGGCTTGGCCATCCTTCCAGCTCCGCAGCATCCTGCCATTGCGCTCGACGCTCGACAGCAGGAATCCCGCCGCCCGAGCGGCCCGCCCGGCATGGCGCGGCTCGGCGAGCACGAGGGCAGCTCGGGCGAACGCCGATATCGCCAGGCCGTTCCAGGCCGTGAGGATCTTCTCATCCCGCAATGGCGGCGCGCGCTTCTTCCGCGCCACATAGAGCGCCTCGCGCGCCTGCTCAAGCCCCGGGGGCGCCGCCTTGCCGGCCAGATGCAGTATGTTGCGCCCCTCTAAGTTCCCCTCCTTTGTCACCCCGTAATACTCCCGCAACTGCAGCGGCGCCTCCGCTGCGGGCCACGTGAAGAACCACCCTTCCCGCCGGACGCCCTTGTCGTCGGCGCTGTCGGCGTCGGTAGCCGAGTAGAACCCGCCGCCGGGCGCGCTCATGTCCCGCTCCAGGTAACGCAGGATCTCCCGCGCCACACGCGCGAAGTCTTCGCGCCCGGTCGCCTGGTAAGCCTCCAGATAATCGAGGACCAGCAGGGCGTTGTCGTAGAGCATCTTCTCAAAGTGCGGGACGAGCCACCGCTCGTCGGTCGAGTAGCGATGGAACCCGCCGCCCGCATGATCGTACATGCCTCCGGCAGCCATCTTTTCAAGCGTCAGCGTGGCCATGCGCAGGGCCTCGGAATCGCCGGTGCGACGGTGCTGCCGCAGCAGGAACCGCTGCGGCAACCCGCTCGGAAACTTCGGCGCGCCCCGGGTCCCGCCCCACGCCGGATCGAAGTGCTCGCGCGCCCACCGCGCCGCGTCGTCGAGCGCTTTCACTCCGGGCAGTCCTGCGGCCGGCTTGGGAGCCAGGTACTCGCGCACCTGCTCGACGATGTGATCGCTTGACTCGCGGACCTTCTGCGGCTCCTTCTCGTACACCTCCTTCAGCTTCCGCAGCACTGTCAGGAACCCCATGGAGGCGCCGCGGTCGCCGTCCCGCGGAGGGAAATACGTTCCGCCGAAGAACGGCTTGCGGTCGGGCGTGAGCCACACGTTCAGCGGCCAGCCGCCGCGGCCAGTCCAGGCCTGCACGGCCGCCATGTAGATCGCGTCCACGTCGGGCCGCTCCTCCCGGTCCACCTTTACTGCTACATAGTTATCGTTGAGATAGCGGGCGATCTCCAGATCCTCGAACGACTCCTCTTCCATTACATGGCACCAGTGGCAGGTAGAGTAGCCGATGCTTACCAGCACCGGCCGGCCCAGCTTCCGCGCCCGCTCAAACGCCTCATCTCCCCACGGATACCACTCCACCGGATTATGGACATGCTGCAAGAGGTAGGGGCTGGTTTCGCGCGCCAGCCGGTTGGAGAACCGCGGCGTCCCGTCGGGATTCAGGTGACGGGTGCGCGGCTTCTCCGCCGCGCCGATCACGAGTGCAACCGCCAGTCCCGCGAGCCACCGCATGCTCCTCCTATACTACGCCCTGCGCCGGAAGCCGGCATCCGTGGCGAATCCGTTCAGGCGCGGCTGGGGACTCGGAGCAGGCCGGCCGAGGCCATCTGCTCGAAAGGAGCGTCAAAGGCAAAGGCCTCCTGGATCTTCCGGCTCCGGGCCACGGCCAGGCAGGCGCAATCGAACGGGCTCCAGTCCTTATCCGCGTATTGCTCGAAGATACGCCAGGTCTCCTCGTAGTCCTGGTCGGTCAGGCGGATCACGCGGAAGCGCTGGCTTTGCAGGATCGAGCGCAGGGTCCGGGCCGCGGTCCGCCGGCCCAGCCGCCTGCCGATCCGGGTCAGGGCCTCCATCAGGGTCGTATCCGCAAGGACCAGGGAAGCGTCCCGGCCGGCGCGTTTCAGGTAGGACACCGCCTCGCGGTGGTGCGCGTCGTCGGCGTCCACCAGGGCGTAGAGGGCGCTCGTATCGACGATGATGGATCGCACTGGCATCGGCGCTCAGGTGGGGCGGCGGCCTCGTTTCGGCATGCGCCTCAGGCGCGCAGCGGCGAGCGCCTGATCGTGCCGTTCGCTCACCCGGCCCGGCCCTCCGCGACCGATACCGACCATGTCCCAGAGGCAGTCGCGTTCCAAGGGGTGGTCCGGGCGGCCGTGCATGCGCTTGTCGATCCATTCCCGGATCACAGCCGACATCGACCTGCCCGCCTGCCTGGCTTCGTCAGCAAGGAACTGGTACTGCTCTTCGAAAAGCATCAGTTGGGAACGATGCATGTTTACATCATACATCATACACACCCTCGGGAGGAGATGCCGGCCCAGGTGCTATAACATGAGGCATGCTCCGCTATGCCGCCGGTCTGGCGGTCCTCGCCACCCTCGCGGTCGTCTCGCTCCCGCCCCGTCCGGCCTCCACCGCCGGACTGGCCGCCATCCGCGTTCCAGACGGCTTCGAGGTGACCCGCGCCGCCAGCGCCGATCTCACCTCCTACCCGATGCTCGGCACCGTGGACGACCGCGGCCGCCTGTTCCTGTGCGAGTCCTCCGGCCATACCCTCACCACCAAGGACATGATCGCGCGGCCCGACTACCGTATCCGCGTTCTCGAAGACCTCGACGGCGACGGCGCCTACGATCGCTCGAAGGTCTTCGCCGACCGCCTGACCCTGCCGGCGGGCGCCGTGTGGCTGAAGGGATCGCTCTACGTCGCAGCGCCGCCCCACCTGCTCCGCTTCGACGACCTCAACAACGACGGTATCGCCGACCGCCGCGAAGTGGTCCTCACCGGCTGGAACCTCTCGGCGAACGCCGCCTCGCTCCACGGTCCCATCCTCGGCCCGGACGGCTGGCTCTACCTCACCGACGGACGCCACGGCTTCAACATCCGCACCAAGGAAGGCACGGTACTCGCGGGCAAGGCCTCCGGCATCTGGCGCAGCCGCCCCGACGGAACCGGCCTGGAGCGCGTCGCCGGCGGCGGCTTCGACAATCCCGTGGAGGTCGTCTTCACCGGGCCGGGCGAGATCATCGGCACCATGACCTACTTCCAGGACCCAAAGGACGGCCAGCGCGACGCCCTGCTCCACTTCGTCGAGGGCGGGGTCTATCCGAAGCCGCACCCCACCGCCGTCGAGTTCAAGCGCACCGGCGACCTGATGCCGGTGATGACCAAGTTCGCGCGGGTGGCCCCAGCGGGCCTGGAGCGGCTGGAGCGGGCCGCGTTCGGACGTGAGTATCAGGGCAACCTGTTCTCGGCGCACTTCAATTCTCACCGCATCCTGCGTCACGTCCTCACCCGCGACGGCGCGACCTTCCGCACCGAGGACTCCGACTTCCTGGTCTCCTCCGATCCCGACTTTCACGCGACCGACGTCATCGAGGACCGCGACGGATCGCTGCTGGTGGTCGACACCGGGGCCTGGTTCATCCACGGCTGCCCCATCTCGCGGATCTCGAAGCCTCAGATCCGGGGCGGGATCTACCGGGTGCGGCGCAAGGGGGCAGATCACCGGGTGGGGCCGCCGCCCGAGGATCCGGCGCGGCGCGTGTTTCGTATGTCTCCGGCTGAGGTACGGACGGCATTGCGGGACGCGGACTTCACGGTCCGGATCGCCGCGGCCCGCGTCGCGGGGATGAACCGTGACCGGGAGGCTGTGTCGCGGCTGGTCGAAATGCTGCGGGACGATCATCCGGCGGTCCGGCGGCAGGCGGCCA
>Ga0247727_10016621_pt1 | contig 11847 bp, 7 predicted proteins | sample WisWelCaveWW1625_FD_202498 | JGI IMG/M metagenome (GOLD analysis project Ga0247727, IMG submission 202498) | Biofilm microbial communities from Wishing Well Cave, Virginia, United States - WW16-25 | ecosystem: Environmental > Aquatic > Deep subsurface > Groundwater > Cave microbial mat | place...
CTCGTAGAGAGCCTTCACCAGCGCATGGCCGAATTCGCCGTTGGCCCCGGTGACGAGTGTATGCGAATCGGTGATGGTGTTTCCCAAGCGTCCGGCTCCTCGTGTCGATCAAGTCTTCGGGTCGGTTCTTCCCGCGCGGGATTTTGGTTGGCAGACTAGGGATGGAGTGCGGGATCGTCAATCGATGAAGAACTCATGAGCTCGAGTCACGACTTGTTTTTCGAATTCGTCCAGAGAATCGCAGCGGAACGCGCCGTTGCGATCTTGCGTGCCTCCGATCCGACCGTGATTGACCCGGCCCTTGAAGCAGTCCTGAGCGCGGGTTTCCGCCTGGTCGAGATCACCTTGACGACGCCTTTGGCGCTGGAAAGGCTTCGCGTCTGGGCGGCACGCGGGCAGGCATGCATCGGGGCAGGATCCGTACTCACCGTCGAACAAGTGCGAGCCGCACGGGAGTGCGGTGCCCAATTCCTGGTCTCGCCCGTTGTCGATGTCGCAGTCATCGCCGAGGCGGCGAAGCTGCGTGTGCCGATGATTCCGGGCGCGTCGACGCCGACCGAACTGTGGATGGCCCATCGGAGCGGGGCACCGTTGCAGAAGTTATTCCCGGCGCCCGCGGGAGGCCCGGTCTTCGTTCGCGCGGTGCTCGCTCCGATGCCTTTCCTGCGGATCCTCCCGACCAACGGGGTCGACGAGACGAATGCCGCCGACTATTTGCGAGCCGGCGCTGTCGCGGTCGGATTCGCCCGGCCGTTGTTCGATCCGGACCTGATGAAAGCGCGGCGATTCGATCAGATCGAGGAGCGAGCTCGGACACTGCTCGCGAGCGTCTTGAATCCGCCTCCCGAAGGCGAGGGCACCCGGTGAATGCTCCCTTGCCGAGATCGAGCGGCAATTCTCGCATGGCGAGGTCGCTGGAACTCCTTCAGCATGTGGCTGGTGAAGTCTTCGGCCGCAATTCCAAGGAAGGGGGGCTTGAGGGTCCGCTTTGAGATTGACCGGCTCGACCGTCCGGGATCGGTGCCGAGCAGGCAAATCCTTCCAGTCTCTCCCAAGGGTCGCCCGTCCTTGGCCGGGGCCCGGGATTGAGGGCTAGAATTCCAAGTCCTGCGGGCAGAACGCACGCCAGACACTCTCTGCAGCGAGAACGATCATGTTTGCACTCGTCTTCTCCACCCTCTTCGCGAACTTCATGACTCCCGGGAATGTTCCTCAGCACCTACCCGGAGACGGGACACCAAGGATTCATCTCTCGGTCGACAAGCTCGATTTCGGGAGGGTCGTCTCTGGAGAGTCGCGCGAGGAGACGGTTCAGATTAGCAACCAGGGCAACACCGAGCTGCTGATCTCGCGGATCGGAGTCAACTGTGCCTGCGCCAGTTTGAGACTCTCGACCACCACCCAGCTCAACGTGCCGATCGATTCCAAGGACGAAGGAAGAACGGACCTGAAGTTGTCGGCCGGCGAATCCGCCACTCTCCGATTCATCGTCGATACCGCCCGGTTGAAGGCCGGCGCCTTGTCTAAGCGTTGTTTGATCTTCAGCAACGATCCGGTGAACAGTCCGGTGTCGATCCCGCTCAGCATGGAGGTTACCCAGCCCCTCCGGAAGACTGCGCCGCAGGGGGAGCCTGCGGAAGGCGATCCCCACGATCATGAGCCACATCTGACCAATCTTCCGCCGAAGGCCACCAGCGAACCACTGGGCCCGCCATCACGGATCGAGGCGAGCGAATACGAGCATGCGTTTGGCCAAGTCTATTCGGGCGAGATCATTCTCCACGACTTCGCCCTCAAGAACACCGGTGAGGGTCCGCTCAAGATCGACCGGGTGATGGGCTCCTGCGCCTGTGCGCCGCCGCAGATGACCATCGGTCAGAAGGTCTACGACCAGAAGGCGCTCGAACGGGGATTGTTGGAGGACGCCATTCTCAATCCAGGGGAAGAGGCCACTCTCCAGGTGAAGTTCATGCCCGCGGCCGCCGGCCTGACCAAGTCCGAAACCAAGATTCGCAAGTTCGTCCGCGTGTACAGCAACGACATCACACGCAATCCGTTGCAGCTCACGATCGATGCAGACCTTGTTCAGAGCCTGATGTTCGAACCGCGCGAGCTGCGTCTGGGCGCCGTGCAACGGCGGCTGTCCTCCGTCCTGACGGCGACGTTCTGGTCCGACCACATCGGACCGTTCGCCGTGGCGAAAGTTTCATCCAAGGACGAGAAACGCCTGCTCGCCTCCGCCAAACAGGTCGGTGAACGCGGCGACAGCCCTGTGTACGAGCTCGAGGTGACCGTTCAACCCGACTGTCCGCCGGGGAACCACCGAGTCGACGTCGTTCTGGACGTTGTTCACGACCGCGTCAAGCAGGTGCTCGTCCCCGTTGAGTGGGAAGTGAGCCCCGATGTGCATTTTCTGGACAATTCCGAGCTCAAAGACTTGCTGGACTTCGGAACGATGGACGGCTCCAAGGACGAAGTTCTAGAGCTGCGCATCAAGAATGCCTACGGGGAGATCCCCTACATTCCAAAGTCGGTCCAGATCAACGCCCGTCCCTCTTCGGAGCCCTTCTCCCACGAGCTCGTCGAGGTGACGCCGGGAATTGAGTACGTCATCAAGGTCAAGGTCAGCAAGGACATCCAGCCGAAGTTCTTCCAGGGTACGTTGATCATCCAGTCCGACCACCCGGAAGCCCCCGCAAAGGCCGTCCGATTCAAGGGTTTCGTGGACCGGAAGTGAGCAGTGTTGGACAGGTTGCTGATTCGCAAACTACGAACCGCCGGTTGAAAGCGCGGTCCGCGGACTTCTTCCGATGTTTCGTAGCTGGCGTCGCAACTCTCTGGCCAGGATGTACGCGCGAGGACGGGATGTCGACCGCGCCGCTGAATGTGGTGTTGATCTCCCTGGATAGCACGCGTGCCGACTACCTGTCCTGCTACGGCTATTCCTCCCCCACCGGCGAGGCGACCAGTCCTCGGATCGACGGTCTGGCTCTACACGGAGTTCGATTTGACCAGGCCGTTTCCACTTCGAGCTGGACGCTGCCGGCGCATCACGCCTTGTTCTCCGGTCTGCCCGATCTCCTGCACGGCGCCACCGGAAACGCGATCGGGGTCTCGCCCGACCGGATCGTGCTGGCCAGGCGACTGCGAGACGCCGGCTATCAGACCGCCGGATTCTTCTCCGGGCCCTACCTGCATGAAATGTTCGGGTTTGCCGAGGGATTCGATCAGTACGAGGACGCAAGTGGCCTCACCACCTCCAACCCGCGCAGCCCCTCATCCTCCGTGGATCCGACGAATCCCACGGATCCCGGAGGCGTCGATCTCGAGGTTGCTTCTCATCGAGTGATCAGCGCACGGCAGGTGAGCAACTGCGCCTTGCGTTTCCTCGAATCTCGAGACTGTGAGCGTCCTTTTTTCCTCTTCCTCCACTATTTCGACGTGCACTACGACTACATTCCGGCCGACGATTCCTACGCGCGCCGATTCCGGTCGATAGATCTCCAGACCTCGCTGCCCGGTGACGCCCTGATTCGTGATTTCATAAGCAATCCGGCCGTTCACGCGGGCATGCCCGCGAACGATCTACAGTACATCAAGTGCAGCTATGCCGGGGAGATTCACTGGGTCGATGAGCAGGTAGGGCGGCTCCTCGACGAACTCGATCGATCCGGACTCTCAAGCAATACCGTCGTCATTCTCGTCGCTGACCATGGCGACGAGTTCTTCGAGCACGGAGAGAAGGGCCACCGCAAAAATCTGTACGACTCAACGCTGCGGATTCCACTGATCCTTCGTGCTCCGGGCTTCCTTCCGGCGGGGAAGGTCATCCAGAAGCGTGCGTCGATCGTCGATGTCGCGCCCACTATCCTCGATCTCGTCGGTCGGTACCCGCGGCCGGCGCCTCCCACGGGAACGCTGCATGATGGAATGTGGGGACGCAGTCTGCTGCCGGTCATCGCCGGAAAGGAATCGCCGGCCCCGGCCGTGGGATTCTTTCGTGACCGACAGAAAACCCGCGAAATCACGCGCTGGTCGCTTTGGGATTCGTCCCTCAAGGTGATCGTCAATCAATGGTGGGAGGCGACCCCCGACGGTGTCTCAACGCTGAGGTCAGAAGAGGTCGAGGTATTCGACCTGGTCACTGATCCCCTGGAATGCAGTAACCTGCACCATCAAGGTCGCAGCGATGTCGAAGATTTGTTGTGCCTTTTCGATCGAGTTCACCAGTCCTTGGTCGAAGCGCAGCCTGGTTTTCGCGCGGGACCTTGCCCCCGCACCTCTGCTGAAGTGTCTCAGTTGCTCCCAAGCCTGGGCTACGTTGAAGCAGATCTCAGGGATTCGGACGTCAACCAAGCACCGAGAACCGTCTCGGAAACGCTGCCGCCGGTGCCACGACCCGGCTCCGGACGAAAGAAGCCCCGATGAAGATCAAGGGAGGGCCGGGTTCCTGGCTGCGTAGGATGGCCCTTGTCGTTCTGGGGGCCCTTGTCGCGAGCCTTCTGCTGGAGTCGGGGCTGCAGGTCCTGCGCCTCCTGCACCGCCTTCCAGAGCCGGAAAGGTGGCTCCGTACCCGGGACAGGGTCATTCTGTGCGCTGGCGACTCCCATACCTACGGCCTGGGCGTCGACACTCTGCAGACCTATCCCGTGCGCCTGGCCGGACGTCTGAACGGCTGGAGGGCCGACGGACCATTCGAGGTCATCAATTACGGCCGCCCGGGATTCAATACAGCTCAGGTTTCCTATTGGCTGCGCGAGGCGGTGGAATCCTGCTCCCCAGACCTGGTTCTTCTGCTGGCAGGCTACAACAACTGCTGGAATCCGACTCAGCCCCCGGACCTTGACGAGACCGCGCGACCCGCAGATCCGCCGGTCTTGATCCTTCCCAAGCTCGTTCATCTTCTCTTGTTCAATCGCGCGGCCTCAAGGCTCCCACGAGCCGATCTGAAGTGGGAAGGAGACCGCCCGTTCATCGAGGATCGTGCGGGCCGCAAGCATTACATCAACGACGACCCCGAGGCGAAGGAGAACGCGCGAGTTGGAAACGCCCTGACGTTGGAAGTCAGGAACGATCTGTTGGGCATGGTCGCATTCTGTCGGGAACGCGCGACCGAGGTCTGTCTTCTCACCTATCCTTATGCGCTGACCTCGCTCTTCGAGAGCGTGAACGCGGGCGCTCGGCTGGCGGCCCAGGAGTCGGCGACGCCCTTGATCGACCTGGCCGCGCAATTCGAGGATCCCTCGATTCGATTCTCCGCCGCCTTCCAGCCGGACGGTCATCCGACGGGCTACGGCTGTGACTGGATCGCGGAACTGATTCACCGGGCTCTGCTGGAGGATCCCCGCACCGCGGCCTTCAGGATCGCCGCGGAGGATCCGCGTCGTCCGATCCAGGAGTCGCGCCCGGCGAAGCCACCTTTTCTCGTCCAACAGGGCGGCTCACCGGGAGGGTCGTTGGTGTTCGATCTTGAGGGTCCACCGGGAGGAAACTGGCTGCTCGCCATCTCCGCCATCAGGCTCCCCTCCCCCGCCTCGAACGGACTGAGATTGTCCGTCTCCGACGACGTGTTCCGGCAGTGCTGGGGTCGGGCGGACCTGAACGGATGGTTCGATGATCAAGGGTGCGCAAGGGCCGTGCTTCATCCAAGAGTGTACGCACCATTCGCCGGCCAGGAGGTGTTCGTTCAGTTGCTGCTTCGCGATCCATTCGCGCAGGAGGCGGAGAAGGCCGTGATCGCCTGCTCTGAGTCGGAACCGCTGGCCTGGCCGAAGTGAGCCGGCATGGATCCTAGCTTGTCGCTCCATGACGTCGCGCAGTACCACGAGATCTCCAAGCACCGTCTCGATCGATTCGCGCCCGGGCCGGGTTACCTGGACTGGGCGACACAGCCTGACGCTTTTCGTCGCTATCACGGTGCGCGTCTCGTCGAGCTGAGTTTCGAGGGCATTGTCGAGACACCCACCTGGGACGAGGTGATGACTTGTCGCGCCCTCGCCCGGAGGGCCATCACCTACGGCTCGATCTCGCGATTGTTCCAGGACAGCCTGGCGTTGTCGGCCTGGAAGTGCTTTCAAGGATCGACGTGGTCACTTCGGGTGAATCCCTCGAGCGGCAACCTTCATCCGACCGAGGGCTACCTCATCTGCGGCCCGGTGAGGCAACTGTGCGAGCACCCGTGCGTCCTGCACTACGCACCCAAGGAACATGCCCTCGAGCTGCGCACAAAACTGCCTGATGACCTCTGGAATGCAATCAGCCGGCCCTGGAACGGAGACGTCGTCTTTGTTGGGCTGTCCTCCATCCTGTGGCGAGAGGCTTGGAAATACGGCGAACGGGCCTACCGGTACTGCCAGCACGATCTCGGGCATGCAATCGCGTGTGTTGCCCTTGCTGCCGCAGCGATGGGCTGGAGCGTAAATCCGCTCGAGGCGCGGTCCAGCCACTCGATCGACTTGCTTTTGGGAACCGACGAGGGATCTGCAGCCTTTCCCACCGAGGAGTTTGATGCGGAGGGTGAGCGTGGCGCCGCCCTGATCGCCGTCTCTCCAACTCCGTCCGTCCCGGAAAGGAATCCGTGGACTCCCGAGATGCATCGCCTTCTTCAGGGCCTGCGCTGGAGCGGTCAGCCCAATCGCCTGAGCACAGGTCACGTGCGCTGGCATTTCGCCGAGCAGATGGAGAGGTTGTGCATGCAGCCTCTGCTCACCGCACCCTTCGAGGCGTCGAACGAAGGATTGGCCCCGGCCGGGGAGGCCAAAAGAGAGGGATCAGGTGTACCGGGGCCGGGCAGCAGATCCTTCCGCGCGCTCATTCATCAGCGGCGCAGCGCTGTGGCGATGGACGGGACGACCGTGATCGATTTTCAGCAGCTCGGGCGCTTTCTGTCATGCACTCTTTCCGGGCCGGCAGGGTCGTTCTCAGTACTGCCTTGGCGGCCGCGAGTCAGCCTCGCGCTGTTCGTTCATCGAATCTTGGGTCTCACCCCGGGGCTGTACCTCTTCCTTAGAAACCCGGACCACGAACAGGCCTTCCGATCGCGGTTGCGCCCAGAGTTTCTCTGGGAGCAGGTGTCACCCCGTCTGTTTCGACTGGCCTCCAGTGATTGCCGCCGGGCGGCTCAGCTCATCTCTTGTCGCCAGGAGATCGCGGCGGATGGCTGTTTTTCACTAGGAATGTTGAGCGAGTTCTCGGGCCCGCTCTCGACCGGTCCGTGGATCTATCCCAGGCTGTACTGGGAGTGCGGAGTGATCGGTCAGATGCTGTACATCGAGGCGGAAGCTCAGGGAATTCGCGCCACGGGGATTGGCTGTTTCTTCGACGACGCGATGCATGACCTGCTCGGACTCTCTGACCGGTCCTTTCAGAGCCTCTACCACTTCAGCGTCGGAGGGGCCGTCGAGGACGATCGTCTGACGAACCGGCCTGCTTATCCGGATTCAGAAGCCAGCAACGATCCACCAACTCGTCAGGGCACTGAGCCGTCCTTCTTGCCTCCCTGATCGCCATCAGGGGCTCCTCCGGAACCATCCTTGTCACCCGAGGGCGGCGTCTCCTGGTCGGATGTGGTCTCGGAGGCATCGTCGGAACTCTCGCCCCCCTCGCCCTCGGACCCTTCCGACGAGCTCGAATCCGGAGAAGGGGGCGCGCTGAGCTGCTCAGCGGCATCAGCGTCCGGGTCTGATTCGCCCTCCTGCGCTTCAGCGCCTTCCTCCTTGGGCGGAGTATCCAGAAGCTCTTCCGGAGGCTTGGTGAAGCTGTCGCCGCGATACGATGCGACCAGCCAGATCGTGTCTTGATCTGGGAGCTTGACCGGGTACTTGTCCTCCTCCTTCTCTCCCATCCAGAGAGTCACCTTTTTTTCTCCCTCGCTCTTCTTGAGGATCGCGGTGATCTGGTAGACGGGTGGATCGAGGCCGAGCTCCTTGGAGGATTTGGTGCCAGTATAGAACGAATCACAGGTGAGCTTGGCCATCGCACGAGCCATTGAATCCACCTGCCACTTCTTGGCTCGACCCTGGCTTGGAGCTTCGAGGTTCCAGTGCGTTTCCTTGACCTCCATCTCGGGCTCGCTCTTGGCTGTCGGATCGGTTCCTTCGCCGGTGGTCGGGTGGGTCGTTTCTCCGGACGCAGTCGGATCCCCCGAAGCCGTGGAGTCCGGCTTGTCCTCCTTGGGGCCCATCACTCGTTCCTTCTTGAGGGCGAGGGTCGTCTTCGGACCGACCACGGTGATGCTCTCGACCTCATCCTCGCTTCCCGCGTCCAGGATGGTCTTGTCGCGCCACGTCTGGTAGGTCCCGCTCTTGTCGAAATCGTCGCGGACCGAGTCCGACACCTTGCGGACGTCGCTGCCGCCCGGAGCGCGAATGAACGTCGACTGAAAGTCGGCGGAGGTCTTGCCGATCGTCACATCGGCGAGGCTCTTCCCCGAGGAGTCGTACGCTCCGACGTGGATGCTGTTTTCCCCCTCGAGATCGTATTGGGCGAAGCTGGCATCGTTGCTGGAGACCACCTTGCCCTGCTTCATCTCCTGCAACGCCTTGAGCGCCTGCTCCACCTGGCTCTTGTCGGCGTGATAACCGTTGTCGCTGGCGACGATCCATCGGCCGTCCTTGAGCTCGAGGTCGGCCGTCGCGTCCTTGGGTCCTTTGATGCTGAGCCTCGCCACGCTCTCCGACTTGAAGTCGGAAAACATCGATTGAGCTGCCTTTACGCTCTCGCCGGTCTCATAAGGGTTCGACCCGAAGAATTTCAGGCCTGCAGCCATCGCGAGGAGGCCGATCAGGATGAGCGATAGAACCAGGTTGGTGTTGGACTTTCTTGCCATCGTGAGATCTCACTTCGTCGGGGTCGCCGTGGCGCGACGATGCGCAGCGGGACGCAGGACCTTTCGCCAGAAGACGTAGAAAATGCCAGCGATCAGGATCAACACCGGAGCCAGAGCCAGGCCCACCAGCTTGCCGATCACTCGCATGGCATCCGAAGGTGTTTCGAACGAGCGATCTTCCGCGCGCTTGGACCGGACGGACGTCAGATCGTGCTCCGAGCTCATCACGTCGACGGCGTTGGCCAGCAAATAAACGTTGTCCGTGCCCGACTTGGCGATGCGATCAGTCACGAATTCCGAACTCCCGGTCACCAGGATCTTGGTGCCCGGAGGAGACGAGCGCAGGAACCCCTCCGGCTCCACCCGGGCGGATGGAGCGGAAGCTGCGGGAGTCGGTGATTCGGGCGCGGCGCTTGAGCTCTCAGGTTTGCTCTCCTCGATCGTCGTGTCTTCCTGCGGCGGCTTGCCTTCATCCTGAGAGGAACTCGCTCCCAGGTCCTGGCCAAACCTCACGCCGCCGCCGGGAATGTCCTGCTCTGAAGCCCCGTCGGAGGAACCGTCATCCTTCGTGCTTCCCTGGCTCTCTTTGGGTTCTTCGTCCGGAGGAGGGGCAGCCTCCCGCAGCGGCTCGGAAGCCGGAGTCGGGATCGACTCCGAACTCTCGAGGGCCCGGACCGTTCCTGGATCTTGAGCCGGACGGTCTCCGGAGTCGCTGGTCTTGGCGGGTACCGGATCGGAAAGCTTCAGCTCGGAAGATCCGGAAGCATCCTTCTCTCCGTTCTGCTTCTGCAGCGCGTCGAGGACATCCTTGGGAATCTCTCGCGCGGTGAAGTAGGAGTGGAACTCGCCCTCGAGAAGAGCCGCAAGAACGTACTGACTGCTGAATGTCTCTGGATCCTCCTGATTGCGCGGGTCGAGGCTGATGAAGGGTCCGCTCTTGGTCGAAGACTTGGGGCTGCTCCGGACCAGGACGGTGGCGTTGACTCCCGGCTTGGGAGACAGTTCGATCGAGGACGGTGTGACGAAGATCATCTGCTTCAGCCCCTTGGTCAGCGGATGGTCCTGGTTGATGGTGCTTTCGAAGGCGATCGGCAGGGCCTGTACCGAGACGGGCTCGTCGATGACGAACGGGCCGACCTGGCGAGGAATCCCGATCGCCGCGCCGTTTGCGTCCAGCACCACGTCCTTGTTGATCTGGAACCCGTAGTTGGAGAACAGCGCGTCCGTTTTCGTCTCCAGTGGAGCCCGCAGGAATAAATCGCCGCCTCCCTGGTTCATTTCGCGACCGAATGAGCTCGGCTCGGTACCCTCCGCCAGGACCACGAGATTGCCCCCGCGCATCAGGAACTGATCGAGCCAGTATTGTTGCGATTCGTCGAGCTTGGCGCTGTTGGCGAGGATGATGGTTCTCACACTCTTGTCGACTTCGCTCTTGAGGTCGGTGGTTTCGGTCTCGAACTGGGAATCGAGGAACTGCTTGATCACGCCCATGTCGGTCGAGGGGCTGTGCGCGTCCTGCGACTGTGGCGGCCTCTGCATCCCGGGGATGTTCATCCCGGCAAACGGGTCGTTGACCTGGAACGCGACCTTGGCTTCCTTGGTACGAGTGACCTTGTCGATGCGCAGCACCGTTTCGTACTCGAGCGTGTCGACTCGAGGAATGAACGGGATCGACTCCCTCTTGTCACGAAACTCGATCACGAGACCGAGGTACGCCTGCTGGAGCTCCAACTTGTCGACGTCTTTCGAGCCGAGCGGAACTTTGGGAACTCCGGCCTCCTCCGCTGCCTTCTCCGATTCGCTGTTCTTTTCCGGGTTCACGATCTCGACGCGCAGATGTCCGCGGGAGTTCGACTCGAACTCCCGCATCAGGTCCTCGATGTCGCGGCGGTGATTGGACATCGCCGCAGGCAGGTCGGAGGACAGATAGGCAGTGAGAATGAGGTCGTCCTCGATGCCGTGAAGGATCTCCTTGGTGGCATCGGACAGCGTGTAGCGCCGATCCTCGGTGAGATCCAGTCGCTTGAAGAACGACGAGTTGAGGTAGAGGCCGTTGCCGACGAGAAGGATTGCGGCGAGCAGCACCACGCTCACGCCCTTGCCCCGTGGCCGGCGCACTGCCCACCAGTTGAGGTACAGGAAGAACCCGATGAACGAGACGTAGTACACCACGTCGCGCGAATCGATGACTCCGCGCAGGATCGATTGGAAGTGGCTCGCCAGCGAGAGATTGAACAAGGCGCTGGCCAGAACCGCGGGCAGGAGGTCGACGAATTCCTGCTGGCCGACCAGGAAGAACACGAAGGCTACGAACACGCCCAGCACGAGGGCGATGATCTGATTCTCGGTCAGCGCGGAGATCGCGAGGCCCACCGAGACGTAGGCCGCACCGAGCAGCAATGCGCCGAAGTAGCCGCCGATGATGGGGCCCGGATCCGGGTTGCCGAGAAACGTGACGACCCACAGGATCGGCAGCGTGAGGATCAGAAAGAGCCCGACAAGGACCACCGCCGCCAGGAACTTTCCCAGGACCAGGTCGGCGTCGCGAACCGGCATTGTCAGGAGCGTTTCGACGGTTCCACTCTTCTTCTCCTCCGCCCACAAGCGCATGGTCACGGCGGGAGCGAAGACCATGAAGAGGATCGGCAAGAGGCCGAACAGCCCGCGCATCGAGGCCTCTTTGACGACGAAGAAACGCTGATATTGGAAGAACAGAAAGGCCGCCAGCGCCGTGAACACGAACAGGATCACGTAGCCGATCGGCGTCTGAAAGAATGTTTTCAGCTCTTTCGAAGCGACGACGAGAACTTTGCGCATGGTCGTTATTCCTTTTCTCCCCGGGTGAGCTTGGCGAAGACATCCTCCAGGGAGTTCTTTTTCTGGATCAGCTCGACCAGCACCAGGCCCTTGGCGACGGCAAGCTGAAACACGCGCTCCGCCCCTCCTCCGTCGGCACTGGCCGAGATTCGAAAATGGGTCGTGGATGCGTCGGTGTCGAGCCGCTCGACGCTGCGGATGAA
>Ga0247727_10016622_pt1 | contig 11846 bp, 12 predicted proteins | sample WisWelCaveWW1625_FD_202498 | JGI IMG/M metagenome (GOLD analysis project Ga0247727, IMG submission 202498) | Biofilm microbial communities from Wishing Well Cave, Virginia, United States - WW16-25 | ecosystem: Environmental > Aquatic > Deep subsurface > Groundwater > Cave microbial mat | place...
GGGTACCTTCTTCATGGCGGTTCCTCCTGTCCTCGCGGACTTGCTTGGCGCCTGTCACGCTCGCAACGCGAGCGGACGAGGCGGGAGGACCGCCGTCAAAGTTCTACGAGATCTCGGACAACCTCCCTGCCCGGATCTGCAGGCCCTGCGAGTCGAGCGTGGCTCTCATGCCTTCCGCGCACTGGATCGCGCGGGCGGGGCCGTCGAACACCGCCAGCGCGCCGTCGCCCGTGAGCTTGACTAGCCGGCCGCGGAACCCGCTGACGTGGCCGCTGACGATCTCGTTGTGAGCCGCGAGCGTCGCCGCCCATTGACGATCGCCGAGCGCGACGGCGCGCTCCGTCGAGCCTACGATGTCCGTGAAGAGCACGGTCGCCAGGTGCCGTGAACTGGGCTCCGAAGCGCGCACGCCGGTCAGGAAGGCGACGAGCTCGTCGAGGAGTGCGTCGACGTCGCCCGAGTACCAGTGATGATCGTCGCCCGGCAGTTCTGCCAGCCGCCCGTTCTGGACGTGGTCGGCGAGGTACCGCCCGTGCGCCACGCGCACGTAGGGGTCGTCGGTGCGGTGCAGCACGAGCGTCGGCGCCTGGATCAGCTCGAGGACGCTGCGAACGTCGGTGTGAAGGAAGAAGTCGTAGAGAGGGGTCATCGTCGCCGGCGCCCCGGCGAGTCGCTCGGCCCTCGCGCGCCAGCGTAGGAACACCGGGTCGTCCGCCCGCGACGGAGACAGGTCCGCCGACACCGCGCCTGTTCCCATTCGCTCGCGATAGCCGGTGATGAGCTTCTCGGCGATCTCCGGCGGTGCCCCTTGGGGGTAGTCGGGTGCGCGAACGAACCGTGCGCAGGAGTTGATCAGGGCCAGGGCGCGCACCCGTGCCGGATGCGCCGCCGCGAAGATCATCGCCGGGTGTGCCGACTCCCCGCTGGCGACGACGGCCGCGTTGGTGCTTCCCGCTGCGTCCATCACCGCGATCAGGTCGTCGACCCACGCTTCGGCCCGCGGCATCTGCTCGACGTTGACGGCATCGGAGCTTCCCGCGCCGCGCAGGTCCAGCGTGATCACGCGCGCGACCGACCCGAGCCGTCGCAGCCCCGCCGCCGCGAGCGGATCGTCCCACAGCAGGTCGATCGGATCGGTGGGGTGGCTGACGAACAGCACGTCGAAAAGCCCCTCGCCGAACACCTGGTAAGCGACGTGAACTCCGTGCGCGCGGGCGTATCGCGTCTCTGGGAAGCCGATCACCCGGCGATCATCGCGCAGCGCGACGACGGCGGCTCGCGCGGCCTGGTCTTGCTACACGGCTGCCGGCACGCTGAAGCGCACGCGCGTGCCGACCGGTGCGTCCTCGAGCCAGATCCGGCCACCATGGGCTTCGACGATCGCGCGGGCGATGGCGAGGCCGAGCCCCGCTCCCTCGCTGGTGCGCGCGTCGTCACCGCGAACGAACGCCTGGAAGACGCGCTCGCGGTCGGCGGCCGGGATGCCGGTGCCGTTGTCTGCGACTTCGATCTCGACCTCATCGCCGGCCGGCTCGGCGCGCACGACGATGCTGCCGTCGGCGGGGGTGTGGCGTACGGCGTTCTGGATCAGGTTGAAGAGCACGCGCTGGAGCTGCTCGGGATTCGCACGGGCGGGCCCGACGTCCGCGTCGAGCTCTGCGCGCACGTCGACGGCGCTCGCCTGGGCTTGCGGGCGCATCGCCTCGACCGTCTCGCTGACCAGCTCACCGAGGTCGACGCTCTCCACGGTCCAGCGGATCTCACGCGCTTCGAGCCGCGACAGCTCGAACAGGTCGTCGATCAGCGCCGCGAGCTGGCGCACATGGACCCCGAGCCGCGTGAGCTCGGCGGCCGGCATCACGCCGTCCTCGATCGCGTCGGTCAGCAGGCGCAGGTTCGTAACCGGCGTGCGCAGGTCGTGCGAGACGGCCGCGACGAGCTCACGCCGGGCGCGCTCCTCGGCCGCGAGCTGGGCCTCCATCGCCCGCGCGCTCGCCGCGAGGTCCGCCAGCTCGTCGCGCCCGCGGGTCTCGAACGCCACGTCGCGCGCGCCGTCGCCGACTGCCTGCAGGCCGGCACGCAGCGACTCGACGTCGCGCAGCACGCCGCGCGCCAGCATCGCGCTCGCCCACCAGCCGAGCGCCCCGGCGTAGACGGCGAGGATCGCGGTGAAGAAAGCATCGTGGTCGCTGACGAACATCCTCACGACGAACACCGCCGTCGCCGCCAGCAGTGCCCCGATCGCGACCGCGGCGGCCGCCGCGAACTGGACGCGCAGCCCGCCGAGCAGCCGGCGCCGCGCGGCCAGCAGCCCGGTCAGCAGCGTGGTGGCGAGGCCGACCGGGGCGAGCACCAGGAAGGTCTGCCACGCCGCCTGCCCGCCGTAGACGGCGCCCGCGGCGGCGCCCGTGAGGCCCGCGAGCACGAGCGCGAGCAGGGCTGACCAGCCCGGAGCGAGCAGCCGGCTCACGGCACGAACCTGTACCCGACGCCCCACACGGTCTCTATGTAGCGCGGGCTCGACGGGTCGGATTCGAGCTTCGCGCGCAGTCGGCGCACATGCACCGTCACGGTCGACGTGTCTGTGTAGAACGCGTAGCGCCAGACCTGGTCCATCAGCTCGTTGCGCGTGTATGCGCGACCGGGGTGACGGGCGAGGAACAGCAGCAGCTCGAACTCGCGCTGCGTGAGCGCGAGCTCGTCGCCGGCCAGGGTCGCGCGGCGCGCCCCGGGGTCGATGACGAGCTCGCCGAACTCGAGCGGCGCCTGCGTCTCTGGCGTCGTGTCGATGCGGCGCAGGACGGCATCGACGCGCGCGACCAGCTCCGCGGGGGAAAAGGGCTTGACGACGTAGTCGTCGGCGCCGAGGTTCAGGCCGATCACGCGGTCGGACTCCTCGCCCTTGGCGGTCAAGAGGATCACGGCGACGCGGTCGCGGGCGCCGCCGTCCTCGCGCACGCGGCGCATCACTTCGAGGCCGTCGATACCGGGCAGCATCAGGTCCAGCACGAGCAGGTCGGGTCGTTGCTCGGCGACCGCGGCGAGCGCGGCGAGCCCGTCGGGCGCGGTGCGCGTGCGGTACCCGGCACGCTCCAGGTAGCGCGAGACGACCTCAGAGATCGTCGGCTCGTCGTCGACCACGAGCACTGCTCCGCGGCTATGTCCGCCATCGATCACGACGCTCATGTTCCCAGCGCGAGGCGGCTGGCGCGAGGGTTGAGCGTCGGCGTTCATCGCTTGTTCATGGACTTCTCAGCCAGCTCCGCCATGCCGGCGTCGAAGTCCTCGCGCGCGGTGAACCCGAGTTTGCGCGCGGCGCGGTCCGGCGCGGCGAACACATGGCGTACGTCACCGAGGCGGTACTGGCCGGTGACGATCGGCTGGAGCGCGTCCACACCGACGGCGCCGGCCAGTGCCGACGCCATGTCGCCGACCGTGCGCGGCCTGCCGCTGCACACGTTGAGCGCTCCCAGCACGGGCTCGCCGGCGGTCAGCGCGAGCAGGTTCGCCCGCGCGACGTCGCGCACATGGACGAAGTCACGGCGCTGACGGCCGTCCTCGAACACGCGGGGTGATTCTCCCCCCAGCAGCGCGTCCAGGAACAGCGCGGACACGCCCGCGTAGGGCGTGTCGCGCGGGAGCCCCGGGCCGTACACGTTGTGGTAGCGCAGCGCCGTCACCGCCACTGCGGTCTCGCGGCTGAACGCCGCGCAGAGATGCTCCTGTTGCAGCTTGGTCGCCGCGTAGACGCTGCGCGGGTCCAGCGGTGCGTCCTCAGGAACGGGCTCCGGGCTCAGCAGCGCCGCACACAACGGGCAGGGAGGCTCGAAGCGCCCCGCGTCGAGGTCGCCTGCGGCGCGGGGACCGGGGCGCACCAGGCCGTGGTCGGCGCAGCGGTAGCGCCCCTCGCCGTAGACGACCATGCTGCTTGCGAGGACGACGCGCCCGCCGAAGCCGGCGAGGGCGAGCTCACGCAGCAGCACCGCGGTGCCGAGGTCGTTGTCCGACACGTAGCTCGCGATGTCGGCGATGTCGAGCCCGAGCCCGACCTTCGCGGCCTGGTGGCTGACGGCATCGACGCCGCGCAGCGCGGTACGCACCGCATCGCCGTCGCGTACGTCGGCGCGGATCAGCTCGGCCCCCGGCGTGGGGTGGGTCTCCTCGCGGTCCAGGATGACCACCTCGTGATCGTCGGCGAGCAGCGCCCGCGCGACGTGCGAGCCGACGAACCCGGTGCCGCCGGTGACGAGCACCCTCATCGCCCGACGCCCTCGGGCGCACGCGCGCCAACGCCTACCACGGCGAACGCACCCCGATCTGAAGCGCGAGCGCGAGCGCGACCTGCGCGGCGAGCCAGCCGCGCCCCAGGCCGGCGGCCGCGAGCGCGATCCAGGGAGTGAACGGCAGCCAGATCCGCTCGGTCTCACCGCGCGAGAGGCCTGACAGCGCGGCGAAGCCGACGGCGACGAGCGCGCCGCACACGAGGAAGCGCGTCGCGCGGTCACGCAGCCCCGTGAGGCCTGCCGCAGGGGCCGGGCCGAGGGCCAGCACGAACGCGGCGATCGAGATCAGCAGGAACTCCAGGTAGGGCCGGCGCGACTGCACTCCGTCGAGCGCCATCTCGCGCGTGGCCGCCAGCCCGTCGTGCCACCAGAACCCGGCCAGCGCGAACGCGCCGAGCACGGCGAACACCCCGGCCGCTGCGAACAGCAGCGGGCGCACGCTGCCGCGCAGCAGCGCGATCGCGAGCACGACCGCGCCGAACGGCCCGGCCGAGTACGACAGCGCCAGCCCGGCTCCCAGGCCGACGCCGGACGCGAGCGCGAGCGCGTCGCCGCGCCGGTCATGTCTGCCCGTCGCGAGCGCAAACAGCGCCGCGCCGCAGGCGAGGACACCGGCGAACAGCGAGTCCGCGGAGGTCGCTGCCCACACGGCCGCCGGGAGCAGGACGAGGAACGGCGCCGCCGCCCGCGCCCGCGGCTCGTCCGCCAGCTCGCGCAGCGTGACCAGCGCGGCGGGCGCCGCGAGCGCGCCGACGGCGACGACGAAGATGGCGGCCGCCTGGGCTCCGCCGATGCCGACCTGATCGAGTGCCCACAGCAGCAGCACCATCCCGGGCGGGTGGCCGCGCACATGGGTCGCGTAGGTGGGAAGTGCGTCGACGTAGCCGCGCACGAAGCCGAGTGGGTCGTCGCCCACGAGCGGGACCGCTGTCAGGTACTCGTAGCGGCGCTCGAGTGGCTCGGCGATCGCGCCGGCTCCGTCGCTGACGGCAAGTGCCAGCGCCCAGGTGAGCGAGCCGGCCCAGCTCGCGAACAGCAGCGTCTTGAAACGAAGTCGCGTCGCCGACAGCGGAGCGAAGGCGACGCCGGCGATGCCGAGCGCGACAGCCGGCAGCGCGAGCGCTCCGACTCGCAGGTCGTAGGAACCGACCAGCGGCGAGGCTCCGACGTGGATTCGCGGGTCAGCGTCGTAGAGGTGTTCGCCTGTGAGCCAGGCGGCGATGATCAAGGTCGCCCAGAGTGCTGCGGCGGTGGCCAGAGCGGGTTGCGCCGGGGCGTCGTTCGGGGCTGCGTCCATGCTGCGCGACGACGCTACTGCCGCCCGTGCGCCGCGGCTGCGCGCGCCGCCCTTGTTCATCGTTTCGTCATCGAACTGCGGCGTGACGCGACCTAGGGTCGGCCGTCATGATCGACGTGATCCTCCCAGTGCTCGACGAGCGGCTCGCGCTGCCGTGGGTGCTCGAGCGCATGCCGCCCGGCTTTCGGCCGATCGTCGTCGACAACGGCTCGACCGACGGCTCGGCGGAACTGGCCGCGGGTCTCGGCGCGACGGTCGTCAGCGAGCCGCAGCGCGGGTTCGGAGCAGCCTGTAACGCCGGTCTGCTGGGGGCGAGCGCGGAGATCGTCTGCTTCATGGACGCCGATGCGTCACTCGACCCGCGTGATCTTTCGCGCGTCGCTGAGCTGTTGACCGCTGACCAAGCCGACCTCGTGCTCGGCGCCCGGCGCCCCGTGTCGCGCGGCGCTTGGCCCGTTCACGCCCGCGCGGCCAACGCGCTGCTGGCCGCCGGCCTACGGCGCCGCACCGGCCGGCGACTGACCGACCTGGGGCCGATGCGCGCTGCCAGGCGCGCTGCGCTGGTCGACCTCGGCTTGCGCGACCGTCGCTTCGGCTATCCGCTCGAGATGGTGCTGCGCGCCAGCGAGGCAGGCTGGCGGATCGCCGAGCTTCCCGTTCCCTACCACCCGCGTGCGGGCCGCTCGAAGGTGACCGGCACGGTGCGCGGCACGCTCCGCACGGCGCGTGACATGGCACAGGTGATGGCGTGACGCGGGGTGCGATCGCCGTGATCGCCAAGGCGCCCGAGCCGGGCCGCAGCAAGACGCGGCTATGTCCGCCGTGTACGCCCGAGCAGGCCGCGCTGCTGGCGCAGGCCGCGCTGCGCGACACGCTCAGCGCGCTGCGCCGCGCCTCCTGCGAGCGCCGCTACGTGGTGCTCGACGGTGAGCCCGGCGCGTGGCTCGAGAGCGCCGGACCAGACGTCGTCGTGATCGCTCAGCGCGGCCACGGTCTCGGCGAGCGACTCGCGGCGGCGTTCGACGACATCGCTCATCCCGCGTTCATCGTCGGCATGGACACGCCGCAGATCGGCCCGGCGCTGCTCGAGGACGGGTTGCGCGCGCTGAGCCCGGCCGGCGCCTCGCTCGGCCTCGCTCCGGACGGCGGCTATTGGGGGATCGGGCTGCGCAGTCCCGACGCGCGTGTCTTCGCCGGCGTGCCGATGAGCTCGGCGCGTACCGGCGATGTCCAGCAGCGGCGCCTGCGGTCACTTGGACTCGACGTCGCTCTGCTGCCGCCGCTGCGCGATGTGGACACGATCGAGGACGCCCGCGTGGTGGCGGCCGGCGCGCCGGCGACGCGCTTCGCCACCGCACTCGCTCGGCTCGACCTCGCTGAGGAGCTCGCGGCTTGAGCGCGGTCGCCGACCCGCTCGACATGTACGAGCTGGGGCTGTCCGGCGCCCTTGAAGAGCTGCGCGTGCGGTTCGCCGGGGGTGGCGGCGTTCGGCTCGATGTCGATCGATGGCTCGGCCCCGCCGACGCCGCCGACGCTGCCGTTCTCGAGCGCGTCCTCGCGCCGGTGCTCGACGTCGGCTGCGGACCCGGTCGTCACGTCGTCTCGTGCATCGAGCGCGGTATCCCTGTCCTCGGCATCGACGTCTCGACCGCAGCGGTCCTCGAGGCGCGCAGGCGCGGAGCCGAGGTGCTGGAGGGGTCGGTGTTCTCATCCGTTCCGGAGCCGGGCAAATGGGGAAGCGCGCTTCTGCTGGACGGGAACATCGGCATCGGCGGCGATCCGGCGGCGCTGCTGGCGCGGGTCGGGGCGCTGCTGCGCGCCGACGGCCGCGTGCTCGTCGAGGTCGGCGCGCCGGGAACGCCGACCCGCCGCGAGCGGGCGCGGATCGAGCATCGCGGCGCTCGCAGCGCGTGGTTCCCGTGGGCACGCGTCGCGCTCGACGGGCTGGGGCCGCTGGCGCGGGCGGGCGGCATGGACGTCGTCGCGAACTGGGAGGCCGGTGGGCGATGGTTCGCGCGCGTGGACCGCGCGGCGTAGGGGAGCGGCTCGCCGCCGGCCAGGATGGCCGCGCCGCGCTCGGCTCGGCCCTCGACGCCCGCGGGGTCATTCCTGCAGTCCCCGGCACGGCGTTCCCCAGCCGCCTCCACGACGAGCGCGTGGCGGCGCTGCTCGGCCTCTGGCTCGCTGCCGCGTTCCTGACGTGCTTCGCGACCGGGCTCTACAGCCACTTCGCGCAGCACCCGCTCGACGTCGGTCTCCTCTCGATGCCCGCCGGCCCTGGGTGGCTCTACCGGTTGACGCAGGGAATCCACGTCGCGGCGGGCATCGTCGCGGTGCCGCTGCTGCTCGCGAAGCTGTGGACCGTCTACCCGCTGCTGCACGTGTTCCCGCCGGTGCGCAGCGTGGCGCACCTTGTCGAGCGGCTCGCGCTGGTGCCGCTCGTCGCCGGCAGCATCTTCCAGCTCGGCACGGGGCTGGCGAACATCGCGCGCTGGTACCCGTGGGAGTTCTCGTTCCCGTCGGCCCACTACTGGACGGCCTGGATGGTCATCGGCGGGCTCGTCGTGCACATCGGAGCGAAGTGGACGACGACGCGGCGTGCCTTGGGCAAGGACGCGCGCCAATCACCCGAGCCCTCGGGCACGGGCCTCAGCCGACGTGGTTTCCTGACGACGGTCGGCCTCGGGGCGGGCGCCGTGACGCTGCTGACGGTCGGCCAGACGCTGCGGCCGCTGAAGGAGATCGCGCTGCTGGCGCCGCGCGCGCCGGACATCGGGCCGCAGGGCCTCCCGGTCAACCGGACGGCATCGGGCGCCGGCGTGCTGGCGTCGGCTCGCGACCCGGGCTACGCGCTCGTCGTCGAAGGGCGCGTAGGTCGGCCATTGCGGCTCTCGCTCGACGACCTGCGCGCGCTGCCGCAACACGAGGCCGAGATCGCGATCACCTGCGTCGAGGGCTGGAGCGCCGGCGCGCGCTGGGGCGGCGTGCGCCTGCGCGACGTGCTCGCGCTGGCCGATGCCCCGCAGGACGCTGAGGTCGTCGTGCGCTCACTTCAGCAGCGCGGCAGCTATCGCAGCTCGCGCGTGAACGTGCCCCATGCCCAGCACCCCGACACTCTGCTCGCGCTGCGCGTCAACGGCGAGACGCTGGCGCTGGACCACGGGTTCCCGTGCCGGCTGATCTCGCCCAACCGTCCCGGCGTGCAGCAGACGAAATGGGTCGAGCGGCTGGAGGTCGTGTGAGCCGCCAGGCGCAACTGGGCGCTGACGAGGTCGGCGGTCTGCGTTTCTGGATCTGCGCGGTGGTCGGGCTGGGGCTCGTCGGCTTCGGGCTTGGCGGCCTGCTCACGGCGGACCTCCTCGGCAGCGCGTCCAGCTGGGCGATCTTCTTTTTCGGGGGACTGCTGGTGCATGACCTCGTGTTCGCGCCGCTCGTGGTCGGGGCATCCGCCGCGCTGCTGTTCGTGACCGGGCGCCGCGTGCGGCCCGTCGTCCAGGCGACCGCGATCGTCGTCGGCGTGGTGACGCTCGTGTCCCTTCCCGTCGTGCTCGGTGAAGGCCGGCTCGCCGGCAACCCGTCGCTGCTGCCGCACGACTACGGGCGCAACCTCGCGCTGGTGGTCGGTGCGTTCGTGGTCGTGGGCGTGATCGCGGGCGTGCGAGCCAAGCGGCGGCCGGCTGCGCCGGACTCGCGGCCATCCGCCCGCAACCACGGTTGGTGAAGGCCTGGGCCGTTTCGCCGTCGGCTCTCGCGGCTATTCGGCGCAGAGGCGCTCGCATCGCGCGTGACCAATCGCCGCCCGGGCGGTCCCAGTGCCAGACGCGAGTTCATCCTTGCCGGCGGCGGCGAGCATTCACGAAGAACGCTCGGCTCCGCCACCAGTCGTGGGGAGACCTGGACCGCTCCCCCCTCCAAGGCGGGCGGGCTTCTCAGAGCCCGCCCGTCGGACGATCAGGCGTCTCGTGGCTCGTCCTCAGCCAGGCAGCAGGAACACGTTAGGAACCTTTTAGCGCCTGGTCGAAACCGACCGCCGGCGGCGGGTTGTCTTTCATAACCCCGGCACGCTTCAGAGCGACGCCGCCTTCCGAGAGACAACAGGAGTCACATGCGCCGTTTCATCCTCACCGCAGTCGTCACCGGCACAGCGCTCGCCCTCGCGGCCACGCCGGCGCTCGCCGTCAACTCGCCACTCAAGTTCGAGGCTTCCATCTCGCCGACCAAGGCCGGCACGAAGTCCAAGCCGGCGCCCGTCGCGCTGAATCTCAGGCCGTTCTACGACACCCTCGCGCCGGACGCCGACGCGCCGTTCGCGTGGACGGAGGCGACGATCTACCTGCCGAAGGAGCTGGTCTTCAACGCCAAGCACTTCAAGAGCTGCACCAAGGTCAAGGTCCAGAACCCCGCGACTCGTAACGGTTGCGCCTCGGCGAAGATCGGCAACGTCGCGGCGAAGGGATTCGCACTCGGCCTCGTCGAGCCGCTCGTCGTCGGCCTCTACAACGGCCCGGGCGGAAACACGGTGCTCCTGCACATCGTCGGCGACACCCCGGTGATCATCGACGCGGTCGTCGAGGGCAAGCTCGTGAAGGTGAGCGGCAAGTACGGCTGGGAGATGCACTTCGGCGTTCCGGCTGATCTTCAGCAGCCGGCACCGGGCGCCTTCGCGACCCCGCTCGACTTCAAGTCCACGGTCGCCAAGCGGACGATCAAGAAGGGCAACCAGAAGGTTCCGTTCGTCGGTCTGACCGGTTGCCCGACGGGCAGCCTGAACTTCGGGTTCGGGGCGAAGTACACGGACGGCACCAGCTCGCTCGTCGAGCTGACGCAGCCCTGCAAGAAGTAGCGCATTCGCTTACACGACTGCACCGCAGCATCGGGCGGGCCCTCGGGCCCGCCCGCCGTTGTTGGAGGACGTCCACGCGGCGTCACATAGAGTTGCTCGCATGGAAGCTCCGTACGTCGCCTCGGCAACCTCGAAGGGCGGCCGCTCGGGCCACGTCCGCTCTGAGAGCGGCTTCATCGACCAGGCGGTGGTGGTGCCGACCGAGTTCGGCGGACCGGGCGGAGCCACGAACCCGGAGGAACTCTTCGCCGCCGGCTACGCGTCGTGCTTTCTGAGTGCGCTCGGATTGCTCGCCGCAAAGCGGGAGATCGACACCACGGAGGCCACGGTCACGGCGGACGTCGGGCTCGTGCTCGAGGGCGGAGGCCTCGACCTGAGGGTCGAGCTCGTCGTGCGCTTGCCAGGCGTCGAGCGCGAGCTGGCCGAGAAGCTCGTCTCCCGCGCGCACGACGTCTGCCCGTACTCACGCGCGACGCGCGGGAACATCCCCGTCGACCTGATGATCGCCGAGCCGGTCGCGGCGTAGGGGTCCGTTCGGCGGGCGGGGGCGCCCGCGACGCGCCTGCGGGAAGGACTCGGGACTCGCGTGGCGAAGCAATCGCGTACGGCGTGCGGAGCGCGCCGGCCAATCCCCCTGATTCATCTCCCGACGCCCATCCGGCCGGGGACCGCGCCCCCCTTGCGGCCCGGCCCGGTGGGCGTCAGTTTTACTTCTCCCTCGGGCCCGGTGTCTGCGACGCCCCCGGCTGCCAAAGCGGCTCGTCGCCGGCGTTCGCGCCGCGGCTCAGGATGAAGAGCAGGTCGGAGAGGCGGTTGAGGTAACGCACGACCTCCGGATTCGCGTTCTCGACCAGCAGCGCGCGCCGCTCGGCGCGACGGCAGACGGTGCGGCAGACGTGGAGGTACGCAGCGGCCGCGGTGCCGCCGGGGAGGATGAACGAGCGCAGCGGCGCGAGCGTCTCGTTTACCTCGTCGCAGCGCCCCTCGAGCCAGGTCACCTGCTCGGGGTGGACGCGCAGGCGCTTGCGTGCGTTGTCGGGAGACTCAGGAACGGAGAGGTCGGCCCCGAGGTCGAAGAGGTCGTTCTGAATGCGCCGTAGCCAGGTCGCGTAGTCGTCGGGCAGGCCCGCGAGGGATAGCGTCACGCCGAGTTGGCTGTTCAGCTCGTCGACATCCCCGTACGCCTCGATCCGCGGGTGGGTCTTGGCGACCCGGCTCATGTCGCCGAGATGCGTCTCGCCGCCGTCGCCGAGCTTCGTGTAGATGCGGGTGAGGTTGACCGTCACAGCGCCGAGCCTGAGGTTGTCCCGACCGTCGTGGAACTTCGCGCCGGCGGTCGTTTGAGTGAATTCTCTCAGACGGTGGAAGCGGCGACCTCCGGCGTCGCGGTCGCGATGGTCGTGTGAACGGGCCCGGTCGGGCG
>Ga0247727_10016623_pt1 | contig 11844 bp, 11 predicted proteins | sample WisWelCaveWW1625_FD_202498 | JGI IMG/M metagenome (GOLD analysis project Ga0247727, IMG submission 202498) | Biofilm microbial communities from Wishing Well Cave, Virginia, United States - WW16-25 | ecosystem: Environmental > Aquatic > Deep subsurface > Groundwater > Cave microbial mat | place...
CCTCGGGCGCAATCGTGATGCGCGAGCCATCTACGAGCGACTGCGAACAGATTTACCAGGCGATGCGCGTCCGCATACGGGTCTTGCGCTCCTAGAGTGGAGTCGCACACGCTTCACGGAAGCGCATGCTCATATTGAGCGAAGTCGGGGATTAGAGAACCGAGATAGGACCTATTTCGAGCTCGGCCTAGCGGGCGCATGGCTGCAAGTGTTTCCTCTCATCATCGCTCATTTGAGCGGTTCAACGGAGGACGTGATGGAGGGCGTCCTTCCTGGTCTGCCAGTCATCCGCGAAATGGCTCAGGGCCTCACCGCTTTCGATCCGGGACGCAGTTTCGTTCAGCTTCATATCGTGGATCTCGCGGAGGCGGCATTGAGCGCCGACACCGAGAGCGCAAGTGGAGCTCAAGCATTGCACGAGACGATCAACCATGCTTTGCGACGGTTATGGGCGGGGCGCGAGCGTTTTTCGATGGAGCCTGATGTCTACCGCGCGTCGTACACCATTTCTGTGTCCTGCTCTGACCGAGCCCTCGTGATGGATATCGTCTCCACGGACGTCCCCGACGCAATCGCGCGTCGTGACGAGGTTCTGTCCCTCCGGGACAAAGCGCGCTATCGAGCCGCTGTCACTTTTGCCGACCTGAGCCTCTTGCCGTCCGGGGTCGAGGCGCCGCTCTTTCGCGCCGATATCGCGATGGTCAGGGCCCGCCTCTCCGGTGATCGGGCGGACTGGCGAGTCGCGTTGGGGGCTGCGGAACAGGTGTTGGGTGAAGCCGAACAGGACGACCGATCCCGAATTCTGAACAACATCGGGGTCGCACTCTCGGCGCTGGGACGACAAGACGAAGCCCTAGCTCGCTTCGAGCAGTCCATCGATGCGATGCCCAACCGTTACGTACCCGATCTGAACCGCCTCGTTGCAAAACCCCTCACGGATACGGCCATCGCTTCCTTGGAAGACCTCATCGATCTCGCGGAAACAGGGAGCGTCCCGTTTCATGCCGATGGATGGCTCGCGAGCCGGGCTTCACTCACCACAGGCGAGAGGTGCGCCCGTCAGCGCAACGCTGAAGAGCGCTTCATCGCAGGAGATTTCATCGAGAGCATGGCTGTCCAGCGTGTTGGTGCATTGGGCGGTTCCTTTCAGTTCCAAGTCGGCTACTCGATGAACGACCGCCTCGTGACCAATTTCGATATCCTCACCGACACATGGTTTCTTATCCCGGCCCCGCTCGTCACCTGTCCATGATTCGAAATGCGACTCCCCATAGCCTGATGGGCTACGGAGAGTGCGCCCGTCGGTCGACCCAGTCCTCGCCTGGCCCCGTCGACCCATGTATGGTTCGGGCGCCGTGACATCGACTCTGGCTGCGCAGCAAAAGGTTTCATTGACTGCATATGATTGTGCTGCCGCGCGCGCAGCGGTATTCGCGTTCACGAATTGTGAGTCGTTTGATTACCTCGCCGCGGACATGCTTCGGGGAGGGTCTGCCTCCTTCAAGGCGCGTCTGGGGCTCGGGTTCCTCAATCTGGGCGCGCACGGCTTGGTTCGGCGACTCATCGCCCGGACATCGCCCGGCTCAGACGTCTTCATGTACGCACGGACTGCAGTGCCAGACGGGTTGATCCGCCACGCTCTCGAAACGCGACCCGAAACTCAGACCGTCATTCTAGGTGCAGGGCTCGACACGAGTGGGTTGCGCATCGGCGCCGAACGACGAAAAGCAGGCCAGGATCCTGGGCAATTCTTCGAGGTCGACCTGCCCACGACGCAGGCCGAGAAGCGGCGACAAGTAGCCCGCCTTGTCGCTGCGCGCCGTGGCCTTTCGGACGATCACATCTCCTATGTTCCGTGCTCGTTCGGGGAGAACGAGCTGCGTGAGGCACTGCAAGGAGCGGGTTTCGATGAAGGTCTACCCACGATCTGGGTTTGGTCGGGCGTCGTCCACTACCTGACGGAGGCCGCTGTCCGGGCGACCGTGACCGAGATGAAGGAGCTCTCGGCCCGAGGCTCGAAACTGTTCTTCGACTTTATCTTGCTCGAGGCTTACGCACGACCGGACGACTTTGGTTTCGCGAAAACCAAGGCTCGATTCGACGGATTCGGTGAAGTGATGTCGTTCGGGTTTCGGCAAGGCACCGAGCACATCCAACAGTGGCTCGAACAACAGGGCCTTGCGTTCGTCAGGTCTTACACGCACCACGACATGGTCGCGCTCTACGAAGAGCAGACGAAATGTCGCGCGCCTTCGAAGGGGACACCGTGGTCCAATTTGTGTATTGCTGAGCTCTGAGCGCCGCGCGCCAGAGTCTCAAGGCGTTGATTCTGGACAGGCTCCGTCCATCCAGACCGCCTGGCCCGCTGCGTTCGCCGCGCATTCGTTGCCATAGGTCATGCGGTCACAACCGCAGACGGGGGCGTAAATGAAGGTGCAGTCCGTCGGACGAGCTCGACACGAGCCCACCGCGTCAGCCCAACCACAAACGTCCTCGGGTGTGAACGCACAGTATTCCCCAGCCTCGCCAAGGAAAGTCTATGAGCACGAGCTCTTTCAAGTCGTGAAGGGAACGCGCCAAATGCTTGGATTCTTGCCCACTGGCCTGGGCCCAGACCATGACAGCCCTGTTGTCAGCCTCTATTGGAGATTCCACACCTCCCTCGACAGCGCCATGCGTCAGCTCGTGCACGCACAAGAGTCATGGGCTTTCACGCATGACGTTTGCGGTAGGCACGTTGGCGCTCGCGGTTGCTCTGTGCAGTGCCCGAAACAGGGCGCCCGCGTGGTGCCGCGGGATCGGCCCAGGCAGCCCCGCGAATACTTTCACGGGCCACGAGATCCATGAGTCCATACGCCAGCGCGGCCAACGCGCAACGTGCAGCTTCAGTTGGCGAAAGGAGAGCGGGAACGCACACTCGAACGATACCGCCTTCGCCCGGCTGGGCGACAAGCGCGATCTCGTTTCCGTAGTCGACGGCAACCGGACGTTCTGCCCATCGACCGCTTGCCTTGCAGGGTACGCCCGCTCTACGGCAGAGCTCTCGTAGTTGAATCGTCCCCCGCTTTGCCACGGATTCACAGTACCGCGGAGGGGGGAAAAATAGAGGGGTTGACATTATGGTTACTGTAACGACAAATTGTCCGATGCGCAAAGCGGACCCACACAAGATCCAGGGAGGCGATCGGGACTTTGACCGACTCTTGTCGACTTGCGCAGAGGTAGCCGAGCTCTTCCCGGACGGGATCGTCTTTATCGGTGGCATTGCGGTGTACTTGCATGCAACCAATTTGCCCAGCACGCGCGAGCTCGCCGAATCGACGCACGACGCCGATTTCTATGTCTCGCTCGCCGACATGGCCGATCTCCGGGACCTCGAAGAGGTGACGTCAAACCGACGCTTGAGCAAACACCAAATGATAAAGGGTGGTTTCGAGTTCGATATCTATACGGAGCGCCAATCCTCTCTTATCGTTCCATACGACGCGACGATGGCACACGCAGTCAAGTACGAGCTCATTCGCGTGGCGTCTCTCGAACATCTCACCGTCTTGAAATTGGAGGCCTTCGCGGATCGTAAGGGGAGCGCGAAGGGCGACAAGGACGCCAAAGACCTACTTCGCATCGGTGCAATCGCTGCGCGCGGGGCCACGCGATTTCGCCCAGCGATCGCGGCGCCGTTTGTCCGCGATACCCACCTCGATCTGCTTGAGCGGGTGGAGCGCGGGCCCCAGGCGACGTCGCTCGCCCACGGCAACGCGATGGTGGCGAAGCGCCTTCGACAAGAGTTTGGTGCCCTCGCTGCCGCGATCAGGAAGGAATATGGTGGCACGACCCATCGCTCAGGACGCACAACATAGTCGGGCGATGATCATCGGAGCGCCGTCGCCTGGAGCTGAACGACTGCCGATGCGCAACAAAGACTTGCCAGCACAGTCGGCTCCCCTCCCCCCTCTTCTGCGACCCCAGCGCAGGTGATGGGATCTGAGGTTTAGGGCCCGGAACCCTCGGCGAGACGCTGCATTTCCGGAATGCGTGGGCTGCGGGGGAAGCGGCGCAGGAAGGATCTGGCTTCTTGAGCGGCCTCACCGGTGCGACCCATGCGGACGAGCGCATCGACGATTTGAAAGTGAACTTCGTGCGAGAGGCTGCCTCGCGGCCAACGGCGGCGCATGTCTCGCCATTCGGAAAGGGCTTGACCGTCCTGTGCACCGCGATGGGCGAGCGCACCCTGATAGGCGGCCACTTGCTGCGCAAGATCCGACGGCTGAGTCGGGTGAGGCGTTCGCACCTGCGCCACAGGGTTCGGCTCTCGGGCAACTTCTGCCACGAGCTCAACGGGCCGTGAGGGTTCGGCCTCTCCCGCGACACGAGGCGCGACAACCTCCGGCTGGACTGCAACGGGACCTTCAAGATCGAGGATGCGACACGTGATCGAAGGTCGAATCTGCTGCACCGAGCCAAGAACGACGGTCACCTGAAGGATCGGGCCGAGTGCCTCGATTCGGGCGCGTCCATCGACCGTTACAGCGCAGCCACAGCCTTCGACCGCTAGCTGACCTGTGGCGAGGAGCGTTCCAGAGTCCAGTGTGACCCCGTCTGGCCGGAGCTCGAGCATTGCCGGGCCGTTCGCGGTGACCGTCCCGCCCCTTAGGTTCGCGGTGAGAGTCCCCGATCGATCAACGCGGATAGGGCCATCTACGAGCTCGCCGCCTCCGAGGAGCTCATCGCCGTGGAACGCACGATGGGCGGACGCGACTTGAACGGACGCGCCCCTGTGACTCTGAACCGTTAGATACAACATCACCGCGGCCGCTGCGACGACAGGCACGAGCACCACCAGCGATACGTTCCGAACTTGCCTGCGTGCACGCAAGTGTGTTTGCAAGCGGTTCAGAACGCGGATCTCAGTCCCAGGAGGCGGCACATAGCTCTCGGACTCGAGTGCCCACCGCTTCAGAGGCTCGGGGACTTCAGCTATTTCGTTTTCGCTGTTCAAGCGCCCTCCAAAGCTCTCGAAACTTCTCTCGGCCGAGCCGCTGACGCGAACGCACGGTGTTTGCAGGAATGTGAAGCGCTTCGCTCACCTCAGCGGCACTGCATCCTTCAACATCCGTGAGTACCAGAACCTCTCGAATCTTCGGGCTCATCTGGGCAAGCACTTCTCGGATCGCCGCCTGAAGCTGTCCATGCTGAGCGTCTTCTTCTGGATTGGCTCTCGATGGATGATCATCGGCGTCGTCGCCACCGAAAAGCCAAGCTTTGAGTCGTCGGACTTTGTGCCACCGACGGTGCTCACTCGCCACCCGAACGGTGATCCCGCGGAGCCACCCGCCGACGTTTCCGATCTCCTGAGTCGCCATGTGGCGGTGTGCGACAAGGAACACACGCTGCGCGAGGTCTTCGGCATCTGTCCGAGTGATTCCCATTCGGAGCAAAAGGCGATACACCATCGAGAAATGTTCTTTGTATATCTCACGCCACTTGGCTTCGCGGTCCGCCGCGATGGATGACTGCAGTGCGACCGTTTGGTCCCGCGCACCGCTCACTGATTCCTCTTGGTCTGTGGCGCTACGGCGCGCGATTGATCACTAAAGACCGGGCGCCCACTCGAGACCCGCAAGAAAAGCGGCCCAAAAGCGCGCACTCTGACCCACGATGCCGGTTGGTCGCACGACATAATCGTCCGCCAAAGGTAGCAAAGTTCCATCCAACTGCACAACGACGCGCCAGGCGGGACTGATCCGGAGACCTATCCGCGGGATGATCGACATAACAGGCGCGACTTGGAGAACGGAAGGCTGATCGTCCAAGCTCAATGCCGTCACGTGGTGAAACGCCACACCTCCAGCCGCACCCATGCTTAACTCGAAATCTCCGTTGATGATTCTCAGGTGACCTTCGAGGCGAGCTCCAAAAGGGATCACATTCACTTCCTCCGCCCCCGATGTGTGCGACGACGGCAAGAGCGCGAAGAGAGAGAGCCTCCCCGACCACGGCAATGCGCGTGACGCGAGGCCCAGGCCGATCTGAACCTGGCCCACGAGCTCACCGGGATCCACCGAAGCCTGTGGGCCGAGGAGGGCGTTCAGTGTGAAATAGGCATCGGCAGCGTTGTCGTCAACCGAGGTTGGTGGATTCGGCGCGTCCGGAATCGATGCGGGAGGTACCCGCACAGGCACGTCTTCGTTTGCCTCCGGGCTGACAGGTGGATTCTCAGGGTTCCCTGGCGTTGTGTCCGCAAGAACTTGGATGGCTTCTGGTGGCAACAACGCGAGCTCCACGAAGCGTGTCTGCACGATCAGAGCAATGCCGTCGGCCATCGCGGCGCAATCAGCGCTCGCAAACCTCCGCTCGAGATCTGACTGTCCCTGCGGGTCAATCAGGGTCATCGTAGTCGCGCGGCGACTGCTTCGGATTCGCACTCGCCATGCGTCTGATGCGTCTTCGACAACGCGAACCGAAGCTTCAAGACGCCGGACCACGTCGGGTCGCTCCGGACAGGAACCCACAACTTCAATAGACACCCGTGGAGGCTCCTGCGCCGCGGAGGCGCTTGCCCCCCACGCTACGAGCGCGAACCCGAAATTGGCCATGGTCATCGCCAAGTCTGTCCATGATACGCCGAGCCGGCCGCGGATCAGTGCTTCCTTGCTCAACGTTGGTATCTCAACGCCATCAACCGAAAATCGTTCAATGCCTGCGTCTACCGCGCCCTGATAGTCGATCTGGCAGGCTTCGGCGAGTAGGTCCACGAACGTTGTCCTCGGACACGTCCACGAGAAGGTCGATGTCCTTCGTGGTACGAACAGCGCCGTGCAGAATGACCGCGAAGCCTCCGATGAGCACGTATTTTGCGCCGGCAGCGTTGAGCTCGCGGCAAAGGCCTACAAGATCTTCGAGCTCAGGCGCGCGTGCGTAGTCGCTATTTCCCGGATCATCCACTCGTCAGCCTCTCGGTGATCGGAGAATCGATAGACCCCCTTGCGGATGAGCGCTCGTCCCCGCAGCCGCGTGATTGTACGCTGGAGAATCGCAATATCACGGACCACATCCTGTTTGTGCTGGCGGCGCGTAACAATTTTCACAGCAGTGATTGTACGACGAAATGGTTTCCGCAGCCAGCCCCCGATCTCGATCAGCTGTAAGTGGCTACTGCGCCGCCGCCGGATGCGAGCTACGATGCTGCAGAGCCAGTCGTGATCGATTGATCGAGAGCTTGGCGTGAAGAGGCCGTTGGCAAAAGCGTCTTGATCTCTCCACTTTCGATCAGGTCAATGATCTCGTTCGCGCCTCCGACGAGCCGGCCTTTCACGAACACCATCGGAAACGTGGACCAACCGGACCACATCTTGAGCGCGTTGCGGCGTCGCCATGGACCGAAATAGGATCCGTACTCGAGGTAGTGATAGGCGATACCTTCTTTGTCGAGCGCACGCCTCGCACGTTTCGGATTTGGGTTTTGTTTCATACCCACGACGACCACGGGATGGGATTTGAGGGCCTCTTCCACCTCCGCGACGATGTCGGCGTGATGGTTCGCGATCTTCTCGCGGACCGCGGGGTGGACTCGGCTTTCATCGAGGACTTTTCTTGGCATGGCTCATCGATAGGGCCCGCAGTAACCACTGTCAACCCGTTTCCTGGGTCAAGCGGGCGCCCAGCGCTTGGTTTTGAGGTATTGTCGCGCCGCCGCTCGTAGCGAACGAGGCCACAGAACCAACACAGCCGAGGGAAACGTGAAGGAATCTGACATTCGAAAGGTGTTCGAGGAGCACAAGGTTCGGAAAGTCAAAGTCGGAGGCTTCGACATCGACGGAGTGCTGCGCGGAAAGTACGTGTCGCTCGACAAGTTCTGGTCGGCTGCCGAGAAGGGCTTCGGATTCTGCGACGTCATTTTCGGTTGGGACATCGGCGATGTTCTCTACGACAACGCCAAAGTGACCGGCTGGCACTCGGGGTACCCGGACATGGGATCGACGATCGATCTATCGACGCTGCGATTTCTGCGGTACGAGCCCGACACCGCACATTTTCTAGTCGACTTTCAGGGCGCAAATGGCAACGCGCATCCCGTTTGCCCTCGTGGATTGCTCAAGACCATCGTCGCGCGCGCCGAAGCCGCGGGGCTCCGACCGAAGTTCGCTGCCGAGTTCGAGTTCTGGGTCTTCCGCGAAACAGCCGATTCGCTCCATCAAAAGGGATTTCGAGATCTGCAGCCGATCAGCCCAGGAATGTTCGGTTATTCGTGGGTCCGGCAGGGGCAGAATTCGGATTTCATCCACGACATTGTCGACACGATGGCCGGTTACGACATCGAGATCGAAGGCATTCACACCGAGACTGGACCCGGCGTTTATGAAGCTGCCATTCGATACGACGATGCGGTGCGCGCAGCCGACAAAGCGGCACTGTTCAAGACGACGGTCAAGCAGATCGCAACGCGACACGGCCTTTCGGTGACCTTCATGGCGAAGTGGAACGCCGCGCTTCCAGGTTCGAGCGGTCACTTGCACCAGAGCCTCTGGGATGCGGCGGGCAAGGAGAACGTGTTCGCCGACGCGAAGCACGCGACGGGCCTGTCTCAAAAGGGCCGACACTATCTCGGTGGCCAGGTCAAGCTCATGGCTGAGCTCACTGCCCTCTATTCGCCCTTCGTGAACACCTACAAGCGGTACGTTCCAGGCGTTTGGGCGCCGCTTACATCCTCGTGGGGCATCGAGAACCGAACGTGCGCGATCCGCATCATTCACGGACCGTCGCCGACCTCGACCCGGATTGAGTACCGACAGACCGCGGCGGATATCAATCCATACATTGCGATGGCCGCAAACCTTGCGGCGGGACTTCATGGCATCGAACGAGCGATCGATCCACCACCAGCCGCTGGCGGCGACGCGACGAATGAGGGCACTCGACTTCCTCGCACGCTCGCAGATGCGACTGCATTGCTCGCTCGCAGCGAGACCGCGAAAACGCTGCTCGGCGAAGGATTCATCGATCACTACGTGCGCACGCGAGATTGGGAGCTCCGGCAATACGCGCTTGCGGTGACCGATTGGGAGCTCAAGCGGTACTTCGAAGCGGTTTGATGCGTTTCTTACCGACGTCGCCGTTTCGGTTGCCTCGGCTCTCGCCCTACGAGCCGTCGCCGAGTGATCCGTTACTCTTCGGTTTCAACAACGAGCGAGACGCGATCATCGAGGAAACGGCGCGCCGGGTGGCTGAGCAACACAGCAAGAACCGACATCGGCTCGAGCAAGTGCTCAACGACGCGGCCTACAACGAGACACGACGCCTCAGCCACCAACATGACCAGGAAGCGCGTGAATCACTCGGTTTTTGGCGGGGCTTGGTGCGTCGCGTCGGAAGGATGAGCGACGACGAGAAGCGCGGACTCTTGCTGGAGATCTCTCGCCGCATGGCGAAAGACGTCGCCGGTAACTTTGATCCACGCGTCTACAAATGGTCGGAGCGCGTCACGCCGCGTTTGATCACGGCCGTGATGAAACCGACCAGCTTGCCTTTCGAGCTGCTCGCGGGAGGCGAAGAGAGCCTCGACGAGGCCCTGCTGATCGAAGGAGAGATCGAAAAGCTCCGCGTGCTGGCAAGAAAAGGAACGCTCGTTTTTGTTCCGACGCATGTCTCCAACATGGACTCAGTCGTGTTTGGCTACGGGCTCATGCGCGCGGGGTTGCCGCCGGTCATCTATGGCGCCGGCAAGAACCTCTTCACCAATCCGATCATCAGTTTTTTCATGCACAATCTCGGTGCGTATCGCGTGGACCGACGTGTGAAAGCACACCTCTACAAGGAAGTGCTCAAGGCCTATTCGTCCGTAGTGCTCGAACGTGGCTATCATTCGTTGTTTTTTCCCGGTGGAACGCGCAGCCGCTCGGGGCTGATCGAAAACCGACTTAAGTTGGGCCTGGCGGGTAGCGCGGTCGAAGCGTTCGCACGCAACGGTGTCGCCGATCGAAAGCGTCCACTCTGGTTCGTTCCAGCGACGATCAACTATGCGCTCGTGCTCGAAGCGGAAACGCTCATCGAGGATCATTTGAGCGAACACGGACGCGCGAGATACATCATCGAGGACGACGAGTTCTCGCGTCTCGAGCGGTGGATTGCGTTCCTGCGCAAGCTCACGAGCCTCAAAGGGGCGTGCATTATCCGTTTTGGTGCGCCGATCGATCCGTTCGGCAACGACGTGGATGAAGAAGGCCGGTCCATCACGCCGCATGGACGCGTCATCGATCCGGTTTCGTACGTCATGCGCCGCGGGGCCCCCGTGCTCGACCCGCAGCGAGATGCCGCTTACACCCGCGATCTCGGCGAGACCCTCGTCGAGCGCTTCGCCGCGGAAACGGTGGTCATGGCCACCCAGCTCGTCGCGCACGTGCTCTTTCGGCGCTTGGTACGCGCGACCCCGGGCGTCGATCTGTTCACGCGGATTCGCCATCGAGGGGACGTGACCGTGCCGCGCGAGGAGCTCGTCCGAGAGGTGAGTGAGACCCGTGACGCGCTTTTGGATCTCGTGAAGGGCGGCAAGGTTCACGCAAGCCCGACGACACGCCTGGCCTCGCCCGAAGAGATCGTGTCACGCGTGCTCGCCGCTTGGAATGGCTACCATCGCCGCGTTGCGGCGCGCGACAACGGTATTGAAGTGATCGCGGAAGACCCCACGATGCTTCTCTACTATCAGAACCGACTCGTGCCGTTCGCGGAACGGATCGCCGACGCATCGAACATGCATGCCGCTCGAGAGATCGCGCAGATGGAGCGAATGTCGTGAGGTGGGCCCGGGAGTCTCCCGTCGGCGTTCTCGGCGGTGGTAGCTTTGGTCGAGCCATTGCAAAGACGTCGGCAAGGATCGGTCGACACGTCGTCCTGTGGAGCCGTTCGCGAACGGTCGACGATCCGAACGTGACCATGGCTTCCGCGATGAAAGAGCTTGCCGCGTGCGAGCCGATTTTCATTGCGGTCCCATCTGGACACGTCGCGTCTGCCGCCAGATTGATCGGTGCGGAGATTGACGGGCGACACCTGCTAGTTCACGTGAGCCGCGGGCTCTACGGCGATGAGCTCGAGCCGATCACACACATTCTCCGGCGAGAAACGCCCGCGCGCAGAGTCGGCGCGCTTGCAGGTCCGCTCGTGGCTGACGCGCTCGCAGAAGGCAGGCCGGCGGGCGGCATCGTGGGCACCCGTTTTGGCGAAGTGGCGCAGGCTGTGCGCGATGCAATCGCCGGACCCACGCTACGCGTCTATGAAACGACTGATGTCATCGGTGTCGAGCTCGCTTCGGCGATGGTCGGAGTCCTTTCGCTTGCCGGTGGGTTCGTGCAGGGCCTTGGAATGGGACCGTCAGCGTTGTCCGTCATGGTTGCGCGCGGGCTCTCCGAATGGACACGGCTGGGGAAAACAATGGGTGCCGATGAACGAACCTTCTCTGGCCTCGCGGGGATCGGCGATTTGGTGGCGGCTGTTGCAGGCGACGATCGCCCCGAAATCCGCCTGGGCCGAGCTCTCGCGCGTGGTGCATCGCTGCTTCAAGCGGGACGCGAAGCCGGTGCACACATCGAAGCCATCACCGTCGCTCGCAGCGTCCGAGCCCACGGTTTACGCGCAGGCATCGCAACACCGGTCTCCGCCGCCATCGCGGATGTCATCGATGGGAAAGCCACACCCGACGAAGCCGTCCGTACCTTGATGGCCGGCGAACCAACGATGGAGTAGGCAGCCATGGGCTTCTGGTGACGCCATCGTTCAGGGGCGTGTCCAAACAGTACAGAGAGTGTGGCCTCCCCTTCACCGTATGGCGAACGGATCGGGCTCGTCGATCGT
>Ga0247727_10016624_pt1 | contig 11843 bp, 21 predicted proteins | sample WisWelCaveWW1625_FD_202498 | JGI IMG/M metagenome (GOLD analysis project Ga0247727, IMG submission 202498) | Biofilm microbial communities from Wishing Well Cave, Virginia, United States - WW16-25 | ecosystem: Environmental > Aquatic > Deep subsurface > Groundwater > Cave microbial mat | place...
ACAGAGCGATTTGAGTATTTCTTTTTCACTGATGATTTGATTTAAGGATGTGCATAGTTTATCTTCTACCTCATTGATGTTTTTCCCGATAAATCGGGATTAAAACCCTTCTGTGCTCTGACATAATCCCAAATATGTTCTACTGGATTTAACTACGGAGAATACGCTGGCAAGGGTAATAATTCTATATTTTCAGGTATTTGCAACAAGTTACTTTTATGCCAACCAGCACCATCCAGTATCATTAAAATTCTACAGTTGGATTGTTGTTGGCTAAGCTCTTGTAATCCCGAAACATCGGGACTGTATTACTATATGGCATTACTAATGATACCGTTTCTCCTGTTTGAGGACACACCGCAGTATAAGCATAGATGTATTCTCTAATGATTTGTTTGGCTACCACCGCTCTATCTTTTCTATTGACCCAACATCGGCTCACATTGTTTATCCTTCCAAATCTCGCTTCATCCTGAAAAAATAACTTTAATGGTCGTGCATCATTCTCTTTTATCGCTCGCAATGCCAATACTTCCGGAAGTTTTTTTTAAACTCCTCTTGTAATTCTTTGTTCTTTTTAGGATGATAGGGACGGGGCATTTTCTTCTTCCAATTATGTCGTTTTAATAAGTCCCATAAATAATCATCCGATACTTGCTTGCCTACTTTCTTCTCCACCACCCGCTTAATATCCTTCGCTACCAATACTTTTCCCTCTTTGGCTTTGGTTTCAATGACTTGAAGTAGTGCCGCTTCTTCTTCCAAGGGCAATAAAGATGTTGATTCTCTTCTGCCTCCCCAGTTCAATGATTTACCAAAGTCCTTTCCCAACTTGTTATAACGCTGCACTATCCTATACACTTTATGCTCATTCACGCCCAAAAAAGAAGCATATTCTTCTGCCTTCTTGCCAGTATTGTTACCCACGCTCCACAAGATTTGCCAATATCCAAACATCCGTAAATCCTTTTGTTCCTGCATTTTAACCGCTATTTCTTTTATCGTTAAATGCTTTTTAAGTTGTAAGATTGCCATAACTTTTTTCGGCAAAAATACAATTATTTAATTATCTTGTTAGCGGTTTGGTATTATTCCTATTTATCCGCCTTTGGCGGAGGTCTTAGAAACTGTCTAAAAACAAGTATTTTCGCCACAGATTGCACTGATTAATACAGAAAAAAAATAAAAAAGAAGACACGAATTGCGCGGATTAACGCGAATTGAATTTGTGAAAATTCGTGTGATTCGTGTCAAAAAACAAATTTAGACAGTTTCTAAAAAAAACTGTTTTTAAAAACAAATTTATTTTTTGCAGTAAAAAGGATTGTATTTTTGCACCCAGAAACCTATGAAACATTGATGAGAATTTGTTTGTGCAAAAAGCGATGAAAGCAACAAAACAACATAAAAATCAGCCGAAACAACAAGAAACAAGAAACAAGAAACCACAAACAATTTTCGTTTTGGGTGCAATTTTGTTGCTTACCATTATCGTTTATTCTAATTCCATTTTCAATGATTTTACGAATTGGGACGATACCGTTTATATCACCAAAAATGATTTAATCAAAGATTTATCTTTTGATGGAATACGAAAAATGTTTACTTCTTTTTATGGTAGCAATTATCATCCTTTGACCTGTCTTTCCAACGCTTTTGAATATAAATTTTTCGGATTAAATCCAAAAGTTTATCATCTGAATAATTTGATTTTGCATTTGTTAAATGTTGTTTTGGTATTTTATTTCGTTAAAATATTAATGGACAATGGAAAATTGACAATGGAAAATGAAAAAAAATCACAACAATTATCAATTATCAATTATCAATTATCAATTCCTTTTTTTGTTGCATTGTTTTTCGCCATCCACCCAATGCACGCAGAAAGCGTTGCGTGGGCTGCCGAAAGGAAAGATGTGTTGTATTCTTCGTTCTTTTTATTGTCGTTGATTTTTTATTGTTCAAAGTTTAAAGTCCAAAGTCCAAAGTTGGAAAATTCAAATTATCAGTTATCAATTATCAATTATCAATTATCAATTCTATTTTTCCTCTGTTCTTGTTTCTCAAAGTCAATGGCAGTAACACTTCCGTTGGTTTTGATTTTGATTGACTGGATTAAAAACACACCCCTGACCCCTCTCAAAGAGGGGAAATTCATTTTCAAATTTTCAAATTTTCAAATTTTCAAATTAATTCCATTCCTTCTCATCTCTTTAATCTTCGGAATTATCGCCATAAAATCACAAAGTTCAGGCGTTGCCTTGCAGGAATTGCCGAGTGTTTATTCGTTTTTTGATAAACTACTTTTGGTCTGTTATTCTGTTTCCTATTATATTTTTCATTTGTTTGTTCCCATTGGTTTATCAGCGTTTCATCACTATCCCGAAAAGGTTGGCGGGATGTTGCCGATGGAATATTACATCTCACCACTTTTTATTTTATTAATTCTTTTCGGAATTTTCCGCCTCACCCCTGACCCCTCTCCAAAAGAGAGGGGAATTGTGAGGAAAGAAATAATTTTCGGATTATTGTTTTTTCTGCTCACGATTTCGGTTGTATTGCAAGTGATTTCGGTAGGAGCAGCGATAGTTGCGGAGCGATATAGTTATATTCCTTACATCGGATTGATATTTATTGTTGTAAAAATAGTCGCCTCTCCTGACCTCTCCAAAGGAGAGGAATTTCGGATGGCTAAACGATTTCCCTCCCTTTTGGGGAGGGTCAGGGTGGGGCTGTTGTTGGTTGTTCTTGTTTTTTCTTTTATGACTTTTCAAAGAAATAAAGTTTGGAAAGACAGTGTTACACTTTGGAGCGATGTGATTGAAAAGGATAATAAAATTGATTTTGCATACTTCAATCGTGGAGCAGATTTATCGGAACAGAGAAAATATAAAGATGCTATCGCTGACTATAATCAAGCCATTCGGATAAATCCGAATTACGATAAAGCATTTTACAGTCGTGGTTTTGCGAAAGCAAATTTGAATGATGTGAATGGAGCGATTTCGGACTATAATCAGGCAATCGTTTTAAATCCAAAATACTTTGAAGCCCTTAATAACAGGGGCAGTGCGAAAGGTGCGTTGGGCGATTTTCGGGGTGCTTTGAATGATTTTAATGAAGCAATAATTATTAACCCGAAATATTCGGAAGCATACAGCAACAGGGGCAACGCCAAGACAATGCTGAAAGACAATAATGGTGCGGTTGCCGATTATTCACAGGCCATCATTTTAAATCCAAAATATTCGGATGCGTATTTTAATCGTGGTGTTGCGAGGTTGAATATGAATAAAATTTCGGAAGCGTGTGAGGATTGGCGAATGGCTCTACAACTTGGAGATAACAGTGCAGCGGGGATGATGAAACGATATTGTCAGTAATCAGTTGATTTGAAAATGAAACAAAATTAGTCACTGGACAAATTAGGAATTGTAACTAAAGGGCAGTCCAAAAAATCCAAAAAACAAATTTCAAATCACAAATAAATTATAATTTTCCAAAGACAAAAAACTCAAACATTGCACTACACAAGGGTTTTAGTCCCGATGTTTCGGGATTGATATTTTTTGTCTTTGAATTTATTTGATGCTTGTTTTTTGACACGAATGACACAAATTTAAAAAGAATTTATTCGTGTAAATTTGTGTCATTCGTGTCTCCTTTTATTTTTTTGCGAAAGCCCTACATTATTTGAACACGGTAAGATGGCGGATAAAAATGAGACCCTCGAAAAAAATAGCGGAAGGATAGAAACCAGAGTATGTTCGGTCATCCGTGATTTAGATTTGTTAGATGAAAAAGAAAATTGGTGTGGTATCAAAACCATTGTAAAAATAGATGCTACACGAGAAATTGGATATCATACTAAACCGCTAACAAGATAATTAAATAATTGTATTTTTGCCGAAAAAAGTTATGGCAATCTTACAACTTATACCATTACCTATCCAAAATTAGTCCAATAAATTATCTTGTAACGATTGTTACAAGGGAATCATAAAAAATCTCATTGGACTAATTTGAGTTGAGTAATGGTATTACTTATAACCACCTAATTACCTTGAAAGTTCTTTGCAAACCCAAACATCTTCAGTATAGTTGGAATGAATACGGATTTGATGGTGGATTTGTAATAGATATAAAAGAAAAATATCAAATAGATTTTTCATATATCGTTAATCTGTATGAAGGCACAGATTATAACTGGCTAAATGTAGGATTTTCTGCAATAATTAATCCAAAGAAAGAAAAATCAAATTGAAAATAAGTATTGCAATCCCTATCGTTATTGACTTTGCGAAGAAGAAAGAGGAGAATAAAAATTAGGAATTAGAAATTAGAAATTAGGTGTGGTGCGGATAACGAATAGAAATGAATTTACGAATATGCACCATTCGTTATTCGTAAATTCGAAATAGATTAGTTTTCCGCACCAATTAGAAATTAGAAAAAAATAATAACAGGATTTCCACGAATGCTCAACTGATTTCCGCAAAATACCGATTGGTTTACACGACTTAGCAACCGATTTCCGCAATGTTTCGATGGGTTTCCATAAAACCATGATTGATTTCCACGACTTCGCAACCGACTTCCGCAATGTTTCGATGGGTTTCCACAAAACCACGATTGATTTCCACGACTTCGCAACCGATTTCCGCAATGTTTTGATACGTTTCCGCAATGTTTCGGTGGGTTTCCGCTTGTTATGCAGGGGTTACGAGCAGTGTCATTAAGTTAAGAAAAAAGAATAATGAACAAGGAACACCGAATAATGAACTAAAACAACCATTTCGAAATTCATTATTCCTTGTTCATTATTCGATATTGTTTAAAAATCCCCTTAACTTAATTACATTGGGGTTATGGGTGGGGGTTCATCGTCATCGGAGGAGCGGGAGCCGATTTCTATGATGTTCCGTGCCTGAAAATAGCCATCTACAAACACTGCATTGGTAGATTTGAGCGTATTTACCATTTTATCTAACTGTTTTTTGAGGTTGGTGGCGATGATTTCGCTCAGGATGCTGTCTATCTGATTGTTTGCCTGCGAGCGGTTGATGATTGCCTTGGTAGGGTTTTGCATGGCTGTCCGATAGAGGTCTATAATGGTTTTGAGGTCAGTAAGGTCGGCAGCAACGAAGCCATATTTTTGAGCATTTGCCGAGTGCTTGGTGCCAAGGTCGTAAATGGTTTCGCATTTATCGTCTGTTTCGTCTTTTTTGAACTTTTGCAACTCCCTTTCGGTATAGTTGGTTTTGCCAAAAAGTTCGTTGTTGTTGATGGTCGAAGCATAAGCCGAAACGGCACTTGTTATCTTGAATGCAAGGGTTTCCATTATTTTGCGGATGGCGTTGGTGTCGGTAGTAACGCCTGTGGTGGGTGATCCGGCTATTTTGTCCAACTGGTCTACCAATGCAAGTTTTGTTTCTACGGTTTTCAATGCTGGAGCGAAGGCAACGATAGCGGAGGTGATGCTCGTGTTGTCGTTGCAAAAACTGGTTACGGTGCGAACCATTTTGGCTCGGCTGCTGTTGTGTTTGTTCATAAAATTTAATTGTTTTTTTAAATTGTTAAATTTTTAAATTGATTATTGAAATTATTGTTAAATTGTTTTTTGCTTTTTGCTTTTTTTGATGTTACAAACATCTTTCTCGCCCGTCCTCGTTATAAACGAGGACGAGTGGGGGTATAATTTAACCTTTCAAATGTTTTTTACACCAATCCTCCGATTTTATTCTATAAAAATCTATTCTGTTTCCGAACTTCTGACACAAAACCCAGTAAATTTTTGTTTGAATACGAAGTTCTATTTTATATCTGTTAGCAGAACCAATTAATTTTTTCATCCGATAAACATCCGAAACAGAATATGCTTTCCTCACTTTATGGGCAAGGGCTTCCATTTCCTTATCTAATAGGCGGTTGCTAATGTTTTCCCAGTCCCGAAAAAAAGAATCTCTAATATGTAAGTCCACGCTTTCTGAATTCTTTTTTTACAGTTTCTTCGGATAGCACTTCACTGTCTTTCGCCTCCTCTATCAATGCTGCAAATTGGCTATCACGATATTCTTCGTCTGTCAGCACACTTGCTTTCTCTTTGAATACCCCCACCATTCGTCTTAACATCGTAACATTTTGTTCGTTTCGGACTTTTATTACTAATACGCTCATAATTTTTTGTTTTAATTTTTGCTGCAAAGATAACTTTTTTACAAATTACTAAATTGTTAAATTGTTTTCTGCTTTTTATCTGATGTTACAAACATCTTTCTCGCCCGTCCTCATTACAAACGAGGACGAGTGGGTCTTGCAGGAACTCAAAATGCTTTCGGAACAAATTTTTTATCATTCGTTATTACTGAACTTTTGCCTGTTGCTTTAATTACCAAAAAACCTTGTCGGTAAGCGTATTTATCTGCATCTCCATCTATTTGTAGATAAGCCACTGCCCCATAAACCTTATTTTCTTTATATTCTTTAAATATCGCTTTGAATACTTTCAGATTTTCTGAAAATTCTTTGACATCCTCCACATTCAAAGTGGTTTTTACTTCTACCACTACCACTTCGTCTCCATTTACAGCAACCACATCAAATTCGTATTCCCTTTCCTTATAGTATGCTTTTATTCTTGCTATTATTCGGTTGCAGTTGATGTTCCGCTCTTTCAGCATATTTATCAGGTCTCCGCTAACAAGTGTTTCTACAAATCTGCCCCATTGCGATGAAAAAAATCCTTCTAATTTGTTTATTTTTTTATCCGTTTCCTGAAACATTTTTTGTGTTTCTTTATTCTGGTCTTGGATGATACGCCATACCTTTTCGTAGGTAAGTGGCTCTTGATGATGGTGTTGGGCTCGCATAAAGTTTTTTGTTTTTATTTTTTTACAAAAGCAATCCTTTTTTTTATTTACCGAATAAAAAATCTACGGAACCACATTAAACGCTATCACCGATACCTGCTCTGCGGCTGAATGCCGTGTTAGAAAGCGTAGCGGGGGATTTATCAAGCAGCATATTGAAATACTATATTTTCTGCTTCTGAATTAGGATATGGAATAGGAAAGCCCTCTTGTTTCAATCCATCCAAATGAAATTTTATTCCCTCAATAATGTTTTGCACCACTTCTTCGTGTGTAGCACCCATCCCCACACAACCTGCTAAATCAGGAACATAAGCACAATAGCCGCCATCGGCTGCCTTCTCTATAATTATTGCGTATCGTAACATATTTCTTTTATTAAAGTTTAATTTTATTTTTCTATTTGGGCTTGCTTTAAAATACTTTTTTCTATACCGGGTGATAAATCATTAGATAAGCGATGAATTGGGATAGTGACCAATCCCTTTTTAAATTTATGTTTGTATTGACGATGACTTCCGCTTTGCCTTGCTTCATACCATCTGTCTTTTTCAACCAATTTGATTATATCCTTTGTCTTCATCTATTTAAAAAAATGACTTGGCAAAATTAAATAAAAAAACAAGATAACAATATTTTCCTTTATTATTTGACAGGATGCCGTGTTGCTGAAAGCGTAGCGTGGACGCTTAGCGGGTTTTTGTTTTTTTAAGTTTAATTGATTGATTTTGATTATTGAAATTGATTATTGAAATTATTGTTAAATTGTTAAATTGTTTTCTGCCTTTTATCTGATGTTACAAACATCTTTCTCGCCCGTCCTCGTTACAAACGAGGACGAGTGGGGGTTAGATGGATTGTTTAAGTTTACTGATAAGATATTCTGCTTCTTCAAAGCCCCGTTTCATCACTCCTATATCATTCAGTCCATCGTAATATCCGCATAAATGCAAAACCTCATAAGCCACATTCAGAGAATTCAGCATTTTTTTATCTATCTTTGCCAATCCATCAGTATAGTATTCAATGGATGGTCGTCTTTTGGGTTTTGGAATATTCCTCAATAAAAACATACCATCTATTGCTTTGAGCACTGCTAAATAAAAAGCACCACAAGCAAGCCGAAGATGTTTTACATCCTGATAAACTTTCCCATTTTTATTTGCCAATAATAATTCTTTCTGACCATTGCTCATCAATCGGATGGCTTCTTCTAATATTTTTTGTGCTTTGATTTTGTTTTCTGTTTCCATTGTTATTTTTATTTTAAATTATCGCTGCAAAAGTAATGCTTTTTTATTTTACCGAATAAAAAAACTACGGAACTACATTAAACTCTATTACCGATACCTGCTCTGCCGCAGGATGCCGTGTTACTGAAAGCGGAGCGTGGACGCTACGCTTAACGGGTTGCAGTTCTTTAAAACCCTCATTGCAAACGCAAGTGTTTTTCACTTGTGTTGTTTATTTGTTTGCGTCCTCGCTTGATAAAGCAAGATGCTTTACTCATAGTTGCAACGAGTGAAAAACACTCGCTGCTGCCGCTGCTAATACACACTCGCTGGTGCGGGGTTAATCATACACTCCTTTGCGATGTTCTATTTTAAGTATCACCACAGTAGTTTCGTCTAAATCAAAAAGTATTCTGTAATCCCCAACTCTGAAACTAAATTGTCCTATTCGGTGATTAGTAAGTTTCTTTGCTCCGAATAATGAATTGCCTGATGTATAGTGCTGAATTTTTTCAAGAATTCTTTTTTGAAGTTTTTTGTCCAACGCTTTCAAATCTTTTGCAGCACTTTGCGTGAAAACTACTTTATACATCTTGCATCAGTTTTTCAAGTGTGATAGTTTTTCCCTCTTTATATTGTCTGCGGGATATTGCTACTTCGTTTTCCAAGTGAAGCAATTTTGCTTTCTTGTTTTCAATTTCAACCCTTGCCGATTTAACAAAAGGTAATTGTTTAACCAATTCTATTAAAAAACTAAAGTTGGATTGATTTTCTACTTCTATTACTATTTGTGTCATAATAAATTGTTTTTTGCCGCAAAGATAACTTTTTTCTTATTTCACTTTTTAATTTTTTTCTTTTCCGCTGCTAACGCAAGTGTTTTTCACTTGTGTTGTTTATTTTTTAGCGTCCTCGCTTGATAAAGCAAGATGCTTTATTCATAGTTGCAACGAGTGAAAAACACTCGCTGCTGCCGCTGCTAATACACTCTCGCTGGTGCGGGAATGTTAAAGTAAATCCAAAAAATTATCCACATTCATTCCCGAACTTCTTATCAGCGAACGCAATGTTCCTATGGATAAGAGTTCTTTGCAAAACCTTTTTAAAATCAAATTAAAATGTAAAAATTAAAATGTAAAATGACAAATAAAAATTCAAAGATATAGTAACCAAACCATTGTGAGCATTGGTTGTTTGGAGGTTGCTGACTTTTACATTTTAATTTGTAATTTTGATTTTAAAGTTTTGATTTTTGATTTCTTTTAAAGAAAATTAATGGGTTTTGCAAAGAACTCGATAATTCTCTATGCTGCGGAATAGATAGATTTGCCCTTTCGCCCTCTTTGGTCATAACAGCGTGGCTACCCACTTGTCCTCTGAATTTCCATCCTGATTTTGCAAATGCTTTGACCGCTTCTTTGCCCGAAATATTATTCAATCGCCCCATATTATACAGATACTACAATGGATGAATTTCGCTGCTTTTTAGATATTCGGTCTATGCCTTTTTGGTCTTCTGCCCAAAACCAAGCGGTGATGGCTTCTTTGATGTTTTCAATGGCTTCTTTTTCGTCTTTGCCTTGCGAAACACAGCCGGGAAGTGCAGGACATTCGGCTACTAACCAGTTGTCTTCCGCTTTTGCTATCGTAATATGGAATATCATCGTTTTTTTTGTTTTAAATTTCCCTGCAAAGATAACGCTTTTTACAAATTGCTAAATTGTTAAATTGTTTTTTGCTTTTTATCTGATGTTACAAACATCTTTCTCTCCCGTCCTCGTTACAAACGAGGACGAGTGGGGGGTATTATACTCTTCTTCTCCACGCTTCGTATTCGTCTTTTGAAATCTTAATTTGTTTTAGAATTTCAACCAATAGCCCAACTCCAATATCTTCGTTACTATGAGTAGGGACAACGGTTCTTCTGCCATCGCTATGAATGTATCTTATATGACTTCCCTTGCCATATACTTTTTCAAACCCAAGTTTTTCTAAAATCTTTCCGAGTTTTTTGCCTGAAATGGTCGTAAGTTTACTCATACTGATACCTGAACTTGTTGAAGCCCTATAAATTTCATTGGCATAGCAAAGTCCTCTTTATCGCCCTCTATGCAAACTTCTATTGCTTCTTTTATCCGCTCTATGGTTTGGTCAATCGTTTTGCCTTGTGTATAACATCCCGGTATATCGGGCACAAGGGCAACATACCATCCGTCATCTGACTGTTCTATGATAACAGGGAAATTGTATACTTTTAATCGCTTTGACATAGTTTTATCTTTTTTTTACAAAAGTAATCCTTTTTTTTATTTACCGAATAAAAAAACTACGGAACTACATTAAACGCTATCACCGATACCCGCTCTGCGGCAGAATGCCGTGTTACTGAAAGCGTAGCGTGGACGCTACGCTTAGCGGGATGCTTTACTCATAGTTGCCATCCCGATGTGTCGGAAAAAAACGCTTGCGGCTGCCACACTCTCGCTGGTGCGGGTGGATGCTCGCTCCTACGGGGAAAGGCAAATTTATTTTCTAATTTTGCCTTTATGCGGGATGTTTTTTTGATATTGCCTCGTCCTTATTTTCCTTATAAGCGATAATTGCTCCGAAGAGGGCAATAATTAGCAATCCTGCAAGAATGATATAACTTCCTGTTGTCATTTTAATTGTTTTTAGGTATTACATAAAATCCAATGATAGCGAGTGTAACAACTACTGATGTTATCACAATACCAGAAGCAATGCTCAGATTATTGGTTAGCACACCTCCGATTAAACCAACAGTAGTAAGGTATTTAGAAATATCCATAAGCATTTTTCCAAGTTCCTTTCTTACTATCGGTGCTTTTCATTTTATTTTAAATAAATAATTTTTTGCAAAGATATAAAACATTTTTATTTACCGAATAAAGAAACTACGGAGCGGGGATAACTTTTTTCTTATTTCATTTTTTTTAAATTTTAAATTTAATTGATTGTATTTGTATTGATTATTGAAATTATTGATGATTAAAAAAAATTATTTTTCTCTTACATTTAAAATAGTTTCTAATTTTGCAGTATGAATGTTGATGTAATTGACAAAAGTTTAAAAGCACGAATTGAGATTTTCAAAATGTATATTGTCCTTATCATTGGGCTTATTACAGGTATTTCTGGGTTGTTTTTTAAAGAATCCAATAAACTAATTTCAGTATTATTAATAGTTGCGTTTGTTATGCTCATATTAACATCCTTTTTAACAGTTCGTTCTTAATTCACTTATAGAAAAATTAGAAACTCTATGAATACACAAGTAATCTTTGCCATTATTTTTGGGGTTATTTGCATTTCGTTTGTTGGCTCTTTGCTATACATAAACCTGAAATACGACCCCTTTTAAAGAAACTCCTCCGAGCAAATAAAAACTATGGAACGACATTAAACTCTATCACAGATACCTGCTCTGCCGCAGGATGCCTTGTTAGTGAAAGTGTAAGTGGCAACTCTTTTTATTTACACACAAAATTAAAAAGCCCATTTCGATTTTATGAAGATGGGCTTTGTTTTATTAAACCTTGAAGGTTTTGAAATGTTGCATTACTCTCTAATAAGTTTCCTATAAACCGTTTCTTCTGTGGTTTGCAGTTGTAAGAAATAATACCATTACTCAATAAGAATTAGTCCAATAGTTTATTCCAAAACAAGTTACGATAGAACAATATATTGGACTAAAATATAAAAAGTAATGGTATAAATACCT
>Ga0247727_10016625_pt1 | contig 11842 bp, 14 predicted proteins | sample WisWelCaveWW1625_FD_202498 | JGI IMG/M metagenome (GOLD analysis project Ga0247727, IMG submission 202498) | Biofilm microbial communities from Wishing Well Cave, Virginia, United States - WW16-25 | ecosystem: Environmental > Aquatic > Deep subsurface > Groundwater > Cave microbial mat | place...
GGCACCCACAAGCCCGGGCTCCAGATCTCGACCGCGAGCGCAAGCGTGCCGAGGGAGATGAGCAAGAACGCGATGTTCGGGTCAGCGAGGAACGAGAGGATCCGCTCGAAGAAGCTCATCTCGATCGATTCGATCTCCGCCCCGCTGGTGTCCACCACCTTCCGCCCGTCGGCTGAGTCGAGCGTCCGCCCGTCCAGCTCGACGACGAGCCGGTCGAGATCGGCCGCGAGCAGGTCGGCGATGCCGAGCGTGCGTGCCTCCGATGCCGAGTACGACTTCGCTTCCCGCACCGTCGCCTCGAGAGCGTCGGCAGGCCTGCCACGGCGCGTCGCGATGCTGCGGATGAGCGCCGACGCATCCTCGGTCGCCTTGCGCGAGAGCGTCTCCGGGAGATCCTCTCCTCCAGCCCCTACGACCGCGGCGGCCCCGATGTTCGTTGCGGGCGCCATGGCCAGGAGCGAGGCAGCCGCAGCAACGAACGTCCCGGCCGAAGCGGCCTGCGCGCCCTCAGGCGCGACGTACGAGACGACAGGCACGGGCGAGGCGAAGACGTCGCCGACCATGTCGCGTGTCGCGTCGAGAAGGCCGCCCGGCGTGTCGATCCGAACGATGGCCACCGTGGCGCCACGATCCTCGGCTTCCTCGAGACCGCGCTCGAGGAAACGGGCTGAGACCTTGTCGATCGCGCTGTCGAGCTCGATGACGACCACCGGGCCTCCGGGCGTCGCATCACCCTGTGTCTGCGCCACTCCGGTGAATACGAGCGCGGCGACGATCACCCCGAGCGCGACGACGCGAAACGCCTGCATGGCTCGTCGGATCGTACGCGGGCGACGCTACGCGCGACGGGCGCGACGCAGCTCGAAGCGGTGCTCGGTGCCGCCGAGCAGGCGGCGGATGTTCTGACGGTGCATGAGGATCACAGCGGCCGCGCCGGCAATCCCGAACGCGACAACCGGCCACGGGTAGTCGAGGAGCACCACGAAGAGAGCAAGCGCAAGCGCAGTGGCAATCGACGCGAGTGACGCGTAGCGCGACAGCACGAAGATCACGAGCCAGATTCCGATGCACAGGAACGCCGTGAGTGGTGCGAGCGCGAATGTCGCTCCGCCCGCCGTCGCGACCATCTTCCCGCCCTTCCGGAAACGCAAGAACACGGGTCGCGCGTGGCCGATCATGGCTGCGGCTCCCGAGAGGACGCCGACGAGCGCCCCTCCTGCCGCCAGGCCGAGCATGGCGGCGGCGAACCCCTTCGCGACGTCGAGCAGCGCAACGGCCGTGCCGAGCCTCCTCCCGTAGACGCGGAACACGTTCGACGCGCCGACGTTCCCGCTTCCGCTCGCGCGGATGTCCTCACCGCGGAAGATGCGCGGCAGCCAGTAGCCGAACGGCAGTGAGCCGAGCAAGTAGGCGAACGGAACTACGAGTAGTTCCGTCACTCGCGAAACCGAAGTCCGCTAGAGGCCTGATGTGAAATTGGCGCGCAGCCGGGGGCGGTCACGACCAAGCCGGGCGTCGCACTCACGCGTCGTGCAGGCTTGAAGCCTGTGCGACGCGCGAGGGTGGCGATCCGGCATAGTGTCGTGGCCGTCATCCGGCCCGCGCAAATTTCACATCAAGCCTCTGGCGCGGACTCCGGTCGCGAAACAACCCCTGAAGGCGTCCGCTTCGCGGCCGCTGTGCTTGCGTCTCACACAGCCGCCTAAGCCGTCGGCACGCGGTATGCGTCAACCCAATGGTTGACGACGCTCCAGTCGAGGTTCTTGAGGAACGCCTCGATGTACGCCGCTCGGTCGGTCTGGTAGTCGAGGAAGTACGCGTGCTCGTAGACGTCCAGCGCGACGAGCGGGGTCGCATTCCAGACCGCGAACGTGTTCTGGGCGTCGCCGATGTAGTTGAAGAGCCGGCCTTCATCCCAGTCATAGGCTGTCCACGCCCAGCCGCGACCAGCCATCCCCGTGGCTCGGAGGTCGGTCCGCCAGGCGTCGGCGGAGCCGAAGTCGCGCTCGACGAGGGCACCGATCGCGCCGTCGGGATCGCCGCCCTCTCCACCCAGGTGCTCGAAGTAGATCTCGTGGTTCTTGATTCCGCCGACCGCGAATGTGAGATCGACCTTCAGCGCGCGAAGCTCGGAGTAGACCTGGTTCGCTGCGCCGAGATCCACACTTGGGAGGTGTCCGAGGATCTCGTTGCGCTTCGTCACGTAGCCCTGGTAGAGGCGGTAGTGGGCCTCGATCGTCGTGCGCGAGATGCCGTCGAGCTCCAGGAGCGCCGGCTTCAGCTCACGGGGCCTGATCTCGACGAAGTTGGTCATTCGTGGACTCCTCGGGCTCGGCGGAACGCCGCGGAGCATATCCTTCTCCTGGAACTCATTTCGGTGTGATCGCCCGTCGCGAGGCGGATGATGGGTGACGCGAGGCAAGGACGCAGGGAGCGCCCATATCGGAGTGATATGGGCGCGACTGAGGACACAGCATCGCGGCGCCCAGCGTCTGCATCGCGGCATGGCCGCTCACGCCGAAAGGAGTTCCGACACCTCGACCCGAGTAGAGGAGTAGCGAAATGGCATACAGCGTTCCCGATCTCTCGTACGCGTTCGACGCGCTCGAGCCGCACATCGACGCACGCACGATGGAGATTCACCATGACAAGCACCACGCCGCATACGTGACCAACCTGAACGCCGCGCTGGAGGGCACTGAGTGGGCGGATCGGCCGATCGACGCGGTGCTCGCGAGCCTCGACATCATCCCCGAGGACAAGCGCATGGCCGTCCGCAACAACGGAGGCGGGCACGCGAATCACACCCTCTTCTGGGAGATCATGGGGCCCAACGGCGGCGGCGAGCCGTCGGGCGCCCTCGCCGATGCGATCGGAGCGACGTTCGGAGGCCTCGACGACCTGAAGGCAGCCGTCAACGACGGCGGCGTCAAGCGGTTCGGCTCCGGTTGGAGTTGGCTTGTCTGGGACGGGACGGGGCTCGCGGTCAAGTCGACCCCTAACCAGGACACACCGGTGATGGACGGAGAGACGCCGCTTCTCGGCATCGACGTCTGGGAGCACGCCTACTACCTCAACTACCAGAACCGGCGCCCCGACTATCTGGCGGCCTGGTGGAACGTCGTGAACTGGGACGCGGTAGCCGCTCGTTACGAGGCCGCCCAGTAGGCCATGGCAATCCGTCTCGGCCGCGAGCGCGTAGCACCCGACATGGCTACGTCGCTCGCGATCCGGGCGGGCTCGTTTCAGGCACGACCGGCGATCATGGAGCGCGTGGACGGATCCGAGCCCACAGACGGCCAGCTCATCGAGCGCGTGGCCAACGGCGAAAGGCGCGCGTTCGAGGAGCTCCACCGCCGCTACGCGCGGCCCGTGCTCGGCCTCGCCCTTCGCCGACTCGGCGACCGGGGACGAGCCGAAGATGCGTCGCAGGAGGCGTTCATCGCAATCTGGCGCTCGGCGCGCACCTACGACCCGAGCCGCGGGAGCGGTGCTCCATGGCTCTACGCGGTCGTTCGCAACGCGATCACGGACGGGCAGCGGCGGACGCCGACTCCCGTCGCCGAGCTCGAGGACGGGCCGGGGAGCGACCCGGATCCGTCCGACGAGGCCGAGGCGTCCTGGACAGCCTGGCGCGTGCATCGAGCGCTCGGGGTTCTCCCCGAGCACGAGCGGCCCGTCATCGAGCTCGCGTACTGGAGCGGGCTTTCGCAGAGCGAGGTGGCGGAGAGGCTCGGCATCCCGCTCGGAACCGTCAAGACGCGGACGCGGAGCGCGCTCGCGCGGCTTGCCGACGCACTCGAGGGAGAGCTTCGATGAGCGAGCGGAGGCCGAGCTTCGACGAGCTCGTCGGCGAGGACGTGACGCCTGCGGAGCGGGAGCGGCTGCTCCGCGTCCACGAGCTCCTCATCGAGGTCGGCCCTCCGCCCGAGCTGTTGCCGCCGGTACCTGTGCAGCTCCGGACATACTGGGACCGCAGGCGACGGGGTGCACTGCTCGGGCTCGCGGCGGCGCTCGGCGCGGTCATCTTCGCGGCCGGAGTCCTGATCGGCGACCGAGGCGACGGGCCCGGCACGTTCGAGGTCGTGACCATGACCGGGACCGCGTACACGACCGGCCTACGCGCCTCACTGACGATCTTCGACGCCGACGACGCCGGCAACTGGCCGATGCAGCTCGAAGTCGAGGGACTCGAGCCCTCGTCGGGAGCCGGTCCCTACGAGCTCTGGCTCACGAGAGACGGCAAGCTCGCGGCGCAGTGTGGGAGCTTCCTCGCAGAAGCCGATGGCACGACCGTCGTCCCGCTGAACGCGCCGTACAAGCTCAAGGAATTCGACGGCTGGATCGTCGTCGTGGAGGGCTCGGAGTCGCCGCTTCTGACGACATGAACCCCTCAGGGAAGCTCGGCGACCCGTCATCCGTCTGGTTTTCAGACTCACCAAGTCGTAGGCTGACGTCGCAGTTCCACGAGGAGGATCGATGGGCGGCCGAAGACTTCACGTTCTCGCTGTCTTCGTACTAGGCGGGGGACTCCTCGTGTTCGGCGCAGGGCGGGCAGCATTGGGGTCGACCGCTCACAAGAACCAAGAGGGCGGGATCTTCCGCGTGAGCCTGAACGCATTCTCCGGTATCGACTACATGGATCCCGCGCTCGCGTCCAGCCCACCCGGCTGGGCGCTTCTCGACACGACCTGTGCGCGCCTGCTCGCCTACCCCGACAAGGCTCCTCCGGAAGGGTTTCGCCTCCAGCCCGAGGTGGCTGCGAACTTCCCGGCGGTGTCGCCCGACGGCAAGACGTACACGTTCCGGCTCCGCACCGGCTTTCGGTTCAGTGACGGGACGCCTGTCCGGGCAAGTGCCTTCGCACGTGCGATCAACCGCGCACTCGCGCCCGATATGAACTCACCGGCGGTCCAGTACGTACGCGACATCGTCGGCGCCGGGCGGGTACTGAGCCGGAAGTCCGCATCCGCGTCCGGTGTCGTGGTGCGCAGGAACACGCTCGTCATCCGGCTCACGCGCCCGGCACCCGACTTCCCGCACCGGACGGCGTCCACGTTCTTCTGCGCCGTACCGCCGTCGTTGCCGATCGACCCCGAGGGCATCGGCGCCTCTCCGGCTGCCGGCCCCTACTACATCACCGAATACCGTCGAGGCGAGCGCGTCGTGCTCCGAGAAAACCCGTTCTACGGAGGCCGCCGCCCGCACCATGTCGAGGGCTTCGACGTCGACCTCCGCGCCGCGTCGCCTCAGGAGGCGCTTCGGCAAGTCGATCGAGGCGAGGCGGACTGGGGTCACACCGTTGCCGGGATCTACTTCGATCCCTCGCTCGGCCTCGTCGAGAAGTACGGGCTCAATCGCTCGCAGCTCCACCTCAGACCAGGACTCACGCTGCGGATGCTCGCGTTCAACTCGTCGCGGCCACTCTTCCGGGATAACCCCCGCCTGCGCAGAGCGGTCAACTTCGCCCTCAACCGGGGGGCGCTCGTCAATACCGGCGGTCCACTCGCGAGTCGCCCGAGCGATCAGTACCTCCCTTCCATCCTGCCCGGGTTCAAGAACGCGGATGTCTACCCCCTCGAACGCCCTGACTTGATGCGGGCGAACACGCTCGCCGAGGCCAACCTGCGCGGGGGGAAGGCGGTCTTGTACATCAACAGCTCACCGCTCCCGATGGCGATCGGACAGCTAGTGAAGCAGCAGCTCGCAGAGATCGGGCTCGAGGTGGAGGTTCGGGGCATCCCGATCCACAGCGCATCTGCGGCGTACTTCAAGAAGCTCGCGACGCCGGGGGAGCCGTGGGACATCGCTTTCGGGCTCTGGAGCCCCAGCTACATCGACCCGTACGCGTACATCAACCTGCTCTTTGACCGACGGTTCCTCGGTGCCACGAACTTCACCCGCTTCGCCTCGCGCAGCTACGACCTGCAGATGCGGCAGGCGGCGCGTCTACCGCAGGGCAGCGAACGCAACAACGCGTACGCGGCGCTCGACGTCCGGCTCGCACGAGACCCCGCACCCCTGGCAGCCGTCGACTTCCTCAACGAGCCCACGCTCGTCTCGAAGCGCGTCGGCTGCATCGTGCTCCGGCCGGTGCTGGATCTCACCGCCGTCTGCCTGAAGAAATAGCGCGTTCGGCTACGGCGCCTGCACCGTGACCCATAGGTAGCCGTTCGCTGCGGCGATACCGGACGGTGCATTGCCGAGGGCGATCGTGGCCACAACGTCGTTTGTCGTCGGATCGATTCGAGAGATAGTTCTTGCAGCGGTGTTTGCCACCCACACCGCCCCCGATCCGCTCGCGAGTGCCGAAGGGCCCTCTCCCACGGGAATCTGGCGGGTGGCGCCCGAGGCCGGGTCGATCCGCGTAACGACGGCGGCCCCGGCATTCGCGACCCAGATTGCGCCGTCGGCGTTGATGATCCCGGTCGGACGGCTGCCGACGTTGAATGTCTGGAGGGGCTCCTGGCCGAAGGTCTCCCGATTGAAACGCTGAACGGTTGCATCGCCTGAGTTCGTCACCCAGACCGAACTGCCCGCGACGACGACTCCGGCGGGCTGGGAGCCGGCCAGTGTCTGTCCGAGGATTCTCCCTTCCGCGTCGAGATGCGCGAACGTCGAGTCGCCGAACACAGCCCACACCGATTGCGCATCGAGGGCGACACTGCCGTTGGGAGAGCCGAAGGCCGTGCCGCCGACGGTGATCGATCGCGTCACCTGGCCGAACTGCGGATCGACGAGTGAGAGCTGACCGAGCAGACCGTGCGCGACCCACACCGCGCCGAGCCCGACCGCGATTCCCGTCGGTGTCCGGCTATCGAGCGCGATCGTCGCCGTTGCCGTTCGCTGGCCCGGATCGAGCTTCGTGAGCGTGCGGTCCTGCAGGTTCCCGACCCAGACCGAGCCGGCACCGAACGCGACCGGCCCCGGCCGGATCCCGACCGGGATCTCGGCGACGATCTCGTTCGTCTCCGGATCGATGAGCCCGATGTAATTGGCCTGAATCGCGCTCAGGCCTCCGCCCGAGCCACCCCGGAGAACCAGTCCTGCGAGGAGCGCCAACGTACCGGCAAGGACAACGACGCCAGCGAGCACCAGGCGTCGGCGTCGCCAGAAGGGAAGCGCGATCGCCGCCTCCGCGGCCTGTGCGAGCGCGGCGTCGCCCCGGACCGGCGGAAACGACGACGGCAGGCCGTCAGCCGCAGCCTGGTAGAGCCGGACCGGCCGATCCAGGTCTTTGAGACGCTGCTCGCCGAGATCCCGGAGCGAGACATAGAGGTCTTCCTCCTCGTCCTCGAGCAGGGTCTGCGTTGCCTGCGAGACGAGCACCTGTCCTCCGTGACCGGCGGCGCCGATACGGGCGGCGCGGTGGACCGCGAGGCCCGTGTAGCGGCCGTCGCTTGCGACCGCCTGGCCCGTGTGAAGACCCATTCGCACCTTGATCGCGACGCCATCGGGCCAGCTGTGCGAGAGCACCGCCAGCTGGCCCTCGACCGCGGCGAGCAGCGCCTCGCGTGCGCTCGAGAAAGCAACGAAAAACGAGTCGCCCTGGGTGTCCACCTCGTAGCCGCCGTGAGCGGCGAACGCGGCGCGCAGCAGACGCTGGTGGTCGGCCAGGACCGCGCCGTACCGGTCACGCAGCTGTTTGACGAGCCTCGTCGACCCTTCGATGTCCGTGAAGAGAAAGGTGACGGCGCCGGTGGGCGGTTCTGCCATGTCACGGCAGCGTGACACCCGGCTTGTGCGAATTGCAAGCTTACGAAAGCGCCTCGCCGTGGCTTCCGGGCGAGCGGCTATCTTCGGTGTTGGCATGTCCGACCACCCGCCAGCCAGCCCGATCCGCTCACAGTACGAGGACTTCGTGCGCCACGTCTTCGACACCGGGCTTCCGAAGCACGACCGCACAGGCACGGGCACGGTCAGCGTGTTCGGGTACCAGATGCGCTTCGACCTCGCCGAGGGTTTCCCGCTCGTGACCACGAAGAAGGTGCACTTTCCGTCAGTCGCGTACGAGCTCCTCTGGTTCCTCCGCGGCGAGGGGAACGTGCGCTGGCTGCAAGAGCAGGGTGTCACGATCTGGGACGAGTGGGCCGACGAGAGCGGGGATCTCGGCCCCGTCTATGGCGTGCAGTGGCGCAGCTGGCCGACTCCGGACGGCGGCTCGATCGACCAGATTGCCGAGGCCGTCCGCTTGATCGGCGAGGAGCCCGACTCTCGCCGCATCGTCGTGAGCGCGTGGAACGTCGCTGACATCCCGAGGATGGCGCTCGCCCCGTGCCACGCGTTCTTCCAGTTCCACGTCTCGGGCGGCGAGAGGCTCTCGTGTCAGGTCTACCAGCGCAGCGCCGACGTCTTCCTCGGAGTGCCGTTCAACATCGCGAGCTATGCGCTCCTGACCCACATGCTCGCTCAGCAGTGCGACCTCGAGGTCGGCGACCTGATCTGGACGGGTGGTGACTGCCACATCTACGACAACCATCGCGAGCAGGTCGAGACGCTGCTCGCGCGCGATCCGTTTCCGTATCCGTATTTCCTGCTCCGGCGTCGCCCGGAGTCGATCTTCGACTACGAGTTCGAGGACTTCGAGGTCGTCGACTACCAGCACCACCCGGCGATCCGCGCGCCGGTCGCGGTGTGAAGGTCTCGCTCCTGGCCGCAGTTGCACGCGGCGGTGTGATCGGGCGGGATGGCGTGCTTCCCTGGCGGCTAGGGGAAGACCTGGCTCACTTCCGCGCGGTGACAATGGGACACCCGGTCGTCATGGGCCGGCGGACTTGGGAGTCGCTCCCTGAACGCTTCCGCCCGTTGCCGGGTCGGCGGAACATAGTCGTCACGCGGAACCCCTCCTGGCACGACGAGGGCGCAGAGCGTGCCACCTCGGTCGAAGACGCGCTGCGGCGGCTATCTCATGAAGGGCGCGTGTCCGTAATCGGCGGCGGAGAGATCTTCGCCGCGGCGCTTCCACTCGCGGACGAGCTCGTGCTCACCGAGATCGACCTCGAAGTGGAGGGCGACACGTTCTTCCCCGACTGGGATCGCGGCGAGTTCAGAGAGACGTCGCGCGAGTCGCACGTCTCGGACGACGGCACGACGTTCGCGTTCGTGACGTACGAGCGGACGCGTCCCAATTAGGCACTACAACCCTGGTATTCTCGGCACTACAATGGAACGCGTGGAAGTCGGTATCCGAGAGCTTCGGCTCAACCTGAGCCGCTATGTCGCACGGGTGAGGACCGGAGCCGAAGTCATCGTCACCGACCATGGCCATCCGGTGGCACGGCTCGGGCCCATCGAGGACGAAGAGGCTCATCACGCGCGACTGATCCGTGAGGGCATCGTCAAGCCGGCTAAGCGGGCCAAGAGGACGTCGCTCCCACCGCCGATACCGTTGGAGGGAGAAGGGCCCCTCGTCAGCGAGATGGTGCTCGAGGATCGCCGCTGATCGCGTACTTCGACTCGTCGGCCTTCGTGAAGCTTGTGCTCGACGAGCCGGGCACGCATGAGGCTCGTGACCTCTTCATCTCAGCATCGTGGATCCAGTCCTCGACGCTCCTCATACCCGAAGCGCATGCGGCGCTCGCTCGGGCGCATCGGGATCGCCGCCTCCGCCCGGGGGGAGAGGCACGCGCGTTCGACGTCTTGGGTTGGCTTCTAGCCGAGATCGAGCAGCTCGAGTTGAGCGAGGTCGTCGCCGAGAGGGCGGGCCGTCTTGCAGCAACGCTCGGTCTTCGCGGATCCGACGCAGCGCACCTCGCCTCCTACGAGCGAGTCGAATCCAAGAACTCGGTGTTTGTCACGGCCGATGATGCCGTGGCGCAAGCAGCCCTCTCTCTCGGTCACGCGGTCGCCGTGCCGGCTTGACCTACAACGTCGCGGCCAGCTCGAGGACCGCCTCGCGGAAGACCTCGGTGTGACGGTCGACGTCGGCTTCCGTCGTCGCCGGCGACATGAGCGCCATGTTGTGGAACGGCGTAAGGAGGATCCCGCGGTTGAGCACGAAGAGGTGCATGTAGCGCTCGAGCGCGAAGTCGCCGGCGGCGTGCGCCTCGCTTCCGTTACGCGGGCGGTCCGGGCCGAAGAGGTACTCCGCGCGACACCCCAAGCGCGACACATGCCAGGGCAGCCTCGACTCGTCGATTCCGTCCTGAACCCCCTCGGTCCAGCGCTGCGCGAGCGGGATCATCCGTGCAAACGCCTCCTCGGTGAGCACCTCAGCAAGCGTCGCCCGCATCACGGCGAGCGAGAGCGCGTTCGCTGCGAGCGTCCCGCCGATGCCGCCCACGTCGACGTCGTCTAGCTCAATCCTTCCCGCCAAACGCGCGGCCACGTCCTCCGAGAAGCCGTACGCGGCGGCTGGGATCCCACCTGCGATCGGCTTCCCGATCGTGACGATGTCCGGCTCGAGGCCGTGCTCAGCCGTATACCCGCCAGGGCCGCAGCAGATCGTGTGCGTCTCATCGATCGCCAGCAGGGTGCCGTGCCTCCGAGTCAGCTCCCGCAACGCGTCGTGGAACCCCGGCTCGGGAAAGACCATGCCGACGTTGGTCAGCGCGGGTTCGGTGAGAACGACCGCGACATCGCCGTGCGCCAGCTCGCGCTCGAGCCTCACGATGTCGTTGAACTCGACGACGCGCGTCGTCTCCGCTGGATTCACCGGCGGGCCGAGGTTGCCGCTCCGTGGCCCCACGACGCCGTCACTCCAGTGTCGCGAACGTCTCGTCGACCGTGCCGTGGTAGCACCAGTTGAACACGAGCACCTTCGGGCGGGCAGTCAGGTGCCGAGCGAGGCGGATCGAAAAGCGGTTCGCATCCGTCGCTGTGAGCGCGAACTGCCAGACCGAGACGCCGAACCGGCGCGTGAGCTCCTGCGAGACCCAAAGCGCGTCCTCGCTCGGAAGCATGAGCGTGATGCCCTTCGCCGCCTGCTCCACGATGGCGCGAAGCGTCGGATCGGGCGCGTGGCCCGTCATCGCACCCGTGTCGCCGAGGCAGAAGTCGACGTACTCGACCCCGTCCACATCGACGAAGTGCGCGCCCTTCGCCTCTCGCACGAAGACGGGGAAGCCGCCGGGCCATTTGCGCATCCAGTGCATCGGCACGCCCTCGAAGAGATTCCCGCGAGCACGCTCCGCCAGCTCGCGCGAGCGAGGGTGAGTCTCCGCGAACCGCGCCTCCTCGCGCGCGTGAAGATCCGCGAGGGCGGCCACTACGAGCGGCGAATCGCGAGCACGCGCGCTTTCCAGGAGCCGCGCGGCGCCTCGACCTCGACGACGTCGCCCTTCGACGCGCCCATCAGCGCGCTCCCCAGCGGAGAATCGGGCGCAACTCCGCCAAGCGCAGATATCTCGACCTCCATCTGCTCGCCGTCCTCGTCGGCGATCTCGACGATGGACCCGACGCCTACGTGCTCGTCGGTGTCGTGCTCGACGACGACCGCGTTCGCCAGCCGCGCGCGCAGCTTCTTGATCCGTGCTTCGAGCAGGCCCTGCTCGTTCTTCGCCGCGTGGTACTCGAAGTTCTCGCTGAGGTCGCCGAACGAGCGCGCCGTGGAGATGGCCTCGATAGCCGCCGCGCGCTTGGGCCCTTCCAGCTCGGCCAGCTCGGTCTCGAGCTCGGCTCGCTGCGCGGCCGTCAAATAGTCGGTCCTCGGTTCGCTCACGCAACGAAGGCTATCCGGGGCCAGGTCTCGTTTGTTGCACGGCAGTCATGTGCAACACACGAGACCTGACCCCATCCGTGGCGGCTGCATTAGGCTCCCGCACGACCAACTTCGGACGCGGGAGAAGAGGAGGCAAGGGTGGCGACCGACCTGGAGCGCTTCGTCGAGGCTGAAGGACGTGCC
>Ga0247727_10016626_pt1 | contig 11842 bp, 10 predicted proteins | sample WisWelCaveWW1625_FD_202498 | JGI IMG/M metagenome (GOLD analysis project Ga0247727, IMG submission 202498) | Biofilm microbial communities from Wishing Well Cave, Virginia, United States - WW16-25 | ecosystem: Environmental > Aquatic > Deep subsurface > Groundwater > Cave microbial mat | place...
TCCTCCCGGCCACCCGATGCACCGGGACGAGCGGCGCGATGTGCCACCGGCCCTCACGGACGGCGCGGTCGGCGGCGACGATCTTCCGGGCCACCGCCAGCAGGAGCGCGATCGCGTGTGACGAGACCTCGTCGATCGCGTACCGTGGCCCATTGGTGACCCAGATCCCGCGCTGTGTCGCCGCGGCGACATCGAGGCGATCCGTGCCGGTGCCGTAGTGGGCGATGATCCGGCACCGCGTCAGCAGCGCGATGCGGCGGGCATCCAGCGTTCCGCGCATGTGCAGGACGGCATCAACCTGCGGCGCCACGCGTTCAAACGCGGCCGGGTCGTCCATGTCCACCGTGTCGATCCGGATGCCATGGCGTGCGAAGACCGCGCGCTCCACTGCGGCGTCATACACCGGGGGATGTCGCGCCTCGGTGCGCATGCATCGCCAGCGCGCTCCTGCGCCCGCGCCGCCGACTACGCTGTCCATCCCATGGAGTGTCTGTGACCCGACCTGAAGTGGGGAAGGAGTTCAGGAAATCGCCCAGTAAATCCTCCACCATCTCTATCCACAAGTGAGGGTCGCGCATGATCATCGTGGGCCGTAGGCGGCTGTTCACGGTTCTAGCGTGTGCGCTCGTCCTGGCTGTCGTCACGGGACCGGCATTGAGCCAGCAGTCCGTGAGATACTCGCTGGCACCGATCATCGTGTCCGCGTACCCGCGGGACTTTCGCAGCATGGATCCGGCGCACATTCCCGGCTCGCCGGACTACCAGATCGCCCTCAACGTCTTCTCCGGGCTTGTCCGGTACAAAGGGAACTCCCTTGAGGTGGAACCGGATCTCGCGGAACGCTGGCGGGTCTCGCCCAACGGCCAGGTGTACACGTTCTTTCTCAGGAAGGGCGTCAAGTTCCACCGCGGCTTCGGCGAGTTCACCGCCCGAGACGTGAAGTACACGTTTGAGCGCGTTCTCAACCCGGCGACCAGATCCCGGTACCGCGCATCGATGCTGATCGTCGATACGGTTGAGGTCGTCAATGACTACACCGTGCGTGTCAACTTGAAGGCCCCGTCGGCGAGCTTCCTCGCCGGCGTGCTGGCGTTCCGGCCGGGCTACATTGTCAGCCAGAAGGCCGTCGAGCAGCTGGGCGACCGATTCGCCTTCAATCCGATCGGCACCGGTCCTTTCCAGTTTGTCAGCTACACGCCCCGGCAGGAGCTCGTCATGGAGGCGTTCGCGGAGTACTACCGTGGGGCCCCATCCATCAAGCGGATCGTGTGGAAGGTCGTCCCGGACGAGAACGTTGCAAGTCTCGCGTTGCAGAAGGGCGAGATCAACCACATGATCGTGCGCGACCCGCAGGTGTACAAGGCGTTGCAGCGGGATCCCAACCTGGCGTTCACGGCCACGCCGACCACCGGCTGGTGGGAGTTCTCGATGAATACCCGGCGCAAGCCGCTGGACGACGCCCGGGTGCGCCGGGCGCTGGCCCACGCCGTGGATCGTGACACCTTCATCAAGACCGTGCTCGAAGGACTGGGCTCGCCGGCCTACAGCCTGATCCCGCCGGGCATGATTGGGCATACCAACGAGGTCGAGAAGTATCCCTTCAACGCGGCGCGGGCAAGGCAACTCCTCGCCGAGGCCGGGTACAGTGGGGGAGTGAGGATCAACGTCGTCTACGAGCCGGCGGAGTACGCCGACCTGATGGTCACGGCCATGCAGCAGTGGTTCAAGGACATCGGCGTCGACCTGCAGCTGATCAAGCTCGAAGCCGGCGCCTGGACGGCCCGGCGCCAGTCCGGCGACTACGACATCACCATCAGCGGCACGACCCGATTCGATCCCGACCAGTTCCTCACCGAGCAGTTTCATTCGGCGTCCTTCCCGCCAGGGGGGAACCAGTCGTTCTATGCGGGGATCGACGACATGATCGAGGCGCAGCGCCGCGCGATCAACACCCGTGAGCGCGCCCGCATCCTGGCGGAGATTCAAAAGAAGGTTGCCGCCGACGTGCCGTTCGTGCCGTTGTTCAACCCGGTGTACGTGACGGCATACCACAAGAGCCAGAAGGGGCACGCGCTCAACACCGCGCACTGGATGACGCGGTTCGAGTTTGTCAAGATCGAACGGTAACCCCACGGCCCGGTTGGCGCAATCGCCGTGCAGGGCGAGGCTCTGACGCGCCATGGCGTATCTGGTCCAGCGGCTGCTGTCCACGCTTCCGACCGTCGTGGGCGTGGTGACGCTGACCTTCCTGTTGATCCACATCGCGCCCGGCGACCCAGCCGAACTGCTCCTAGGGGACTACACGGGCGTCACGCCCCAGGTGCTGGCCGATCTCCGGGCACGGCTGGGGCTCGACCGGCCGCTCGTCGTCCAGTATCTGACCTACGTGGGCAGCGTGCTCACGGGCGACCTCGGGAAGTCGTTTAGGACCAATCAACCGGTGATGAGCGAGATCGCAGCCCAGGCGCCATTCACGGTGGTGCTGGCGGCCGCTGGGGTGCTGCTGGCCATCGTTGTGGGCGTGCCCTCCGGGATCGTGAGCGCCGTGCGCCGAAACTCCCTCACCGATTACGTCACGACGACCATCGCGATGCTCTGGCTCTCGAGCCCGTCCTTCTGGTTCGGCATCCTGTTGATCTACATCCTGGCGTACAAGCTCGGCTGGTTCCCGGTGTTCGGCGCGGGCACCCCCGGCGACTGGCGCAGCCTGGCCAGCCACCTGGTGCTGCCGGCGGTCGCGATCGGGGTGCGGTCCGCGGCGCTGATCGCGCGCATGACCCGGGCATCGATGCTGGAAGTGCTCCACCAGGACTATGTGCGGACGGCGCGGGCCAAAGGCCTGGGCCACTACGGCGTGGTCTACCGCCATGCGCTGCGGAATGCGGCCATCCCGGTCATCACGATCGTCGGGCTCGACATCGCCTACCTCCTGGGAGGGGCTGTTGTGATTGAGACGGTCTTCGCCCGGCCGGGGCTCGGCAAGCTGGTCGTCGACGCCATCTACGCGCGCGACTATCCCATGGTCCAGGGTGCGATCATGATCTTTGCGTTTGGGATCCTGGCCACAAACCTCCTTGTCGATCTGAGTTACGCGGTTGTCGATCCTCGCATCCGCTACGCGTAGGCCACCGGGCACGCGCCCCGCGGGACCACTCCGGCGCGGCGCGCGCATCCTCTGGACCCGCCGCAGCGCCGCCCTCGGACTGCTTGTGGTCGTCGTGATCCTGGCCGTCGCGGTGCTGGCGCCCTGGGTCGCGCGCCGAGACCCGCTTCAGCAGCGCCTGCTTGAACGGCTAAAGCCGCCGGGCACGCCCGGGCATCTGCTGGGCACGGACAACTTCGGACGCGACCTGTTCGCCCGGATCGTCTATGGCGCACGTATCTCCATCCTGGTCGGCGTCGTGTCGGTGGCGATCGCCGCGGGCCTCGGGTCGACGGTCGGATTGCTGGGTGGCTACTATGGCGGCGCACTCGACCACGCCCTGATGCGCGTCGTGGACGTGCTGATGGCGTTTCCGCTCATTCTCCTGGCCATCGCGATCGTGGCATTCCTGGGTGGGGGTCTGTTTAATCTCATGCTCGCCGTCGGCATCTCCAGCGTGCCGCCGTTTGCGCGAGTGGTCCGCGGCGAGGTGCTGGCGCAGCGCACGCGTGACTACGTCGAAGCCGCACGCGCGCTCGGCGCCGGAGGGGGGCGCCTGATGGGACGACACCTCCTGCCCAACAGCCTTTCGCCAATCGTGGTGCTCTCGACCCTGCGCATCTCGACCGCGATCCTCACGGAGTCCAGCCTGAGCTTCCTGGGGCTGGGTGTGGCGCCGCCGACGCCCACCTGGGGGAGCATGGCGGCCGAGGGCACAAAGTTCCTGCAGACGGCGCCCTGGATCTCGATCGTGCCCGGCGCGGCCATCATGCTCATGGTGCTGGCGTTCAACCTGTTCGGCGATGGGCTCCGCGACGCCCTCGATCCCCGACTGAAGGGCGAGGTCGGTCTGCGAACAAAGGAGGAGTAGTGGCGATGCCGGTGATTGACGCGCACACACACGTGGGCAGGGGTGACGAGCACTACGGGCAACAGGCGCTGTGGGATCGCAAGACGCACTTCCTGGGCGAGGACATGGTGCGCCTGATGGACGACGTCGGCATCGACAAGGCCGTGATCTTTGGCCTGGGCCGCCCGGGGTTCGAGGACCGTGTGAAGCCGGTGCTCGACGCGGTGCAGCGCTTCCCCGATCGGTTCATCGGCTTCTTTTGGGCGAACCCCCACGAGCCGGACAGCCGCGCCGCGTTCCTGCGCACCGCGCGCGAGTATGGCCTCAAAGGGCTGAAGCTGCACCCCATCATCGATTCGTACCAGGCCAATCACTCGATGGTCTTTCCCCTCATCGAGGCGGCCGGGGAGCTGAGCGTGCCGGTGACGATCCACAGCCACCAGCCCGGCTCGCAGCCGGCGCTCATCGGCGATCTGGCCAGCCGCTTCCCAACGGTCACTATCATCATGGCCCACATGGGGATGGCCGCCTATCGTGACGCGATCTACGTGGCGCAAAAAGAGCCAAACGTCATCCTGGAAACGTCGGCCCAACCCTGGACCCACCGGATCGTCCGCGTCGCCGCGTCGCGGATCGGCATCGACCGGATCGTCTACGGGTCCGACGCACCCCTGCATCATCCAAAGGTCGAACTGACCAAGATCGAGGTCGCCGGTCTGACCGAAGAAGAGAAAGCGAAGGTGTTGGGCGGAAACATTGGGCGGATCCTGGGCCTCGCGCGTGAGGCGAAGGAATCCCGCCGGTGACCATCCTGGTCACCGGCGGCGCAGGGGTCGTTGGCTCCTACGTCGTCCGCGACCTCGTGGAGCGCGGTGACCGGCCGGTCGTGGTCGACACGGCGCCGGGCGCGGCCTGGTTGGCCGAGTTCGAGGGACGGGTGGAGTTCGCGCGGCTCGACATCAACGACCTCGGGGCGATGACCGATCTATGCCGGCGCCACCGGGTGGAGGTCATCCTCCACCTGGCTGCGCTGACCGGCGCCGCCTCGGACGACGACCCGCTCGTCATGTTCCGGGTCAACATGGTCGGTACGATGCACCTGTTCGAGGCCGCCCGCGCGGCCAAGACTCGGCGCATCGTGATGGCGAGCACGCGTACCGTGTACCCAGACTTCGATGGGACACCGTATGGACACCCAACGTACAGGCCCGTCCCCGAAGATCACTGGCTCGATCCCGACCGCCCGTACGAGGTGTGGAAGCACGCGGCCGAACGTATGGGCCGTTTCTACCAGCGCCGGTTCGGGCTGGAGTTCGCCGCCTTTCGGTTTGCGATCTACTACGCAGCCGAGCGGACCGCAGACCCAGGAACCCGGGCCATGGGCTTGCTGCACGCGATGATCGCCAGCGCCGTGCGGGGCGAGCCGACGCGGATCCCCGGCGGCGGCGAGCGCATCATGGATTGTGTCTACGTGAAAGATCTGGCGCGCGCATTCGTCTTGTCGGCTGATGCGGCGCATCTTGCCAGCCCGGCCTACAACATCGGCGCCGGTGAGCCCGTGACCCCCGGCCGGTTTGCCGCGGCCGTCGAGGCGGCCCTCCCGGGCGCCCGGATCGAGATCGGGCCCGGCATCGACTTCGCGCCTGGGCACTACTGTGTGCTCGATATCACCCGAGCCCGGCGCGATCTGGGATTCGAGCCGCAATGGCCGCTCGACGCCGGCGTCGCGGACTGCGCGGCTCGCGTGAAGGCGTTGCACGCGCACGCCGCGCGAAGGGCTGGATAGCGTGCCGCCGGTTCTCGTCACGGGCGCGTCTGGCGTCGTCGGGTCACACGTGGTCAGGCAGTTGCTCGACCGCGGCCACCAGGTCACGGCTGTCGACATGCTGCCGAATGCGGGGCCGATGCTCGAGGGGGTGAAAGACCTGGCCTACCGGCGTCTGGACATTCGTGATCTCGCGCAGGCGCTCGAGACGTTCGCGGCCCTGAAGCCCGATCGGGTGATTCACCTGGCCGCGCTGGTGGGCGACTGGTACAATCGCCATCCCCTGGCGAACGAGGACACCAACGTCGGAGGCACGTTGAACATGCTCGAAGCGTGCCGGCTGTCCGGCGCGCGCCGCATCGTGCTGGCGTCGACCTGGTCGCTGTATCCCGACTTCCGCGGGACACGCCACGGTCCGCCCCACTACGAGCCTGTTCCTGAGACGACACCGCCACATCCCGTGCGCCCATACGAGATCGGCAAATACGCCTGTGAGCGGTACGCGGCCTGGTATCGGGAACTCTACGGGCTCGAGGTCGCCGCGCTGCGATTTGGCGGGTACTATGCCGCGGAGCGCCGGTTCCAGCGCGAGGCGCGGGGCGCCGGGCCCCTCAATGACATGCTGGCTGCCGTCGCCGCGGGCCGGCCGTATCGTCTGGACGCCGGCGGCGACCAGGGCATGGATCTGGTGTACGTGAAGGACTGCGCCGGCGGATGCGTCGCCGCGGCCACCGCGCCGTCGACGCCGTCAGGAGTCTACAACATCGGGACCGGCGAGGCCTCGACCCTCGCCCAGGCCGCCGTGATCCTGCGCGAGTTGTCACCGGGGTGTGAGATCATCGTGGGTGGTGGGTTCTTAACGGCGAAGCACCTGTGCCGTCTGGACATCGCGCGGGCCAGAACCGAACTCGCATATGAGCCACGGTACCTGTTGCGCGAAGGGCTCGCCGACTGCCTGGCCGCCATTCGAGCGTTGGACGCGCGAGCCCCTGCGCCGTGAACGACTGAGGTGGCCGCCGTTACTCCCACTCGGCGTGGAAGAGGTCGCGAATCTGCGGGCGCGCCAGGCCCGCGCTCAGCAGCACCGTCAGTTTGACCCTCGCCTTGTGCCCCGGGGTTCCCGCAAAGATGACGCCCCGGCGCAGCAGGTCGGCCTCGCCTCCTTCGTGGCGGTAGGTGTTGCGAGGCAGACGGCCGGTCGGATACGGGTTGGCCAGGACCACCGCGATGCCGTGCTGGAGCGCGCGGCCCACCAGGTCCAGCTGTCGCGGCGATAGCCGGCTCGCTTCGATCACGATTCCCTCCACGCGCTGATCGACGGCCGTTTTGAGGAAGAGGTCCGAGGGATCGGCCCCTGAGGGAATCCGTTCGACCCGCGCTGTGATCGCGGTGGGCAAGACGGCGGCCAACCGTCGGAAAGGCCGCCGGGCGTAGAAGACGTGCTCTTCGTCGATGGCGCCGAGCGGCCCGAACTCCGCCGACTGAAAGGCATCCACGCGGCCCGAGGCCACCTTCGTGACGTCACGCGCCGCATGGATGGTGGAGTTCAAAACGACGAGCACGCCCAGGCTCGCTGAGCGAGGTGAGGCGGCGACCTGGATGGCGTTCAGCAAGTTCATCGGCCCGTCGTCGCTCGGCAGCGTTGGGTTGCGCATCGCCCCCGTCACGACGATAGGGCGGTCCTCGTTCAACGTCACGTCGAGAAAGTAGGCGGTCTGTTCCAGCGTCCCCGTGCCGTGGGTGATGACGATACCGGCAAAGTCGGGTTCGACGATCGCCTGCCGCACGCGATGGGCCAGGGCCAGCATCTCCTGAAAACCGATAAACGCGCTGGCGACGTTGAGGAAGTTCTCGACAGTGACCCGAGCGACCGACCCTACGTCAGGGATGCGCTGCAGCAATTCCTGCGCCGAGAGCCCCGGCGCCACTTCTCCCGTTGGCTGGGGCTTCCCGGCGATCGTGCCGCCGGTGGTGATGACGTGGACGTGCGGCAGGACGGTCAGGTAAGGTACCCTCCAGGCGAGGCGTTGTCGAGTTCGTGAACGAAATCGCAGCCCCTGCCGATTGGCGCCACGCGGGCAGGGTTCACTCGAAGCCCCGCCGAAGGGCCGCCGTACTTCCCGGTTCAGGAGGACACAGCGTTTGGATCTTCCCACGCTCAAGCTGTTTTCCCTGGAGGGCCGCGTCGCGATCGTCACTGGAGGAAACCGAAACATCGGCTTCGGCCTCAGCCGCGGCCTCGCCGGCGCGGGCGCCCGCGTGCTCATTGCCAACCGAGATACCGCCAGTGGGCAGGCAGCGGCCGCGCGGCTCCAGGAGGAGGGGTACGACGTCGCGGCCACACCGGCCGACGTTGGAGACCCAGCGTCGTGCCGGCGGATGGCAGAGACAGCCCTCGAACGGTGGGGTCGGATCGACATCTTGGTCAACAACGCGGCGGTGCGGGTGGACAAGACCGCGGTCGATCACACACCTGAGGACTTTGACTGGATCATGGGCGTGAACGTGCGCGGGATCCTGCATGCCTCCCAGGCCGCCTACCCTACGATGCGAGCGCAAAAGAAAGGTCGCATCGTCAACATCGGCTCGATTTCCGCGTACAAAGGCGTGTGGAAGCGCACGTCGTACAGTGCCTCGAAGGGCGCGGTGGCGGCGCTGACCCGTGGCCTGGCGCTGGAGTGGGCGGCCGACGGCATCACGGTGAACGCGCTCTCGCCGGGCGCGGTGGCCTCCGCCGAGCGGCCACCCGATTCGACGAACCCGCGGTATCGCGCGACCGTGGACCTGATTCCGCTCGGGCGGTTTTCCCCGCCCGACGATCTGGTGGGCCTCTGCGTCTTTCTGGCGTCCGACGCCTCCGCGTACCTGACGGGGCAGGACATCCTGATCGACGGCGGCTGGTCACTCACGATGCGCCCGATGTCGGCGCCCTGACCGGCCATGTATCCTCAGTTGGACGCCATCCTCCGAACTCACCTGTCGGGTGCGCGTGCCCAGGCGCTGACCGCTGCTATCACCGAATACTACCGCTCGCCGGGATCGTCCGGGTACCACGCCGCGACGCGTCTGGTCGCCGACGCTATTCGCGCGGCAGGCGCCGACGATGTGGCTGAAGAGCGGTACCCGCTTGACGGAGAGAGCACGTTTGCCGGCCGCACGATGCCGCCGGCGTGGGAGCCTATTGAGGCCACGCTGGAGCTCATCGCGCCGATGCAAGAGGCTCTTATCTCTTACGCGGACGTCCCGTCCACACTCCCGTGGTGGTGCGCCAGCACGCCCGAGGGTGGAGTCGTGGTCCATGTCGTGGACGTCGGGCGTGGTCTGGCGGCTTCCGACTATGCCGGCAAACCGGTCAAAGGCCAGGCCGTCCTGATACGCGACAGCGAATCTCGACCCGCCTGGGCGCACGCCGCCGATCTCGCCCGGAAACACGGCGCCGCCGGCATCATCACCGACTTCCTGCACTCACAGACGCCGCCGTGGCGGACCCGCCAGGCACTGCCGGACGCCGTGCAGCTGCTGCGGCTCGCGCCCCGGTGGGAGAATCCCTGGGCCTTCTCGGTCGGCTATGGTGTGGCGCAGCGACTGTCGGATCTCTGCGCGCGGGGACCAGTGCAGGTCCGGGCTGTGGTGCACGCGAGGACTTTCAAGGGTGAAGGCGTGAACCTGATGGCCACCATCCGGGGTGCGGAACGACCGGATGAGTCGGTCTTCTTCATCGCGCACACGTCCGCCGGGACCAAACCCTGTGCCAACTGTGCCGCCGGACCGGCCCTGATGGTTGAGTTGTGCCGGGCGTTCCAGGCCGCCATCCGCGCGGGCGATCTGCCGAGGCCCCGGCGGTCGATCCGGTTTCTGTTTGTCGCCGAGGGCCTGGGGAGCACGTATTTCATTCACACGCACCGTGACTCTCTGGCAAAGATCAGGGCGACCATCTGCATGGATTCTGTCGGCCACCGCCAGTCCACGCTGAAGTCATCGATGATCATGTACCGGTCGCCCGATTCGATCCCCAGCTACATCAATGACCTGGGCGCGGCGCTGATCGAGGAACTGCCCAAGGAAGCGGACTGGCCGTTCCAGAACGGCCCGGCGATCTCACTGGTGAACTTTCAGCAGCTCCCGTACACGCCGTGGAGCGACAACCACTACTGGGTGACGTTTGGCGTTCCGGCGCCGCTGTTCATGTCCTGGCCCGATCTATTCTTCCATACGCAATTGCTGACCGCCGATCACACCGACCCGATGGTGTTCGAGCGCTCTGGCCGCGTCATGGGGAGCCTGGCGCTCAGCATCGCCCGAGCCGGCGCCGCGGATGCCGGTGCGATCATGCAGGAGGTCGCCACGCGGTCCACGGCGCGGCTTGGCCGCCTGATCAGGAATGTGCTCGCCGACGGTCGTGTGAGTGGCGAGGTGATGGCGAGCGTCGATCGACACGCTCGATACGTTGTCGAGCGAGACGGGCACGCCATTCGGTCAGCCCTCGACCTTGTCGACGGCGATGACAACACCGGGCGAGTCCGGGCCCTGGCCGATCGCCTGGTGAAGGATCTGGAGTCAAGGCATCAGGACGAGATGTCGCGCCTTGGCGCATCGGCGGTGCCCGCAGCCGCGGCCACCCGCGGCACAAATGCGCCTGGCGCCCGGATCATTCCCCACCGCATGGTCGACGGCGTCCCACCCGGGGTGGTGGGCCTGACCTACGACGATATGGCCGGTCTGGTCGCCGCGATGCGGGCGGAAGATGCCAGGATCAACTGGGAGACGCTGCGGATCTTCGGCGACGAGCTCTGGAACTTTGCCGATGGCCGTCGTTCGATCTCAGAGATTGCCGACGCCGTCTGCCACGAGTTTGGCTTCGACGTGCGCGCCGACCACTTCCTCACCCTCGCCCGGGGGTTGGAGAAGGCGGAGCGCTTCCGTCTGGAAGTACTGCGATGACGTCCACTTCGACCCTGAGATCCGGACTGCCCAGGCCCGCGACGATCAGACCCGTATGCGGCGGTCGGTGATCGCCAAAATGCTCGAAGCGCACCGCGCTCACCGCCTGGGAATCCGCGCGGTCGACGAGATAGGTCGTGACCTTGACGATGTCGGCCCAGCGCGCCCCCGCGGCCGCCAGCACCCGGCCAATGTTCGCAAAGACCTGACGGGCCTGCGTCGCGGCGTCTTTGCCGACCACCGCGCCATTTTCATCCCGGGCGACCTGTCCGGCCAGGTAGAGCGTGTTCCCGGCCCGGATGGCGTGGACGTAGCTCGGCGTTTTGTACATCCCCTCCGGCTGGATGATCGTGAAGGGCGCCGGGTGCCCGCCTGCGGGCGTGGTCACCGTTTCACCTCTACAAAGCGGCCGGGCCTGAACGGTTCCAGACGGGGATCCGGCCGGCCGCCCGTGAGTTCGCCCGCGATCGCTTGGCCCAGGACCGGCGCGAGGGTCACGGCGCTGTGCGAAACCGCCACGTAATAACCTGAGAACCTCGGCAGGGGCCCGACCGCGGGAAATCCATCCGCGGGAATGGGACGGATGCCAACCCTGACCGCTTCCGGCGCGACGTCCGCCAGCGCGGGTAGGATGCGCGCGGCGCTCTTCACGACGTCCCGGGCGATGGGGTGCTCGAGGGTGGGGCGCATCGTCTCCGTGACGGTGTGGTCGGCGTCCTCGCGGTGCAGCATCAGGCGTCCTGCGCCGTCCGGCCGGACGTGGCACTGGGGCGCGTGGATCACCCGCCGGAGCGCGGTCGGCGCCGGTTGCGTGACGACCAGCACGCCGGGCGTTGGCGCCATGCGGACGTGCAGGTCTGGGGTGCCCGCGGCGTCGTTGGCGGACGCGCCGGCGCAGTTCACCACGACATCGGCGCCGACGATCTCACCCGCGGCCGTCTTCACGCCGGTGACCCGGTGGCCGTTTGTGACCACCCCTGTGACCCTCACGCGGCGCAGGCGCGCCCCGCTGCGCCTCGCGCCCTCGAGCATCGCATGTGCAAACACCACCGCATCCACCCAACCTTCGTCGGGGTAGAAGGCCACCGCGCTGTCGCCGACAGCGCGGTGATCTATGTCAGGCTCGAGCGTACTCAACTCGGCA
>Ga0247727_10016627_pt1 | contig 11842 bp, 6 predicted proteins | sample WisWelCaveWW1625_FD_202498 | JGI IMG/M metagenome (GOLD analysis project Ga0247727, IMG submission 202498) | Biofilm microbial communities from Wishing Well Cave, Virginia, United States - WW16-25 | ecosystem: Environmental > Aquatic > Deep subsurface > Groundwater > Cave microbial mat | place...
CCAGCCGACGACCGGAGTTGATCTCCGGCGCGCCAGCCTGGCGCCTGATCGTCGATGGCCCCGCCGACGGGGCCTGGAACATGGCGGTCGACGAGGCGCTGCTCGACACCGCGGCGAACACGGCATCCCCCACGCTCCGGCTGTACGGCTGGCGGCCAGCGGCGCTGTCGCTCGGCCGTAGCCAGCCTGCCGCGGGCGCTCATGCACCCGGGTATCTCGGCGAAGCCGGAATCGACCTCGTTCGCCGACCGAGCGGAGGCCTTGCAGTCCTCCACGAGCACGAGCGCACCTACGCCGTCGTCGGCGCGCTCGACCGTTCTCCGTTCGGCGAGGGTGTCGTCGCGACGTATCGCGCGATCGCGGTGGCTCTCGTGGCGGCCCTGCGGAGCCTCGGTGTGGCGGCGGTTTCGCGAAGCGGCGGAGGATCGCCGGATCGTCGTCAGCCCGAGGCGGGGCCGGGCTGCTTCTCGTCGGCGATGGCTCACGAGATCGTCGTCGACCGGCGAAAGATCGCCGGTTCGGCCCAGCTGCGCCGCCGACGCTCGTTCCTCCAGCACGGGTCGATCCTGGTCCGGGGCGACGCGGGACGGCTCGAGCGAGCGCTCGGCGCGCCGCTCGGGGGACGGTTCACCGATCTCGCGCAGGAGCTCGGCCGCGAGATCTCGGACGCCGAGATCGATGCGGCGCTGGTCGACGCGTTCGCCCGCGCGTTCGGCGCACGGATCGAGCGCGGAACGCTGGGCGAGAGCGAGCGAGGCGCCGCGACGCGATTGCGGGAGGGGAAGTACCTGTCGGCCGCGTGGACCCTCGACGGCCGCGCTCCGCGCTGACGCGGAGGGTCCCCGAAGCTCCAGGCCCCGGGATCGCGGATTCAGTCGAGGACGATGATCCGGGCGCGACGGCCGTCCTGTCCGCGCCAAGTGTCCGGATCGAAACGCTGGCGGATCCAGTCCGCGCGATCGGGCTCTTCGACCGGCGGCAGGACGGCCACGGGAAGTCTGAACACGCCGCCCGGCGTGTGCGCCTCGAGCGAGGTTCCATTGTCCACCAAGTAGACGTCCGTCTCCTCGGCCAGCAACCGCTCGAGCTCGTTGGACGGCACCGCGATGGCACCGTTGTCGTCGATCGCGTAACGCAGGAACGGAGCGGGGAACCCTTCGCGCGCGTGGTGTTGGGGCGTGCAGTAACGCATGGGCTCGGTTCCGACGAGGAACGACTCGGAGAGCACCGCGGCGCAGCCGGCCTCGCGGTTGGCCTTGAGGCCGGTGTGCGGGTCGACCGACACGCGCGTGATGCCGCCCGGTACCGGAAACTCCGGCGTGTCCCGATCCGCATAGGCCCGCTCCATGAATCGAGTCCAGATCGGGAGCGCAGCGACCGCCCCAGTCTCGCGCGGGCCGAGGCTCCGATGCTCGTCGAACCCGACCCACACCCCGACGGCCAGCTCGGCCGAGTAGCCGATGAACCAGGCGTCGGTGTATTCGTCGGTCGTCCCGGTCTTCCCGGCGAGGTCGAGCTCGAGCGCCGCCGCGGCGCGGCCGGTGCCGTCGGCGATGACGCCGGCCAGCACCTGGTTCATCAGGTGTGCGACCTCGGGTCGCATGGCGTCCCGGACCGCCGGTGTGATGGTGGTCACGAGGACGCCATCGCGGTTGCGCACCTCGCTCACGAGGTGCGGCTCGACGAGCACGCCCTGGTTGGCGAACGTGCCGTAGGCCGCGGTCAGCTCGAGCAGGCTGATCCCGAACGCGCCGAGCGCGAGCGACGGATACGGCTCGAGCGAGCTCGTGATGCCGAGCGCTCGCGCCAGATCCAGGACCGGGGCGTAGCCGATCTCCGTGAGTAGTCGTACCGTGGCGATGTTCGCGGACTTCTCGAGCGCGCTGCGCAGGGTCACCCTCCCGTAGTACCGGTTCGTGTAGTTCTCGGGCTGGTACGGAACGGGGTTCGAGCGGTCGAGGAACACGGTTGGCTCGTCGAGGAGCGTGTCGGCGAGCGTGCGGCCGCTCGCGAGCGCGGCGGCGAATACGAACGGCTTGAACGCCGATCCCGTCTGACGCCGCGCCTGGATCGCCCGATCGTACTCGCTCGTCGCGAAGTCGAAGCCGCCGACGAGCGCGCGGACCGCGCCCGAAGCGGGCTCGAGGGCCACGAGCGCCACCTGCACCGCCGGGCGCTGCTCGAGCGCGAGGCGCGCGCGGCCGCCGGCCTCGAGGTCCACGAGACGCACCTGCACGATATCGCCGGGGTCGAGCAGGCGGGCCGCGCTCCGCGCACCGGTCCAGGCGATCTCATCCGGGCCGAGCTCGCACTCGTGTGCGCCGACTCGGACGCTCACCCGGTCGCCGCGCTCGTCGACGACGACCGCGTCCGCGACATCGCCAGCGTGCAGCCCCGCATCCCAGCCCGGCGCCTCCCACACGCGCGGGTCGGCGCCGTCCGGGACTCGCTCGCTCACGCCGCGCCAGCCCTGGCGCCGATCGAGCTCGCGCAGTCCCTCGTCGACCGCGCGGTTCGCCGCGTCCTGCAGCCGCGGGTCGAGGGTTGTTTCGACCTCGAGCCCCTCGCGGTACAGCTGCGAGCTTCCGTACTGCGCCTGGAGCCAGCGTCGGACCTCCTCGACGAAGTAGGGCGCGCCGCCAGCGGAAGCGCGTGGCGCGGCGAGCCCGAGGGGCGCGCGCGCGGCCTCGGCCGCCTGCGCCTCGGTCAAGTACCCGGCGTCGACCATGCGGCGAAGAACGTGCCCGCGGCGCTCAGTGGCCCGATCCGGATTGCGGAGCGGGGACAGGCTCTCCGGTCGCTGGATCAAGCCGGCCAGCATCGCAGATTCGGGCAGCGTGATCTCGCGAGCGGGCTTGCCGTAGTAGAACCGCGCGGCGGACTCGAGGCCGTATCGACCATGACCCATGTAGATGTGATTGCAGTAGAACCGGAGGATCTCGGCCTTCGCGTACTGACGCTCGATCTCGAGCGCCAGTACCGCCTCCTGGATCTTGCGGCGCCACGTCTTCGCCCGATGGAGGAACAGGTTGCGGGCGAGCTGTTGCGTGATCGTGCTCGCCCCCTGTTCGAGCCGCAGGTGCCGCACGTCGCTCCAGATCGCGCGGACGATGCCCTTCAGGTCGATCCCGGGGTGCCGGTAGAACCCGGCGTCCTCGACCGCCACGAGCGCGTCGAGAAACGTCTGTGGGATGTCGTGGAGCTCGACCAGGATCCGCTGCTGTTCGGCGAAGGTCGCGGCCGTCGATCCGTCGATCGCGAGGATCCTCGTCATGACCGGCGGGTTGTAGTCTTCGAGTCCGCGAACGTCCGGGAGGTCGAAGCGCAGGAAGCGTCCGACGAGGAGGCCGGCGATCGCTGCGCCCGTCGCGATCAGGCCCAGCGCGACGACCCACCGCAACGGCCCGCGTCGGGCCGGGTGAGCGGCCGCGGACGGAAGGCGCCCGTCGACCGACGGCGCCGCGTTCTCGTTCGATCGCATCGGTCCCCGCTCCGAGTCGCCGTCCATAGCATAGCGCCCCGGCCCGACCGATTCATGCCGCGGCGGGATCGATCGCGGATTCGTCGCGCGGAGCTTCGCGCGGTCTGAGCTCCCCGGCGACCGATCGACGCAGCACGGCGTCGGGCCGAGCGCTGCCGGACCGCGCGGCCGAGCGTCCGATCCGGGACGGCGGCGCCGCCCGCGGCCGCCGCGTAGAATCTGCCGCGGTATGCGCTCGTTCGAGTTGACATCGGAGTTCGCGCCGACCGGGGATCAGCCGGCGGCGATCGACGCCCTCGCGCGCGGGATCGCGGCCGGTCGCCGTGACCAGGTCCTGCTCGGCGTGACCGGATCGGGGAAGACATTCACGATCGCCAATCTGATCGCGACGATCCAGCGGCCCGCTCTCGTTCTGGCCCACAACAAGACGCTCGCCGCGCAGCTGTATCAGGAGTTTCGTCGGTTGTTCCCGCGTAACGCCGTCGAGTACTTCGTGTCGTACTACGACTACTACCAGCCCGAGGCGTACGTCCCGCACAGCGACACGTACATCGAGAAGGAAGCGACGATCAACGAGGAGATCGATCGGATGCGGCATTCGGCCACGAGCTCGCTGTTCGAGCGGCGGGACGTGGTCGTCGTCGCGAGCGTTTCCTGCATCTACGGCCTGGGCTCGCCCGAGGCCTACCACGGCATGATGCTGCTGCTCGAGCGCGGTCAGCGGGTCGACCGCGACCTGGCACTGCGCAAGCTGGTCGAGATCCAGTACACACGGACCACCGCCGACCTGCGGCGCGGCGTGTTCCGGGTCCGCGGCGACACGGTCGAGATCTGGCCGGCCTACGCCGACGATGCGTTACGGGTCGAATTCTGGGGCGATACGGTCGAGGCCTTGTCGCGCGTCGACCCGCTGCGCGGCGTGACCGTCGAGACGCTCGAGCGACACCCGGTTTACCCGAACTCGCACTACGTGACGCCGGACGCGGAGCGGCGCCGCGCCGTGGCCTCGATCGGCGCCGAGCTCGAGGAACGCGTGGCGGCGCTCGCGCGTGACGGGAAGGCGCTCGAGGCCCAGCGCCTGCAGCAGCGAACGACGTACGATCTGGAGATGCTCTCGCAGGTCGGGTACTGCCATGGCATCGAGAACTACTCGCGGCACCTGACCGGTCGTCCGCCGGGGGAACCGCCCCCGACCTTGATGGACTACTTGCACGAGGATTGCCTGCTGATCGTGGACGAGAGCCACGCGATGATCCCGCAGGTGCGCGGAATGTTCCCCGGGGACCGCTCGCGCAAGACCACGCTCGTGGAGCATGGGTTCCGGCTCCCGTCGGCGCTCGACAACCGGCCGCTGACGTTCGAGGAGTTCGAGCGGCGACGTGGGCAAACCGTCTACGTCTCGGCCACGCCGAGCGCATGGGAGCTGGGCCTCGCCGGGGGCGAGGTCGTGGAGCAGGTCGTGCGTCCCACCGGACTGCTCGATCCGGAGGTCGCGGTCCGCCCCATCTCCGGTCAGGTCGACGATCTGCTCGCGGAGGTCCGGGACCGCGCCGGCCGCGACGAGCGGACGCTCGTTACGACGCTGACGAAACGGATGGCGGAAGACCTGACCGAGTACTACCGGGAGCTGGGAGTTCATGTCGAGTACCTGCACTCGGAGGTCCAGACGCTCGATCGTGTCCGGATCCTGCGCGACCTGCGTCGGGGCGCGTTCGACGTGCTCGTCGGCGTGAATCTGCTGCGCGAGGGGCTCGACCTTCCCGAGGTGTCGCTCGTGGCGATCCTCGACGCGGACAAGGAGGGGTACCTGCGCTCGGAGGGCTCGTTGATCCAGACGATCGGCCGTGCGGCGCGGCACGTCCGCGGGCAAGCGATCCTGTACGCGGACGTCACCACACCCTCGATGCGCCGGGCGCTCGGCGAGACGACGCGGCGGCGGGAGATTCAGCGGCGCTACAACGAGGTCCACGGGATCACACCGGAAAGCGTGCGCCGCGCGCTCGACGACCTGCTCGGCACCCCGCTCGCGGCGGATTACTCGACGGTGCCGCTCGAGGCGGATGCGGTCGAGGCGGTCGTCGAGGACCTCGAGGTCCTCGAGCGCGAGGTGGCGCGGCTCGATCGCGAGATGCTCGATGCGGCCGAGCGACTCGACTTCGAGCGCGCGGCCGAGTGTCGCGACCGGATTCGGTTCCTGCGCCAGCGCGCGGTCCTCGCCGGAACGGATTCCGGTCGCTGACGCTCAACGCTCTGCGCAGGCGGCGAGCGCGCGCAGCGGGTCGAGGAACCCCGGGTCGCGCGCGAACACCAGTCGCCGCAAGGCGACTTCGCGCAGGAGGCGGTCGATCGCGGCGGTCACGACGGGTGCGGTCCGTACGGTGGGCGGAAGGTGCGGCAGATTCGCCACGACCGCCGCCCGGACGATGCGGGGATCGATCGCCTCGAGGCGATGCGCCGGGCCGTGGGCCGGGACGAGGATCGCGCGGAGCGGCCAACGACCGGGTCCGGCGGCCGGACTAGGTGCCCGGCGGAACGGTAGGGCGAGGATCTCGACGTGCGCGCCGGCGACGTCGACGCCGACGAGGTCGTCGCTGATCGGCGCGACCGTGCGGGCGGCGATCTCGAGCCACGTCGTTTTCCCGCTGCCCGCCGGCCCGACGAGCGCGAATCCGAGGCCATCGATGACGATTCCCGCGGCATGGACGACGAGCAGGCCTCGCGCCGGAGCCTCGGTCGCGAGGGCCGAGAGGACCAAGTTCACGAGCGCATGGAGCCGCTCGTTGAGCGGGCCACGGGCCAGCACGAGCTCGGCCCGGCCGACCCCATCGACGGTGATCCGCCCCTCGGGGGTCTCGAATCGCGCGACCCCACCGTCGCCGACGAAGACCGCGGTGAGCGGGCGTCCGCTACCGAACGGGCCGTCCGTCTCGCAGAGGGTGACATCGAGCCACGAGGCTCGGGGCGCAACGCGGAACGCCGCCCAGTGGGCTTCGATCGCGGCACGCAGGTCGGCGCTCGACCCGCGCAGCGCCACGACCGCACCGGAGAGGTCGAAGGTCGATTCGTCGGACAGCGCCACGCGTGGCTCCGGCGCGACGCCGCCTCCTGGGGTGCCGCAGGACCTCCGCGGACCGGCGCCGCGGCCGTCGGGAGCGTCTAGGATACCCCCGTGACGGACTCGCTCGCCGCAAAGATCGATCGGCTGCCGACGCAACCGGGCGTGTACCGGTATCGCAACGCGGCGGGCGAGACGATCTATATCGGAAAGGCGAAGTCGCTCCGGACGCGGGTCCGGTCGTACTTTCGCGACGCCGCCCGCCACGACGCCCGGATCGCGCGGATGGTCGAAGAGGTCGCCGATCTCGACGTGATCGTCGTCGAATCCGAGATGGAGGCGCTGATCCTCGAGTCGAACCTGGTCAAGCGCGAGCGACCGCGGTTCAACGTCGTGCTGCGCGACGACAAGAGCTTCCCGTATCTGAAGGTGACCGTCCGCGACGCGTATCCCCGCGTTGCGCTCGTTCGCCGCGCCCGCCTTGACGGGAACGTGTACGTCGGTCCGTTCCTCCCCGCGTCGACCGCCCGCCGGACGATGAAGCTCGTGCAGCGCTACTTCCAGGTGGCCACGTGCGGAGAGCCGTTCGACGGCAAGCGCCGACCGTGCTTGTACTACCACCTCGATCAGTGCCTGGCGCCGTGCGCCGGCAAGACGACCCCGGGCGAGTACCGCGGCGCGGTCGAGGATGCCCGGATGTTCCTCGAGGGGCGCGACCGGGATCTCGAGCAGTCGCTCGAGCGGCGCATGCGCGACGCCAGCGCGGCCCAGGAATACGAGCGGGCAGCGCGCCACCGGGACACGCTGCGGACGGTGCGCGCCCTTTCGTTGCGCCAGCGCATGACGTCGATCGGGCTCGAGGACCAGGACTATTTCGGACACCACGCGGAGGGTCGCGAAGCCGTGCTGCAGCTGTTCCAGGTGCGCGGTGGAAAGGTCCAGGGTCGGCGGGAGTTCACCTTCGACGCGCTCGACGTCGATCCGCCGTCGTTCTATGCCAGCGCACTCGCGCAGTACTACGGGGACGTGGAGCCCCCGCCTGAGATCCACGTTCCGGTCGCGCCGTGTGACGCCGGGCTGCTGGCGCGCTGGCTGCGCGGGCGGCGGGGCTCGCCCGTCGCGTTGCTCGTCCCCCGGCGTGGAGCTCGCCGCGCGCTCCTCGATCTCGTGACCCGCAACGCCAAGCTCGCCTTCGCGAGCCGCTTCCGAGCGGGTCACACGCACGGCGTCGACGCGCTGGCGCGGCTCGCCGAGGTGGTCGGGTTGGACGAACCGCCACGACGCATCGAGTGTTTCGACGTTTCGAACCTGCACGGCACGGACAGCGTGGTGTCGCTCGTGGTTTGGGATGGCGTGAAGCCGCGCCGGTCGGAGTACCGGACGTTCCATCCCCGCGTCGAGGGCCCGAACGACGTCGCATCGATCGCCGACGCGGTGACGCGACGCTACCGGCGACTCGTCGCCGAGAATCGCCGTCTACCGGACCTCGTGCTCGTCGACGGAGGACGTGGGCAGCTCGGCGCGGCGGTGTGCGCTCTCGCCCGCGAGGGTCTGCCGACCCTTCCAGTCGTCGCCCTGGCCAAGCGGGATGAGGAGCTGTTCTTGACCGGCGTGACGGAGCCCGTACGGCTCGACCGAGGCTCGCCGGCCCTGCAACTCGTGCAGCGGATCCGGGACGAAGCGCACCGCTTCGCCATCGCACACCACCGGCGCCGCCGTGCGCGCCGGACGATCGCGACCGAGCTCACCGGAGTGCCGGGAATCGGCCCCGCCACGGCGACCAAGCTCCTGCGCGCATTCGGTAGTCTTCGTGCGGTGCGCGGCGCCGACACGCAGGATTGGGAGCGCGTGGCCGGGCGTCGCGTGGCCCAGGCCTTGCGAGTGCGGTACCGCGTCGGCTGATCGCATCGGCCGGAGCGCGGCCGCGGAGGCGCTTTGTCACCCGTCGTGCCCGACCCTATATTCGCCCGGGCCCTTCGCGCGGCAGTGCGCCTGGGGGATCGAGGTCTCGATGCGATTCTGGCGCTCGCGGGTTGGCGCGATCGTGTTCGTCGTCCTCGTCGCCTGCGGTGTCGTGGTCGGGGCGACGGTCGTCCAGGTCCATCGCGGGACCACGCCCCACCGGTTCCCCCCGCCGCCGATCGATTTTTCGGCGATGCGGATCGTCGTCGAGCAGGTCCGGTTCCCGGCGTCGGACGGCGTGCCGCTCGGCGGATGGCTCCTTCCAGCTGCTTCCGGCTCCTCGGCGGTGATCCTGTGCCACGATGCCGGTTCGAGCCGCGCGGCGCTGATCAACCTGGCGATCACGCTGCGCGCCCAGGACTTCACGGTGCTGTTGTTCGATTTCCGCGGGCACGGGGACAGCGGCGGCTCGCGGAGCACATTCGGGCTCGACGAGAAGCGGGACGTGCTGGGAGCGATCGACCTCTTGGCTCGTCGGCCGGGCGTCGAGTCGAAGCGCCTCGGGATCTACGGTGTCGGGATGGGTGCTCACGCCGCGGTTCTCGCCGCGGCCGACCGTCCCGCCCTCCGCGTCCTCGTCGTGGACGCGCTGTACCCGGACGTGGAGTTCCGCCTGGTGCGCGAGGTCTACGCGGGGTGGGGGTTCGCGGTCGACCGGCTGGCGTTCCTGCCGCGCGGAGTGTTCGCCGCGCTGCGCGGCGGGGCTTCGGATGGGGAGCGTGCGGCGGATGTCATCGGCGCGCTACCCGGGCGCGATTTCCTGTTCCTCGTTCCGGCGGGAGACGGTGCGCTCGCCGATGCCATGCAGCGGATGTACGAGTCGATCCCGGAGCAGGCGGACGCCGACGGGAACCTGGTGGTCCTGCCCTCGACTCAGGCGGACGGACTGTACGACGATCAGCTCACCCGCTACCATGAGCGGGTGTCGGGGTTCTTCGTCACGCGTCTCCGGAAATCCGCCGCCTGAACGAACCGCCGCCTTCCCGAACGCGAGAGGGCCGGGCGAAGCGCGGCGTGGACTGTCCATGACCGATCTCGGAGCGTTTCTCGAGTCTGCCCGCGCTCGGATCGACGACGCGCTCGATCGGGCGGTGCCGCCCCTCGGCACCCCGCCGCCACTGCTCCACGAGGCGATGCGCTACGCCGCCTTGGCGCCGGGAAAGCGCCTGCGTGGGGCGGTCGTGCTCGCGACGTGCGATCTCCTGGCCGGCGAAACCGATGCCGCCGCAGCGTTGGCGGGCGCGATCGAAATGGTCCACGCGGCGTCGCTGATTCTCGACGACCTTCCGTCGATGGACAACGCGACGCTGCGACGCGGTCGGCCGGCGCTCCACCACGCGTTCGGCGAGGCCAACGCGATCCTGACGTCGGTTGCGCTGCTCAACCTCGCCTTCGAGACGATCGCGCGAGCCGAGGCCTTTCGTCCGGCGGTCCGTGTCGAGATGGGGGGGAGGCTCGCGCGTGCCGTCGGTGCAGACGGGCTCGTCGGCGGTCAGGTCGCGGATCTCGCGGCGACCGGTACGCGCCTCGGTCTCGAGGGCCTGGAATACGTGCACAGCCACAAGACCGGGGCGCTGTTCCTCGCCGCGGCGGAGATCGGCGCGCTCGCCGCTGGCGGCAAGGACCGCGATCTGCGGGCGCTGCTCGGCTACGCGAAGAACCTCGGCCTCGCGTTCCAGATCACCGACGACCTCTTGGACTACAGCGGGAGCCCGGAAACGACGGGGAAGGACGCGGGCATGGATCGCGACAAGACCACCTTCGTCGACCTGTGCGGGATCGACGGCGCGCGCCGCCTCGTGGACGAGCTGATCGACACGTCGGTGTCGGCGCTGCAGCCGTTCGGCCGGCGCCGCGCGCGCCTCGTCGCTCTGGCCGAGCTCGTCCGGGTTCGCGACCGCTGACCGGCCGCCGCCGTGTCCCTGGAACGACCGATCCGCGCTGGGCTATCCTGCCCGTTTCGTGGGAGGAAGACGTCTCATGCGCCGAGTCGTGTGCGCCGCCGCCCTCGTGCCGGTCCTGTGCGCCGGATGCACGGGTGAAACCGATCGCGCCCCGGACGCGGCGCGACCACCACGCGCGATCGTGCTCGTCACCGTCGACGGTCTCATCTCCGCCGATCTCGCGCTATTCGGCGGCTCCCGAGAGACCCCGGCGATCGCGGAGCTCGCTCGGAGCGGCAGCGCATGGGCCTCCGCGTGGACCACGGTCCCGATGACCCGGCCGGCGGTCGCCACGTACTTGACGGGAATGGCGCCCGACCATCACCGGGTGACCGACGACCTCTTCACGGCGCTCCCGGCCGACGTGCCGACGCTCGCGACCGAGCTGACGGCTGCCGGCTACCGCACGGCGGCGTTTCCGGACTCGAGCTTCCTCGGCCCGTCGAGCGGCCTGCTGCGCGGCTTCGAAGCCACGGCCGACACACCGCCGATCCCGGTCCAGCCGTGGCGCTGGCTGCCGTACACCCGCCCGTCCGGAGATCTGATGTCCGAGTTCGAAATCTGGCTGGCCACGCTCGCCAACGGGACGAAGTATTTCTCGTGGCTCCATTTCTCCCAGCCGTTGAACGACGCATTCGCCGAGTTCGCGCACCACCCGAGCCTACCCGCGCGTGCCAAGGCCAAGCGCGTCCCCGAGTCCAAAATCGTCGGTCTCGCCAACGTCGATCAGGCCGTGGGCCAGATCGTCCAGGCGCTACGAGCGCGAGGCGATCTCGAGAGCGCCCTGCTCATCGTGGCGGGGACGCAAGGCGATCCGCGCGGCGGGGACGATGAGGCACCGGGCGCGGGGCTGTCGCTCGCCGATCGAGCGATCCACGTGCCGGTCGTCTTGCATCTGCCCGACGGGCGGAAGGCCGGGCGCGGCGCGAGCGAGGCGGTATGGGCACCCGATGTCGCCGCTACGATCGCGGCTGCGGCAGGCGTCCGTCTCGGCGACGGGGCCGAGGGGATCAGCCTGGCGGATGCCGTGCCCGCCGATCGCGTCCTTCTCGCTTGGACGTGGGCCACACGCGACCAGCTCGGGCTTGCGCCGGCGCGTGTCGGTGGCTCCGGCTCGGCCATCGTGCACGAAGGGCCCGGGATCGCAGGACCCGCGCCCGCAGCGGACCCCGTGGCCGTCGAGCGCATCGCGGGCATGCTGCGGAGCCGCTCCTGGCCCGCCCCGCCGGAGATCCCGCTCGATCGAGCCCGGGAGATCCTTGCCGCCCGGGGCCTGACCTTCGCTCCGCGGTTGGAATCGGATGCGGCGCTCGACGGGCCGTCACGGCGGAGGGTCGCCGAGATCCTGGTCGCCGCCCGGTACCTTCTCAAGACCAATCAACGTCTCCCGGCCATGGGCGC
>Ga0247727_10016628_pt1 | contig 11841 bp, 14 predicted proteins | sample WisWelCaveWW1625_FD_202498 | JGI IMG/M metagenome (GOLD analysis project Ga0247727, IMG submission 202498) | Biofilm microbial communities from Wishing Well Cave, Virginia, United States - WW16-25 | ecosystem: Environmental > Aquatic > Deep subsurface > Groundwater > Cave microbial mat | place...
CGTCGGCATCCGCGCCGTTCCCCGCCGGCACGGCGTCGACGTGCTCCGGGCGGATGCCCAGCGTGATCGGGCCCGCCGGCACGCCATTGAAGCGGTCCGGAAGCCGGACCGAAAGGCCGAAGCCGCGGAACCGCGGCGCGCCGGCTTCCCGGACGACCTCGCCCGCGAGGAGGTTCATCGACGGCGAGCCGAAGAAGTCCGCGACGAAGCTGTTCACCGGGTTGGAGTAGATCGCCATCGGCGAGCCGATCTGCTCGATCGCCCCGGCGCGCATCACCACGATCCGGTCGGCGAGCGTCATCGCCTCCTCCTGGTCGTGGGTGACGAAGATGAAGGTCTTCTTGAGCGCCTGGTGGAGGCGGTCGCACTCCGCGCGCAGCTCGCGCCGCAGCTTGGCATCGAGGCTCGACAGCGGCTCGTCGAGCAGAAAAGTCGAGGGGTTGGTGACCAGCGTGCGCGCGAGCGCCACGCGCTGCGACTCGCCGCCGGAGCACTGCGCCGGCATCTGGTCGAGCAGGCGCGTGAGCCGGACCATCTCCGCCACCTCCCGCACCCGGCGTCGCCGCTCGTCGGGCGGCACCTTCTTCATCCGCAGGCCGAACTCGATGTTCTCGGCGACCGTCTTGTGCGGGAAGAGCGCATGGCTCTGGAACACCATGCCGAGGCCGCGGTCCTTCGGCTCGAGATCGTTCACGACCTGGCCGTCGATCCGGACCTCGCCCGCGGTCGGATCCTCGAACCCCGCGATCATCCTGAGCGTCGTCGTCTTGCCGCAGCCCGACGGGCCGACGAACACGACGAACTCCCCGTCCTCGATCGCGACGTTGATGTCCTTCACGGCGACGAGCGCGCCGAACTCCTTACGCAGGTTGACGAGCTCGATCCGCGCCATCGCTACCTCCGGATCATGCCGAAGCTGAACCCGCGCGCGAGATGCTTGCGGATGATGAGGCCGACAATGATGAGCGGCACCGTGATCCCGACCGACAGCGCAGCCTGCCGCCCGTAGACGCGCCCTTCGGTCGATCCCTGGTACTTGGAGAGCTCGACGGGAAGCGTCACCACCTCGGTCTTCGCGAGGATGAGCGCGAGCAGGTACTCGCTCCAGGTGAGGATCAGGATGAAGAGGAACGTCGCGACGAGCCCCGAGCGCACCAGCGGGAGCACGATCTCCCACAGCGTGCGCCAGCGCGGAGCGCCGAGGATCTCGGCCGCCTGCTCGACCTCGCGCGGCACCTCGTCGATGAAGCTCTTGATCATCCACACCGCGTACGGGAGGCTCGTGAGGAAGTAGATCATGATCAGCCCGAACGCCGTGTCGAGCAGCCCGAGCGCAGAGTAGTAGAGCGACAGCGGCGCGACGACCACGATCGGCGGGATCATGCGCAGCATCAGGAGCTGGAACATGCGCGTGTCGGACAGGACCCGGTAGCGGGACACCCCGTAGGCGATCACCGCGCCGTACAGGACGGCGAGCGTGGTCGCGCAGAACGAGATCATGATGCTGTTGCCGAGCGCGATCCAGGGGCGCTGCGCCGAGATGATGTACTGCGCGGTGGCGATCGCCTGGCGTCCGGTCCAGACGTCCAGGTAGTTGTCGAGCGTGACCGGATCCGGGAAGTAGACCGCCGGCCACGCGAACCACTGCTCGCTCGGCTTGAACGACGTGGCTACGATCCAATACAACGGGAAGGCGACGACCAGCGCCCAGAACGTCAGGATCGAGTAGCGCACGATCGTGCTGATGCGGCGCTTCTGCGACTTCGTCATCGGCCGGTCCCGGTCGGCTCCCGCGTGCCGCTCACTCGCCGCGCCGTACCGCGACGTTCATCGCGTCGAGCGCCCGCTTCTCGCGGCGCAGCACCCGGATCACCAGCAGCACGATGACGATCATCAGCATCATCGCGACGTAGGACAGCGCCGCCCCCTTCGACACCTCGAAGTACTGCCAGGTGGTGAGGAAGATGTACACGGGGATGGTTTCGGTGGCGCTGCCCGGCCCGCCCTGGAAGAGCGCCCAGATCTTCGGGAACTCCGCCATCGCCTCCAGGAACCGCAGCGTGAGCGCGAGGAAGATCACCGGGCGCAGCAGCGGCAGCTGCACCTCCCAGAAGACGCGCCACGCGTTGGCGCCGAGGATGCGGGCCGCCTCGAGCGGCTCCTTCGGGAGCGACGCGAAGCCGGCGAGCATGATGATGAAGGAGAACGGCGTCCAGTTCCAGATCTCGAGCAGCATCACGGTCGTCAGCGCGATGTCGGGATTGCTCAACCACGCCACCTTGAACTGGTCCCCGCTCACGCGGCTGATCATGTCGTTGATCGGCCCGCTCTCGTACAGCAGCATCTCCGCGGTGTAGGCGACCACGATCGGCACCGTCAGCATCGGCAGGATGAACAGGATGTAGTAGACGGCCTGCCCGCGGAACGGCTGGTGCATCAGGTAGGCGAGCCCGAACCCGATCAGGAAGCAGCCGATCGTCGATCCGAGGGCGAACGCGAGCGAGCGCAGGATGGACCAACCGAACCGCGGCTCGGTGAGCACCTCCTTGAAGATGTCGAGGCCGACGAAGTCCGCCTCGTGCCACGCGCCGAGATAGATGGTCCACTGGTGGAACGAGAAGTAGAGCTGCAGCAGCAGCACCGGCAGCAGCACGCCCGCGAAGAGCGCGATGAGCGGCGCGAGGATCGTCCACTTGAAGCGCTTGATGCCCCGCGTCCGCGAGAGCTCGCGGCTCGCTAAGCGCCCAACCGGCGCGGGGACGGCAACGGCGCTGGGCATCGGAACTGCGTGCTTTCTCCCCTCCTCTCTGAGGAGCGGTGCCTCGCGCCAGCGAGGCGGGGTGGTGTCGGCGCTCGCATCGACCACCCCGCCGCCTCGCGGCGGCACCCCTCCTGTCCAGGAGGGGAGGAGATCAGGCCGGCTTGTCGATCTTCGGCATGACCGACTTGTAGGTGGCGAGCTCCTCCTTGAGCTTCCCCGCGCCGACCCGCTTGACGATCTTCGCCCACTCCTCCTCGACCCGCGGCAGCACTTCCGCGGCTTTGATCTGCCCGACGTAGGCCTCGGACAGGTGCTTGCCGAGCTGATCCTGGAACTCGAGGTAGCCGGTGAGATAGATCGGCGGGCAGGCGATCTGCAGGCACTTCTCGACCGCCTTCAGCCCGTCCACCGAGTAGGCGTCCTGAATGATCTTGCTCGTCATGTGGCCCTTGTGCCACGCGTCGTGGAAGACGTTGACGTTGTCGCCGACGATCTGCTCGCTCGCCTTCAGCGTGCCCCACCAGCAGGCGAGGTAGGCCGCGGCCTCCTTGCGCGGGCTGTACTTGTTGACGAGGACCGCCGCGAGCGGCGAGGAGATCGTGCGGTGGCGCAGCTTGCCGCCGACCATGGCGCCGGGCGGGATGCCGTACAGCCACTTGCCGGCGGTCTTCGATTTCTCCTTGTTCTCGTTCTGCTTCATGGTCCCGTCCCAGTACTGGTAGGCGACCGTGAGCCCCCCCACGTTCCGCGGGATCATCTGCGGCGTGCCCCAGCCGGGGGACTCGGGGTGCGCCACCTGCTTCTCGCGCAGGTACACCTCGAGCGCCCGCTTGCCGGCCTCGGTGTTCAGCGTCGGCTTCATCTCGTCGTCGAACGGGAAGCCGCCGTGGCTGTAGAGCATCATCAGGTACCAGGTGACGCCGTTCGCGCGGTTGCGCAGGTTGCCCGAGCCCCACAGGTTCTTGTCCGGGTTGTGGAAGAACTGCTGGATCTGGAACTCGTCGTCCCACGTCTCCGGGAACTTGAGCGGCTTGCCGTGCTTGTCCGCGAACCGCTTCTGGCTGTCGGGGTTCTCCAGCAGGTCCCGGCGCACGTACTGGGCGTGAACGTTGCCGTCGGTCGGCACGCCCCAGGTCTGCCCGCGGTAGGTGAGGAGCTTGTTGTACTCGCCGACCGCGTCGATCCTGAAGCTCGCCTTCTTCATGTAGCCGTCGAGCGGCTCGAGCAGCCCCGCCGAGGCGAGCGACGGGATCATGCCGGCGTCGACGTGGAAGAAGTCGAACTGCGGCGAGCGCGACAGCGCCTCCGCCATCGCGCGCTGCGGAATGTCGAAGATCGAGATGTCCTGGATGCCGCCCACGCCGATGCCGGTGAGCTTCCGGAACTCCTCCATCGAGGGCTGCATCGGGACGTAGTAGTTCGACCAGATCATCCCCCTCAGGTCGGTCTTGCCGATCGCCTTCGACGCGGCGACGATCCGGTCGTTCTCGGCCTGGGCGAAGGCATTGCGCGCGTACGGCACGGTGCTGAGCAGCGACAGGCCCACGCCGCCCTTGACGAAGTCACGCCTCGAGATACTCATGGTCTCCTCCTCGTGATTGCGGCCACTGCGGTTGTAATTCGCCCGCCGCGGCGAGCGAACGCCGCGCGGCGCCGGGTGCTGTGCAGCCTTTCGGCCATTTAGGCAGTCGTGCTCGGCTTTGTCAAGCTGATCGACTGCTCAGCCCTTCCCCGCCGGAATCACCGGCAGCATGACCCACGACGCGTGGCCGCCGCCGGTGTGCAGCGTCACCTCGCGGTCGAAGACCTCCGGCGGACGATCGCGCGCGTCGTTGTGCAGGAACGGGCCCACGCCGGTGAACTCGTTCTTCATGTTCGAGAGCTTGCCGCCGGAGCCGCCCGGGTAGGTGTAGTCCTTCCCGCGCACCGTGAGCGCGATGCGGTGGCCCGCCGGAATCACCAGGCAGGTCGGCCAGATCTCGATGTCGAGCTCGTACGCCTCGCCCGGCGTGAGCGGCTGCTTCTGGTCGTGCGGGTGATACGGGCGGTACGGCAGCGACAGCTTCGGATCGAGCTTGCGGTGCGAGGCGCGCAGCCACCCTTGCGCGATCGGCGTGTGCGGGTCGAGCGCGCCCTGGAAGACGACCTCCTTCAGGTTCGGATCGAACACGCGCACGACCAGGAAGAGGTCGGCGTCCGCGGTCGACGAGGAGACGAAGAGCTTCGCCGCGATCGGGCCGGTGATCTCGGTCTCGCGGTCGAGCGGCGGCAGCAGGAACGTGACGCCGTCGCCCAGTCCACGATAGGTCACTTTCCCGGATGCGGCGACCGGCTCGCGGCTCAGCGACTCGTTGCGCGCATCGAGATAGAGCTTGGTCCACTGGGTGCGCGCGAGCGGCCATTCGCGTTCGGCGCGAGGGACGAACTTCTCGCCCGGGTGGCGGACCTGCAGGAATACCTTCGGCTGCTTGTCCCAGCCGGTGTTCTCGCCCTTGAGGAAGTGGCCGAAGAACTTCTTCTGGAGCCCCACGCCGTAGTCGGTGTAGAAGTGCGTCCAGTGCTCGATGCCGTGCATCTCGAGCCACTTATGGCTCGCGGCAGCGTTGACGAACCCTTCGATGTTGCCGCGCGGGTGCAGGCCGTTGCCGCCCCAGTTGCCGGACGAGAAGAGCGGCGTCTTCACTTTGGACCAGTCGGGCGAGCGCGACTTCCAGAACTCGTCGTCGAGCGCGTGCGCGAGCGCCTCGGCGCCGAAGTCGAAGCGGTTCGCGCCGAGCTGCTCCTCGGTGAGCGTCGGCGGGCCGGACACCCAGTCGCCCGTCATCGGGCTGCGGTAGCCGCGCGTGCCGAGCCCGTGCTGCACGCTCTTCACCTGCATGTCGTACCAGTTGGCGAGGAACGTGGTGAGGATCCCGCCGTGATGGCTCACGTCGCGGTAGAAGTCGGCCGCCCCCTCCCAGATGCACATCGCCGCGAGGTGCTTGGGCGCGAGGCACGCGACCTGCCACTGGTTCATCGCGTAGTACGAGATCCCGTTCAGCCCCACCTTGCCGTTCGACCACGGCTGCACCCCGCCCCAGTCGATGCAGATGGCGAAGTCCTTCGCCTCCCGCGGGCTCCAGAGCTCGACGTAGCCGGGCGAGCGGCCGCAGCCGCGCGAGTCGACGCGCACGCACACGTAGCCGTCGGGCACCCACTTCTCCGGGTCGACGACCTCCCACGCCTGGTACTTGTTCGTCGAGCCGGCCGGCACGTCGGGGTGCTGCTCGGCCATGCGGTCCCAGCACGTCTTGTAGATCTGCTCGAAGTGGAGATACTTCGCGTACGGGCCGTAGCTCATGATGACGGGGTACTTCCCGTCCTTGATCGGGCGATAGACGTCCGCGCGCAGCACGACGCCGTCCTCCATCCGGATCGGCACGTCCCAGTCGATCTTCATGCCGTCGCGGATCTCGGTGACGAAGGCCTCGTTGTCGGTGCTCATGGGACGGGTCTCCTCTCGGGAGGTAAACAGCGGGCGGGGCGCTCATTCTGCAACTTGCCGGCGATCGTGGCAACGCCGCGCGGGCTCGAAGCGAGCGAGTGATCAGTTAAGATCGTGCGCCGCGGTAAACGATGCCCACCGCGATGCACCGCACAACGCCACCAGGGGAGACGAACCGAATGCTGTTCACGTGTCCGGGCGCCGCAGCGCGCGGCGGCCAGGCGGCCGCGAAGGGTGGGCGCCGCCACTTCTGCATCGACATCCACTGCCACGTCATCAACCCCGCGGTCGACGAGATGGTGAAGCACGTCGCCTCGCCGGACCGCGAGCCGGCGGCGAAGTTCGCCAACGCGCTGACGCGCGAGACGAACCGGCAGCAGAACGAGAACATCCGGCTCTGCCTCACGACGGTGGGCGAGCGCCTGCGCGACATGGACAAGATGGGCGTGGACGTCCAGGCCATCTCCAGCTCGCCGGCGCAGCTCATGTACTGGCTCGATCCCGAGCTCGGCGCGAAGACGGCGCGGGCGGTCAACGAGAACATCGCTTCAATCGTGGCGCAGCACCCCGACCGCTTCGTCGGGCTCGCCCATGCGCCGCTCCAGTCGGAGGACGCGGCGGTCGCGGAGCTCGAGCACTGCATCAGGACGCTCGGCTTCCGTGGGGTGGAGATCGGCACCAACGTCGTCGGCAAGGAGGTCTCGCGCGGCCTCGACAAGTTCTGGGCGAAGGTGCAGGAGCTCGACGTGCTGGTGTTCATGCACCCGAACGGGTTCACCGGCGGCGAGCGCCTGGCCGATCACTACTTCATCAACGTGATCGGCAATCCGCTCGACACCACGGTCGCGGTGGGCCATCTCGTGTTCGACGGCGTGCTCGAGCGCTTTCCGAAGCTGAAGATCGTGCTGGCGCACGGCGGTGGCTACCTCGGGCACTACCCGGCACGCATGGACCACGTCTGGGGGGCGCGGGCGGACGCGCGCACCGTGCTCAAGACGAAGCCGCGCCGGTCGCTCGCCAAGCTCTACTTCGACACGATCGTCTTCGATCGGGAGCAGCTGCGGCACCTCGTGAACCTCTGGGGCGCGGACCACGTCCTCGTCGGCACCGACTATCCGTACGACATGGGCTGGTACGACCCGCGCGGGTTCGTCGACGGCTGCCGTTTCCTCAAGGATCCGGACAAGGCGGCGATCAAGGGCCTGAACGCGGCGAGGCTGCTCAAGCTCGGGAGCCGGTTGAAGTCGATGGGGATCAAGCAGGGAAAGCGCTAAACGCCACCGCCCCGCCGTGGGAATCAAAGTGGAGACGACCTTCGTCGTGCCGGCGCCGGTGGACGATGCGTGGCGGGTCCTGATCGACCTCCCGCGCGTGGTGCCGTGCATGCCGGGCACCGAGGTCACCGAAGCGCTCGATGATCGCCGGTTCCGCGCCACGGCGCGGCTGCGCGTCGGGCCGATCGAGCTCGCGTTCGGCGGCGAGGGCGAGCTCTACGATGTCGATGCCGCTTCGCGCACGGCGAAGCTGCGCGCGAAAGGGCGCGACACGAAGGGTCGCGGCGCCTTCCAGGCCGAGATGACGTTCGGCCTGACGCCGCGCGGTGACAAGACCGTGGCGCGCGTGGATACCGACCTCACGCTTTCCGGCTCCGTCGCGCAGTACGGCCGCGGTGCCGGCATCGTTAAGGGCGTGGCGGAGCAGCTGACCACCCAGTTCGCGCAGAACCTGTCGGCGCAGATCACCGCGGGGCGCGGCGCGGCTGGCGAGGTGCCCGCGCCGCGGCGGGCGGAGGCGGTGTCCGGGTTCGCGCTACTGCTGGCGACGCTGAGGGCGATGCTCAGGCGGTGGTTCGGTACGCGAACGTAGTTTGCATTTTGGCTACAATATAGCCAGAATGCCATACGCGATCGTGCTGGCGCCGGATGCGGCCGAGAGTCTGGAAGGGCTGAAAGCCAACATTCGCGCAACCGTGCGTGACGGCCTGGAAACGCATCTTCGACACGAGCCGAGGAAGACGAGCCGAAGCCGCATCAAGCGACTCAAGAAGATATCCCAGCCGCAATACCGCTTGCGCCTCGGGGACGTGCGGGTGTTCTACGACATTAGTGAGAACCGGGTTGAGATATTGGCGATCGTGAGCAAGTCGGAGGCTACGGAATGGCTAGCGAAGCACGGAAAGTCAGAGCCAAAGTCAGAATGAAGGAAGTTCCTTTGGCGGCAGTGAAGGATGATCTCTCGCGCTACCTCAGGGAAGCGGAGAAGGGCGAGATCGTCATCACGCGTCACGGCAAGCCCGCGGGCGTTCTGATCGGGTTCCGTTCCGAAGAGGACTGGTTCGACTACCGACTGGAGAACGATCCGCGGTTCCTCGAACGGATCGCGAAGGCGCGCGCGGATCTGCGCGCCGGGCGCGGGGTGCGGCTGGAAGATATCAAGCCCTGATGGGCGGTGATGCGTAAGCCTGAGCCCGTAACGCCAGGTGCGCTGTTGCTGGAAGAGTTCCTGAAGCCGATTGGACTCAACCGGTACCGGCTGGCGACGGAGATCGGCGTGCCGGCGCAGCGGATCGGCGACATCGTGGCGGGCAAACGTGCCATCACCGCCGATATCGATCTGCGTCTGTGCCGGTTCTTCGGGCTTCCCAACGGGTACTGGCTGCGCGCCCAGGCGGCATATGACACCCAGGTCGGGCCGCGCCCTGACCCGCGTGTGAGCCCGGCGGATTCGTGAGCATCCGCTGCGCCCGAAGCTATGGTCGCCTCCATGACAAACGGGGCTCGGCAGCTACTCGATTCGTTCGACGCTCTTCCTGAGACCGAGAAGCACGAGGTCTTGGCCGAGCTGCTGCGCCGACTCGCGTACGCATCGCCCTCCGACGAGGACCTCACGCGACTCGCGGATCTCGTGCTTGACCAATACGAACGATGAGCACGAGACCAACGGGTGATCGCAGCACGCCGCGACGAAGCCGGGTGCGCAGCGCGGCTCGATATTGACCTGGGGTCCGGCGCCGTTGGCTGTCTCCACGCCTCAGTGCTAGCATTCTCGTCATGATCGATTGGTCGAGTTGCCCTGCTGTCGAGCGGGATCCGGATCGCGTCAGCGGCGCCTGGGTATTCCGAGGTACCCGGGTGCCGGTCGCCGCGCTCTTCGAGAATCTCGAGGATGGCGCCCAGGTTTCCGAGTTTGTGAAATGGTTTCCAGGCGTCACCATGGAGCAGGTTCGCGCTGTCCTGGACCACGCTGCACGGAGTGCATTGGCTCCTGCCTAGGTGCGCATACTCTTCGACCAGGGCACCCCGGTCCCGCTGCGCGAATCGTTGACGCAGCATGAAGTGTCGACCGCGTACGAACGCGGTTGGTCGAAGTTGAAGAACGGCGAGTTGCTCGACGCAGCCGAGCGTGAGGGGTTCGGCGTCTTGGTGACGACGGACACCAAGCTCAAGTTCCAGCAGAACCTTGGCGCACGTCGCATCGCAATTGTTGCCCTGTTGTCAACGAGCTGGCCGCGGATACAGCGCGAGATCGAGAAGGTCATTGGCGCGATCAACGCCGCCTCGCCCGGAAGCTATACGGAAGTCGAGATCCCCTGAGAGCTGCCCTGTCGGCGGGTCAGCGCGCATGAGAAAGGAATACGACTTCTCCAAGGGCAAGCGCGGTGCAGTGATCCCGACCACGGGGAGGACGCGCATTTCGATCTACGTTGACGATGAGGTGCTCCAGCGTCTAAGGGCTGAGGCGGAGAAGGCTGGGACGGGGTATCAGACGCTCATCAACGAGGCGCTTAAGACCTACTTCGGCATAACCGGGAAGCCAAGGTGACCAACACCCAACAATGAAACCCGCCCCCTTCACCTACCACGACCCGCGATCGGTCTCCGACCTCGTCGCGCTCCTCGGCAAGCACGAGAACGCGAAGCTCCTCGCCGGCGGCCAGTCGCTCGGGCCGATGCTCAACTTCCGGTACGTCGTCCCGGACCACCTGATCGACCTCAACCGCATCCCGGAGCTCGCCTACATCCGGCCCGGGAACGGCACGCTCGAGATCGGCGCGATGACCCGCCAGCGCGCGCTCGAGCGCTCCGAGGAGGTCAGGCGTGCCTGCCCGATCCTCGCCGAGGCGCTCGGCTTCGTCGGCCACTTCCAGACCCGCAACCGCGGCACGCTCGGCGGCAGCCTCGCCCATCTCGACCCGGCAGCCGAGCTCCCGGGCGTGTGCGCGCTCCACGACGCGACCCTCACGGTGACCGGCCCTGAGGGCGCGCGCAAGGTCGCGATGGCTGACTGGGGCGTGTCTTTCATGACGCCCAATCTGGCACCCGACGAGGCGCTGACCAGCATCACCTTGCAGCTCTGGCGCGAGCCGCACGGCCACGCCTTCGTCGAGATGGCCCGCCGGCACGGCGACTTCGCGCTCGCCGGAGTCGGCTGCCTCGTCGCGCTCGATCCCGCCGGCAAGGCGAAGCGCGTCGCGCTCGCCCTGATCGGCGTGAGCCACGCACCGGTGCGTCTCGCCGCCGCCGAGAAGCTCCTCGCCGGCACCGGCCTCGCCGACGACGCGCTCCGCGCCGCCGCCGCCGAGATCGACAAGCTCGAAGCGCTGGAGGACGCGCACGTGAGCGCCGCCTACCGCAAGCGCCTGGCGGGCGTGCTGCTCGGCCGCGCGGTCAAGCAGGCGGCGGCAAAGGCCCGGGCTGTCAGCGCATAGTGGAAGGAGTGTGGCAGCCTATGAAGCGATTGGAATGGCAAGCGATGTCGGCGGAGATTGCGGGAAGCCGTGCCGTTACCCCGTTTACTGAGACTGGCGACTTACCCGCGGGCGTCCATGCGGTTTCTATTCGCGAGCTCGTTGCGCAACTGGCGGTCGGTACGCCGCAACGCAAGGCCGTCGCAACACGCCTCGAACGCGTTCAAGAACTGGCGACTGCGACGGGCGCGGTCGACCGATTCTTCGTCTTCGGGTCGTTCGTCACCGCCAAGCCCGAACCAAACGATGTCGACGTGTTCCTCCTCATGAACGACTCGTTTGACCTGGGCACGGTCACCGGCGAGGCGAGATTGCTCTTCGATCACGCCGCTGCCCAAGCCTACTTCGGAGCCAGCGTGTTCTGGCTGCGACGGTTGAGCGCGTTCCCGAGCGAGCAGGAGGCGGTCGCGGGATCACGCGCGAAGGAACGCGACGCGGCATCGTCGAACTGATCTCGGAGGCACCATGATTGCGAACGATCAAGAGCTGAAGGTCACCCTGGAGCGCATCGCTCGTTTTCAGGCCCAAGTGGCGCACCTGCGCAATACGGAATCCAACCCCGCAAACTACCACGCGGCCGCCTCGGGTTTTCTGGCGGAGATCGACCGCATGCAGCTCGAGGTTCGCGAGTACCTGAGCCTTCATCCGCAGGAAGTGAGCACGACCACCTAAGGCTCCTTTATGACCGACCGCCGCACCATCACCCTCACCGTCAACGGCGTGCGCCACAGCCGCGAGGTCGAGACGCGCCTCACGCTCGGCGACTTCCTGCGCCGCGACCTCGGCCTCACCGGCACCCATCTCGGCTGCGAGCACGGCGTCTGCGGCGCCTGCACGGTGCACCTCGAC
>Ga0247727_10016629_pt1 | contig 11840 bp, 12 predicted proteins | sample WisWelCaveWW1625_FD_202498 | JGI IMG/M metagenome (GOLD analysis project Ga0247727, IMG submission 202498) | Biofilm microbial communities from Wishing Well Cave, Virginia, United States - WW16-25 | ecosystem: Environmental > Aquatic > Deep subsurface > Groundwater > Cave microbial mat | place...
AGCCTTTCGGAAGCTCGGGTGTTCCTCTGCTTGTGACATCGGTCCTTGATCCTTGGTCCTTCCCTTGAGCTTTGGGCTTTAGCCTTTGAGCTTTCACCAACGGCTCTCCCCGCCGCGCTCTGCGCCATTGAGGAAGTACTCCAGGGCCGCCGCCACGCCATGGCCCCAGGGTTCCTCGGCCACGAATCCGCCCTGCCGGCGCACGGCCTCTTTCACTTCCGGCACGGCGTTGGCGGGCGCGGCGAGCAGGCGGGCGACCTGGGGCGAGAACATCGGGAGATCGTTGTGGTGGTCCCCGGCGGCGAAGGTTTCTTCCGGGCGCGCGCCGACCATTGCCGCGATGCGCCCGAGCGTCGTGCCCTTGTTGAAGGCGCTGTGGCTGAACCGGAGATAGACGTCGTTGCGCACCACCGCCACCTCGGGCGCGGCATCGTAGAAATCCTCCAGGAACGCCTGGATGGCGTCCATGTCCTCGAACGTCCGCGCGATCACGCAGAAGGGCGAGTAGGCATCGGCGTAAACCGTGGCGTCGAACCGGCTGTCGATCCACGCGCGCAATTCTTCCAGGTCGGAGTCGAGTCGTGCAAACAACTCGGCGTGTTGTGCGTCCGAGCGCGTGTTCCAGTCCGCGAGCGGGACGTATTGCGAGCCTTGGTGGACATAAATCTCCCGCTCGACCAGCGCGAGGAAGTCGGGCCGCACCGTCAGCCGCGCGCGGGCCAGCGCCTCCATCAGGCCCGGCAGGTCGCGCCCGGTGTTGATCACCCATTTGGCCCCGGCTTGCTGCAACCGGCCGATCAACTCCTGCAACCGCACCGGCACCGGCGGGTCCTCGTGGTCCGCGTGCAGCGTGCCGTCGAAGTCGGTGGAGAGGAGTTTGATCGGCGGGCGCATTCGAAGAGGGAAAGTATTCAGTGTTCAGTATTCAGTTTTCTGTCACCGAAGGCGGATACGCATCCGGCAGACGGTTCATTTCAGCACGGAATACTGAATACTGAACACTGAATACTTCTGCCCTTCCGCTTCCCCCGGCTTGCTCCGTATTGAGAACCCGCCTATCCTCCGATCGACGATGACCACGCCTCAGGAGCAATACGACGACGCGATGTTCGACTTCAGCCGGGGCGAATACGACCGGGCCATCGCGAAGTTCCGCGCGCTCCTCGACGCCGAACCGGCGAACTTCGACGCGCAACTCTCGCTGGCCATGTGCCATTACCGGAAGGGTGACTACGCGACGGCCATCGCCGAGGGGCACAAGGCCGAGAAACTCCGGCCCCACGAGCAACTCGTCCACACCAACCTCTCGTTCTTCTACATGAAGGCGGGCGACAAGCAGACCGCCGAGCACCACGGCTTGCAGGCGCGCATCGCCTCGTGGAAAGGCAACATGGCCAAACCCGATCCGGACGCAAAGCCCGAGGGCGACCCCGAACTCCAACTGGCCCAGCCCAAGCCCAAACCCGTCACGCTGCCCGCGAACATGCCGGACATGCCGTGGAAGAAGAACAAGAAGGTGGGGTGAGCGCCCGGAAGGGATGGACGTGACCGCGCCGATCACACAGGTCTCCAACATTCCGCCTGACCGCCCCCTGCGCGTGCGCGCGGGCGAACGCGACCTCGCGCTGTTCCTCCTCGACGGCGAGGTCTTCGCGCTCGACGACCGGTGCCCGCACAAGGGCGGGCCGCTGGGCGAGGGGCATTGCGAGAACGGCCAGGTCTTCTGCCCGCTCCACGGCTGGGGTTTCGACATCAAGACCGGCGCCTGCCCCGAGGTGCCCGGCCGCCCCGCGACGCGCGTGGCGGTGCGCGTCGCGGACGGGAAGGTGTATCTCGCGGATTGAGCCGGGCCGGGGCAACCCACCATGCGCCGTGGATGGGTGCGCCCGTGTGACCCGGCCAGCCCGACAAACGCCTTGACCCGACCGGCGATTTGTCCGAACAAAGCGCCAGCAATGATTCTCACGCGGCGCGCGCTCCTGATCCTCGGGTGGCTCGCGCCGTTTGCGCTCTGGCCGGCGCTGGCGCAAGTGGCAACGAAGAAGGTGGCGGACTACCAGATAGGCGACACGGCGCTCTCGAACATCGTCGCCACCGTCGAACTGGTGGTGATCGACCGCGAGGCGTCGGCGGCGTTGCGGCAGAAGGAGGCGCTGAAGGTCCCGGCCATCGTGCGCTTTGACCCGAACGCGGGCGACACCGCGATCAGGAAACTGCGCGAGGCGTTCGCGCTCACCCGCGACCAGTTCGTCGTCGAGATGGCGGCGAAATTTGGCGGGCGCACGCTCACAGCCGAGCAGATCAACTCGACGGAGTTCCGCGAGTTTCGCACCGCGTTCCAGAACTCGAACAAGGGCTTCCCGGTCCCGCCCAAGCTGGCAGGCGAGTGGGCCGCCGGCGGGACGGGCGGCGAGGTCGAGCAACAGTGCATTGCGCGCCTCACGGAGACGCTGGGCCAGCGCCTGCGTCCGGACGAATGGCCACTCGAAGTGCGCGACGGTCCGCCCCAGGTGCGCGTGATCGAGGCGGTGTCGGGCACGGCGTTGCCCGCGCTGGATGCGGTCGAGAAGGCCGGCGCGTTGGCGGGCCGCCAGACGTTTTTGGCGGCGGGCAAGGCGCGCAGTGAATTGCAGAAACGCCAGCAGCCCGCGCCGGAGCGGACTTACGGCGCGTTCCTCGCCACGCTGGTCGAGGCAAACTGCGCGGTTGAGGTCGAGTTGACCCGCCAGCTTCGCGCGAAGAAGACCGAGGGCTTGTGGTCGGCTGACCGCTACGCCGCCGGCCAGATGATCGTCCCCGCCGGCGAACCGGTTACGCACAAGGTGAAGGCCGCGCTCGACGAACTGGCGGCGCAGACCGCCGTCACCGAGCTTCGCCAGGCGCCGTGGCAGCCGGTGAAATACTGGCCGTTGCTCGTCATCAGCATCAGCACCGGCCTGGTGATCGCGGGCGTGATCGTCTTCCTCCTCAGCCGCCGGCTGGAGCCGCGTATGGACGCGATCCTGGTCCAGACCAGTTCCCGCCTGCCCGCCGGCGAGCCGCGCGCGCTGCTGGGCGATGCGGGTCCGGCGCCGGCGACCGCCGCCACCGGTGCCGCTGCGCGCGAGGCCGGCCGGCCGCACCTGGAGAACGCCCTCAAGGACCGGCTCGTTAATGAACTCCTCGCGCAGCGCAAAGACCTGATCGACGCACAACGTCAGGCGGCGGCCGATCTTTCGACGATGGAGGCGCGACTCGAACAACTCCACGCCCCGTTGCAGGCTCGCCTCGACGCTTACGAGCGGCGCATCGCCGAACTGGAGAGGGACCTCGCCACGCGTGGCGACGAGAACAAGGAACTCATCAGCGCGACGATCAACCTGATGAAGCAGAAGCTGGCCTCGGAAAAATCCGGCGGCCGGCTGACGTTCAACTAGCCGGTTTGCCGGGAAATTTCGGCGGTCGTGTTTGGGGGCAGGAAGGGGAGGACGACGCACCGCGCGACTTTTACACTGGCTTAACAAATCTCCCCGTCATCTCGAACCGAACCTTTACACGCCCCGCGTCTGCTCCGGTGTAAACAGCGATGCCGCGCAAACCAGGCGGCCGAGCAAAACCGGTCAACGCAACGGCCAGACCAGCCAACAACAAACCGAAAGACACCAACCATGAAGACATCCACCTCCCTCCTCGCGGCCCTCGCGCTCGGCGCGACGGTGTGCGCGGGATTCGCACAAGAACAGGACGCCCCGCGCCGGCGCCCCGGCGCTCCGCCTCCCGGCGAAGGCCGTCCCGACAGCCCGCCGCCGGGCGAATTCCGCGGCGGTCCCGGCGGCGAGCGTCCGCGTCCACCGCTCATTGCGGCGCTCGACGCGAACAATGATGGTGTGATCGACGAGAAGGAACTCGCCAACGCCACCGCCGCGCTCAAGGCGCTCGACAAGAACAGCGACGGCAAGCTGACGATGGATGAGCTGATGCCGCAGCGTCCCGGCGGCCCGCGCGGTCCCGGCGGCCCTGGCAGTCCGGAAGGCCGGCGTCCCGGTGGGCCGGACGGCGAACGCCCCGAGCGTCCGCAGCGTCCGCAGGGTGAACTGTAATCCCGCGTTCCAACGCACCGCACCGGGCCGGCTCGCTGCCGGCCCGGTTTCGTTGTGCGGAATCCGAGGCCGCGCTTTACAGCCCGGTTGCTCCCGTTACGCTGGCGCCATGTTCAAGTTCACCGGCTGTTGGAGACGCGCTTCCGTATCCACGTTTGTTCTGGCGTTGCTCGCCGCAAGCGTCCGCGCGGAACTCAAGACGGACATCGAGTTCGCCCGGCCCGGCGGGGTGAGCCTGACGCTCGATGCGTTCGTGCCCGAGGGCAGGGGACCGTTTCCAACGTGCATCCTCGTCCACGGCGGCGGGTTTGTGCGCGGCGACAAGCAGACGTTCATCAAGCCGTTGTTCGAGCCGCTCTCGAAGGCGGGCTTCGCGTGGTTCACCATCAACTACCGTCTCGCGCCCACGAACCGTTTCCCCGCGAACATCGAGGACACCGAGGCCGCCATCCGCTGGGTGAAGGCGCACGCCAAGGAATACAAGGTTGATCCAAAGCGCATCGTGCTCATCGGCGAGTCGGCGGGCGGGCACATCGTGTCGTTCGTGGGCGTGCGCGGCAAAGGCGAGACGAGCGTGGCGGCCGTGGTGCCGTTTTACGCGCCGCATGATTTGGAGTTGCAGGTCAAGGCCCGCAACGCGCTCGGGCCGTCGATGACGGCGCTCTTCGGCCTCACCGAGTTGAACGACGCCGCATGGAAGGCGCTGCGCGACGCATCCTCCACCAGCTACCTCCGCAAAGACCTCCCGCCCTACCTGCTCATCCACGGCGACGAGGATGTACAGGTGCCTTACGAGCAGTCGGTCAAGTTTCAGGAGCGGATGAAGGCGATCGGCGCCCGGTGCGACTTGATCACCATCAAGAATGGCGCGCACGGCATGGGCGGTTGGGACAAGGTCGGCTCCGACTACAAGGAGCAGATGATCGCGTGGCTGCGGAAGACGCTGAAGTAAGAGCGGCCGGCGTTACCGGACGCTTTCGGCGAGCCACCTGAGGTAGCGGCCGGTTCCCGCGGCGAGCGGGATGACGAGAAACTCCGGCGTATCGTAGGGATGCCCGGCGAGGATGAGCTTTTCCAACTTCACCAGCTTGCTCTTGCTGGTCTTCAGCAGCAGCAGCACCTCGGCGCCCGATTCGATCTTCCCCCGCCACCAGTAGTGCGACTCGATCTTCGGCACGAGGTTGGCGCAGGCGACGAGGTTGGCGGCGAGCGCGGCGCGGGCGAGTTTGCGCGCCGTTCTTACATCCGGCGCCGTGACGAGGACGAGAGCGAACGGGCGGGCAGCTTTCACGCCTTGAGAGGAACAGCCCGCCGCGGCGTCAGGCAAGCCCGGAACGCTGGCGGCGCAGGCAAAGCGCGTGCCAGAGCGAGGGCACGCCGCAGCGCCATGCGGGCAATGCCAGCGTAATCGCCATTTCCTCCAGGCACGTGAGCACCAGGACGGAGGCCGCCACGCGCAGGGGCCAGCCGACGCCGGTCAGGAACAGTGTCAACCCGCCCACGCTCATCAGGACCGCAGCCGCCTTCGCGCCCCAGGTGTGGTAGCTCGTGAGGCGGCGGTATTTGACGGCTCCAAAGATGACCGCTCCGACATACGTGGCCACCGCCGCCGCGAGCCACCGCCATTCGCGGGAGATCAACTCCGGCCAGAGCATCCAGGCGCCGGCCACCGCCGTGAACCACGTCGCCGCATCCGCCCAACTATCCAGCTTGGCGCCCAGTTCCGTGACCTGATTGAGGCGACGGGCGAGGAAACCGTCAATCGCATCGATCGAGAGCGAGAAGATGAGGCACATCAGGAACGATTTCCGCCAACCCGAGGCCGCCAGCACCAGCAGCACCGGCACGAATGCCATGCGCAATCCGCTGATCAGGTTGGGAATCGTCCAGACGCGAGTTGCCGGTTGATCATGCACGCGTACTCCGCGTCACCGCGCGATCCAGCCGCCGCCGACGACGAGGTCGTCCTGGTAGAACACGCACGCCTGGCCGGGCGTGACGGCGCGCTGCGGCTCGGGAAAGGAAACCTTCGCGCGGCCATCGGGCAGCGGCAAGACGGTCGCGGCGGAACCGGGGTGGTTGTAACGAATCTTGGCGGTGACCTCGAGGCTCGCTGGCGGCGTTTCGAACGGAATCCAGTTGCAGCGCTCGACGATGAGTTCATTGTGGTCGAGCATGGATTCGTCGCCCACCACCACGCGGTTGTTCGCGGCGTCCAGTTCGATCACGTAGAGCGGCTTGGGCGACGAGAGGCCGAGGCCCTTGCGCTGGCCGATGGTATAAAACTCGATGCCGTCGTGCTCGCCCAGCTTGCGGCCGTGAACGTCCACGATGTCGCCGCGATGCTTCTCGACGAGTTTCGCCTGCTGGAGAAAGCGGCCGTAGTCCTTGTCCGGCACAAAGCAGATTTCCATGCTCTCGTCCTTGTCGGCGGTTTTCAGTTCGGACTCGCGGGCGATTTCGCGCGTGTCGGTCTTGCTGAGTTCACCAAGCGGAAAGAGCGCGCGGCCCAACTGCTCCTGCTTGAGCGAGAAAAGGAAATAGCTTTGGTCCTTGCGCGGGTCGCGTCCACGGCGGAGCAGCACGCGGCCGTCGTCCCGGCGTTCGATGCGCGCGTAATGGCCGGTGGCGATGTACTCGGCGCCGAGCTGGCGGGCGCGGTTGATGAGGTTGCCGAACTTGAGCCGCTCGTTGCACATCACGCACGGATTGGGCGTGCGGCCGGCCCGGTATTCCTCGGCGAAGTAACCGATGACCTGCTTCTGGAAATCCTCCGCCTCGTCCACGAGGTAGAAGGGGATGCCGAGCTTGTGGGCGACGGCGCGCGCGTCCATCACCGCCTGCGGGCCGCAGCACTTGTCCTCCGCGCGGGAGACGCAGTCCTGCGGCCAGAGCTTGAGCGTGATGCCGATCACGTCCCAGCCCTGCTCGATCAACAATGCCGCCGCCGCCGAGGAATCCACTCCCCCGCTCATGCCGATGACGACGCGCTTTTTCTGAGTTTCGCTCACGATCACAAGACTGGCCCAAGTCGGCGTATGGCTCAACCACGATGATCCGGGGTCTGCCCGTTGGGATTTCCGGTTCGAGCATCGGGCAAATCGAAGCGCGAGCAGAGTTGCCTGCGATCCCGCTGGATGTCTCCGATCTTCCCTACTTCTTGGGCGGGTGCTCGCGGATGAAGGCCCAGGACACTTCGGCCACCTGGCCATTGTCGTAGTGAACGAAGAACCCGTGCCCGAATTCCGGCTCCAGTTCGACACGCTCCACGACCGCCCGCGGATCAATCTTGTTCGCCTTGCGAATCGTCCTGTGCGATTCGAGGAACGACAAGCCGTCGCCGAAATCCACCGCGAACGCGTCTTCCCATTGGTGATAGTTCACCGACTTGATGGACGCGAACTTCGCCTTGCCAAACGGGGCCTTGAGCGGATTGAGGACTTTCATAGTCTGCCTTCAGTTTGTAGTTGTCGGATGATTTCTACCACTTTTCTAGGCGGTTTCCAGTCATCAAGCGGTTCCTGCGTCGCGACGGCAACACGGCCCAGGAGGCGGCCGTTGCCATCGGAGACATGCACGTGGCGCGGTTCGTGATCGCCAATCCACCACTCGAACACGTAGCCGCCACGTCGAACCTTTCCCATAGGTTTACGGTAAATCCGTCGTCCCCATCAGGAAGCGGTCGCACTCGCGGGCGGCCACGCGGCCTTCGTTGAAGGCCCATACAATGAGGCTCTGGCCGCGGCGGCAGTCGCCGGCCGCGAACACCTTCGGGATGCTCGTCTGATACTTGTCGTACTCGGCCTTCACGTTCGTGCGCGGGTCGCGATCCACGCCGAGTGCTTCCAGCAGGGGCTGCTCGGGGCCAAGAAAGCCCATCGCCAGAAAGACGAGTTGCGTCGGAAGGACGCGCTCCGTGCCCGGCACATCCTTTGGGAGGAACTGGCCCTTCTCGTTTTTCTCCCACTTGATCTGCACAAGGTGGATCGCTTTCACGTGGCCGCTGGCGTCGCCCTCGAACTTCTTCGCCGTGGTGAGATACACGCGCGGGTCGGCGCCGAACTTCGCGGCGGCCTCCTCCTGGCCGTAGTCCAGCTTGTAGGTCTTGGGCCATTCGGGCCACGGATTGTCCGGCGCGCGCTGTTCGGGCGGGCGCGGGAGGATTTCCACCTGGATGAGGCTCTTGCAGCCGTGGCGCATCGAGGTGCCCACGCAGTCGGTGCCGGTGTCGCCGCCGCCAATGACGATGACGTCCTTGTCCTTCGCGCTGATGGGTGCGGAGTCCTTGTCGAGCAGCGCCTTGGTGTTGCCGTGGAGGAACTCCATCGCGAAGTGGATGCCCTTGAGATTGCGGCCCTCGACGGGCAGGTCGCGCGGCTGGGTCGCGCCGGTGCAGAGCACGATGGCGTCAAACTCATCCATCAACTGCTGCGCGCTGATGTCCTTTCCGACCTCGGTGTTGCAGACGAACTTCACGCCCTCGCGCTCCATCAGGTGCAGGCGCCGCATCACGACCTTCTCCTTGTCGAGCTTCATGTTGGGGATGCCATACATGAGCAGGCCGCCGGGCCGGTCATCGCGTTCGAAGACGGTGACCCAGTGGCCGGCCTTGTTGAGCTGCGCGGCGGCGCACAAGCCCGCGGGGCCGGAGCCGACGACGGCGACCTTTTTGCCGGTGCGCTTCCTGGGCGGCGCGGGCACGACCCAGCCGTGTTCCCAGCCGTGGTCAATGATCGCGCACTCGATGTTCTTGATCGTGACCGGCGGGCTGTTGATGCCGAGCACGCACGAGCCTTCGCACGGCGCGGGGCAGACGCGGCCGGTGAACTCGGGGAAATTGTTGGTCTTGTGCAGGCGTTCGAGCGCCTCCTGCCACAGCCCGCGATAAACGAGGTCGTTCCACTCGGGGATGAGGTTGTTGATCGGGCAGCCGCTGGCCATGCCGCTGAGGAGCGTGCCGGTGTGGCAGAAGGGTATGCCGCAATCCATGCACCGCGCGCCCTGGTCACGGAGCTTCTTCTCGTCCATGTGTTCGTGGAATTCGTTCCAGTCGCGGATGCGCTGGAGCGCATCGCGGTCCAGCGGCAGTTCGCGGGCGAATTCGAGGAATCCTTTTGGGTTACCCATTGCCAAGTCTATTTCAATTTCAAACTGACGCGCCGCCGGGCAGCGTTCTTCTTTGGAGATTTGCGGCGAATCTTCGGCGTGCGAAGCGGAACCTGGACAAGCTTCGCAAAATGCGGAGGAACGGCAACCGCCGTCACAATCGGCCCTGCGGCGACGAGTTTTTTGGCGCGCGGGTCCACACGAAGGTTCAACCCTTCAAGCGCACGGGCGCCCAGCAGAAGCAGGTCGCCCTTTTCGGCGAACACGACCTCGTCCACCGTCTCAGCCTTTTCCACCTTCAAGATGGCGTAGCCCATGGAGCGAGTGATGACCTGGCGATTCGCCATCATGAACTGCAGGTCCTTCTTGCGTGGTTCAATGCCGAGCTTCTCAAGCAGTCTGCCTTCAACCCACGTGGACTCTGCTCCCGTGTCCACCATCAACCGCGGCACCACCGCCGACTTTCGCGGGTCAGCGGGGTTCACCACTCGACATCCGGTGTGGAACAGGTCCATGCGCTTTTTCTTGGATTGAATTCAGCCCCCGCCCACGCGCGCGGCGTCCCGGGCGTTCTCCTCGAACGCGCGGGTCAGGGCGTCATCGCCGGTCAGGCCCTCGGCCTGCGCTTTCTTGAGCGAGCTCAGCACGCGCTTGTAGTCCTTCGGCATCACCTTCACAAACCTGGGCAGATACTTGTCCCACTCCGCGAGGATCTTCGCAGCGCGCGTGCTCCTGGTGTTGATGGCGTGATTCTCGATCATCGTCTTGAGCGTCACGACGTCCTCGTCATCGAGCTTTTCCAGCGCGACCATCTGCGGGTTGCACCGCTTCGCGAAATCGCCCTTCTCGTCGAGCACGTAGGCCACGCCGCCGGACATGCCCGCGGCGAAGTTGCGCCCGGTCGGGCCGAGCACGACGACCTTGCCGCCGGTCATGTATTCGCAGCCGTGATCGCCCACGGCCTCGACGACGGCATTGACGCCGGAGTTGCGCACGCCGAAACGCTCACCCGCCATTCCGCGGATGAACGCCTCGCCGCCGGTCGCGCCGTAAAGCGCCACGTTGCCGACGATGATGTTCTCCTCGGGCACGAACGTGGAGCCAGCCGGCGGATAAAGAATCAACCGCCCGCCGGAGAGGCCCTTGCCGAAGTAATCGTTCGCGTCGCCTTCGAGCGTGAACGTCATGCCCCTGGGCATGAACGCGCCAAAGCTCTGGCCGGCGCTGCCCTGGAAGTGAATCTGGATCGTGTCGTCCGGCAGGCCCGCCATGCCATGGCGCCGGGTGATCTCGCTGCCGGTGATGGTGCCGACCACGCGGTTGACGTTGCGGATGGGCAACGTGGCCCTGACCTTTTCCTTGCGCTCGATGGCGGGCTTGCACAAGTCGAGCAGCGTGGTCACGTCGAGCGACTTGTCCAGGCCGTGGTCCTGCGCAATCTGGCAGTAGCGCCCGATTTCGGGGCCGACTTCGGGCTGGTAAAGGATCGAACTGAAGTCGAGGCCCTTGGCTTTCCAGTGGTCCACCGCCTTCCTCGGCTCGAGCCGGTCGGTGCGGCCGATCATCTCGTTGATCGTGCGGAAGCCGAGTTGCGCCATGAGCTCGCGGACTTCCTGCGCGACGAACTTCATGAAGTTCACCGCGTGCGCCGGATCGCCGGTGTAGCGCTTGCGCAACTCCGGATCCTGCGTCGCCACGCCCACCGGGCAGGTGTTCAGGTGGCACACGCGCATCATGATGCAACCGAGCGCGACGAGCGGCGCGGTGGCGAAACCGAATTCCTCGGCGCCCAGCAGCGCGGCGACGACCACGTCGCGACCGGTCTTCAACTGGCCGTCGGTCTCGACCGCGATGCGGGAGCGGAGGTTGTTCAACACCAGCGTCTGGTGCGTCTCGGCGAGGCCGAGTTCCCACGGGATGCCCGCGTGCTTGATCGAAGTCTGCGGCGAGGCGCCGGTGCCGCCGTCGTAACCGGAGATCAACACGACATCCGAGTGCGCCTTCGCCACCCCCGCGGCGATGGTGCCCACACCGACTTCGGCGACGAGCTTCACGCTGATGCGCGCGTTGCGGTTGGAGTTCTTGAGGTCGTGGATGAGTTCCGCGAGGTCCTCGATCGAGTAGATGTCGTGGTGCGGCGGCGGCGAGATCAGGCCGACCCCGGGCGTCGAGTAGCGCACGCGCGCAATCCAGGGATAGACCTTCTGGCCGGGGAGCTGGCCGCCTTCGCCGGGCTTGGCGCCCTGGGCCATCTTGATCTGAAGCTCCTTCGCGTGGACGAGGTAATAGCTCGTCACACCGAAGCGGCCGGAGGCGACCTGCTTGATGGCGGAGTTCTTCGAGTCGCCCTGCTCGTTCGTCCACGAGTAGCGCTCGGGGTCCTCGCCGCCTTCGCCGGTGTTGGACTTGCCGCCGATGCGGTTCATCGCGATGGCGAGCGCCTCGTGCGCCTCCTTCGAGATCGAGCCGTAGCTCATCGCGCCGGACTTGAAACGCTTGACGATGCTCTCGACCGGCTCGACTTCCTCGATGGGAATCGGCGTCGTGGACTTGAAATCGAGCAGGCCGCGCAGCGTGCACCAGGCGTTGTTCTGCTCGTTCACCAGCGCGGAGTATTCCTTGAACGTGGCGTAGTTCCCGCCGCGCACTGCGGAC
>Ga0247727_10016630_pt1 | contig 11839 bp, 6 predicted proteins | sample WisWelCaveWW1625_FD_202498 | JGI IMG/M metagenome (GOLD analysis project Ga0247727, IMG submission 202498) | Biofilm microbial communities from Wishing Well Cave, Virginia, United States - WW16-25 | ecosystem: Environmental > Aquatic > Deep subsurface > Groundwater > Cave microbial mat | place...
CTTCAGTCGTCAAACAGTATCTTGATCTCATTCCGCCTGACGACTGATGGCACGTTTTTCTCTGGTATCTAAAACCAGCCTACACCTGGTATCATATGATACTATTTAATAAGTAACATCTTCTTTGTCTGGGCAGAATATTTCCCTGTAATACCTTCCTCTTCATCTCCGATACCCTGCGCAACCATCCTGTAGAAGTACATGCCGGATGCGAGATTGTGCGCATCGAACTCGATATCCTGCACTCCTTCATCCATCAGTTCTTCGTCAAACAGCGTCGCAACTTCCTGCCCCAGCATATTATATACTTTTAATGTCACTGTCGCAGGCTCCGTCAAATAGAACTGGATCGTCGTTGTCGGGTTGAACGGGTTCGGGTAGTTCTGGGCAAGCCTGAGTCGTGTCGGCATGCCGGTCGAAAATCCTTCTACTGAAGTGATCAACTCCGACAACGGTCGTCTCCAGACACCGCTGCCATAAGTCCCGGCAAAGAGATTTGTCCCGCTCTTGGCAAAGCCATAAACAACAGTGTCGGTCAAGCCCGTATTGGCTACTGTCCAGCTCGTGCCGTTGTCGGTGGAGAGAAAGACACCACCGCCCACAGTCCCGGCAAAGAGATTTCCCGACGAGTCGGGAGCAAGAGCTCGGATATTAGTATTCGTCAAGCCCGTATTGACCGCTGTCCAGTTTGTGCCGTTGTTGGTGGAGAGAAAGACACCGCCTCCGAAATAGGTTCCGGCAAAAATATTTGTGTCGCTTATGGCAAGGGCTAAAACAACATTGTCTGTCAAGCCCGTATTGACCGCTGTCCAGTTTGTGCCGTTATTGGTGGAACGAAAGATGCCTCCGCCAGAAGTCCCTGCAAAAAGATTTGCCCCGCTCACCGCAAGGGCAACGACATCAGCGTCCGTCGTAAATCCTGAATGGACCTCTGTCCAGCTTGTCCCAAAGTTGGTGGAAAGAAACACATGGCCACTAGAAGTGCCTGCAAAGAGATTTGTCCCGCTCACGGCAAGGGAATAAACAAAAGTACTTGTCAAGCCCGTATTGACTGCAGTCCAGTTTGTGCCGTTATTGGTAGAACGAAAGATGCCGCTCCTAGTCCCGGCAAAGAGGTTCGTGTCGTTCACGGTAAAGGCATAGACAACAGTGTCTGTCAAACCTGTATTGACCGCAGTCCAGTTTGTACCGTTGTCGGTAGAAAGAAAAACGCCGCCACCCTCTGTCCCTGCAAAGAGATTTGCTCCGCTCACGCCAAAGCATCGAATAACACCGGCATAGGGTCCGTTGGTTTGAACCCATTGCGCATGAAGTGTGCCTGCTTGGAAGATTATGAAGCAGCACGCAAGCAGACGAAATGATAGGTTTGTCACGTTGTTTGGTCCTTTCTGTTAAATTAATTACGGGTAATTTCACGTAACGAACTCTTACAGACAAATTGATTTTGACTGGAGCAATGGTTCATTTTGCCGAAGGCATCACTTTGTGATATATTTTTGTTACTATTAACTGCAGTTGCCCTTACCTGAGCAAAACGAGTTTCTTTGTTTGAGAAAATGATCCAGTCTGCAAACGATAGAAATAGACACCGCTTGTAAAATTAGTTGCGTCCAACTTCGTATGGTACCTGCCGGCGGCAAGGTTTTCACTCACTAATGTTGCAAGCTCCTCACCCAAAACGTTGAACACTTTTAGCGTGACAAAGCTTGAGCGAGGCAGGAAGAATTGAATCGTCATACTCGGATTACCCGGGTTCGGATAGCTCTGGTCAAGACCGAATTGCGTCGGCAAGTCTGTCGAGAGCATTTCCACTGACGTGATCATCTCCGACAACGGTCGTCTCCATACGCCGCCGTTAGAAGTCCCGACAAAAAGATTCGTGCTGCTGATGGCAAAAGCGCGAACATCACTGTTCGTCAAGCCTGAGTCGACCTCTGTCCAGCTAGCGCCGCCGTCGGTCGAGAGAAACACTCCGCCGCCCACGGTTCCAGCGAACAGGTTTGTGCCGCTGACTGCCAATGCGAAAACACTCAAGCCTGTTAGACCGTTTGTTGTCCAGGTGTTGCCGTCGTCAGTCGAGCGGAAAACTCCGCCGGCGTATCCCTCATAGTTCTCTGATCCGACGAACAGGCTCGTGCCGCTGAGTGCGAGTGAGCGGACCGCCGGGTTCGGCAAGCCTTGCCAGACCCCCGTCCAGCTAACGCCGTCGTCGGTCGAACGTTCCAACGACCCACCGCAGCACCCGAAGTCGCAACCATTACACGAAGCGAACAAGCTCGTGCCACTGGCGAGAAGCCTATAATATCGCCACGAATTGACAGCCATCCAGCTATCGCCGTCGTTGGTCGAACGAATGAGGCCACCAGAAGTCGCGGCAAAGAGATTCGTACCACTCACAGCAAAATCAGATACGCTGATATTCGTCAAACCGGTATCGGTCACCGTCCAGCTCGTACCGTTATCAGTGGAACGAAAGAGGCCGAGACTAGTCCCAGCAAAGAGCTTCGTGCCGGTAATGGCAAGAGCATGGATGGAAGTATTCGTCAAGCCGTTATTGATTGCAGTCCAGCTTGTGTTGTTGTTGGTCGAAAGAAAGACACCGCCGCCATCGGTCCCTGCAAAGAGATTTCCCGACAAGTCGGAAGCAAGAGCAGGGACATCAATGTACGTCAAGCCGGTACTCGCCACAGTCCAGCTTGTGCCGCTGCTGGTGGAAAGAAAGGCACCGTCGCCATGAGTCCCGGCAAAGAGATTTCCCAACATGTCGACGGCAAGAGCACGGACATCAGTGTTCGTCAAGCCGGTATTGACAGCGGTCCAGCTTGTGCCGTTGTCACTGGAAAGAAAGACTCCACCGCCATAAGTCCCCGCAAAGAGATTCCCGGACAAGCCGAGAGCAAGAGCATTAACAGTCGTGTTCGTCAAGCCGGAATCGACCAGTGTCCAGCTCGTGCCGTTGTCAGTCGAACGAAGGACGCCGCCGCCAGTTCCGGCAAAGAGATTTCCCGACCCCGACGAGTCGGGGGGAGAAACGGCAAGAGCAAGGACATAAGGGTCCGTCGGCAACCCCGTATCGACAGCAGTCCAGCTTGTACCGTTGTCAGTGGAAATAAAGAACCCGCCGTAGCAATCCTTTTTACCACAATAACCTGTTCCCGCAAAGAGATTTCCCGACGAGTCTAGAGCAAGAGCATTAACAAAAGTGTTCGTCAAGCCGGTATTGACAGCAGTCCAGCTTGTGCCGTTGTCAGTGGAAAGAAAGACACCGCCGCCATTAGTACCGGCAAAGAGATTCGTGCCCCCTGTCCCGTCGGGAGTGACGGCAAGAGCATTGACAAAAGTGTTCGTCAAGCCGGTTTCAGTCCAGCTTGTACCGTTGTTCGTCGAGAGAAAGACGCCGCTATAGCAATTCCCTAGATAATCACAATAACCAGTTCCCGCAAAGATATTTCCTAACGAGTCGAGAACAAGAGCACGGACATCACTGCTCGTCAAACCACTACTCGCACCCGTCCAGCTTGTGCCGTTGTTGGTGGAACGAAAGACGCCATGATTAGTCCCGGCAAAGATGACCCCCGACGAATCCGGTGAGACGACAAAGGAATAAACGTAGCCGCCGGAGCCGTAGAGCCCATCGGTTTGAATCCACTGGGCATCAGACTTATACGGGAAAAAGGATACGATACCCAACAACAGAACGAGATGTAGAAAGACAGTTTTCATAAGAATCCCTTTTTCATTTGGTGAATTAGCAATTGCAGTTAACGTCCGGTATTTATGTGAAGTTGCCCACATGTGCGAACGAAGCAGACACCTGGTAGACTTCTACCATGTATATCCGAAAGATATCTGCAGCGGTGTCCCAAAGTAGTTTTCGAATGTTACACCTACACGAAAGAAAAAGCCACCATCTCTTGGCTCTTGGCTGATAGCGATAGGCAAGTGAGCCTGCCGGCAAAAACAGCCAGCTCTTGGTGTCGATGTAATCTGTAAACGGTTCAAACTTGAAGCGATCCTGAAGTGATGAAACATAAGTTGCCGAAGCCCCGACACCGATTTCAAACCTATGATCAATACCCACTGGAAAGTAATTGAACATCACCACGGGACCGAGACCGACGGTGGATTACTGACATCTAGTGCTGCAAACCAGTACTGATAACCGCCCGCGAGATCGCTTCTTTTTGTCCAACCAGCACAATATGCCATTCCCTCGCGGACGATCACGGTACTGAACCCCGACTCGTATCGATCACTACCAACCTGCATTTTCCATTCGATTGTTCCAGTTGCCAGATCGATCTTCACCAACCATCCGTAGCCAAACCAATGTTTTGAGGCTTTGACGAATGAACACGACCGACCGACAGCGTACAGCTTCCCGTTGTTAATCACGTTCTGATAGAAAACCTCGCTGTGCTGGCTGACGGCGATTGTTTTTGTCCATAGGACCTCTCCGCCCAATCCAATGGCAGCGACAAAGCCATTGGACCAATATCCACCATTGGCGGCAAGTGGCTTCTGGTCAGTTTCGACTCCGCCTTCTATGATAAGCACGCCATTCGAGAAGCCGACTGGTCCGACGTATTGCATCGACTTTAGATTTCCTCCGGGGATGACGTCAGTGTTCCAAACGACATTTAGAGAATCGTCTAAACGCGTCACAAAAGGATACTGAATCGTCGTATCGCTTGTCCGATAATTCCCCGCAGCAAAGAGGTACCTCGTTCCAGCCAATGTATCTGAGACTAAGCCGCTGAACAGACGTCCGGTCATCGAAGTGAAAAACTGCTCTCCGCCTTTCGTCATTGTTCCGCTCGATGAGATTGTGAAACGAGCTGCATACGGAAAAAACGGCCATCCGGTTCTCAGATTAAAAGCGCCCCCGGCGACAAACTCGTACACGGAAGAAGTTGACGCGACGAGGGCGATACCATTAAACCACACGCTCTTCAATGAATCGCGAAAGACCGTCTCTGCGATCGGTGTGCCATCGCTACCGAGAAGCGCAACTTTCGCCTCGCGTTGGTTTTCCGAAATTACATCGTAGCCAACTGCTACAATGGCGTTGGCAAGCATTCCACTTCCATTCGGTATGCGGAGAATGGTTCGGATGACGGACTGTCGGCGTGTCCATGCGACCGTTCCACCCTGATTGAATTTGCCGATAACATCGTATCCGTCGATTGAACCGTGGAAGTAAAATCCTCCATCTCCTGATTCGACTATTTGGTAGATTGTACTGCTCTTGGCAGGATCGCCGCCGATCGCCTCGGCAAGGATCAGATGGTTGGCGTTGGGCTTGTCGGGATTCAACTCTTCCGTTGACAATTCCGGCTCGTTCGATTGTTCTTTGCAAGCGGGCAGAAACACAGTCACAACAATAACGAGAGCGGCTGCCCTGAGAATTAGATAGACGTGTTTCATCGTACAACCCTCCTTCTTTGTTCATGAACATCAAGTCGTACCGCAAAAAGCAATAAAGCGCCCATGAGGGCAAGATGATGGAAAATGTTTTTCATGTGCTTCTCCTTTTGTGAAATAGTAAAGGGCACTAGTCTACTCCAGAGACCATTACTTCTGTTCCTGACGCGTTCGGTATTCCTGTTCGAACGGCGTGAGCGATTGGATTTCATTATAATACTCCGAGCTGTTCTTCATGAGATACGCCTTCTCCAGATTTGTCCGTGCTTCTACGAACATATTGTTCCATTTGTAGGCAACGCCAAGATTATAGTATGCCTTGTGGACGTTTTTATCCTTTGGGTACTTATCAACCGTGCTCTCGAACAGTTCTATAGTTTTGTCCCACTGCCCGATGTTCGCATGTGTTATCCCGGTCTCCAATTCTGGCAGCTCAGAATCTTTGTAGAATTTCACATGAAAGACCTCCTCGTGAGGATAAAGCTGATTAATAAAAGCATCAATCACTTCTTCTCGGGTTTTTTGTTCAAGGGGATCAGAACCGACTATATCGAGGATTGTCTCGATAAACGATTTTGTCTCAATTTTCTCCGTTGACGTGGATTTCCCACCCACGTCACGTGCAAGCAACAGTTTATTGTTTGAGAGATCAGTGACACGGAAAGAAAACCTTCCTTCAACCGTTTTCTCCATGTACTCTTTGCTGACGTTATTAGCTTCAGTCGTTGTCTTGCGACGTTCGTCTTTGTCCGATTTATATGTCCCTGAGATAACAATAAGTGCCTGTTTTTTTCCTTTAAGCAGTGAAGCCCTAGCCGCATACACTGAATCAGTGATTGTTTCAGTATCCTTCACATCTTTTGGCACTTTAAAATCTTTATTTTTTTTAAGGGCTTTTATGAGCTCCTTTCTAAACTCTTGTTCCTGATCACCAGCAATACTTCCCACGCTAATAAGCATTGATGAATCGATAGTTATTCCTCCTGCCGGGTCATCCTGACAAAACTTTCCGAGCCAGCGCATCCGACAAGTATGAAAATAAGTAAAATCGATACTGGTATAATGATGTAATCTAGCCAACGATAAAAAAAATATTTGATATTATTCTTCATTGTCGTTTCCTCCTTCCAATATATCAAAGGAAGCTCCAATGCTTATATAAATTTGAAAATATTCGGGATGAATTCTCACAGAACCTTCTCCAAGCTGCTGTGGGACGGAGAAACTTTTTAGGTACCTTACGCCACCATCAAGTGCAACAGTATTCGAAAAATTTAAATCGAGTCCCATCGAAAGGTCGTAACCGAATGCAAGTTTTTCCTGTTCACGTAACTTCTGTCGAATCTCCTGCTCACGGTTATAGTCATCGGGAACAACAACATCAGTTACAATTCGGTAATCGAGCAGGGCGACATTTATTCCAGCATGCGGTCGAAAGAATCCATTCCCATGCCCGCCCACCTGCACTCCCACATACAGGCGATAGAAATTCTGATCTGTCTGCTGCTCTATCCGAAGATTTGTACGATCATCGATGAAATTCTCTGTATCATTAAGCAAATTAACTATTTCAAATCCTACCGTACCAGCAATGATGTTCGCTACCTTAGGAAATGGGGCAACACCGTGCACGCCGAAGCCCCAGCCGGGACGACTGTATTGTTCAGCGTCAAGGCCATAAGGAACCATACGAATTCCATAGATGCCGACTTTGCCTCCTGCTCGTGCTGTTGAACTGCCTGCTAAAAAAAGAACCAGTGTGAACAACATACAGAAGGTAAAAACTCTATATATGTTTTGATGCATAACGTCTCCTTGTTATAGGTATCGTTTAATTAAACGTAGCTTAAAAATTGTAAAAAAGGCATAGCGTTCACTTCAAGTAGAAATGAATACGTATAGCAGACTCTTCAGTGCAAGTTATGTTAATTTGGCTTAGTAAATATGAAGGAATTGAAGATATGCAAATTTTCCTTCTCCTAGTTTTTTTAGACTATAAAGCCATACCACATTATGTAATAACCTTTACAGCTTTGTTAGCCCCCCAACAATGCAAGTAACTTTCCCAATATAACTCTGACCTATGCAAAAGTCAAGGAAAATCTCAATCTAAACACAATGCCACGAAAACCCTCAAGGGAGAATTAAACTGAACACCAAACTCGACAAAGAGGCATTAACAGTATCCTCTTCTAACTTATAATAGTCCTGCTATTTTATAGGCATTCCTGTAAAAAGGTGCTGGACTATCTGTCCATCATAGCCTCTTATTTGACAAGTAACATCTTCTTTGTCTTGGCAGAATATTTTCCTGCGATTCCTTCCTCTTCATCGCCGATACCCTGTGCTATCATCCTGTAGAAGTACATACCGGATGCGAGATTGTGCGCATCAAATTCGATATCTTGCGTTCCTTCATCCATCAGTTCTTCGTCAAACAGCGTCGCGACTTCCTGCCCCAGCATGTTATATACTTTTAGTGTTACTGTCGCTGGCTCCGTCAAATAGAACTGAATCGTCGTTGTCGGATTGAACGGATTGGGATAGTTCTGATACAACTGGTAATTCGGCGCAGGCACAGAAGTAATCACGTTAAGATCAGGCAAACTCAACGGCACGATACCTTGTGTCTTGTGCAAGAAGGCAACGTCATCAAGCATTCTCACTCCCGTGAAACGTGTCTTCAGCGCAAAGCTCGTGGTATCGATGGTGCCGTCGGTAAACGCGGAGTTGATTTTACGAACGATGTTATACATGTCAGTCAAATTGACCGGAAGACGAGGATGTAATCCCAGACATGCAAATGCAGTATCGGATTTCATGAGAATCTCGTTCACCATCATATTGTTGAACGGATCTGAGGGATTGGTCAGGTCGTTGTACGTCAACTCGCCCAAGCCATTGGGGAATTTGTTGACAATACTCGCGGCTATATTTAATTTGAGCGTAAGTAATTCACCCAAGAGTTTATTGTTGTGCTTATCCGGAGATAAATATCTCTGCTGCTTGGAAATAGGATTCCCGTTGTTAAACACATCCATACATTTCGGACCTTGCGTGTGAAGAACATTTCTGCCACTGATAAGTTTGGCGAGAGATCGTTGCGTATCTTTGTATTTCGTGAGCAGGACAGAATTGGCAGCACTGTTGCCCAGCGGAACACCGACAAGCAAGCCGTTGGGAAATACAGGGCTTGGCTGACCTAAGCCATCGGGAAAGAGTTCTTCTCCAACATTATGGAGATTCGGCATCGGGAATAACAGGAGGTTCAACGCAAACCGACTCGGGTCTTTATACGTCACTCTCGGAAGTGTTGGCGATGTCAACCAAGTGACATTCACGGTAGCAAATTTTCCTTTGAAGCCGCGCCCATCAAGCTGGAACGTCTCCCCGCTATCGACATGAACGGCATAGGTAACCGCTCTCGTGCTGTCCCAGCGCGTTGCCGGTGTGACTGTATCCAGTTTTGCAGTGCCGCGAGTAACAACTCCGCGCGTATGGATATTAAACGCAAGCGTAAAACCCGAAGCTGCCTTAGGTGCTCTTATATTAAGTTTGAAATCTACCATGTGCGCTGTCCGCTTCACAGGTTTGATACGTTTGTTGCGGTCTTGCGCCAGCGCCCACTCTTCATACGATGCTGTTCGATATTTTGTCGTGTCGGTGACAGCCACTGCATGCGTAATACTGTTGGAGGTGCTCGATTCATAGTTACTCGTGCCACTATACACCGCTGTTATCGCATGCACGCCGCGTGGGAGAGAGGAAGTAGAAAGTATTGCAACGCCGGTGGTATCTAACGCCACAGGGGCATCAAGGTCGATACCTCCGTATTTGAATTGGACAGTTCCACCATCAGGCACTGAACCGCTCACACTGTCTTTAAATGTTACAATCTCTCCTTCAAGCGTCAGGCTCGAAGATTGCGTCAGTATGCTAGTAGTCGCCTTCTTGTTCACAGTGATCGTATATGCCTTGCTTGCCATACAGGTATTTGCATCGGTGTCATGAACAGTAAACGAGTAATTGCCCGCAACTGTTGGAGTACCTGTGAGGCTTCCGGAAAGCGAGAGTGTCAGTCCCGGCGGCAGCGTCCCGCTTACAGTAAATGAATGCGGCGGCGTGCCACCTGTGGCTGAGATAGTCTGATTGTAGAGAGTTGCAATAGTACCGTTAGGTAATGTGGCAGGTGCAATGACAATGACGGCTGGTTGCGTGATGGCTACCGATTGGCTCGCCGATGTGCAACTGCTTGCATCTCTAATAACGATATTATACGTACCCGCAGTAAGATTATTGAATACATTTGAGGACTGGAATGTTGTGCCGCCATCTTTGGAATAGGTCAATGTCCCTATACCACCAGAAGCCGTGACCGTTATGGATCCGTCATTACCACCATTACAACTTACATCAGTCTTTGTGCTCGAGAAACTAATCGGCGTGGAAAGGGTGATGACGACGGTATCTCGCGACGGCGGACAACTGCCGTTACTAATCGTCCATACAAATGTATTCGTACCAATGCTTAATCCCGTTACACCGGATGTGGGGCTTGTTGGCGTAGTGACTGACCCCGTCCCAGCTATCACTGACCACAGTCCTGTTCCAATTGCAGGAGTATTACCAGCTAATGTTGCTGTTGCCGAACAGACGGTTTGATCGGATCCCGCATTCGCCGTTGTTGGAATTGCATTCCTTGTAATTGTGATAGTATCTCTTGATGATGGACAATTACCGTTGCTGATGGACCACATAAACATATTTGTGCCAACTGATAAGCTCGTCACTCCTGATGTGGGACTGCTTGTGGTCGTAACCGTTGCACTGCCAGCGATCACCGTCCATGCGCCTGTCCCGACTGTAGGAGTGTTGCCTGCTAATGTTGCTGTTGCAGCGCATACACTTTGATCGGAACCTGCATTCGCTGTTGTCGGTGCTGCATTCCTCGTGATCGTCATTGTATCTCTCGATGGAGGACAACTACCGTTACTGATCGTCCACACAAACCTGTTCACGCCAACCGGTATTCCTGTCAGCCCTGATGTGGGACTGCTTGGTGTGGTAAGTGTTGCACTCCCTGCTATTACTGTCCATAATCCTGTTCCAACGGTAGGCGTGTTGCCTGCCAACGTTGACGTTGTCGAACATATCGCCTGATCAACTCCCGCATTAGATGTCGTCGGCACTGCATTTCTCGTAATCGTGACGGTATCTTTCGACGGTGAACAACTGCCGTTATTGATAGTCCATACAAATGTATTTACCCCAACGCTTAATCCTGTGACACCTGATGTTGGACTACTTGATGTTGTGATTGCTGCGCTCCCTGCAATCACTGTCCATGTCCCTACTCCGACTGTAGGAGTGTTTCCTGCTAACGTTGTAGTCGTAACGCATACACTTTGATCGGAACCCGCATTCGCAGTTGTCGGTGATGCCTCTCGCGTGATTGTTACTGTATCGTTTGACGATCCACATCCCGGACTGCTGATTGTCCATACAATTGTATTCGCACCAACACTTAATCCTGTAACTCCTGACGTCGAACTGCTCGGTGTAGTCACCGACCCACTTCCTATTATCATTGTCCATGCCCCGGTACCTACTACAGGTGTATTCCCTGCCAATGTTGACGATGTCGAGCATATAATCTGGTCAGGTCCAGCATTAGCTGTAGTTGGCGTAGCTTCTTGCGTAATTGTCACGGTATCACTTGACGATGGACAAGAAGCATTACTGATCGTCCATACAAATGTATTAACCCCGATGCTCAGTCCTGTTACTCCAGATGTTGGATTACTCGGCGTAGTAACTGACCCGCTTCCTGCAATTACTATCCATGTTCCTATCCCAACAGTCGGTGCATTGCCTGCTAATGTTGCTGTGGTTATGCAGACACCTTGGTCTGTCCCGGCATTCGCTGTTGTCGGCGGTGCATCTCGAGTTATATTCACCGTATCTCTCGTCGTCGCACAGACTCCATTAGTGATCATCCATTCGAACATGTTCTCACCGATACTTAATCCGATAACTCCCGATGAAGGATCGCTTGGCGTCGTTACTGATGCACTTCCAGATACTACTGTCCATGTTCCTGTTCCTACGGTAGGAGTATTTCCTGCAAACGTTGCGGTCATCGAGCAAACTATTTGGTCAGTGCCTGCATTTGCTGTCGTCGGTGGTGCATCTCTAGTAATACTCACCGTATCTCTCGTCGTCGCACAGACTCCATTGCTGATCATCCACTCAAACAGGTTCTCACCGATACTCAATCCGGTAACTCCCGAAGTTGGATCACTGGGTGTTGTTACTAATGCGCCACCGGATATCACAGTCCAAGTTCCTGTTCCTATGATGGGTGTATTTCCTGCAAGCGTTGCTGTCGTCGAGCAAACTATTTGGTCAGTGCCTG
>Ga0247727_10016631_pt1 | contig 11839 bp, 7 predicted proteins | sample WisWelCaveWW1625_FD_202498 | JGI IMG/M metagenome (GOLD analysis project Ga0247727, IMG submission 202498) | Biofilm microbial communities from Wishing Well Cave, Virginia, United States - WW16-25 | ecosystem: Environmental > Aquatic > Deep subsurface > Groundwater > Cave microbial mat | place...
CCGAGCGGGCGGGAGCACACTTTGATAACAGACGCGCGGGCCGGCTGCATTTGCGCTTGTGTACAACGTTTGTGTTTATGCAGTGCGGGGAATAGGAGGGCTTAGCAATGAAGCAAAGCGGAATGCTAAGCCCGACCTGCTCTGAACTGTCCCCCGTTACTGAACTAAATTAAGAAATTACTTTTAATACCTACACTGAACCCCCGCATTGCATAAACATTTTGTTGCCAGACGTAGGGTCATTCTCCTAACTTCATTCGTAGCCTGCATTCCCGTCACTCGTTAATTTACACCAATCTTTATTAGTAGAGGTGCGGTGGGGCTTTTTCATTGACTACTTTCTCCACTTACACTACACTGAGCACACTCTTTGACTGGCTTTGGATGTGGGCTGCATGCGCGGCCAGGCAATGTGTGTGCGACTTAGGTGCTGTCATTTCACAAGGTCTTACAACACTTTTGGTTTCTTATAAGAAACTTCTAAGTCAATAGTCAATGATAGGTATTTTGTCGGTCGTCTGAAAGTTGTCCCGAAGATTTTGAGTCGTCTTTGTCGCTCTCAGTTTTGTTTGCAGCAGAATGAGCAACCCAAATACACATGAGTCTGGTTATGCGATATTCGTTTATGATGAGTGTCAATCATTTTCTCTCAAATCTTTTTTAACTTTCACGGTCTTTCTCCCGTAAGCCTCTGCCGGTGTCAGTCCGAATAGTTGTCCATGTGGTCTTTTGTCGTTGTAGTCAGGAACTACAATTTTTCTCAGAATTTTTATAAGCTCTTCTTGGTCGTGAATGTTTCTCGGGTAGAGATAGTCGTATTTGATTATTTTGTTCAAGGACTCAATCATTGAGTTTGATTTCAGGATGTCTTTCATGGCAACCAATTTGTCCACGGGGTACTTTTGGAGAAGGGTCGTCACGGCTTTGTTATTGTTCTCTGTTCCTCCGTCAACAATTAGTTCTGTCTTTTCCTTTTCTTTTCTATTTTCTTCTATCCCTGCATTAATGATGGTCTCCTCAAATGTTTCAATTCTCACTTTAGCGCACACCTTGTCCGCCACGCGCCACGATGTGATGTAACGCGAAAAGTTATCCATGACCAGATAGATGTAGGAAGTTTTCCCGTCTGCCGTTTTTAATTCTGTTATGTCCGCGTGCCATTTCTCGTCTGGCGCACTTGCCCTTAGTCCGTCATCGTAATCTTTCTTTGGCTTTCTGAATTTCTTCCTTTTCAATTTCATTAGTCGGGCGTATTTGTACCATGTATTTGGATGAGCTTTCAAAATCCCTTCTCTCATTCCGTGGTACGCTACTGAAATAATTGGCCAATGAATGTATTCCGGACTCGAAAGTACCCGGTGCATCTTGTGGACTTCCTTCACTGTCAACTGCTGTGGATAAGCTGAACTGCAAAGTTTGGAGAGTGATTGTCCGCAACGGAAATACGATTCCATCGCCCAAATGCGATATGTACTTGGACTGATTCCGAAAAGTTTGATGCCTCGTTTTATTCCGATGGTTTTCTTTCCTCGCTGAATGGTCTCAACGATTTGGTGTTTAAATTCCTTGATTCTTTTGGTGTAGTCATTTCCTGTTCCGATGATGTCCTTTAGAGTTTTATTGACTCTGTAAAATGCCCGAATCGTTCTCAGTAGTCTTTGGTCTTCTGAGATTTTCTTCATCAACTCATAAAGTTCCTCAATGTTGTCATTGAGTTCGTAGCCAATGTATTTGTTGGGCGATTCTCGTTTCCATTTGCTAATCAAACTCTTGTGAATTTGTCTTCGATACAAGTCAGGCAACAATCCTTTCATCACAAGGTATTTTACCCGCGTGTCGTACGTTTTTCTCTGAATCATGAATGCTCTAAAACAAAAAATGCCCTTTGTTTGGGGCGGTTTAAAAAATACTTTCAGTTGTCCGATTTCTTCGTACAACTGATTGTTTAACTCTTTAGGATTTCAAACGTACGATTTTCTCGTACACTTCAATTCCCTAATTTCAACTGTCGACAAGGTGTCGATGGTTGAAATTCTCAAGTTCGAAAACTCTAATAGTCCCAATCCGAATGGCTTACTGGTAAACTATTCAACTCCTTTTTTGTGGTTTTCCATTGCGGTAAAAATCTATCCATATGGGCAACGAAATAGTCATTGTGATGCCTTTCAAGCAAATGAACCATTTCATGAACGATAATATACTCCAAACAACGACCCGGCTTTTTAACAAGCTCAAGATTCAACCAAATTCTTTTTGCCTCAATATTACAAGTACCCCACTTGGTTTTCATCTGCTTAACACCCCAATCATTTAATTGTACTCCCATTCTCGACTCCCATTTTTCTATGAGGTTTGGAATTTGTGACTTCAATTGTTCGCGAAACCAATCTTTTAAGGCTTTTGCTCTTTGCTTGGATGTGCTATTGCGCTTGATGAATAACTCAATCCGTTTATGGTGTAACTCTACACGTGTAGATGCGTTGTGTTCCGTTATTTTTAATAAATATCTTTTGCCATTAAAGTAGTGACTTTCCCCTGAGGCAAATTCTCTTGCAGATTCTCTGACTTGCCCCTCGAATGTTCTTTGATGTTTTTTTATCCACCCTAATTTGGAAACAGCGAACAACCGAATAGTCTCATTTTTGGTTTTTAAGGGAGCAGCAATTCTAACTCTGCCGGTTGGTGGGTAAACAGCTAAGTGAAGATTCTTAATGTCCTTCTTCACCACATCAATTTTAATATTGCTTATTACAATCTGCTCCACGCCTTATAAATAATCCGCCTGCTTCGATACCAGTTCAAAAATTCTATCAACTTCATTTTCATTTGATATGTGCCTGGCAATAGCATTTCTAACCATTTTTCTCTTTTGCTTAGAACTTAACCAATCATCTTGTTTGGTCTGCATAATCTCATTGTCAAGAGTTAACGCCAGTTGCTCATCTCGGTTAAGATTATCAAATAGTGCTCTTTTAGCTTTTGAGTTTAATGCCTTTGAATAGGTTGTTCCTGAGCTGGGATTAGTAATTCGCTTTGTCAGGTCAACTATTTTTTCAAGGTACTTTTTGTAGTTGATAGCATCTTGTTTGCGAGCCTTGATTAATTCATCAAGCAGTACCGACATTTTTTCAAAATAAATCGGGTTGGTTGGCATTTCATCAATTATCAGCTTGCGCATATTATTTTCAATCGTCTCTGCAACGGCCTCCTTATTTTTCCGGATTGAATCTGGCAATCGGTCTATCGCTCCTTCTCCGAGCTCAACAATTAACTGAACAAGTGTCAGATCATCAAAAGCAGAAATCTTTTCGCTCTCGGCAGCACTGATATAAGTATCAATTAAGTGGCGCATGGCTGGCTCATAAGCCTTTAAGTCAATGTAGTCGCCACTGGCTAATTTTATTTCAGCCCTAAGATTCTCAAAGTATTTAACATCACTCTTTATCTCTTCAATTTCCTTCTTGGTGTAACCAGCTTCTTCCAATTCATTGGCGATGTTGGAATAAGCCCTGATTAAAGAAACGGTTAATTTGTATAGTGCAATCCTTTTATCTTCATTGTTCTTCAGGTCTTCGGGATTTTCAGTATCGCCACAAAAATACCTTCTGAATGACTGCTGGTCTTTAGGAGGAGCCACGGGCTCAATTAGTGTCTTTATGCTCTCCAGTGCATCATCTAATCTTTCCCTTCCTTTTTCTAAACGGTCGCTCAACAAGCCTTCTACATCTTCTTTCTCATATCCATCAAAAACTTCGCTGGTGTAGTCATCAATAGATTTTTCTAAACTTTTGAACAAATCTTTATAGTCAATTACGTAGCCATATTCCTTATCATCACCATCCAATCGATTTACTCTGCAAATGGCCTGAAATAAGCCGTGGTCTTGCATTTTTTTTTCTATGTAGAGAAACGTAGCGGAAGGAGCATCGAAGCCTGTGAGAAGTTTATCAACCACAATCAACAATTTCATTTGAGCAGGCTCTTCAATAAATTTCTTTTTGGCTTCGTCTTCAAATGTCTCGGTTGTTTTCCCGTTCAGCATTTTCTGATAAATCTCATACTGCATGAGTTTTTCAGTATAGCCTTCGCCTGACTCTTCTCCTTTAATATCTGTTGTGGTCGGAACAAAGGAGGTGACAATCGCACATTGTTTAAGTCCGGCCTTTTGAAACAATTCGTAATATTTGCATGCCTGATATATGCTACCCGATACCAGCATAGCATTACCTCGTCCGTTTTGTAAACGGTCTTTAGTTTCCATGTCAAGCATTATATCCGCTACAATTTTTTCCAAACGCGATTGTGAACTCAACACTTTTTGCATAGTTCCCCAACGCTGCATTAATTCCGCTTTGGCATAGTCGGTCAAGCCCTTTGTTTTGGATTCGAACCAAAGGTCGATTTTATCCTGAGAAGTTATGTTTTGCTCAATGTCTCTTGCTTCATAATGTAAATCGAGTACTACCTTATCGCGGACTGCTTCATCGAACTTATAGGTATGGATGTACTTACCAAATACTTCCATGCTCGTTTGCTTGTCCTTCTTTAAAAGTGGAGTACCTGTAAATCCAACGAACATCGCATTTGGCAAAATCTGCTTCATGGCTTTGTGTAAATCCCCACTTTGTGTTCGATGACACTCATCAACAAAGACAAAAATGTCTCCCTTGGCTTTAAAGTTAGGCGGAAGGTGTTTAGCGATGTCCGCTATAAAATCATCATAATCTGCTTCGTTTTTATTACCGAATTTATGAATGAGCGAACAAAGAAGCCACGGAGTAGTTGCATTTAGCTTGTCAATCAAAACGGCTCCACCACTTTTTCCATCCTTCGGAACGCAGCGGAAAATATCTTCTCCAACTCCTTTAAAGACTTTTTCAATTTGCTTATCCAGTTCGTCCCGATCTGTGATAATAAGAACGCGTGAGTCCTTTACATTTTCACGAATCCACTTAGTCAGCCAAACCATGGTGAGGCTCTTACCACTTCCTTGCGTATGCCAGATGATTCCACCTTCACGCTTACGAATATGTTCTTGTGCGGCTTTTAACCCAAAGTATTGATTATGCCTGCATAATTTTTTAATACCCCTGTCGAAAGCAGTAAAGTCGTGAATGACTTCAAGTAATCGTTCTTTGTTGCAAAGCTGGAGCAGTTGTTTGTCTAGAATATTAGTAACCTTGCTTTCTTCCTTCCAATTCAGGTAGTGCTTCTCAGGGGTTTCAATTGTTCCATACCGCAGTCCTTCGGAGTCGTTACCCGCCATTACCAACTGGATTGTGGTAAAGAAGTCTTTAATAAAAATAGGTTTCTGATTGTCACGATTTTGCCTGATGCCTTCTGAAACTGAAATGGTACTGCGTTTCAGTTCAATTACACCAAGTGCTATTCCGTTTACATATAAAACAATATCAGGTCGTTTGTCATGTTCACCTTTTACAGTTACCTCTTCTGCTATGTAAAAATCATTCTCCTGTGGCCTTGCCCAGTTAATTAATTCGATAGTTTCTTTATTCTGTCCGGCTTCTTCTTTTACAGGTACACCATAACGCAAGAGCGAGTAAACATTTTTATTTACATCATACAGACTTTTGCTTTGATCGCTGGCCGATTTCGTGATTTCATAAATAGCTTTCTTAATGAGCGTCTCACTATAGCCTTTCTTTTCGCTTAGGTATTTACGCAGCAATTCTTCTTCAATATTGCTGTTGTTCGAACGCTCTTCCCAGTTGCCAAAATAGGAATAGCCAAGTTGTTTTTTGAACAACTTTACAACACGATTTTGTGTTGCCTTTTCTATTTGGCCAACTTTGCTCATTTTTTCTTCTTGTCCGGGGCTGGCAATTTCCTTACTGCCTTATCAAAGTCACTTTCAAACAACTTATCCTGAATGATTCTATACTTTTCAAACTCACTTTCGGCAAAGGATTTAGCGATTGCCTGTGTTACTTTACCCGCATTCTTCAAAATATCTTTTTCATTGAACTGTAAAAACGCGTTTAACTTTTCAGCCCAATCCTTCATGGTCATGGGAATGTTGCGTTCCGCCTGTGTTTCTGCATAGTCGAGATACATAGTTACAAAACGGTCAAGTTGCTTTATTTCTTTTTCGTTGAGATAATTTTTAGCTACCGATACATCGGTCTTAATAATTTTTCCTGATGGAGCGTTCTTCCATGTGGTTAACCCCATGTTTTGCTTTTTACTATCAGCCCGGTTTACAACCAATTCGGCTGCCGTTTGGCCATGCATGGCGAAGTGAAGTTTATTCTGCACTGTCGCGAAAAAAGTTTGAGTAGTTTCAGCATCGGTGCTGTAATCTACGGCTGTGGAGTATATGTCCGTAATTTTTTGATAGAACCTTCTTTCGCTTGCGCGAATCTCCCGTATTTCGGCCAGCAATTCCTCGTAGTACTCTTTGCTTAGAAATGCTCCGTTCTTCAACCGTTCCTTATCGAGCACGTAGCCGCGAATGGCAAAATCTCTCAGCACACTTGTTGCCCATTGCCTAAACTGTGTAGCCCGTTGCGAATTAACCCGGTAGCCCACCGAGATAATGGCATCCAGATTGTAAAACTTGGTTTTATAGTTTTTGCCATCGGAAGCAGTTGTCAAGAAATCCTTGACAACTGAATTTTCGTTCACTTCGCCTTCCTTAAAGATGTTTTTAAGATGAAGGCTAATGTTCTGTTTTGTAGTCTGAAATAATTCAGCAATCAGGTTTTGGGTAAGCCACACGGTTTCATCTTGTACCCTTACTTCAATTGTATTCTCACCCGATTGCGAGGTAAATACCAAAAACTCCGCAGTGCTGTTTCGTATCTGTAGTTTGTTCTTTGCCATGTTACTTGCCTGAAGGGTTAACCAAACGCACTTTACCAGTAAGCAGGCTTTGCATCATACCCTGCTTTGCAAATTTGTATTTTGTAAGTTGGGATTGGAGAGATTCGATTTCAGCTAATATGTTAGAAAAAATATTTGAAATCTCCTTCTGCTCTTTAAGTGAAGGAATCGGCACAATAAAAGCACCAAGTCTATTTTTTTGAATATTTGGCAATCCAGAACCAACCCTAAGTTCCATAATTGCTTTCTCACGAAATTTCAGATAATGAAACAAAAATGAATCATCTAAATCTCCTGTGAGGTTGTGTAAAGTATAACAATGGCCACCCGACCAAAATATTTTTGTCATATAATTTACATAACCACACGAGTTTCCTCCTTCGCTGATCGTGATTGTGTTTTCACTTCTATTCCATTTAGAGGTAAAGCCAGAAGGTTCAACACCTCCGTTAATAACTGGGTATATATCAGAATCTGATAGTTGTGATCTATTGATTTGTTCCCCCTTTCTTATTTGTAGAAATTCGTTTAACCTCCCTTGCGACCAATCTGCATTAAACCCTTTCAATCTTTCCTTTCCTGTAAGCAGAATCTGCATAGCAGCTTGCTTCATGTTCTGCTTTTTGAGGATAAGTTTTTCTAAGGAGGAAATCAGAGAGTCGATTTCGAATAGCGCGTTAGAAATAGCGATTTGTTCAGAAGTTGGAGGAACTGGAATTAATACCTGTCCAAGATTTTTGGGATAGATATGAACTACTGCATTTCCTTGACCAAGATTCGCTTTTTGTTTTGTGATGGGCTTAGAGTTCATTAGGAAAGCGAGGAACTCAGACTTAGCAGCATTATTAGGAGATAGAATTATTACATCACCGCCTGCATAAGCCTCCTCATCCTGAAGAAATGCAACACACTTTCCAATTTCTTCTGCAGTTTCTCCTGAACCAGCAAAAAGCAAGTCGCCTTTTCTTATCGGCTGACTTTTTGAAGCCACTTCCCTTGAGATAAAGGAAGTGAAGCTTTTGATATAATCATTGTGAAGAGTGTATATCTCTCCATACCTTATACATGGCAGACCCACACTATTAACCTCATCCTTTTTGATACCTTTTCCCTTTTTGAAAGAGCCTATTTCACGAAGCCGCTTTAATTCCCAATCGTCAGGAATAACACCAACATCTGTTTTTTTATACCCTCTTGATGCTTTCATTGGAACGCGATTTTTTCAAGATGGGCACTTACTTTCTTCTCTAATTCCTTAATAGTCTTAGCCAAATCAGGCAACGGGTTGGCATATCGCTCCACCAACTCATTTATTCTTTGTGCCAGCCGCTGGCTCACTTTGTCCATTTCGTTCTGCACTTCATGGTTAATATGAGTCATCCACTTATCATCTACCACCAGCGTTTTGATTTCTTCTTTGGATAGTGTCTTGTATTTGGCAAGTAACTTCCCATCCAATGTTGCCAATGCTTCTTTTATCTCCTTACTAGCCTCTGCTTCATTCTCTATCAGCGTAAGATATTTTTCGAGTATGGAGAGTTCGTCCGGCTCTGGCTCGTTTACTGAATACTTTAAGGCTGGCTCGGCAGCCATCGCCAACTCGTAAGATTCCGTTGATTCTTTCCGCAATTCCTTAATCCGGTGTAGCAAGCTGCCTTTTGTAATCTTGCTCTTCTCATTCTTAACTTCTTCCATCAATCCATCCTCTGCGCTGTGCTCCTCTACCATTTCTTCCATGGCTCTGATGAAAACATCACGTTTTCCTTCAAGACTGTCAATGGCTTCTTGTTCTTTCTGAAAGTATTTTTTAATTAGTAATTGTCGTGGGATAATTCGCCCTTCCCAATCCTTTTCATTTGCAGCGTACTCAATTTGATTTCCAGCTTCCCAACCATCGTATACTAAAGCATACACATCGTCCTGCATGGTATCTGCCCAGTACGTCATCAGGTATTGATATATGTCGTAATTGTCAATCAGTTCTCTTCCTGTAAAAGCAGTTAACAGGTTTTCGGAAAGGGTATGGATAATGCTTTTCGGCTTATCATGTTTTCGAATTTCTTTGAGGGTCGGGGCATTGCGTTTGTGCCAGTTTACGCATACACGGTTTATTTCGCTCGCATAGCTTGTAAACTCAGGATGCGAAAAAATAGAAACCCGAATATGCTTTTGCTCAATCTTTAATTTATAATAACCGTTTCGGTCGCTTTTAGAGAAGAGTTTGCTCTTGAGTGTAGGATATACCTGCCAATATTTAGTTAATCCGTCAACATCTGCTTTTGGAATCCCGCCTAATAAATGCGCTTCAATATCCTGTATGTCTTCACTCTCCTGACTATCAATGTATCGTGGAATGTTCAGGTTGTAGTCATTCCTTTCGTCAGAAATTTCAGCATGTAGAACCATTCGGGAATATTTTTCAATCTCCTTCTGGTTATTGAATACATCCACAATTCTGTAAATGTCCTGCTCCCTTAATCGGTTTTTGTTTCCGTCTTTTGCAAAGCCTTTGCTGGCATCAATCATGAAAATACCTTTTCTGCCTTCTGAATTTTCCTTATCGATTATGATTATGCAAGCTGGAATACCTGTTCCGTAGAAAAGATTTGAGGGTAAACTGATAATGCCTTTGATGTATCCTTTTTTAATAAGGTTCTTTCGTATCGCGGCTTCTGCATTTCCCCTGAACAATACGCCATGAGGCAAGATGATGCCACCTTTACCTTTGCTCTTTAGTGAGCGAACAATATGGAGTAGAAATGCAAAATCACCGTTCTTCGTTGGAGGCACTCCATCTTCAAACCGATTGTATAAATCATTTTCGGGGTCAAATCCATTCCGCCAGGCTTTGTTGCTGAACGGAGGATTTGCTACGATGTAATCAAATGTTTTTAATTGCCCAGTCTTTTCATTTAGAAAAAGTGGTTTGGCCAGTGTGTTGCCTTGAAGAATTTCTGCTGAATCGTTGTCATGCAGAATCATGTTCATCTTGGCAAGTGCGCGAGTGGCATTATCCATTTCTTGTCCGTAAATGGAAATCCTAACGTCCGTCTCATCGGCTGCTTTTAGCAAAAGGGAACCACTACCACACGTGGGATCGTACAAACTTTCACTTGCGCTTCTGGCTTTACTTATTCCAATAAGTTTTGCCATCACCCGGCTCACTTCTGCTGGTGTATAAAACTGTCCTTTGCTCTTACCTGATTCCGTTGCAAAGTGACGCATCAGATACTCGTAAGCATCACCGAGTATGTCGTCTCCGTCAGCATTGTTTTTACTAAAGTCAAGTTCTGGGTTTTCAAAAATGGCTACAAGGTTGGTCAGCCTATCAATCATTTCTTTTCCCTTGCCCAGCTTTTCATCGTCATTGAAGTCGGCAACATCAATGACACCTTTCAGTTCGTTGGCTTCCGCCAATTTTGCAATTATCTTATTAATTCCGTCTCCAATATCCTTTTTGCCTTTTAGCATGGCCATGTCCTTGAAACTTCCGCCTCGGGGGATTTCAATCAGGGCATCTTTGTTACCGGAATACTTGTCGGAAACATATTTTACAAATAGCAGAACTAATACATAGTCTTTGTATTGGCTGGCGTCCATTCCACCACGCAGTTCATCGCAGCTTTTCCACAGAGAAGAGTAGAGTTCAGATTTCTTTATAGCCATTAAATAAGTTCTCGGTTAAAAAACATTAAAAATAGGTCTATAAAACGCGGTTTTCAACCCTTATTGTAAAGAAAATTGCCATTCATAACAACTCTACTGGCGGGTGGGGATTTGGCTCTTGCCATGGCTTTGAATGTGGGTGGGTTTGCGCGGCTATGGCATGTGCCAAATGAAGCGGGGACTTCGGAGGAGAATCTTTTTAAAAAAGCGAAGGGTCAGCTGTATTATTTTTTACTTGTCCCACGTTTCTATTTTTTCAAAGCCCAAGTAGTCCTGAAGTCGTTCATTTGTCCACGTGGGAAATCTTTGATAGGAATTTGTCAGCCGTTTTGTTTGAAACCAAATTTGTCCGACCCTATGGCTGGCAACGTTTGTGTATAGCGTGTTGCGGGAGTAGGAGGGCAAATGAATGACGAAGGAATGATTTGCCCGACCAGTCGCAAGTGTCCACCGACACAAAACATTGTTTGAAACCTAAAGCTAAATATTTACACTAAACCCCGCAATACGCTATACACTTTGTTAGGTGCTGGGCGGTTCTGTCCGACCGTTATATATTAAAGAGTCCGAGCCTGCCGTTGAAAGTTGAATTTGTCCCACGAGTCGGAGTCGACCTACGAGTCCAGGTCGAACGGAACCGTCCAGCGTCAACAACTCCTTCTTTTATTCTTTTATTTTAAATTGTCAGCGGGGTGAAATCTTGCCCAGCGTGGAGAATTTGTCTGCGTATCCCGAAAAATTTCTCTGATTTCTATTTTTCTAAATATCCTTTGCCAAACCGCAAAAAAATTCGCCCTACGCGCGATACTTGTTTGTCGGGCCGGGGCGGTCTTTTAGTTATTTAATTGTCCTGCGTTGTATTTGAAAAAGAGTCTGCATAACGTGTTGAACTCTTTTTTGATTTGTCCGAACCGCCTTGCACCTAACGTTTGTGTTTAAGTAGTTGCGGGAATAGGAGGGCTTAAAAATGGAGCGCAGCGAAATGTTAAGCCCGACCTGCCGCAACTGTCCCACGTTGTGGGACTAAATTAAGAAACCAATTTGAATAAGGACACAAAACCCCGCAATTACTTAAACACGGTGTTGCCGGCTGGCCACCTTTCCAACTTTATTGTCAAACAGGTCAAAGCTTAATCGATAACTCCAAATGTCCACCGAGTCCGAGTTCAATTATCTTTTGAAGTGTCGAGATACGTGCTTCCTTGATGTTATTCTCAATCTTTGAGATGTACGATTTAGTTGTCCCAACTTTCTCAGCAAGCTCTTCTTGGGTTAATCCCTTTTCAAGTCGAGCTTCATAAAGAAGAACTCCGATTTTAAAGTTCTCATA
>Ga0247727_10016632_pt1 | contig 11839 bp, 12 predicted proteins | sample WisWelCaveWW1625_FD_202498 | JGI IMG/M metagenome (GOLD analysis project Ga0247727, IMG submission 202498) | Biofilm microbial communities from Wishing Well Cave, Virginia, United States - WW16-25 | ecosystem: Environmental > Aquatic > Deep subsurface > Groundwater > Cave microbial mat | place...
ACGACGGTGGACACGATCCGTTCCCCGACCACATCAAAGCCGGCCTGCAATGGTTCGTCGAGGAATCGAAACAGTGACATGCCCTACGCCGTGCTTCAACAATCGCTCGATCAGGTTCTCGACTGTAATGCGCTGGCGGACGCACTGCAACAGACCGGCAGCCTGACGCGCTACGACAGCTTCCGTCTTCATAAAGAACTCTTCGGCATCGTCGCCCGCGATCTGGAGCTAGCCACCGCCGAGTCACTCCAGCGGGCGCTTGCGGCCAGTGGTTACCCCACCGACATCGTGGAAGACGTGTCACTACAGCAGCTCGACGACCCAATCCACCCTTTCGCGATTCGGTTCGAGCCGACCGGCTTGGTCGTTACTGATCTCTACGGCAACGATGCGTTGCGGTCATGGAGCGAGCTGGTGCTCGCCGCCGGTGGGCACATGCAGCGGCTGACCCGGAAACAGCAGCAGAAGTTGAAATGGACTGAGCGAAACACAGGTGAAGGCGTCGAATCTGTTTTGACGACCGAAACGGAAAGCGCCTACGAGGAACGTGAAGAGTTCCATCTCGAATTCCATTTTGCGGTCGAACCGAAGCGACTGCAGTGCCTGTTGAATGCGAACACCCTGCTTCGCGTCAACGGCGAGGTCATCCGCCACCGTCAACGAGACAAGCAACACGAAATTCTGCAATTCCTAGCCGCGGCGTTGCCGGAAACGAGTATCAATCTCGGAATTCGTGGCGCCCGGGAGACGGAGCCATTTGTTTATCCCAGCGTCGCCGCGTTCGAGGAGGAAATCGTGTGGACGCAGTACCGGCGCAGTCGTCAACCCCGGTAGGCGGCGAACGAGGTCGGCGTTTCCCACAGTCGGACTTCGGTGACCGGCAACCCTTTCGACCTAGCGTGGTCGAAGATGAGTTTGGCGATGTTCTCGGCGGTCGGATTTTGGTCCATCACAAAGACGAGCTCGCGGTGATGTTTGAGCGCCGGTAGGAGCGGGTCGTCTTTGCACAATAACATCCGGTGATCCAGCGTCTCATCAATCCAAGTTTTGATCGCAGTCTTGATGTCGGAGAAATCCACCACCATCCCGCGCACGTCGAGTTTGTCCGATGCAATCTCAATTTCCACCCGTCCGTTGTGGCCATGCAAATGCCGGCATTGCCCGCTGTAATTCAGCAGCCGGTGCCCGTAGCAGAAATCGATGTGCTTCGTGACCTTGAACATTGTCAGCCCCCGGCAATGAGTCGGCCGCCGTCCACGACGAGCACATGGCCGGTGATGAAGTCGCTGCCTTCGATGAGGAAGAGCACGGAGTTCACGATGTCCTGCGGCGAGCCGAGGCGTTTGACGAGCGTGGACTCGATGACCTGCCGGGTTTCTTTCGCCGTGAAATCCGGCGGCAGCAATACCGGGCCCGGCGCGATGGCGTTGACCTGAACGTTGGGCGCGAGTTCTTTTGCGAGGGCTTTTGTCAGACAAATAATGCCGGCTTTGGAAATGAGATACGGCAGGTAATTCCGATACGGCCGCATCGCCGCCCAGTCCGCGAAGAAGATCATCTTGCCGGCTTTCATCCGCCGACCGGCTTCGAGCGCAAACAGGAACGGGCCTTTGAGGTTGGCGTCGATGTGGAAGTCCCAATCCTCTTCCGTCAGCGTTTCGAACGGCGTCCGCCGAAACACAGCCGCCGACGCCACGAGCACGTCGATCTTGCCGGCCTTGCGCACGGCGTCGCGTACTTGCCGGGCATCGGTCTGGTCGGCCTTCACGGCCAGCGCGTCCACACCGAGCGCTTTGATTTCGGCGACGACTTTGCGCGCGTCCGCGGCCGAGGAGTTGTAGTGGACGACAATCTTGGCGCCGCGTCGCGCGAGCGCGAGGGCGATTTCGCGTCCCACGCGCTTGCCGGCGCCGGTGACGAGCGCGGTCTTGCCGGTCAGATTCATGGTTTGCAGTCTAACACATTTATTCGCTATAGTTGACTTTATGAAAGCCAAACTGCTTTGCGTGCTGCTCGCCACTACGTTCGCTGCGGCCACGGCTACTTTCGCCGAGAAGGAAGATCAGCCGGCCGGTCACAATGCGCTGCGCAAGCTCGGGCGCGGCTTCGCCAATTTGTTGTTCGGCATCGTGGAGTTGCCGAATCAAATCACAAAAGCAACTTCAGAACACGGCGGTGCGGGGGGAGTCACCTATGGCATCGGCAAAGGTTTTGCGCGTTGGATCGGCCGGGAAGTGACCGGCGTCTACGAAGTGGTGACGTTCCCGGTGCCGTTCCCGAAGGGTTACAAGCCGATCATGATGCCCGAATTCCCGAATGAAGACTTCGAGCCGTAGTCCTGAGCTTGCGCCGGTCTTCACGGTCACTGAACTGACTCGTCGCGTCAAAGACCTCGTCGAAGGCGAGTTCGCGAGGGTCTGGGTCGAAGGAGAAGTTTCCAATCTCGGCATCGCGCCGTCCGGCCACGCGTACTTCACGCTCAAGGACGCCAACGCCCAACTCTCCGCCGTCATGTGGCGCCCGGTCGTCAGCAAACTCACGTTCAAGCTCGTCGACGGTTTGCAGGTCGTCGCGGCCGGCAGCCTCGGCGTGTACGAGAAGCGCGGCCAGTATCAGATCGTCGTCACTCAACTGTTGCCGAAGGGACTCGGCGCGTTGCAACTCGCGTTCGAGCAACTGAAGAAAAAGTTGGCCGGTGAAGGTTTATTCGATCCGAGCCGGAAACGCGTGATGCCGGTGTTGCCACAGCGGATCGGACTGGTCACCTCGCCGACCGGTGCCGCCCTCCGAGATTTTCTGAAGATCATCAACCGCCGGTTTCCAAACGTGCAAATCATCATCAACCCGGTACGAGTCCAGGGCGATGGCGCGGCCGAGGAGATTGCCGGCGCGGTCGATGAATTCAACGCGCTCCGCCTCGTGGACGTGATCATCGTCACACGCGGCGGCGGGTCGCTGGAGGATTTGTGGGCGTTCAACGAGGAGATCGTCGCCCGCGCGTTGGCGCGTTCGCGGATTCCGACGATCTCAGCGGTCGGCCACGAGATTGATTTCACGATTGCCGATTTCGTCGCCGACTTGCGCGCGCCGACGCCGAGCGCCGCGGCGGAGTTGGTCGTGAAATCGAAACAAGAATACGTCAACGCACTGGCGCAGCTTCGCCGGCAGCTCGACAAGGATTTGCGGTTGCGGGTCGGGGAAGCCCGGCAACGGCTGCGTGAATTGGCCGGTCGCGATGCGCTGCGGCGACCGGCGGAGTTGATTCGGCAGTATCTCCAGCATATTGATGACTTGCAGCACCGGCTTGCCCTGAGTCCGCAATCGATGGTCGAACGCTGGAAGCAGCGGTTCGATGGCGAGGATCAGCGGTTGGGCCTGCATCTCGGCCGCCACCGGCAGGCCATCACCCACCGGCTAGCTCAAGCGCGAGGGAAACTGGAATTGCTCAGCCCGAAGTCCACGTTACAGCGCGGTTACAGCATCACGCGAGAGGCCGGCACGGGAGAGATCGTCCGCAGCGTAACTCGCGCGAAAGTAGGCACTAAGGTGCGTACCATGGTGCTTGATGGTGTGTTCGATTCTGTGGTATCCTCCTCGCCCGAAAGTTAATGAAAGGCAAACGCAAGGGCGAACCGACATTTGAGCAGGCCATCCAACGATTGGAGAAGATCGTGGCGGACATGGAGTCGCTGGAGTTGCCGCTGGACGACGTGCTGAAGAAATACGAAGAAGGCACCCGTCTGGTGCGGTTTTGCAGCCAGAAACTGGAAGAGGCCCAGAAGAAGATTGAGTTGCTGACGAAGAAGGCGGACGGCAGCGTCGAGTTGAAGTCGTTCGACGAAGAAGAAACTAACGAAGCGAAGTTGTTCTAACGACACCGAGGAATACGCGCATGGGACGCTATTTAGACATGATCAATTCGCCCGCGGATGTGAAGTTGCTCACGAAAGGGCAACTGGCCACGCTGGCTCAGGAAATCCGCGAGGAACTGATCAATGTGTTGAGCAAGACTGGCGGGCATCTCGGGCCGAACCTCGGCGTTGTGGAGCTGACCATCGCCCTGCACCGCGTTTTTGAGTCGCCGAAGGACCGTTTCGTGTGGGACGTGAGCCATCAGGTGTACGTCCACAAGCTGTTGACGGGGCGCCGGCAACAATTCTCGAAGATTCGTCAGACCGGCGGACCGATGGGGTTCGCGTTCCGGTCCGAAAGTCCGTACGACTGTTTCGGGGCCGGCCATGCCGGCACGGCACTGTCGGCCGCACTCGGCATGGCCGCAGGTCGCGACAAGGCCGGTTCGGATGAACACGTGGTTTGCGTCATGGGCGACGCGGCCTTGACCAACGGCATCACGTTCGAGGCGCTCAACAACATCGCTCACTCCACGAAGCGACTCGTCGTCATTCTTAACGACAACGAGTGGAGCATCGCCAAGAACGTCGGCGCGATTGCCGGGTACCTCAACAAGATCGTCACCAACCCGCGCTACAATCATCTCCGCAAGGAATTCCAGCAACTCGTCGAGCGCATCCCGAAGGTCGGTCACGATCTCGCCGCGCTCGAACACAAACTCGAAGAAGCCGTCAAGGGTGTGATTGTGCCGAGCATTCTGTTCGAGGAATTCGGCCTGCGCTACATCGGCCCGGTCGATGGGCACAATCAAGATTTGCTGATTCAGGAACTCGAATTCTGCAAGCGGCAGGAGCAGCCGGTCTTGCTGCACATCCTCACGAAAAAGGGCAAGGGCTACGAGGTCGCCATCGAAGACCCGCAGACATTTCACGGCTGCGGACCGTTCGACATCGCGACCGGCAAGTCGCCAGCGAAAAAGCCCGGCACCGCGCCGAATTATCAGGACGTCTTTGCCGACGCAATGATCAAGTTCTGCGACAAGAACAGCAAACTCGTCGGCATTACCGGAGCGATGCCCAGCGGCACAAGTCTTGGCAAGCTGGAGAAGGCCAGGCCCGACCGGTATTTCGACGTCGGCATCGCCGAAGAGCACGCCGTCATTTTTGCAGCCGGCTTAGCCACAATGGGATTCCACCCCGTCTGCGCGATTTACTCGACGTTCCTGCAGCGTGCCTACGATTGCATCATCCACGACGTGGCGTTGCAGAATCTCGATGTGATCTTCTGCATGGACCGCGCGGGCCTGTCCGCCAACGACGGGCCGACGCACCACGGTTTGTTCGACATCTCCTACGCGCGTTGCGTCCCCAACGCCACGCTCATGGCGCCCAAAGACGAAGACGAACTCATCGACATGCTGTGGACCGCCCTGCAAAACCACGGGCCCATCTTTATCCGGTATCCGCGCGGTGCCGGCGAGGGCGTGCCGATCAAAGAACGCCCGGGCTTGCTGCCGGTCGGCAAATCCGAAGTCCTTCAACACGGCACCGACATCGCCGTCATTTTCTACGGCGCGGTCAGCAAGATCGCCAAGGAAACCGTCGCCGCATTTCAAGCCGAGGGCATGTCGGTCGCGCTCATCAACGCACGTTTCTGCAAACCCATCGACCGCGAAATGCTCGATAAATATGGCCGCATCGCCCGGGTCGTCTGCACCATCGAAGACCACGTATTGATGGGCGGATTCGGGAGCGCCGTGCTCGAGACGTTCGAGGACATGCACATCAACACCCCAGTCGCGCGCGTCGGCTGGCCGGACAAGTTTATCGAGCACGCCAGCACCAACAAGGAACTGCAGGAGAAGTACGGCCTCACCTCGGCGGTCGCCATCACGAAGATCAAGGAAGCACTGGCCGCCGCCGCGAGCGCCGAAAGCCAAACTCAGAAGTTCCGCGTGCTCGGCGCCGTGGATGCGCGAACGGCTTGATACGCAACTCGTCGCCCGGGGCCTCGCCGAAAGTCGCGAGAAAGCCAAGCGTCTGATTCTGGCCGGGGTCGTGCGCGTCAACGGCCAGACCGCCGGCAAGCCCAGCGATCTCATCCCGGAATCCGCCAAATTGGAAGTGGAGGCACCGGAGAAGTTTGTCAGCCGTGGCGGCCACAAACTCGAAGCCGCGCTCGCTGCCTTTCACATCGACTGCACCGGCAGAGTGTGTGCCGACATCGGCGCGTCCACCGGCGGTTTCACGGATTGCCTGCTGCAACGCGGCGCTTCACGCGTTCATGCCGTCGATGTGGGCAAAGGTCAACTCGACTGGAAACTGCGCAACGATCCCCGCGTCATCGTGCATGACAAATTCAACGCCCGGCAGCTTCGTCCCGCCGACATCGGCGAGCCGATCAGCCTCGTCACGATCGACGTATCTTTTATCTCGCTCACGAAAGTCCTGCCTGCCGTCGTCGCGCTGCTGGCTCCCGGTAGCGTCATCGTTGCCCTCATCAAACCGCAGTTTGAAGCGGGGAAAAAGTTTGTGAGCAAAGGCGGAGTTGTGCGAGACTCCACTGTGCACGAACGCGTGAAAGCGGACATCACAACCTTCGCGACCGGCCCGCTTGGATTGCGCGCCCTCGGTTTGGTCGATTCGCCGTTGCTTGGCCCGGCCGGCAACAAGGAGTTTCTCATCGGACTCGTGGTGCCATGACAACTGTCGCCCTCAAGACCGTCGGCATCGTATTGCATCAAGAGAAGCCGGAAGCCCGCAGGCGATTGGACGAACTACGTCGGTTGCTGTCGCAGCACGGCGTGACGGCCTTGGTCGAAAGCGCGACCACGCCGGTCGCCCAGCTTGGCCGGCAGGCCGACATGCTCATGGTTCTCGGTGGCGACGGGACAATCTTGCGCGCGGCCCGGGAACTCGGCACGGCGACAACGCCGATCCTCGGCATCAATCTCGGCGCCCTCGGGTTTCTCACCAGTATCCGGTGTGAGGACATGCCGGCGGCCCTACCGGCGATCTTGCGCGGCGAGTTCGTGTTGAGCGAGCGGCGCACGTTGCAGGTTCAGGTTTCGCGCGCCGGTCAGGCGCTGGAATCCCACCGGGCTCTCAACGATGCAGTTGTTTCGCGCGGCGCGGTGTCGCGCATCGTGCGGTTGAAGCTTTCCATCGACGGCGAATGGTTGACAGAATACGTGTGCGACGGCATGATTTTCGCCACGGCAACCGGTTCGACGGCTTACTCGCTCAGCGCGGGCGGTCCGATCCTGATGCCGACGGCGAGTGCGTTCGTGATCACGCCGATATGCCCGCACGCGTTGAGCAGTCGCTCGATGATTGCCGGGAGCAATTCGGCGGCGCGTTGCCAAGTGGTTAGCGCGGCCGGCGAGTTGTTGTTGACCGTGGACGGCCAGGTGTCGATGCGGTTGCACCCGGGAGACGAGGTGGAAGTGCGACAGGCCGGGCAGGTCGTGCGGTTGGTAACGCCGCGGGGACATTCGTATTTTGAAGTGCTGCGCCAAAAATTGAAATGGAGCGGGTCTAATGTCTAAAACGGGAAAAGGTGGGACGTCCAAAATCGCAGCGCTGCTGAGAGCGGACCGCATCAAGCTCAACGTGCAGTCGCGGCAGAAGGCGGGCGCGTTGCGCGAAGTTGCAGAACTTCTCGGCGCCGGTCAATGCGTCGCGAACTTCGATGCGTTCTTCCAGGAAATCCTTGAACGCGAACGCGTCAGCAACACGGCACTCGGACACGACGTGGCCATTCCGCACGCGCGCACGGAACAGTGCACGGAGATTCTGATCGCTGTCGGCCGGAACACGGACGGGATCGATTTCGAGGCCAAGGACGGTCAGCCGGTACGCCTCATCTTCCTCATCGGTACGCCGAAACAGATGGTGACAGATTACTTGCGTGTGGTCGGCAACCTCGCGCGCCTGCTGCGGCAGGATGATCTCCGTCAGCGATTGCTCGACGCACCGGACGCCGACACGTTCATCAAACTCATCGAGCAAGCCGAAGGCTAGCCGGAATTCTCAGTGGCCCTCGGCCGCGAGGCGCGAGAAATAGCTTGCTGCGTCGTCCCATGAATGACCCTATACATCCGTCTGACCGATCTTCGTATCTGTCAAGTGTCGGGCGTTGACCCCATCGACCTCTAATGGGTGACACAGACAATGGTTTGGTGGTTCAGCATGTGTCCTTTCGACTCACATACTTATACACCACAGCTGTCCACCAAATCGGGGGAAGGCCAGCCTCTGTGGCGTTGACCCTCATCACATGCTCGCACGCCTCCACACGACAATCCTCGCGTCGCCCATTTCGTGTTTGAGGTCTTGATCAGCCTCTACAACGGAGACTCGCAGAAGCACTGGGCGGTCGAGTGGCAGATCCGCTGGACAACTGTAGCTTCCAAGAATCAATCCGGGAATCAGGCCGGTCGGGGTCTTCCGGAGAAATGGCTCCCACTTGCCCTCGTATATGCGAGCAAGAACCTCCCTCTCACCGACGACGAAAGACAGCTTCAATCTAAGCTTGATACGCCTTCGACTCTCATAAAAATCTACACTCGGATGCTCGAAAGCCAACGCTGCTACGTGCAAATCCTGATACCGATTGGTGTAGATTAGTTCACATTTCGCACCCTTCTCGCCGATGTCTATTTCGCTTTCACCGAGATCGGCATACAAGTCCGCTGGGGGCCTGTAGAACTCCACCAATATACGCAGCGACCCCCAGGGGCAGTATCGTAGTACCTGACGGTTTAGAAACATGGGGGCTGTGACAACGAAGAAGAGAAGGAACACCGCAAGTGTTCCTACACTCCAAACCCGTCTTTTCCTCAGCTGCACCCGTATCCTCGGTCGGCTTTACCACAACTACCGCGAGTTCCGCGCCTATCGATCATATTCATCTCTGACCGCTGTTGGTAAGTTAGTGCGGTCCTTGATAAGAATGCTCCCATTGTTCCTGTTCCAATCGATCATATTCATTTCTGACGTCTTCCGCATAATCTTGGCAATTGTTCAACCATGAAAAGCGACGGCCTCTCGCTCGGACATTGTGCTCTGCCTGCCTCATGAGATCGTTATCGTAGTTGCGGGGATCTCGGTTGAAATCGTAATCCGACACCGTATGGCTGGTATCTGGTCCATAGCGTTCCTTAAATGACCCGCTATTTTTGCCTGTATCCGTGTACCAAATCTGATCATGACGGTCCCAGTCTCCCAGAGGGAGTATGTTGAGGGTTGTCTTCAAGAGTCCTTCGTCGAGAGGCCTGCTCCCGATGTAAGCAAGCCCCAATGGATCGATCCAATCCAGTGCTTTGTTCCCCACGTACCAGTACAGATTCATATTCCTGCCTGCCAACCCCAACGGATCCTCGCTAGTGAACCTTCCCGTGCTTGGATCCATCACGCGCCAGCGGTAGTAGTACAGGCCGAGGGAATCGCCGAGCGCTTCGCGACCAGTGTAGGTGTCCCGGTCAATCACCGTTCCGCTCTCGGAGCGAATCTTGCCGAAAGCTTCGTAGGCATAGCCCTTGGCTGTCTGGTGTCCGCTGTCGGTCATGGCAACGATTGAGCCGAGCGCATCGGAATGATAGACCAACCGAGTCGTCTGCGTACCATTTACGAAATCGATTCTTTCGATTGGCTGGTCGATGCCCGGGCCGTTCACGAACGCACGAACCACCTGATTACTCGCGTTCAAGTCCAGCACCACGTTCGGGCCATCGTACACATACCGAGCCGTGAGGCAGCCGCTACCGCTTTGTTTGGTGCGGTTGCCGTCGCCGTCAAAATCGTAGTTGAAAATGAAGCCGTTGGTGTCCACAAGCGAAGTCATTTGGGACCGGAAACTGTATCCAAAGGTGCGTGACCGGCTCACTCCGGGCCCGGCGACTCCCCCCGCCGGAGGACTGCCCGTGTCGCCAACAACCCACGCACCCGTAACATTATCTCCATTGCGATTGTAGCGTCTTTCGTCATCGTCGGGATTGTCGAAAATGTGCCACTCCGCAGCGTTGACGAAATGAGAAAGATACCTACCGGTTCCGTTCACGTAGGCTTCATAGTCTTCGCCCGAGGGACCGTTTACTCCTGTTCCGAAGAACCGATAAGCTCCGTTGACATCAGCATCACCGAAGCCACTGGCGACATAGACCGCTTGATATAGTTGATTAGTGAGCCGTCCCGCACCGTCGTAGAAGTATAGATTACTCTCGGTTGCCGAGATTGCGGAGAGCGTCCGATTGGCTGCATCGTAGGAATACGACATGGGCAAGATGCCCGCGCTACTGTCCGTCAGATTTGTGCGGTTACCCACTTTATCATACCGAAACACCTGCTGCCGCGCGTCTGGATACGTCGCCGCCGTCAGCCAGTGGTTCGAGTTGTAGCTGTAACTGTTCACACCCTCCAACGTCGTCATGTTCGTCCGGTTGCCGGCCAGGTCGTAGCCGTAAGCGAACGACGCGATCGTGAAACCACCGGAGGTTTTGTGGACGAGACTCAGCAACTCATTGGCATTGTCGTAGGTGTTCGTCGCGGTCGAACTGTTCGGCCACGTTGCGCTCGTTCGACGCCCGGCAGCATCGTAACTGAACGTCGTGGTCTGCGAGTTGCCCACCATCGTCGTCACGCGATTACGAGTATCATAGGCATAAGATTGGTTCAAGATATTCGCAGGCGGGGACGCCTGCGCTACCAGCAGATTCGTCCGGTTGCCGACCGAGTCGTAGCCGTAGTTGAGCGTGAAGCCGGTCGGATCGGTTTTACTGAACAGCGGCCAAGCTAATGAAAACCGAACTGACCCCTTTCTCCTTTCCTGTCATCTTTCCCGTTTACTTCCGGCGTCCAGCCAGAAGCGATGCGGAGATGACCGATACAGACATTATTACAATCAGGGCCATTCCTGCACCCAACGGGATACCGTATCGCAAGCACACTGTCTTGATGCCGATCCACAAGCATGTCGTGACTACCAATAACGCTACGAAGAATAACAGTCGTATCCGGAAATCAAGATCCATCCTCCAACAAAGTAATTGCAAGTACCACGACCGCCGAACGCTTGGCCAAGATACCAACCCAACCTTGATCACTGCCGCAAAGAGCAAGGCGTAACTAGGTAGCAGTATTGGGTGCTCCTTGTCCCACTGATTAATAAGCCAACCTGCCCCGCCAAACTCAATTATTCCAGGGGAAACAATCAGACTACTTACCCGGTAAGGCACCGTCATTTCCCCTCGCACTTCTCAGGACATGAACCAATGCACCCCGTCCGTTTCATCTGATTCCACCCGATCTGCTGTGCACCTCCAACTAATTCGCCAACGAGCGCTCCGGTGATTCCCCCACTCAAAGCCCCACCCAGCCCACCAAGGAAGCCGCCACCGGGGCCCAGAAAGAGTCCCGTTGTCCCTCCAGCTTTCGCTCCCGCCGCTGCTCCCGCGATTCCACCGTAAAAACCGCCCTGTAACGCACTCTCTGCAGCGCCTTCCAAGAGCGGGAACTTCTTCTTACAGTCCTCGACGCACTTCGGATCCTTCTCCAGACCGAAAGGGTCGATCCAATTGACCGGATTGTTCACGACGTAAGGATACAAATTCAACCCGTCCGCAAACCCTAACGCGTCTTCGCTCGTGAATCTCCCCACATTGGGATCCATGACGCGCCAGCGGTAGTAGTACATGCCAAGCGAATCGCCGAGAGCTTCGCGACCGGTGTAGGTGTAGCGGTCAACGGCCGAGCCGGTCTCGCTTCGTATCTTCCCGAAGGCTTCGTAAGCGTAGCTCTTGGCGCTCAGTTGGGAGCTGTCCGTCATCGCGACCACGGAACCGAGGGCATCGGTGTGATAAATGAGCCGGGTGCTTTGCGCGCCGGAGACGAACGCGATGCGCTCGATGGGCTGATCAATCCCGGCACCGTTGACGTAGGCGTTGACGACTTGATTGCTGGCGTTGAGATCGAGAACACAGTTGGGGCCA
>Ga0247727_10016633_pt1 | contig 11839 bp, 10 predicted proteins | sample WisWelCaveWW1625_FD_202498 | JGI IMG/M metagenome (GOLD analysis project Ga0247727, IMG submission 202498) | Biofilm microbial communities from Wishing Well Cave, Virginia, United States - WW16-25 | ecosystem: Environmental > Aquatic > Deep subsurface > Groundwater > Cave microbial mat | place...
CCCATAACGGCGCCTTTGATATTTCCTACCTCCGCTGCATTCCCAACCTGATTCTGATGACACCATCGGACGAGAATGAATGCCGGCAACTGCTCTATACCGGTTGGCTGCACAAAGGCCCCGCTGCCGTCCGTTATCCGCGCGGCACCGGCAGGGGTGTCACGCCTGAAAAAGCCTTCACCGCACTGCCGATAGGCAAAGGCCGGATCATTCGCCACGGTGAAAAAGTGGCGATACTGAATTTTGGCGCGCTGCTCGGTGACGCCCTGGCGGCCGCCGAACAATTGAACGCCACCGTTGCCGACATGCGTTTCGTCAAACCGCTGGATTGCGAACTCATCAAGCAACTTGCCAGTAACCACCACCGCTTGATCACACTGGAAGAAAATGCCGTGCAAGGCGGCGCCGGATCAGCGGTTAATGACTGTGTGCTGGCCACTGATCTGAAAATCAGCGTGCGCAATATCGGCTTGCCGGACCGTTTTATCGAACACGGCGATCCGGCGCGGCTGCGGGCCGAGTGCGGCATTTCGGTTGAGGCGATTGTGGCGGCAGCGAATCCGTTGTAGAGCCATCATTCAATATGGCCCAATACGTAAATTGGCCGTCGCCACATAGACCTCGCGCAAGAACACCACCAGCGCGCCAATCAAGGCCACCATCGCCGCAACGAACAGCCAACCGATATGCGCCTCGATCCGGGTATTGGTGAACGCGGCGGCGAACAAACCAACAATCAACACGCAAATCAGCAAGGCACAACTGGTGGCGAGGCTGATGGCGCGATTGACCAGCTTGGAGCGTCGCGCCAGCGTATGCAGCTCACTGCGTATCAGTTGTTCGCGATCGCCGCTGGCGTGCAGCAGCACATCTTCCAGCCGGCGGGCGCGATCGATGATGCGCGCCAGCCGATTGGTCAATACCCCGAGAATCGCCGCGACCCCGGTCAGCAGAAACACCGGCGCAATCGACAATTGAATGACATTGGCGATACCGGTGATCTGGGCAACATCGCCACTGGGCAAGGGCATCAGATGCTCCTGTAAAAAGCAAAATGCGTAGGTACGATTAGCGTTAGTACGATTACGCTTCGCTAATCGCACCTACAAATACTACGCCGGTTCCGATTCCGGTTTGTACACCGGCGCGCGGCCTGAAATTTTTTCGGCGAAACCCTGGATCAGATAATACAAAACTGGCACCAGAAAAACCGCCAGCACGGTCGCCATCAACATGCCCCCAAACACTGACAAACCGAGCGTCACCCGCGACGCGGCGCCAGCGCCACTGGCCAGTACCAGCGGCACAACACCGAGAATAAACGCCAGCGACGTCATCAAAATGGGCCGCAAGCGCAGTTTCGAGGCGTCAACCGAGGCTTCAAACAGGGCGACGCCCTGCTCCCGTTTCATCTTGGCAAACTCGACGATCAATATCGCATTTTTTGCTGCCAGGCCAATCACCAGCACCAAACCGATTTGGGTATAGACGCTGCTCGGTGCACCGGTGACCCAGAGCGCCAGCATGGCGCCAAAAATGCCCAGCGGCAGCGCGAACAACACCGCAAACGGCACTGCCCAGCTTTCGTAAAGTGCCGCCAGAAACAAAAACACAAACAGCACCGCGAGCGCCAAAACCGGTCCGGTTTGACCGGCACTTTCTTTCTCTTGGCGGGACAATCCGGCCCACTCGTAGCCGTAGCCTTCAGGTAAATTTGCGGCTGCCACTTCCTCCAATGCGTTCAATACGTCGCCGGAACTGTAACCGGCTGCTTCTTTTCCGGTCAGTTCGGCGGTCGGGTAGCCATTGAACCGTTTCAATACCGCCGGCACGCCGGCCGATTCCACTCGCACCAGCGTCGACAAGGGCACCATCGCGCCTTTTTTGCTGCGCACATACAGCAGCGCCAACGCGCCCGGATCGGAGCGGGCGTTAGCCTCTGCTTGCACCGACACTTTGTAGCTGCGACCAAACAAGGCAAAATCGTTGATCTGGGCGCCGCCCAAAAACGCTTGCAAGGTTTGGAAAATTTCGCTCAACGGCACGTCCAGTTTCTTGGCTTTTTCACGGTCGATATGCAGACGGTACGCCGGTGTTGCCGCCTGGAATTTGGACATGATCTGGCCAAGTTCCGGCCGCGCTTGCGCCGCTACGACAAAATCATTGGCGACCTGTTCCAGTTGCTGCGGCGTGCCGCCCGATTTGTCCTGGATCATCATGCTGAAACCACCGGTCGCACCGAGACCCGGAATCGGCGGCGGATTGAACGGCAACACCCGCGCCTCGGTGATCACCTGGGTATCGGCGAAAAAGCGACCGATGATGGTGCGCAAATTCTTTTCCGCTGATTGACGCTCGGCCCAATCTTCCAGTTTGACCACCAGCAAGCCAGCATTCGGCTGCGATGTGCCGTACAGGATATTGACACCAGAAATGGCGAGCGTTTTGGCGACGCCGGGGATCGTGGCGGCAAGCGCCTCAATCCGATCGGTCACCACTTTGGTGCGTTCCAGCGTTGAGGCTTCCGGCAGCAAAACGGCGGCGATGAAATAGCCCTGATCTTCTTCCGGCACGAACGTTGATTTCACTGAGCCAAACAAACCGCCGGTCGCCAGCACCAAGGCCGCCAACATCAGCATGGCTACCATGCTACGGCGGATGGTCAGTGACACGCCGCGACCATAGCGCTCAGTCATGACGTCAAAGACCCGGTTGAAGCGGGCAAAAAATCGGGCGACAAGTCCCTTGGCTTCGCCATGATCATGATGCTTGAGCAATAGCGCACACAGTGCCGGTGTCAGCGTCAGCGCGATCAGCGCCGAGATCAGCACCGACACCGCCACAGTCAGACCAAACTGCCGGAACATCACCCCGGTAATCCCCGACAAAAATGAAACCGGCACAAACACTGCGCACAGTACCAGCGCAATCGCGACCACCGGCCCTGAGACCTCCGCCATTGCCTTGATCGTTGCATCGCGAGCACTGAGGCCGCCGCTGCGCATGTGGAGCTCAACCGCTTCAACCACTACAATCGCATCGTCAACCACGATGCCGATGGCCAGCACCAAGGCAAACAGAGTGAGCGTATTGATTGAAAAGCCCAGCACCAGAAACACCGCCAGGGTACCGATCAGCGACACCGGTACCGCCAGCATCGGAATCAACGTAGCGCGCCAGCTTTGCAGAAACAGTGTCACCACGATCAGCACCAGCAGCATCGCTTCGCCCAGCGTCTTGAGCACTTCGTGCATCGACTCCTTAACGAAATCGGTGTTGTCGGTGACGATGTCGAGTTGCAGATCCTGCGGAAAATCCTGGCGCGCGCGCGCGAGCTCAGCATGAATTTTCGCGGCGACATCAAGGGCATTGGCATCCGGGGTCAGATTGATTGCATACACCGCTGCCGGGCTGCCATTGAAACTGCCAATGGTGGTGTAGTCTTTCTGGCCGAGCTCTACGCGACCGACATCTTGCAACCGAACGTAGCCACCTTTGCCGTCGCTGCGCAAAATGATGTTGCCAAACTCTTCGGTCGTCACCAACCGACCTTGCACCAGCAGATTGAACTGAAACGCCTGGTCGGCGGGCGCCGGGTATTGCCCAAAGGAACCGGCTGGTACTTGGGCATTCTGTTCTTTTACCGTCTGGATAATGTCGCCAGCGGTGAGGCTGTATTTGGCCATGCGCGCCGGGTCAAGCCAGATCCGCATGCCATATTCAGAGCCGTATTCGTTGACATTGCCGACACCGGGAATCCGTTTCAGAATATCGGTGACATAGATGGTGCCGTAGTTACGCAAGAACAGCGCGTCGTAAGTCGCTTTCGGTGAATACAAGGCGTAATAGAGCAAAGTATCCGGCGACTGCTTGCGCGTAGTGACGCCGACCTGATTAACTTCGCTGGGTAGCATCGGCGTAGCCGTTGCCACCCGGTTCTGGGTCAGCACCGTTGACATGTCGGCATCGCGGGCAATGTCAAAGGTGACATTCAAGGAATAGAAACCATTGCCGCTGGACAAAGAGTCCATGTACAGCATGCCTTCAACGCCGTTGACTTTATCCTCGACCGGTTGCGCGACACTTTGCTGCACCACTTCGGCATTGGCGCCGATGTATTGCGAGGACACATTGATGGTCGGTAGCGTGATCTGCGGATATTGCGCCACCGGCAACACCAGCATGGCGAGGCCTCCACAAATACAGATGAACAGCGACAATACTATTGCAAAGACCGGGCGGTCGATGAAGAAACGAGCCATGTTGGTTGTCCCTTAGCCGGCCGATTTTTTATCGGAGTCAATCGCCGTAGAAGTTGCGGAATCGATCGGTGCAGCGGGCGGGTTGATTTCCGCCGCACTGGCGGCGACCGGAACCGGCTGAACTTTACTGCCCTGACGCGCCTTGTGATGGCCATCAACAATCACCACGTCGGTCGCTGCAAGGCCGGCGACAATCACCACCTCGGCACCGACTCGCGCACCGACCGTCACCGGCCGGCGCTCGACCACATTGTCAGCGCCCAGCACGCTGACAAAGACTTTGTCGAGCACCGGCTGCAAGGCCTTTTGTGGCACCAGTATGGCTTGCGACAAGCGGCTTACGACAATCCGGACGCGGCCGAACATGCCGGGGCGCAACACTTCATTGGGATTCGGATAGGTTGCCGAAATGGCAAAGGTGCCGGTATCGGCCGACAACACCCGATCAGAAAAAGTAATGGTGCCGTCGTAACCATAACGGCTGCCGTCATTCAGAATCAGTTTGGTGGTAATCGGCGCTCGCTGGGTACCCGGCGCATTTTTTTCCAGGAACGGCCGGACGAGCTCCAGATAATCGCTTTCGCTGAGCGCAAAATCGACCCGCATCGCTTCGGTGGTTGACACCGTGGCAAGCAGCGTTTGCCCGGCGGTTGCCAACGCGCCGACCTTGATTTGCGCCCGGCCGATGCGGCCGTTATAGGGCGAGACCAAGGCCGATTCACGCTGCATGATCTGGGCGCTGGCCAGCGCCGCTTGAGTGCCGTCAACAACCGCCTTCGCTTGCCGCTCGGCGGCAACTGCAGTATCGAATTGCTGCCGCGAGATCGTGCCTTTTTCCACCAGCGGTTGAAATCGCGCGACATCGGTGCGGGCTTTGTTCAACGCCGCTTTGGCGTTGTTGACACTGGCCTCGGCCTCGCGCACGCCCTCTTGCAGGCTGTCACTGTCGATCTTGAACAGCGGCTGCCCGGCACTGACCAATTGGCCTTCGCGGAACTGAACATCCAGAATGCGGCCGGTCACTTTGGACCGGATCTCCGCTTCATTGACCGCGCGAATTTCACCGACAAAATCACGTTCGACTTCAACATCTCGAACCGACGGCGCCATCGTACTGACGGTGGGCAGGGGCATTTCCCGTGCAGTATCGGCACCACAGGCTGCCAAGAGTGGAATGGCGAGAACCAATGAATAAAGCGTGCGCATAAACATGAAACCTCCATTTTCGTCGGACCGTTGCGATCCGCTGCTATTCAAAACCATAATTTTTCATCAAATTTTGGCGCTAAGCACGAACGCGTTGATAGCGACCCAAAGTGAAAACCAATCAACCCCATACCACCTCCAGCCCCTCCTCTGAGAGCAGGGGGCAATGCGTTGAGATCCCCCTCCTTTCCAAGGAGGGGTTAGGGGTGATTGAATCCACGCTGAAGTCTACTGAGACGTGGCGGTTGCGGCGATTTCACGACCAGAATTAATCCGCGATTAACGCGACTCTGGTTAATGCGCCTGCGTCACTGCTTTTGTGGGAGCGAGCTTGCTCGCGATAGCCGGCAAATCGCGAGCAAGCTCGTTCCCACAAAATGTTCCTCCTACATGCTCAGCCAACTTGCGCGAACAGAACCTTGACTCCCCTTCTGGCCATATCAACGATCAGACCCGGCCAACGCCGCCGGAAACGCCCGCGCCGGTACGGGAATGATTTTCCAGTTTGCGCGCTTTTTCGGTACCCGGTTCTGATAGTCAAACAAACTGAACGCCGGCTCCCGTCCCCATGGCCGCGCCGACGGCAACTGAGGAAAGTGCATACCATAGAGGGCGGTTGCCTGATTCACAAGCGCGCGTTCGACTACCGTCCGATTGTCGACAACATCGCCGGCCGATCCGGTCAGCAAGGACAGCAGATAGGTCACCGATGCCTCAAATGCCAACCACGGCATAAGCCGGGTTTTTTCCGCGAGCAAATACCGTATCGCTTTTCTGGCTTCAGTCGGGCTGCGGTCACGCAGCAACGTCGAGGCATAGAGAATTGGTGCCAGCAGGCGTGACGAGGGGCCGCCCATCGGCACCCGAATGCCGGCCGCTCGCAAGGCGTCCATGCAAAGGCCGGTGCAATTCAGATCGGTGTGCTGGTAATGCAGGCGGTGGTCATACACCCGCTCCAGCGTCGCCAGCAATTGCGTGTAAACCGCGCTGGCTATCGTCTCGTCGGCAAAGGCGCAGGCGACCAACCATGACGGCCGATATTGTTGCTGACCACTGTTCAAATCCGCCAGGTAATTATCCATCGGCACCAGCGCTGGCAAGATGCCTTTTTCACTGACCACGTCAGGGTTATAAAAGTTCGCGACCAGCCAGTCGGCGATGTCGCCATCCTCGCGCCAGCGGCCCAGCACCAGCGCGTAATGACCGGCGTGGGCTTCATCGTCGTCACCCTGCGCACCATTGAGCATGAAACCCAGTACCCAGCGCGGCACGGACCGTTGGTCGCTCGCGCGTTGCCACAAAGCCTGGCACCGAAACGGTTGTTGCGCGCCAGCCTCACCGCATCCTATCAACTGGCGCCAATCGCCCAGCAATGGCGTTGCGTCAGTGTCCAGTCGCCAGTCCTCTGGCCACAGCGTTCGCGCACGAAGCTGTTCACCGATGGGTTCGGCGCGAACGCGCAATGGCCGCTGCGACAAGTAGAGCAGTGTATCGTGATTGACATAGACCGGATTGCTGCTGAGCGGCGGCACCAGCGCGAGCGGGATCGTATCGTCGCTGCCTGGCGCTTGTAGCGCCAATGGCGCAAGCTGCAATTGTTGTTGGCGCAGGCGCAAGGGTGCGGCCAGCCAGAACGGCGTCGAGCGTTGTAGCGTTGAATCGAGCGCAATCCATTCCGAAGCAAAATACCAGTGCGCGGCTGGACTCAGCCGATCGGCAACCGCGTCGGCGCGCACTGCCTGCCACTGTGCCGGATCGGGTGGCAGCAGCGCGGTCATCCTAATAGTGCGCCTCAAGCACCAACAGATTGCTTTGTTTCTCCATTTTGACCGTGCTGAGAAAACTCATGCCCAGCAGAATTTCATTGCTGGTTTTGGCTTCAATGACCACGGCTTCGACCTGCTGCCTTTCAATCTCGCCGACCCGCACCGACTTCAGCATCACCTGCCAGGCCTTGGCCGGACCCGCTGCGGTATGCACCATCATGGCTTTGCCTTCATGGCGAAACGCGATACCCAATCGTGCCGCCGTAGCCGCGTTCATCGCCACCGACGTCGCACCGGTATCCACCATGAACCCGACCGGCGTGCCGTTGATGGCGCCGGCAGTCGTGAACATGCCGTGGTTGTCGCGCGCGATCTGCACCCGCAACACCGTCGGCGCTGCCAGAGTGGTGTTGATATCGACGCCCATTCGGTACTCATCGCGTTGGCCGGCAATTTCGAGCACGGCGCGCACACTGTCGGCACGAATCAACTTGACGCCTTCGGCGCTGGTCTCACCGACTTTCAGCAAGCGCTGCTGGCCATCGATGATCACAATCGCGCGATCTTCAAACAAGCCGAGTACCCGCACGTCGACGGCGTGGAGTTGCGCGCTGAACAACAGCAACATCGCTGATACTAAGCCGCCAACAACGCCAATCCGAGATGCATTACTGCGCATGCCATGGCTCCCGCCAACAAATCATCCAACATGATGCCAATGCCGCCGTGAACACGACGGTCCGCCCACGATACCGGCCACGGTTTGGCGATATCGAACACCCGGAACAGCACAAAGAGTAGCAAGACATTGAGCCAATGAAAGGGCAAACCGACTGCGCTGACCCACAAACCGACCCATTCATCGATCACAATGGCGCCCGGATCTTTGATATTGAACGCTGTCGCAGTTCGATCGCTAGCGTAAACACCGAGGGCAAACAGCGGCAGGGTCAACGCGGCATAAACCAGCGGCGACAAGGTCCACCATGCGAAAACCACCAGCGGCAACGCCGCCAGGGTACCGAACGTCCCAGGTGCCCGTGGCGCCAAACCACTACCGAAACCGACCGCCAGCCAATGCCAGAATGAACGCGGTCTTATGGCCGGCTGTTTCATCGCTCGTATCATCTTTGGGTTCACCGGTTGAATCACCGCAAGTCAGCCAAAGGATACTCTAATCAAGTCAGAAGTCTGTCATACCGGCGAAAGCCGGTAGCCATTTTCCTCGGTAAAAATGGACCCCGGCTTTCGCCGGGGTGACAGTGTTATTTCCGTACTGGACCTGCTCAGAGCATTCCAAAATGATCATATCCGCCGTGCGCCACAACAAACGATTCCTCATGCAATTTAAGCTGCAGGCCGGGCTCGGCCGTGGTGAGCCCGATCGCGGTCAGGTCAACACCGCAAGCAGTGGCGACGGATTGCGCCGCCGACCAATGCTGCGGCGGAATCGTCACGCAGAGTTCGTAATCATCGCCACTGCAAAGCGCCAACTCTACTGCCTGCCGTTCATTCACGCACTGTCGGCGCAAGGCAGCAGACAAGGGCAGCGCTGCCACTTGTAGCTGCGCACCGACTCCGGAGCGCGTCAGCACATGGCTCAAATCCTGCGCCAGTCCATCAGAAATATCGATAGCAGACGACGCGATACCACGCAGCGCCAACCCGACACCGACGCGTGGTGTTGGTCGATTGAGCCGCGCCAGCAACAAGTCGGCATCATGCGCATCGGCAATGACCGCTTGATGCATTACATGTTGCAACGCGCGACCGGCATCACCCAGCGAACCGGTCACTGCGACTATCTCGCCAACACCAGCGCCGTCACGGCGCAGCGCCTGGCCGGGCGGGACAAAGCCATGAACGGTAACGGTGATGGTGAGCGGGCCTCGGCTGGTGTCACCGCCGACCAGCGCCACCCGATGCTGGTCAGCCAGCGCGAAAAATCCGGTACTAAACGCTTGCAACCACTGCTCGTCAATTTCAGCAAGGCTGATTGCCAACGTCGCCCACGCGGGCTCCGCGCCCATCGCCGCCAAATCGCTGAGATTGACGGCCAGTGCTTTCCAGCCACTATCGAACGGTTCGGTACTACGCGGAAAATGCACACCGCCAATCAACGTGTCGGTACTGACGGCCAGCAACTGGCCAGCGGGAACGTCTAGCAAGGCCGCATCATCACCAACCGCCAGCACCACATCAGCGCGCGCGCTCGAGCGAGTGAAAAAGCGTCGAATCAGATCGAATTCGCCGGGCATCGGTTGACTCCGTGGTCAACTCTGTGGCCGAGTCTTCGCTGCCACTTCGGTCGCGCGCAATACCCGCGCCAGTTTATCCAGCACACCGTTGACGAACTTGTGGCCGTCGGTGGCGCCAAAAACCTTCGCTTGTTCCAGCGCCTCGTTGATGACGACTTTGTAGGGCACGTCCAAGCGTTCTTTCATTTCGAATGCTGCCATGCGCAGGATGGCCAACTCAATCGGATCGATTTCTGCCAACTTCAGGTGCATGGCGGGTTTGAGCAACTCATCGAGGGTTTCACGGTGTTCCACCACGCCACGCAGCAATTGCTGGAAGTACGCCGTGTCGCAACCTTTGAAGTCCTGCTCTTCCAGCAGATGCATTTCAATCTGCTGTGGCGCAATCTGGTTGATCTGCCAGGAGTAAATCGCCTGCACCGCATAACGGCGCGCCTGCCGGCGTTCTGATGGTTTGCTCATTTTGGTTTCCGGTTGTTCTGTATAGGAACTGATCTCAACCAATCTGCTTAAGCACACTGATCATTTCGATGGCGGCCATGGCGGCGTCAGCGCCTTTATTGCCGGCCTTGGTGCCAGCGCGTTCTATCGCTTGTTCGATGGTGTCGGTAGTCAGCACGCCGTTGATCACCGGAATGCCGGCCGCAAGGCCAACCTGTGACAGCCCTTTGGCGCTTTCTCCGGCGACGATATCGAAGTGATAGGTCGCACCACGGATCACTGCGCCCAGCGCGATAACGGCATCTTGTTTTTTGCTTTGCGCCAGCACCTGACACGCCAGTGGCAGCTCATGCGCACCCGGCACCCGGACGACGGTGATGTGTTCTTCTTTGACGCCGTGCCGCTTCAGCGTGTCGACCGCGCCGAGCAATAACTGCTCAACAATAAAGCTGTTGAACCGCGACAGCACAATGGCGTAGCGGGCATCCGCTGCGGTGAATACGCCGTCAATTTGTTTGATGCCGCTCATGCGGAACTCCTGTTATTTTGGGTTGATAACATTGACCAATAATTCATTGTAGGCGCGGCATTTGTGGCAGCAGGTTTTGTGGGAGCGGCTTTAGCCGCGATTGTTTCAGGTGCGGAAAAATCGCGGCTAAAGCCGCTCCCACAAACCCTGTTCCCACAAACCCTGTTCCCAAAAACTGTGCCCGGCAAAAACCGCTCCTGCACCAATCTGTCTATCCTTGCCATTACGTCTCAACAAACTCCACGACTTCCAGCTTGAAGCCGGACAAGGAATACTTCATCGGCTTGCTCATCAGCCGCAACTGATGGATGCCCAAATCGCTCAAAATCTGTGAGCCGATGCCCACTTGCCGCGACGCCGTCACTCGCAGCGTCGGTGATGGCGTCTCGCCCCGATCTTCTGCGGCATAGCGCGCCAATTGCTGCAACTGTTGATCGTTGCCGGCTTGGGCCGCCAACACCAGCACCACCCCCGCACCTTCTTTGGCAATGCGCTGTAAGGTCTGATCCAGCGGCCACGAACTGGCCGCTCGCTGGCCACGCAAGGTATCCGCCAACGGGTCAGCCACATGCACCCGAGTTAGTACCGGTTTGCCGACATTGACCGTACCGAACACCAGGGCGTGATGCAGTTGGCCGTCGATAGTGTCCTGGTAAGTGTAGAGGGTGAATTCGCCGTGCGGGGTCGGCCATCGGCACTGCTGCAACTGTTGCACGGTTTTCTCGTGCAACGAGCGGTATTCGATCAAGTCGGCGATGGTGCCGAGCTTGAGATCATGCTCGGTCGCAAACTTTTCCAGATCGGGACGGCGCGCCATGCTGCCGTCCTCATTGAGAATTTCGACGATAACGCCGGCCGGTTCGAAACCGGCGAGCCGGGCCAGATCGACCGACGCTTCGGTATGGCCGCCACGGGTCAGCACGCCGCCCGGTTGCGCCATCAGCGGAAAAATATGGCCGGGTTGGACCAGGTCGGCCGCTATGGCGTTTTTGGCGACTGCCGCTTTCACGGTGGTCGCGCGATCGGCCGCCGAGATGCCGGTCGAGACGCCAGTTGCCGCTTCGATCGACGCGGTAAACGCGGTGCCATGACGGGTGCCGTTGGCCTGCACCATCGGCCCGAGGCCCAGCGTCAGGCAACGCTCGCGGGTCATTGGCAGGCAAATGAGGCCGCGACCGAATTTGGCCATGAAGTTGATAGCGATCGCGCTGATGCAATCGGCGGCCATCACCAAATCGCCTTCGTTCTCGCGATCTTCGTCATCCATCAGAATGACCATCTTGCCGGCGCGGATATCCGCGATCAATTCCGGCACCGTACTCAAAGCCATAGCGGCATCCTTATTTCAACGCGCGCCGGCAAAGCCGGCACGCGCCA
>Ga0247727_10016634_pt1 | contig 11838 bp, 8 predicted proteins | sample WisWelCaveWW1625_FD_202498 | JGI IMG/M metagenome (GOLD analysis project Ga0247727, IMG submission 202498) | Biofilm microbial communities from Wishing Well Cave, Virginia, United States - WW16-25 | ecosystem: Environmental > Aquatic > Deep subsurface > Groundwater > Cave microbial mat | place...
CCATTCCCCTTTACCAAATTCAAAAATGCCGGAACAAGTTTCGGATCAAAATGCCTGCCAGATTGACTCTCGACGTAGTGAATGGCATCCTGTTTTGACCACGCATTTCGATACGGGCGTTCAGATATCAAGGCATCGTACACGTCCGCGATGGCAAATAAACGCGCAGAAAATGGAATTTGATCACCATGAAGATGATCGGGATAGCCTGTGCCATCCCATCGTTCATGATGCCAGTGAGGAATTTCCAACGCCGGCTGAAGATAATGAATGGGAGTGAGCAATTCAACCGCGATATTCGGATGGCGCCGCATGATGTCCCATTCTTCCTGTGAGAGAGGTCCCGGCTTGAAGAGAATCTGATCGGGAATGGCGACCTTGCCAATATCGTGCAAAATTGAGCCGCGTCGAATATGCACAAGCTCTTCTTTTTCCACATTCATGGACATGGCAAGTCGAATTGTCAGGTCAGTGACTCGACGGGTGTGCCCTTCGGTTTCTTTATCACGCAGATCCAACGTACGAGACCAGCCTTCAATTGTCGCGTTATACGCCAAGCCCAATTCCACATTCGACCTTTGCAATTCCTTGAACATCATGGCATTGTCAATTGCAATTGCCGCCTGCCCTGCAATGACATTCAGAAAATCAAGCCAGTCTGCATCGGGACTAAGAGAAGAACGATGGAAGATTTCAAGGACGCCAACAATCCGTCCCTTTGCCACCAAAGGCACGCCATAATAAACAACAAAGCGCTCGCTGGAAAACAAGGGCGCCCGGTCAAATTCCATTTTGTTACTGGGGAGGTTAGGGATGTTGATTATCCTGCGCTCCAACGCCACCTTGCCAGCCATCCCCTCTCCCAGCTTCAGGCGCGTATATTCCAACAGGTTTGATTTAAAACCCCTACCTGAGGAAAAATTTAATGTGTTAGTTTCAAGGTTGAGCAACAGAACCGAAGCCGCGTCCACACGGAGCAACGCGGTTATCTGGTCCAGCAACATGGAGAGGAGCAGTTTCAGGTCCAGACCTGAAGCGATTGCCAGGTCAATGGATCGAAGAGCAGAAAGCTGGCGAAGTTGTTGTTGTAACTTGGTCTCTGTTTGCCTTTGTTTTGTAACGTCGCGCGCAAAGAGAATGGCTTGTGAGGAAGAGTACGGCGCCAGCCGAGCATCAAACCATTGATCACGGCCTGATGACGACAGCGAAAATTCAAAGGTGATTACTTTTCCGTGTTGTCGAACAGCGGCCAGGTCGCTTTTGAACGCATTTGCGGCCTCAGGCGACAACATCTCCTGAATCTTTCGATTTCTTAACAGACCAGAATATTTACATAAATCATCCGGGTCCTCAAGTCTGTAATCCAGAATTGATCCATCCATGTCAAGAACAATGACCAAATCAGCAAAAGCCTGGAGGATCGCTCCAAGCTTGGGGTCAGTTTCCGGAAGAAAAGTCAGGTGATGTTCCAATATCATCTTTAATCCAGCGGACGCGGGGCATAGTGATTCCCTTCACCACCACGCCCCCAACTCCGCCGCGTCACCCAGTGTGACATCAGTGCGACGCAATCAGAATGTGCCTGATGCTGTTTGCGATGGGTCAAACGCTTTTCAGCGCGTGATTGACTTTCTGGGCAAAATCAGTCAGGTTTTCGGCACGAATGGATTTGATGATGCTTGTTTCGTGGTCGGTCAGAACAAAAGCCTGACCAAGATAGCCATTTGCCAGCGCCTCTTCGGGTTTGCGCAACAAGGTTTCTCGAAAATGACCACTTACGACTGCCGCCGCAAAGAGCCGATGAAGACCGGTCCGCTCGGTGGTGTTTCGACGAAAGCCCGATGAAGGAGTAGCATAGGTGTCAAAGGTGAGCATTGCCATGGTAATCTCCTGGGGAAATTCAGGTATTATTTGCGTCCACCCGTACCACCGTCGGAAGGCGTTCTGCGTCCACCGGTGCCACCATCGGAAGGCGTTCTGCGTCCACCCGTGCCACCATCAGAAGGTGTATATTGCGAGATTAACAAAGAAAATTGAGCAAATTTGTTTTTCATGGGATACCTCTTTTTTGATTGATTTATCCCATGATACTACTCCCCAGGCTACAAAACAGGCTACAAAATATGACTAGTCAAATTGTCAGTTCTCGATATATCATTTCGGTTTCTTCGGACGGAGTCAACCCCAGATCTTCCGCAAGGACAGTTTTATATTCTTTATATTTGCGAGCGACGGAAGCCCGATCTCCCAGTGCTGCATAGGCACGCATCTCCAATTGATAGATCGTTTCATTGTAACGATCCTGGGTTATCGTTAATTTGCAAACTTCAAGACATTCTTGCAATTGATTTGTATCAAGATACAGTTGTGCCAGCTCTTCAAGCGCAGAAATGTATACGCGCCCCAGTCTTTCCCGTTCGATCAGGACCCAATCCTCATCCACATCATAAAGGTATGCACCATGAACCAGGTCTATTGCTTTCCGATAAAATCCGATGCGCTCAACAACATCCTGAATCTGATTTGCCCGTCGAAGATAGGATTCAAACGCTTCCACATCATATTCATAATCCAAATCACGGTTAAAACGATAATATTCATCCTCGAACACAATTGCATTTCTGCCTATTGCCCGTCGGAGAGAATAGATTCCATGTTTAAAACGCGTCTTAATGGCCTGCGGATCTTCAATATCGGGCCAGAGTACATGACCCACTTGTTCTTTTGTCACGGCTTCTTGCCTAAAAAGGAAGTAGAAGAACAAGTCTCGAACGGACTGCGTACGCCAGTCAGACACGTTAATAATCTTCCCATTCACGCTGACTTCAGCGCGTCCAAGTGCCTGGATCTTGAACCTGGCTGTTGGCATTTGAATCGATTGCGCCAACCTTCGCAAGACTCTTCGAACTGATGGCATTCCTGCCCCTATTTGGCTTGATTTCTCCATCAAACTGCCCAATCCGCGTCCAATCTCCACATCGGTTTGTAAAGATACTAGCCAGGCAGATGCCTGGTGAAGCGTAATGAGCAATGCATGGTTTATTTTGTTCCTCACCGACATAAGCTCTTGAAATTCAGTTCGAGCATTTTCTCGATAACCTGCCTGATCATAGGTTGCCATTAACCATATCAAACTCCATTGATATTCCGCTTCCCGGCCATCCTGTAGAAAGCAGGACTTTCCCTCTTCCAAAAGATGAATCGCCTTTCTGTACTCACCTATAAGAAGATGATGTTTACCTTCAAGCAAAGCCCACAAACCACGTTCATAACCGGACGGATTTATCTTTAGTTTTTTCCTAAACTGTTTCAATAATTGTGAAGCAGACGAGAGGTCTTTTTGCAACAGCGCCAGGTTTGCACGAGCCAAAATCAGGTAATTGGAAATAAAAAAGCCTGAAATATTACTTGCCGCTATCTCCGCCTGTTCGTAGGCTTGCATGGCGGCTTCGACTTCCTCAATTTCAGTGTACAAATCGCCGAGCCCGGCAAGAATCAACGATTCGGCCCGGTGGTTGCGGCTATTTCGAGCACATTTGAGCCCTTCTTCGAATGCATCAGAGGCTAATTCATACTCACCCAGTTGAAGGTATAGTACAGCCAGATTATTCAATGTATCAGCCCGAGTATGAAGATTCTTTTCCGCCCTCAACCTCACCAGGGACTCCTGATACAAATGCTTTGCAGATTCAACATCTCCGATCGCCGCACGTACCATCGCCGTTTCAGCGAGTAACATTGAGATACTGCCTGCTTCTTTCAATTCAGTATAGAGAAATAGAGAACGCTCGAGATATTCAACTGCATTACGTGATTCGCCCAATCGATAAAAGTTTAACCCTTTTATTCTCAAAGCCTCTGCATAAATAGGTTGAAGGGAAATTTCTGACTCAGCCATTTGAAGAACTTCGTCTGTATCTTTTATCGAAGCAGAATATTCACCCAAAGCGCGCAGTGTATTTGCGCGCCGTACCAATGCAAGCGTAAGACCGCCAATATTTTCATCCCTTTTATATGCGTCAACTGCCATATCCAGCAAGGCGTTGGCTTCGGGTAAATTTCCCTTCATGGCTGAGATGGCACCCCGCAACGAGATGATCCCCGGACGTGCACGCACAATCACTGGGGGCAGACTGTTGATCCAGCCTTCGAGCGTAACGACAGCTGTCTGCAACATTGGTGTGCCTGCCCGTTCAATTACTTCGGCAAGAGACTCAGGATTATTCAGTTGCCTGCATGTGAAATATGCTTTTTCCCACTCGCCCACTGCTTCGTACGCTTTTACCATTCTTTCAAGCATCGGCTGAATGTCTTGCGGATATTCCTCTTTCAGGCGAGCTTGCAGGAATTCGCGGAAGAGCGGATGATATCGAAGCCAGCGACCATCCTCGCCGAGGGGCAGGACAAAGAGGTTCTTATCCAGGATCAAAGCCATCAGCGCGAGCCAGTTTTGCGGCTTGGAGTGGAGCGGACCGAGAACAATCTTACAAAGGTCTGCGTTGAATTCTTCCGGAAGGGAAGTCCGTAAAAGAAAATCTCGCACGTGGGCAGGTTGCTGATCGAGTACCTGACGCCCCAGATATGAAAAAGTATTTGCGCCCGAAACTTGCAAACCCTGTGAATTTGAAAGCACCATCCCCGTGATCCAGCCATTGGCTTTATCGAACAGTTCATTTGCCTTTTCATCAGATAAATGCTTGTGATGATTTTGCGCATACAGCGCCTGGATTTCACGCGGCAGGAACGCCAATTCGATATGACTCAGCCCAGCCACTTGCTCACGCGCAATCATCAAGGTCACATCGTCCAAATCGGGAAGGGTGCGTGATGAAATAATGACATGGCAATTTTCATCCACCAATTGCAGGAAGCGATTAACGAGGGAGGAAATTACAGGGACGTCATCCAAAAGGTGATAATCATCAATGACAAGAAGATAATCGTCCTCCACCTGCTCATAGAGTTCGTTGGTCAATGCCACGAGCAAGGACTCGGCATCGCTTTCAAGCGCCTTTAGGTTGCTCAATAGGTTTTGAGAAGATTCGCCAACCCCGGGGAAGCGTTCAGCCAAAGACGCAATCAAATAAGCAATAAACCGTTGCGGGTCGCGATCCAGCGCATCAAGCGAGAGCCAGCAGACGGGCATGTCCACATGATGCGCCAGGTCAATCAGAAGCGACGTTTTCCCGTATCCTGCCGTGGCAGAGAGTAAAACAAGTTTATTATCGAGCAGCGCTTTAAGACCCTCCAGCAAACGAGGGCGGGAGAGCAACTCGGGACGGCGATTGGGGACGATGACCTTGGTTTTGCTGATTGGAATAGAAGATGTAGTCATTGCTTCAGACAGACCTGTTTACATTGTACCGACCAATCGGTCAGATTCCATCTGAATTTCATCACAGTTTCGAGTTTTCGGGGAGATTCCAGGGTCAGGTTTTTAACAACTCATCAAGCATCCGAGCGTGGATGCCGGGCGCAGTTGCCAGAATGGATTGGGGCGAGGACAGATAATCATCTCCTCCTTTAATATTTGTAACGCGCGCGCCCGCCTCTTCACAGATCAAGCCGCCTGCGGCTACATCCCAGGGTTTGAGTGAGAGTTCCCAAAAACCATCCAACCTGCCTGCGCCCACATAGGCTAAATCCAGCGCGGCAGAACCGAGCCTGCGTACCCCTTGCGTGAGTTTGGCAAATCGGGCGAAGTTGCCAAAATTATCCTGGGGGGTATTCCATGTGTCATACGGAAAGCCCGTTACGAGCAAACTCTTTTGCAATTCAGCGGCGGCAGATGCCCGCAGAGGTTTGCCGTTCAGGTGCGCCCCTTTGCCGCGCCCGGCAGAAAACATTTCGTCGCGAAGCGGATCGTAAACGGCGCCCAGGCTCAAAGTCCCGCGAGACGCGTACGCGATTGACACAGAAAAAATGGGGACATGATGCGCGTAATTCACAGTCCCATCCAGTGGGTCAATATACCAGACATGATCTTCGTTCCCCTGAATGATGCCGCTCTCCTCTGAAAAGATGTGATGACTCGGAAAATCCCTTTGCACTTCGCCAAGCAGGAACGCTTCAGATTGATGATCCACCTCGGTGACGAGATCAATCACGCCTTTGTAGTTCACCTGATGTTCCTTGTTATACCCCTCCCGTAAAATCGCGCCAGCCTGGCGCGCGAGATTTTCAACATAAGATAATGTAGGTTGCATCACTTCTCCATTAGACCTATTGCATAAGTCAATTATTCACTCCAAAAAGCGGACGTTAGAGAACGTCCGCTACACATAGTAATATTTTCAGTGTAGCAGTGCGCTCTCTAGCGCACTTTTGCAAGAGGTCTATTAAATACTTGCGGCGGGGATCACCCGCCGCTGAGCAAAAGATCTTATTTTTTCAGTTCATCGAGTGTTTTATAAATATCGTACAGCTCAGTCTGGATTTCATCGCGATCGCGGATGGATTGTTGAAGCAACGCCTCAAAGGCAGGTTTTTGGTCTGGCGGCAGGGTGGGGAGCAACCGGTCTGCGCGCGCGATCTGCGTATTCTTATGGCGCAATTTATTTTCAAGCCGCGTGCGGTACCCGTTGTAAAATTTTTTCATATCGAGCGGCTGAGGTTGTGTGAACGGTTGCTGCGTCACGAGTTCGGCAACGGTCAACAAAAAATCTTCGGTATCAATCGGCTTTTCCATAAATCGCGCTGCGCCCAGGCTCAGGGCAAATTCCTTATCTTCGGGCGTTACATAAGTTGCCGAAAGGAATACCACAGGGATGCCGCGCGTTTCAGGGTTAAGCCTCAGTTTTTGCACCAGGGCATACCCATCAATCTTGGGCATCAGAATATCGGTGATGATCAAAACCGGCTTTTGGCGCGCGACAACTTCGAGAGCCTCCTCCCCATTGCGCGCGGTGAGCACAGCATACCCTTTGAATCGCAGCGTGACTTCAAGTAGTTCAAGAACATTGGGGACATCTTCAACGATCAGGATCGGACCATATAAAGCATTCATGCGCTGATTTTAGCCGTATTCGGGATGTGCAACAAGCCCGCCTCTCTTCTGACATGAAACTGCCACCGTTTCACGCGCGTGATCCAGGCTGACAGTGAATCTCTCACCTTACGCAGTGTGCAATCCCGAAGGGATGGCATGATTTGTTGTTATTGATGTCACCCCTTCGGGGTTGAATGTGATACATCCTTCTTTCTATAATCATTTGACCCCTTCGGGGTCTCTGAGTTTTTGGTAAGGTGAGTTAATTATCCAGCCCAAATGCGCGATCCCAACGCGGAGCAGGCAAAATCCACTGCGAGTTTTGCCGTTTGATTTTTCTCATCGAGGATCGGATTCACTTCCACAATATCCATGCCGATGAGTTTCCCCGTCTCTGCAAGAACCTCACATGCAAGATGCACTTCGCGAAACGTTAACCCGCCGCCGACCGGTGTGCCGACGCCCGGCGCAAAACGCGGGTCGAGCGCGTCCAGATCAAACGAAAGATAAATTCCATCCACATCGCGGCTGACGCGTTCGATGGCTTTCTCCAGCGCGGCGACCATGCCAATGCGATCAACCTGTTCCATGCTCTGCACCATCACATCGGCTGAGCGCAGGTTGGTTTTTTCGCCCGGGTCGAGGTCACGCGCGCCGATGATGGCAACCCGCTTCGGGTCGAGGACAGGAGGCGTTTCATCCCACAGTGAGGTCAGGCGCGGGTCGCCGAGTCCGCATAATGCCGCGAGGGGCATCCCATGAATATTCCCGGAAGGCGTTGTTTCGTGCGTATTGAAATCCGCGTGAGCGTCCAGCCAGATCACGCCGAGTTTTTTGTGTTTTGCCGCGCCGTGCACCGAGCCGACCGAAAGACTGTGATCGCCGCCCAGCACCAGTGGGAAATGCCCGCCCTGAATGGATGTGGCAACCGCGCCCGCGACACGCCGCCCCATTGGGACAATGCAATCTATGTATTTGAGTTTGGGGTCGGTGATTGTGCAGGTTTCGGGGATTGGCACTTCGATATTGCCCTTGTCCTCCACGCTGTGCCCCAGGTCTTCAAGCCGTTGGCGAAGGTTTGCGTATCGAATCGCGCTGGGGCCCATATCCACGCCGCGGCGATCCTGACCGAGATCCAAGGGTACACCGATGATATCTATTTGCATAAGTTACTCCTAGCGAAGAAAGGAACTATTAAGCCTCAAAATGTCACCCTGAGCGATAGCGAAGGGTCTCTACTCTCGAAAGTACGAGACTCTTCGGTCGCGAAGAACGCTCCCTCAGAGCGACATGATATTTTTGAGACAAGTTCTAACTTCTTCGCGTCTACGCGATGGAGAATCGCGTTACTACACAACATACATGGTCACTTTGTTCTTGCCCGCATACTTGGATTGATACAAGGCTCGATCGGCGGCTTGCAGAAGGGCTTCATCCGTCACGCCATGTTGCGGATAGGTCGCAACGCCCGCCGAGAATGTGGCGGAAAATTTCATGCCTTCATACTCAACGGCAGTTTCGGAAAAATCCTGCCTCCACATTTCAGCGCGCTCATAGCCAACTTCAAGGGTAACGCCCGGCATGAGAATGACAAACTCCTCCCCGCCGTAACGACAAACGACATCGCCGCGCCGCGTTCGTTCCACAAGAAAATTCGCAATGGCTTGCAGGACGACGTCGCCGCATTTATGACCGTACGTGTCGTTGAACTGCTTGAAATTGTCCACATCCATGATCACGACTGATAACGGCGACTTTTCGCGCTCGGCGCGCGCAACTTCTTTATCGAGAAATTCAGCCAGATAGCGGCGATTATAGACATTGGTGAGCGGGTCACGAATTGCCTGTTCCTGCAAATCGGCGCGGAGTTTGTTGATCTCTTCCAACTGATGGGTAAGCGACTCGTTCGCATATTTCAAGTCGTTTTCCAACCATTTGCGATCGGTCACATCATGCGCAACGATGATGCGTCCTTCCAATTGGTTGAGCTGGTTATACAAGGCGGAAACAACCAACTCAAGTGTGCGCGGCGGGTCGCCGGGGATCTGGATTTCTTCGTGGGTTTCGTTTGCGGTGAGGAAACGATTGACCAGTTGGGGCCAATCCCGGAACACTTCGAGCGGATCCTTCCCGACGATTTCATCCATGCTCTTGCCCAACATTTGCCGGGCAACGGGGTTCGCGTCCACAAGACGGTCATGCGCGTCCACAACAAACACCATTTCAGGGATGTGTTCCAGCACCGTATGACGCGCAATCGGAATCAAATCAAAGATGCGCAAGCCGAATACGCCAATGGCGATCAACGCGGCTGTAAGCGTAAATGAAATGGGCGTCAGGTCAATTCGGAAAGAGGATTCCGGTCGAACGCTGGGTACCACCTGATAAAAAATATTGACCAGAATGGGGATCAACACCGCGGCAATCAAAACAAACATCTGCCGCCGGTAAATATCGCGGTGCTGAATTGCCTGCCGGATCAACAATCCCACGGCGATCAGGTTGAGCGCGTAAGACTGAATGACGGCAACCAGATACCAGGGACCACGTTCGACGATCAACGGTCCGCCAGATTTAGACACAGGTGTAATGGAGGCGTAGTAAAGATGAAACCAATTCTCTGAGAACAAAAACATGATGGAGACCAGCGGAATGACGAAGAATAACGCGCCGGTGTATTTGTTCAACCACTTATCCAGCCGCGTGTATTGCAAAGTGAAAAAGAACCAAAACACCGGCACGGTGAGGATGCCGATGTTTTCAAACCTGAGCCAACCCTGTTTTGCTTCCAACGATGGCGAGAGCGTGATCATGGCGTAGCCGAAATTCCAGGCGGCGAGCATGACAAGCATCCATATCAGGGATTTCAGCCCCGGTACAGACGGTCTGCGCGACAATAAAACAGCAATGACGATTGCCGCCACCGTGTTGAGCAATAATATCGAAGCAAAAATAATCCACTGCGTATTCAAAGGAAACAGACCTGCAAAAAGACGGGGGATTTCCCCGTCGGGTGAATTTTACTATGGTAAAAGCAAATTGAACCGCGAAGAAGGGACGAGCGCGAAGAGAAAAGAATCACGCCATCCTATAATACCCCACATCCACCGAATACACCCTTCCACGTTTGATAACCTGCCGAACGAGATTCGTCCCATAGCGATAACCGAGATGACGATAATCGGGGACAGACAGGATTAACATGTCTGCTTGTTTGCCGACTTCGATGGAGCCGATCATATCGGACCTGCGGATTGCGTGCGCCGAATTGATTGTCGCGGCGGCAATGGCCTGCGCGGGAGTTATCTTCATTGCCCGACACGCCAGCGCAATAATAAATTGCATCGACTCGTTCCATGAGGTGCCGGGGTTGCAATCGGTGGCGAGGGCAAAATAGGCGTCTGCGGCGATGATTTTTTGCGCGGGGGTGTAATCTTTTTCAGCAAGTCCAAATGGCGTGCCGGGGAGGGATACAGCAACCGTCTCTGATTTTCCTAACGCGGCGATGTCTGCATCGGAGGTTTTCACCAAATGATCCGCGGATGCCGCGCCCAACTCCACCGCAAGGGACGCGCCGCCGAGGTTGTCGAACTCGTCAGCGTGGATCTTGAGCGGGAATCCAAGTTCTTTTGCCCTTTTGAGAATTTGAGCCGATTGATTCAGGTCGAAGGCTTTGGTCTCGCAGAAGACATCCACAAAAGGAAGTGGGAGGCGCGGCGCGTGAGTCCCCCACCACTCTTTGAGCACGGGCAACATCGTATCGCAGACAAGATCGGTGTAGCCTTGCGGGTTATCCTTATACTCGGGCGCAATGGCGTGCGCGCCGAGGAAAGTGATGACGAGATCGAGCGGGGACTCGTCGTCGAGGGCGAGCAAGGCTTTGAGCAGACGAAGCTCGGTGGCGGTTTGCAGACCATAACCCGTTTTGGCTTCGGCAGTGGTGGTGCCGTGGATGAACATACGCAAGAGACGCGAACGACTCTGCGTGATGAGAGTCTCCATGCTGGCGGCGCGGGTTTGCTTGACCGTTGAAATGATACCACCACCTGCCGCCAGAATTTCAAGATAAGGTTTGCCCGACATTTTCATCTCGAATTCATTGGCGCGGTCACCTGCCCAAATGAGATGCGTGTGCGGGTCCACAAAGCCAGGCATGAGCACGCATCCGCTCGCGTCGAGAGTCGGTTCGTTGGGATAGGCGGCTTTGAGTTCGTTGGTCGTTCCTACTGCGACAATTGTTTCATCGCGCACGACGACCGCGCCGTCTTCGATGATGCTGAGTGTACCGAGGGCGTGACCACGTTGGGGTCCGCCTGCGAGGGTGAGGAGTTGGGAGGAGGAGTGGATGAGCATTTTAGTAATTAGTGATCGGAGACTGGAGATTAGAGATTAGTTTGCCTTGAGCGAAGTGGGTATATTGGGCATACAGAGAAAACTCAGGGAGATTTTACCTTATTCGCAGTTTGGGCTTTGTAAGATTTCAACTTGCTGTGCGTATTCTATAATGGAAATGTTCACATCATTGGAGACGCTTTGAATATCTTTCGTCGTTTTCGTCAATCTGCCATTTCACATCCCACTGCATTCAGCAACATGTACGAACGCAACCGCCTGTCTGTTTTTCGCTACATTTACAGTCTCGTAGGCGGATCAACCGATGATGCCGAAGATCTAACCGCAGAAACTTTTATGCGTGCCTGGAAGGCGCGTCACAACTTTGACGGAGATGTCGATGCAGCAATTGGGTGGTTAATTGGTATTGCACGAAAGTTGGTCATTGATAATTATCGCCGAAACACTGTTCGAAAAACATCCAGCCTGCCTGCGAACTTAAAGGCTGACTCGGCAAC
>Ga0247727_10016635_pt1 | contig 11838 bp, 11 predicted proteins | sample WisWelCaveWW1625_FD_202498 | JGI IMG/M metagenome (GOLD analysis project Ga0247727, IMG submission 202498) | Biofilm microbial communities from Wishing Well Cave, Virginia, United States - WW16-25 | ecosystem: Environmental > Aquatic > Deep subsurface > Groundwater > Cave microbial mat | place...
GGCGAGAGCCACCGCGACCAGCAGCGCCACCGCGAGGAGGTAGGCCGGCACTGCATAGCGCATCAGGGTCTGCGGCGGTATCTGGGCCGCGAGCCACATCGCCACCAGCGCGACGCAGAGGTTTGCCAGTTGCGCGGTGACGCGGCCAGGATTGTCGTAGCTGGCCGAGAACAGGGTCGCGAGGCCCAGCACTGCCAGCCCCAGGCTCAGCGCGAGCAGCGTGCCGTCGATGCCTGCCGTGATGCGGTGGAGGATGCGGCGCGGCGAGAGCTGGGCAAACTCCATCAGTCGCTTTCCTCCTGCTCCTCTTCGACCGCAGTGCCGGGCTTGACGGCGGCGCTGGCGGCGCTGGCAGGCAGCTTGCCGAGCAGGTAGTAGTCGAGCACGGTGCGTGCGATCGGCGCCGCGGTGCGTGCGCCGAAGCCGCCGTTCTCGACGATCACCATGAGCGCGATCCTCGGGCTCTCCACGGGCGCGAACACGATGAACAGGGAATGGTCGCGGTGGCGCTCGGCGACTTTCCTCTCGTCGAATTTCTCCCCCTGCTTCATGCCGATCACCTGCGCGGTGCCGGTCTTGCCGCCGCTCGTGTACTGGGCATTGCCGAAGGAGCGCGCGCCGGTGCCCTCGTTGTTGACCCCGGCCATGGCGCGCTTCACGAACTCCAGGTTCTCGGGCTTGAGCGGCAGGCGCTGCAGCAGCGCCGGCTCGATGTTGCGCCGCTCGCCGGTGCGCAGGTTGTCGATGTGCGACGCGAGGCGCGGGCGGTACATGTCGCCGTTGGCAGAAAGCGTCGCCAGCGCGAGCGCAAGCTGAATCGGCGTGTAGGCGTTGTAGCCCTGGCCGATGCCGATGGAAATGGTCTCGCCCGCATACCATTTCTGCTGTTCGGGGCGCCGGAAGCGCTTCTGCTTCCATTCCTGCGAGGGCAGCACGCCCGCCGCTTCGCCCTCCAGGTCGATGCCGCTCCTCGAACCGAAGCCGAACTTGCCCATGAATCTGGAAATGGCGTCGATGCCCATGTCGTTCGCAAGCATGTAGTAGTAGGTGTCGGAGGACTTCACGATCGACTTGTACAGGTCAACATGGCCGTGGCCGCCGAGCTTGGAATCGCGGAAGCGCCGGCCGCCGAACTCGAAATAGCCCGGGTCGTTGATGGCGCTCTTCGGCGTGCGCTTGCCCAGTTCCAGCGCGGCAAGCGCCATGTAGGGTTTGAAAGTCGAGCCGGGCGGATAGATGCCGGCGATGGCGCGATTGTTGAGCGGCCGGTCGGGCGAGTTGTTCAGTTCCGCCCAGCTCTGCGGGTCGATGCCGTCGACGAACAGGTTCGGGTCGAAGCCGGGCTTGGAGACGAAGACGAGCACGCCGCCGCTGGAGGGCTCAAGCGCCACCAGCGCGCCGCGGCGTTCGCCGAACGCGCGCTCGGCGACTTCCTGCAGCTTGATGTCGAGGGTCAGCGTGATGTTGTTGCCAGCCTGGGCCGGCGTGCGTGCGAGGGTCCGGATGCCGCGGCCGGCCGCGTCGATTTCGACCTGCTCTACGCCAGTGGTGCCGTGCAACTCCTGCTGGTAGCTCGCCTCCAGCCCCGCCTTGCCGATGAAATCAGTGCCTCGGTAGTTGGCCTCGACCTCCAGTTCGGCGAGCCGCTCCTGGTCCCTCGCGTCGATGCGGCCGATGTAGCCGATCACGTGCGAGGCGAGGTCGCCATGCGGGTACTGGCGAAAGAGGCGCGCCTTGATCTCAACGCCCGGGAAGCGGTAGCGGTTGGCGGCGAAGCGCGCCACTTCCTCGTCCGTGAGGCGGGTGCGGATCGGCAGGCTCTCCGCCTTGCGAGTTTCGGCATGGAGCTTGCGGAACCGGCCGCGGTCCTTGGCCTGCACCTCGACCACCTCGCCCAGCTCCTGGATGGTGCGCTCGAGGTCCTTCACCTTGGCCGGAAAGATCTCCAGCGTGTAGGCGGAGAAGTTGCGCGCCAGCACCACGCCGTTGCGGTCGAGGATCAGGCCGCGGTTGGGGGCGATCGGCACGATCGAAATGCGGTTGTCCTCCGCTTTCGAGGCGTAGGCGGCATGCTGCACCACCTGCAGCTGGAAGAAGCGGGCAAACAGCAGCGCACAGGCGAGCAGCACCGCGACGCTGGCCACACCGATCCGCAGCTGGAAATAATACAACTCGCGCTCGTGGTTCCTGAGCTCAGCGAAGCTCATGCGGGCCGGCTCATATTGCCCTGGTTTCGTCGACTTCCACGGGCCGCCGCTGCGGGATCAGCAGCAGCATCGTGATCACCGGCCAGAGCGCGGCGGCGATGAGCGGACCTACCGCGATTGTCCAGCCGGGGAAATCGGCCCCGGCCGCGAGCCGGACCAGCGCCACCACGCCCTGCACGAGCAACAGCAGGGCGGCCACATGCAGCGCTTGGCCCCAGAGCGCAAACCACAGGATGCGTCGCGACAAGGTAATGGCGGTGAACGCGAGCAGCGCGTAGGCGAGCGCATGCTGCCCGAGCAGCACGCCGTTGCCCGCGTCGGTCAGCAGGCCCAGCAGCCAGCCCGCCCCCATGCCCACCAGGCGCGGCTGCCGCACGCACCAGAAAGCGAGCACCAGCGCGACGAAGTCGGGGGCAAGCGCCACGTTCTTCCACGGCAGGAAATTGGCGAGCAGCGCGAGCGCGAACGAGCCGATGATGGTGCTCGCGCGCACCGGCAGCAGGATGCGCTGGGTGGCCGGCGAATCACTGAGCAGCATCGGCATCCTTGCGGCGCGACTTGCGGACCTTGGCCGGGCGCTTTTCCTCCCCGGGGCCTGCCTCCTCGGGCGGTGGCGCCTGGCGCGCTTCGTTTGCCAGCACCAGCACGTAGCGGCCGCTCTCGACGCCGGCGGCGGGCAGGCAGACGATGCGCGCGAACGCGTAGGCGGCGTCACGCTCGACGCGCGCGACCGTGGCTACGGGGATGCCGGGCGGGTAGGTGCCGTCGATGCCCGAGGTGACCAGGCGATCGCCGTTCTGGATCTCGGCGTTCGCCGCCATGAAGCGCAGTTCCAGCATGCCGCTCGAGCCGGCGCCAAAGGCTACCGCGCGCAGGCCGTTGCGCACCACTTGCACCGGGATCGCCTGGTCCTTGTCGGTGAGCAGGGTCACCTCCGAGACGAGCGCGTGCGCGCGCGTGACCTGCCCCACTACGCCCGCTTCGTCCACCACCGGCGAGCCGGCGCGCACGCCGTTGTGGCTGCCCTTGTCGATCACGATTTTCTTCGCGTACGGGTCGCGCCCGCTGTAGAGGATTTCGGCCGCCATCGACTTGAGCGGCAGGCGCTCGCCGGCGCCGATCAACCGGCGCAGCTGCGCGGTTTCGGCGCGGGCCGCCTCGAAGCGCTGCGCGTCCTGCGAGGCGCCGAGCAGCTTGGCGCGCAGATCGGCGTTTTCCTCGCGCAGCTGCGCCTGGCTCGCGAAGTAGTCCGCAATCCGCCCGCCGAGCGCCGCCGGCATGGTGGCCAGCGTCTGCAGCGGATAGACCGCGAGCGCGAGTACGCTGCGCAGCCCTTCGGTGTAGCGAAAGCGCGCGTCCAGCACCAGCAGCGCGAACGACAAGGAGGCGAAAAAGGCGAGGCGAACGAGCGGCGCGGGGCCGCGGTTGAAAAAGGGAGGAGGGGTATGGTCCATCCCGGTCGCGTGCAGCAGCGGGCTTGCCCGCCCCTAATCACTCATTCGTGAAGATCGGCCCGAAGTGCTCCATCTGTTCGAGCGCCTTGCCCGAGCCGCGCACCACGCAGGTGAGCGGGTCGTCGGCGACGATGACCGGCAATCCGGTTTCTTCCATCAGCAGGCGGTCGAGGTCGCGCAGCAGCGCGCCGCCGCCGGTGAGTACCATGCCCTTCTCGGCGATGTCGGCGCCCAGCTCGGGCGGGGTCTGCTCGAGCGCGCTTTTCACCGCGCTCACAATCTGGTTGAGGGGCTCGGTGAGCGCCTCCAGGATCTCGTTGGAGGAAATGGTGAAGCTGCGCGGGATGCCTTCGGCCAGGTTGCGGCCCTTCACTTCCATCTCGCGCACTTCGGACCCCGGGAACGCGGAACCGATGGTTTTCTTCACGTTCTCCGCGGTCGGATCGCCGATCAGCATGCCATAGTTGCGGCGGATGTAATTGATGATCGCCTCGTCGAATTTGTCGCCGCCGACGCGCACCGAACCCTTGTACACCATGCCGCCCAGCGAGATCACGCCTGTTTCGGTGGTGCCGCCGCCGACGTCCACCACCATCGAGCCGGTCGCTTCGGCGACCGGCATGTCGGCGCCGATCGCCGCGGCCATCGGCTCTTCGATCAGGAACACCTGGCCGGCGCCCGCGCCGATCGCGCTTTCGCGGATCGCGCGGCGTTCGACCTGGGTCGAGCCGCAGGGCACGCAGATGATGATGCGCGGGCTTGGCGAGAACAGCTTGTTGTCGTGAACCTTCTTGATGAAGAACTTCAGCATCTGCTCGGTGACGGTGAAGTTGGCGATCACGCCGTCCTTCATCGGCCGGATGGCGACGATGTTGCCCGGCGTCTTGCCGAGCATCATCTTCGCGTCCTTGCCGACTGCCTGGATCGATTTCTTGCCGTTCGGTCCGCTGTCTTCGCGGATCGCGACCACCGACGGTTCGTCCAGCACGATGCCCTTGCCGCGCACGTAGATGAGCGTGTTGGCGGTGCCCAAATCGATCGCGAGATCGTTGGAGAAGTAGCTCCGCAGGAATCCAAACATGTTCGTCGTCGATCCTTTTTCCGCGATGCCCTAGGTGTTGCCTTAAGTTCCGGCGCTAACGCTGCGTTCCGGAACCGTTTATTCCAGAGGCGGCTATGATACTCTTACCGGGACCTCCGGCAAGCATGTCCATCACCCCCGACCAGCTCCAGCGCATCGCGCTTCTTGCCCGCATCGAGGTCAGCCCCGCGGAACTGCCGGGCGTGACCGTCCGCCTCAACGGGATCCTCGGCCTGATCGACCAGCTGCAGGCCCTGGATACCCAGGGCATCGAGCCCATGTCCCATCCGCTGGAGGCGCATTTCGCCGTGCCGCAGCGGCTCCGGCCGGACGAGATCACCGAGCCGGACTGCCGCGCCGCCTGCCAGAAGGGCGCCCCGGCGGTGGAGGGGGGGCTGTACCTGGTTCCAAAGGTACTTGAATAAGTGCTCAATTCGACCCTCTCGCAGCTGTCCGCGGCGCTCGCGGCGAAGCAGGTTTCATCCGTCGAGCTGACCCGCTTTTTTCTCGACCGGGTTGGCGCGCTGAACGGCAGGCTGAACACGTTCATCACGGTGGACGAAGCGCACAGCCTCGGCCAGGCCAGTGTCGCGGACGAGCGACGCGCCGGCAAGGGAAATGTGGGCGCGGCAGGGCCGCTCACGGGCATTCCGATTGCGCACAAGGACATCTTCTGCACGCGGGGCCTGCGCACCACCTGCGGCTCGCGGATGCTGGCGGGCTACACCAGCCCCTACGACGCGCACGTGATCGAGCGCTTCGATGCGGCCGGCGCGGTGCAGCTGGGCAAGACCAACATGGACGAGTTCGCGATGGGCTCGTCCAGCGAGACCTCGCACTTCGGCCCGGTGCGCAATCCCTGGGACGCGGCGCGGGTGCCGGGCGGCTCTTCGGGCGGCTCCGCGGCGGCGGTGGCGGCGCGCATGGCGCCGGCGGCCACCGGCACCGACACCGGCGGCTCGATCCGCCAGCCGGCGGCGCTCACCGGCGTGTCCGGCCTGAAACCCACCTATGGGCTGGTTTCGCGCTACGGCATGATCGCCTTCGCTTCCTCGCTCGACCAGGGCGGGCCGATCGGCAAGTGCGCCGAGGATCTCGCCCTGCTGATGAACGCCATGGCCGGCTTCGATGCGCGCGACTCGACCAGCCTGGAGCGGCCCTACGAAGATTATTGCCGTTCATTGGAAATGGATTTGAAGGGAATACGAATCGGCTTGCCCGGTGAATACTTCGGCGATGGCATCGAGCCGGGAGTGCGCAAGGCGGTGGATGAAGCGCTGCGCTGGTTCCAGGGACACGGCGCGAAAACCGTCGAGATCACGCTGCCCAACACCGGGCTCGCGGTGCCGGTGTACTACGTGCTCGCGCCGGCCGAGGCCTCCTCCAACCTGTCGCGTTTCGACGGCGTGCGCTATGGCCACCGCGCCAAGGACTACACGGACCTCGCCGACATGTACCGCCGCACGCGCGCCGAAGGCTTCGGCACCGAGGTGAAGCGGAGGATACTTATCGGCACCTACGTGCTCTCGCACGGCTACTACGACGCCTACTACCTGAAGGCGCAGAAGGTGCGGCGCCTGATCGCGAAGGATTTCGCCGACGCCTTCGCGCGCTGCGACCTGATCATGGGCCCGACCTCGCCTTCGACCGCGTTCCTGCTCGGCGCCAAGGCTGACGATCCGGTGCAGATGTACCTGAACGACATCTTCACCATTCCCGCGCCGCTCGCGGGCCTGCCGGGGCTGTCGATTCCCTGCGGCTTCGACGCCAAAGGCCTGCCCGTTGGCCTGCAGATCATGGGCAACTATTTCGCGGAAGCGAAAATGCTCGGCGCCGCCCACCGCTACCAGCAGGCGACCGACTGGCACCTGCGCGCACCGCGCGAGGCACCGCTATGAAATGGATTGCATTGCTGCTTGGCATTTTTTCTCTTCAGGTTTTTTCCCAGGAAAAAAACGAAACGCGGGAGTTGATTGGACATCTCGGCGGGCGCACGGCGCTGATCCACCTCTACGCCACCCAGCAGCCCGACGGCTCGGCGCGCATCACCGGCGAATACCTCGTGCTGCAGACCCTGCAGCAGCGCTTCCTCGAGGGCGAGCGCAGCAAGCAGCTGGGCGTCACCGTCCTCAAGGAGGGCAGCTCGCCGATCCTCTACGGCCGGCCCGCGACCGCGACTCTGCAGGGCACCTGGTCGGGCGGCGTGTTCAAGGGCGCGCGCTACGGCCCGGGCGGGCAGCAGCGCGAACGCTTCGAGTTCAGCGAAACGTTTCCCGCGATGGACGGCTACAGCGCCGCCGCGCGCTGCGAGATCGCCGCAGGGCGCTATGCATCGACGCTCGCCTATGCGGTGGAAAACGGCAGGCTCAAGAGCCTCGAATGGCGCTCGAAGGTCGCGCCGGGCGGCCATTCCTGCGCGATAGCGGGACCAGAGCAGGGCCTGGAGCAGCAGCCGTTCAACGGCGGCCTGCGTTTCGCCACCGGGCGCTGCAGCGTGATCCTGCGCGACCTGGGCGACTACGTGCGCGTCAGCGCGGAGGACTGCGCCGCCCTGTGCGGCTCGCAGGCTTACCTCGAGCCGGTGCTGGTGGACCGCAGGGGCCACTGCCAGTTGCTGCGCCCGCAGGCCAGGTAGAAGGCGGCGGAGCGAGCGCCTTGGCCTGGGAAATCGTCGTCGGCATCGAGACGCATACGCAGCTGCTGACGAAGAGCAAAATCTTCTCCGGCGCCTCGACCGCGTTCGGCGCTGCGCCGAATACGCAGGCCTCGGTGGTGGACCTCGCGCTGCCCGGCGCGCTGCCGGTTTTGAACAAGGCGGCGGTAGAGTTGGCCATACGTTTTGGTCTTGCGGTCAGAGGAACAATTAACAAGCGCTCGGTATTCGCCCGGAAAAACTATTTCTATCCGGATCTTCCCAAGGGTTACCAAATCAGTCAGTACGAATTGCCGATAATCACGGGCGGGGAAGTGCGCATCGATCTTCCCGGTGGGGGCAAGACAATCCGGCTTACTCGCGCTCATCTCGAAGAAGACGCAGGAAAGTCCCTGCATGAAGACCTTAACGGCATGACCGGCATTGACCTCAACCGCGCTGGCACACCACTCCTGGAGATCGTCTCTGAGCCGGACCTGCGCGGCGCGACGGAGGCGGTCGCCTATGCGCGCACGCTTCACGCGCTGGTGCGTTGGATCGAGATTTGCGACGGCAACATGCAGGAAGGCTCGTTCCGCTGCGACGCCAACGTCTCGGTCAGGAAAGCGGGCGACGAAAAATTGGGCACGCGCTGCGAGATCAAGAACCTCAACTCGTTCCGTTTCATGGAACAGGCGATCGAGTTCGAGGCGAAACGCCAGATCGGGATTCTCGAGGACGGTGGCTCGATCGAGCAACAGACGCGCTTGTTCGATCCGGACAGGAATGAAACGCGCTCGATGCGCACGAAAGAAGATGCGCAGGACTACCGCTACTTCCCCGATCCCGATTTGCTGCCCTTGCTGATCTCGGAAGCAGACATAGAGAGGATCAGGTCCGAAATGTCTGAATCTCCCGAGGCAAAACGCCAGTCGTATGAGCAAATGGGAGTGCCTTCATATCAGGCTGCATTGCTTACCTCAAGTCGGGAAATGGCAGATCGATTTGACAAAGAGGTCAGAAACAGGCCCCAGGCAGCTGTTCTTGCTCTCGCAAATTTAATGTTAGGGCCCGTTTCGGCACGGCTGAACGAGGAAAAACTAGATATCGTTTACGTCAATGTAGTGCTAGGTGAACTTGGGACATTGGCCGAGAGAATCTCGGATCACACAGTCTCGAGCGCATCGGCTGTCACATCGATTCTGCCAATTATTTGGAATGGAAAAGAGTTAGTGGACGATGTCATCGAGAAACACGGATTGAGGCAGATCAGCGACACGGGCGCGATCGAGAAGATCGTCGACGAGGTGCTGGCGGCGAATGCGAAGCAGGTGGCGGACTACCGCGCCGGCAAGGACAAGGCGTTCAACTCGCTGGTCGGGCAGGTGATGCGGCGCAGCCAGGGCAAGGCGAATCCCGCGCAGGTCAACGAGATCCTGCGCAGAAAGCTGCAGGCAGGCTGACAGAGCGGCTTACTTCGCGCCGCCCTTGGTCAGGAGGTTGTAGCGTTTCTTGTCGTCGTCGTAGCGCGCGTTGATCTGCTCGTCCTCCTTCTTTTTCTTGCCCATCAGGTCTTCCTGCGTCTTGATGTCGAACTCGGCGTTCTTCATGTCCAGCTCAAGCTTGGCCGGGGGTTTGTTCTTGCCCTGGAAGAAATCCATTTCCTTCTTGAGCTCGTCCTGGCGCTTCTTCAGGCCGGCGATGCGCTTCTCGATGTCCTTGACCGCGGCCTCGTTCTCCTGCAGCGCCCGACTGCGCGCCTGCTCGATGTCCTTCTCGCTGGTATAGGTGGCGAGCAGCGCCCGGGCGCGCCGGCCTTCCTCCTTCGATACCGCCTCGCGCTTTTTGCGTTCTTCCTCGTCGGCGGTCTTTTTCTCGCGCTCGGCGGCGGAGGCGGCCGCGTCGAAACGCTTCACCACCATGCCCTGCGCGTTCAGCTGCTCCACCGGCACTCCCAGGCATTGCGGCGGCACGGACTGCCCGTAGTATTTCTTGCCGTCCTTGCCGGTGCAGCGGTAGGACTGCGCGTCCGCGGCGAGAGGCAGGAGCGCGAGCGAGGCGGCGAGCAAGGCGATTTTCGGAAGCATGGGGTCCCCTCAGGATAGGCCGGTAATGCAAATTCTAACGCGCGCTGCCGCCTTGCGTTGACCTGCTAGAATTCGCCCGCCATGCACTCCGCGGATCGCGCTTTCATCGCCGAAACCACCGCGAAGATGCTGTTGGAGGTCAAGGCGGTGCTGTTCTCGGAGGGCAAGCCCTTCATCTTCACCTCCGGCTGGGCGAGCCCGGTCTACATCGACTGCCGCAAGCTCATCTTCTACCCGCGCATCCGCACGCAGCTGGTGGATTTCGCCACCGCCACCCTCGCGCGCGACGCCGGCTTCGAGCAGTTCGACGTGATCGCCGGCGGCGAGACCGCGGGCATCCCGTACGCAGCCTGGATCGCCGACCGCCTCGGCCTGCCGATGCAGTACATCCGCAAGCAGCCCAAGGGCTTCGGCCGCAACGCGCAGATCGAGGGCGACATTCGCGAGGGCGCGCGGACGCTGCTGGTGGAGGACCTGACCACCGACGGGCGCTCGAAAATCAATTTCTGCAAGGCGCTGCGCGAAGCGGGCGCGGTGGTCGAGCACGTGTTCGTCAATTTCTACTACGACATCTTCCCCGAATCGAAGCAGGTGATGAGCGACCTGGGCGTGCGCCTGCACCACCTCGCCACCTGGTGGGACGTGTTGCGCGTGGTCAAGCAGGGCAACTACCTTGCCGCGGCGCAGGTCGGCGAAGTCGAGAAATTCCTCAATGCCCCGGCAGAGTGGTCCGCCGCCCACGGTGGGGTCGCCAGCTTTCCTTCGTCTTGAAGGTTGTCACTCTCAACGTCAACGGCATCCGTTCCGCAGCCAAGAAGGGGTTGTACCGTTGGCTCGCGGCGCAAAAGGTCGACATCGTCTGCCTGCAGGAGATCAAAGCGCAAGCAGCCGACCTCGAGGGCGGGCCGTTCGCGCTCAAGGGTTTCGAGCGCCACCTCTGTACCGCCGAGAAGAAAGGCTACAGCGGCGTCGCGCTCTACAGCCGCCGCAAGCCGGACGCCGTGAGCAGGGGTTTCGGCGTGCGCGAGTTCGACGCCGAGGGGCGTTTTCTCGAAGCACGCTTCGGCAGGCTGTCGGTGATTTCCGTCTACCTGCCATCGGGCTCGTCCGGCCCGCACCGGCAGGCCTCGAAGCTTCGTTTTTTGAAAGTATTTTTAAATCATTTAAAAAAACTGAAAAACAAAGATGACGAAATCATCCTCTGCGGCGACTGGAACATCGCGCACAAGGCAATCGACCTCAGGAACTGGCGCTCCAACCAGAAGAACTCCGGCTTCCTGCCTGAAGAGCGCGACTGGCTGACCAGGGTCTTCGATGAGGTCGGCTTCGTGGATGTGTTCCGGCGCCTGAACGCGAAACCGGACCAGTACACCTGGTGGTCGAACCGCGGCCAGGCCTGGGCGAAGAACGTCGGCTGGCGCATCGACTACCACATCGCCACGCCCGGCGTCGCCGCGACCGCGCGGCGCGAATCGATTTACCTGAAGCAGCGTTTCAGCGACCACGCGCCGCTCACCGTGGACTACGCGTGGCAGCTCTAGAAGGAGGACCGCTGTGCCCGCGGTAGACGGCCCGCTTGCTGTATTCCGCAGCAAGAAGATCTTCCTGTTGCTGCTGCTCGGTTTCTCCTCGGGGTTGCCGCTCGCGCTGACCGCGGGCACGCTGCAGGCCTGGCTCGCGGCGAAGAACGTCGACATTGTCGCCATCGGCTGGTTCGCGCTGGTCGGCCAGCCTTACACCTACAAGTTCCTCTGGGCGCCGCTGATGGACCGCTACGTGCCGCCGTTCCTCGGCCGGCGCCGCGGCTGGCTGCTGATCACGCAGCTCGCGCTCGCCTCCTCGATCGCCTTCATGGGAACGCTTACGCCCGCGAATTCGGCCTGGCTGCTTGGCGGCACCGCGCTCGCCGTGGCCTTCCTCTCGGCTTCGCAGGACATCGTTTTCGACGCGCTGCGCACCGATTCCCTCGAGCGCGAGGAGCGCGGCGCCGGCGCCGCGGTGTCGGTGCTCGGCTACCGCGTCGCCATGCTGGTCTCGGGCGCGGGCGCGCTGATCCTCGCCGACCAGTGGCTCGGCTGGAGCGCGACCTACTGGCTGATGGCGGCGCTGATGGGCGTCGGCATGCTCGCCGTCTGGTTCGTGGTCGAGCCCGAACCGGCGGCCGCGGCGCCGAAATCCCTGGACGAAGCGGTGGCGAAGCCCTTCGCTGAATTCTTCAGCCGCGAGGGCGCGCTCGCCCTGCTCGTGCTCGTCGTCCTCTACAAGCTCGGCGACGCGTTCGCGGGCAACCTCACCACGACCTTCCTCCTGCGCGGCCCGGGGTTCTCGCTCACCGAGATCGGCGCCATCAACAAGGGTTTCGGCCTTGCCGCCACCA
>Ga0247727_10016636_pt1 | contig 11838 bp, 6 predicted proteins | sample WisWelCaveWW1625_FD_202498 | JGI IMG/M metagenome (GOLD analysis project Ga0247727, IMG submission 202498) | Biofilm microbial communities from Wishing Well Cave, Virginia, United States - WW16-25 | ecosystem: Environmental > Aquatic > Deep subsurface > Groundwater > Cave microbial mat | place...
GATATATCCATCCGCTGAGGCGTCGAACGCCGCGGAGCGTCCGGCACGCGACATGAGCCCTATTTTGGAAAAAGCGATGTGGATTGCGGGATGTAATATTGCATTCACGCCTGCGACGATGGCCATATCACATTCGCCCGCGAGAATGCTCTGGCGGGCCAGGTGCAGTGCGACCAGCGAGCTGGAGCAGGCGGTATCCAGCGTCAGACACGGGCCCTCCAGGCCGAGGAAATGTGAAATACGGCCTGCAGAAATGCTCATCGAGTCACCCATGCCATCATACGCGGTTATTCCCATGAGGCCTTCGAACACGCCTTTGAGATGCGAGTAGTCGTTCGTGTTCATCATCCCCAGGAACACTCCCGTGTTGCTTTGCATCAGCTCTTCTGCAGACTGGCCGGCGTCTTCGAGCGCGTGCCAGACCGATTGAAGAATCATGCGCTGTTGCGGATCCATGCGGGCGGCTTCAGCATCCGATATTCCGAAGAAGCCCGCGTCGAACATGTAGAGATCCTCCACAAACCCGCCCTTTCGCACATAAGTCTTGCCCGGCGCCAGGGGATCGGGGTCGTAGAAAGTATCCACGTTCCATCGGTCATGCGGTATCTCTGTGATTAGGTCTCGCCCCTCACGTAGCGCGCCGAGCAAATCCTCTTTGGTCGTGATTTTCCCCGGAAGCCTGCAACCCACCCCGATGAGCGCAATTGGCTCCGGGTTTCCAATTGAGTGTTCCTGCCGATTAAAAGTCATTTTCCTTCTCCAGTTCTAAAGTGAAATCTGGTGGGCATGCTTTTGATGGACGACAACGCTCTTCTCACTTTGGATAGATCCCCCAATTCATATTGAAATGATACCATAGATTGAATTGACACAATTCAATCATAACGATAGAATAAATATAATTGATTCTCCCCATTTGTCAATCCTAATAGAGTAATGCCTGCATTATAGCCCAGGCGTAAAAAGTTCAAGTTTGAATACAATAGAAAGAGAGGATCTCATGGTGGAAGAAACCGTAGCAACTGCGGCGGAGATGACGCAACCCGTCATCATAGATTTGGGGAAACAGAGATCAAAATCGCTCAGGGAGTTAAAGAAAGGCGAAGGCAAACTGTGGGAGGAGGTGCTTGAGGTCGCCGAAGAGGTAAAGGACATGCTCGGCGGCGAAGCCGAAGGCAAAGTGTTCGTTCCCATCGTCATGCTCTATCAGGAAAAATCCGGGCGTCGGCGTCTGGACCTCGATAGGATACTCTTCCCATTGTTGGAGAAAGAGGACGACGATGACGATGACGAAGATGATGAGGAGTAACCATGAGCGAAGCTAAAAATGAAAAACCGCGCGTGCTGCGTCGCTCGCGCGGCAAACTACAGTCCGATATGCGACCAATTGTCCTGGAGTACAAGGGGAGGAAAAAGAAGAGCGAGGACAAGGGCGATAATGGCAAGGAGCAGTACTCCAAGGGCCTCGAGGATATCCAGGTGCTCGAAGGGGATCTGGTGCGCGTTGCGAACCGAGCCACAAAGGCGCTCTCCAAGGGGATCGAGACGTATGACAATGAGCGCAAGCGCTCAGCCAAGGAAAAGACTGACGGCGCCATCGAGGATTTTTTCCATAATTCCGCCAAAGCCACGAGCGCTTATCTAAAGGAAGCCAGCGAACTTCCCGTGGACTTGGTCGAGTCGCTGAACAAAGGATCGTATCGCAAGATGTTACGGGATAACCTGCGCCGTACATCCAGGTTGATCCGCTTGTTCCGTCTCTAAGAACATGATGCCCGCGACCATCCAATCCGATTTGATGATCCAGACGTCCGTGACTTCAAACGACTGAAACAATCACAAACAATGCGTGACTCCTCAAAGCCCGTGTTGGATGGTCAACGCTCCGGTGTAATAGCAGACCTGCCTCGTCGGCGGTTTCTTGACGTTTCCACGGGAGACGCGTCCTTATCGCAGATGCGGTTTGCCTCCTTCAAAGTAAACCATTTTCGTTCGCTGGGTCGGCTCTTCCGCTGGTTTCAATTAACTCTTTACTTTCTCATCAACACGACATTTGATATGCTCCTCGGCCGCGATACGCCAAGAAGGCGCGCGCGGAGACTTCGCCGCGCGTTTGAACGAAAAGGCGGTTCATTCGTAAAATTGGGGCTTCACCTCTCGATGCGGCTCGATTTTATGCCCTGGATATATTGCAACGAGTTATCGCGCATGAGCGATCGTACGGAGCCATTCTCGGTGGCGCAAGCCGTTGCAACCATCGAACGTTCCACAGGCAAACCGCTCTCTGCGACGTTTTCCCGCTTCGATCCCGACCCTATTATCGCCACATCGGTAGCCTGTATTTATCAGGCTATTTTGAACAGTGGGGAGAAGGTCATCGTCAAAGTGCGGCGTCCTGGGGTGGGGGAGCAGTTCATGTCCGAAATCGAAGCGTTCGACTGGTTGCTTTCCATCGCCGAGTTCCTGACGATCTTCCGCCCGGGGTTCACGCAGGGAATGCGCCGCGAGTTCCGCGACCTGCTCCTCGAGGAACTGGACTTTGTACAGGAGGCGCGGAGGCAGGATGCCTTCCGCCGCGCCGCCGCTGGATCGCGCAGGAATTTCTTTTCCGCGCCCCGCATCCACCTGGACCTGACGACTGAGGAGGTCGTGGTCAACGAGTTCGCCAGCGGAGTGTGGCTCTGGGAGTTGCTCGCCGCGGTCGAGCAGGGGAACGAGACTGTTTTAGCCCGCGCACAGGAAATGAATATCAATCCCGAACTGGTTGCGAAGCGATTGCTATGGGTGAACTATTGGGGCTGGGAGGAGAACCTCTTCTTTCATGCCGATCCCAACCCCGATAACGTCATTATAGGGCAGGATAGCACGCTGTATTTCATTGACTTCACGTCAACGGGCGCGTTGAGCCGCACCAAGCGCCAAGCCATGCGGCAGAATTTATATTACGCCTCGGAGCGCGACCCACAGAATATGGCACGCGCCACACTCGTCCTGTTGGAACCCCTGCCGCCCATTGATTTGATTGAATTAATTCAGGAACTTGAAACTCATAACTGGCAGTTGATCTATGCCCTGGAAGCCACGCCGCACACCGTCCCGTGGCAGGAGCGTACGTCTGCCGTGCAATGGTCGGGAATGGCGCAACTCGTCCGTAAATATGGGATTGTCATTGATATTCAGGTTCTCCGCGCAATACGAGCAACCTTACTCTCGGAGTCCATCGCCGTGCGCCTCCATCGCGAGATTGACTTTTTGAAGGAATATCAAAAATTCGACCGTTACCGGGCTGAACAGGCGCGCCGCCGCGTGACCGACTCCATTTTGGATCGAATGGACGGAAAAGGGAACGAACAAACGATCATCCGCCTCGACCGCATCGCGCAAGCCATGGAAGGTTTGATCTTCCGCACATCGCACATGCTATCCCTGCCTGCTGTGAACTTTAGCGCCTTGATGAGCAAATGGTCTTTTGCGGTGTATTCCCTGGTTCTATTTATGGGCCAGGCAGTTGTCCTCACGTTTCTCTTCGGACTTTTCTTCGGCATGCAATCCTATTTGGGCAGCCAGGAATCCATGAACGCGTATAAAATTTTGCAAATTGTAATTTTCAACCCGGTGTATCAGGTCGCTTTGCTCGTAATGCTGTTCGTAAGCGGCAGGACCGTGTTGTTCCGACTCGACGATAAAGAGATTTCGTTGTGACCATCCAAACCGATCAGAAGCCGATTCATGTAAGGGAGTCTGTCTTCAAGGGTGTCCGGGCGTGGCGAATGCGTCAGGAAGCCGCGGCAGGCAGGGATGGGGAAAGAGCCGAGTATCCGCCGGCCGAATCCATCCTGCAAAGCATCCCGCGCCGTAAGCAAATGATCCCGCCGGATGAAAGGAAGTTGTGGCTGCCCTATGTGGAACCGCTTGTCATAGGGAACGCGCTCGGTAAAAGCCTGATGCGCCTCATGACGTGGTTCAGGCTGATCCTCACCATTGTGTTGGGCAATCTCTTCGACCGGCTCCTGCGCCTGGACACGATGGAGAGGCGCGCCGTGCGCTTTCGCATGGCGTTGGAACGAGCCGGAGGCACATTCGTAAAACTGGGTCAGCAGTTGGCGATGCGCGTTGACCTCTTGCCCTGGGCTTATTGCGTCGAGTTAGCCAAGATGCTGGATCAAATGATACCTTTCCCCACGGAGAAGGCGTTGCAAGCCGTTGTGTGCACCCTTCAACGTCCGTGGCAGGAGGTCTTCGAGGTGTTCGACCCCAAACCGGTCGGCTCTGCGTCGCTTGCCTGCGTTTACCAGGCGACGCTGAAAAATGGAACCAAGGTGGTGGTCAAGGTGCGCCGTCCCGGGGTCAAGGAACTTTTTGTGGCTGACCTTCAGGTGCTGGACTGGCTCGCCGGGCTGGCTGAATTCCTGACCCTGATACGACCCGGCTTCACCCGCAAATTGCGCGCCGAACTGCGCGATGTGCTCATGGGGGAATTGGATTTTCGACGAGAAGGACGATTTCAAGATATCTTCCGACGGAATGTCAGGAAGACAGGCTGGAAATTTTTCACGTCGGCGAAAGTTTATTTCGAATACTCCGGAGATGAGGTCTTGGTGCAGGAGTTCGTCTCAGGGCTTTGGCTGTGGGAGGTTATCAGTATCGTGGAGCAAAAGAGCGCGCCAGGTCGCGCGCTATTGAAAAAACTCAACATTGATCCGAAAGTGCTGGCGCGGCGGATTCTGACGGCGACCTTCTGGAGTGTGGATGAGCACATCTTTTTCCATGCGGATCCTCATCCTGCCAACATTCTCGTCCATCCGAATAACGAGTTGACTTTTATTGATTTCGGCAGTTGCGGCAGTTTCAATAACCAGCAGAAGGTTGCGCTGGAACAGATGGCCTTGAGCATGAAAAGCCAGGACGTCGAGGCGATGACGCGCGCCTCCTTAAGTTTGTTGGAACCCCTGCCCCCGGTGGATGTTCCCACGCTGATCAAGAATGCCCAGGAAGAATACATGCGCGTACTCCGCACCTTCAATACGCCGGCGGAATATACTCAATATTGGGAACGCACTTCGGCAAGGCTATGGTTCGTGCTGATACGGGTCGCCGAAAAATTCAACCTGCCGATGAACCTGCACCTGTTGCACATGATCCGCGCTACCCTGTTGTATGACTCCATCGTCCTGCGCCTCGATAACAAACTGGATCGTTATCACGAATATTTCGAGTTCATGAAGTTACGGGCGCAGTTGGTGAAACGAAGATGGAGGAAGAAATTGCGGAACAATGCAGGCGATGGCGTCTTCCTGAACGTCGAGGAGTTCGGGAAGACGTTCGACGACCTGATGATCCGCATCCAAACCATTTTGAGCAAACCGATCGTCAATCTTGGCTCGACGGTGAACAAGTGGGTTTTCGCCGCCAGCGTGTTGAGCCGTATGGCTGGCCGCATTCTGCTGGTCACCGCGCTCGGCATGGGCTTGGTCGGACTCTTTCGCATTTTGTCGGGCGAGTCCGTCGCGTTCATGACTTCCCTGAATGAAGTCGTTCAAAACAAACTGTACCAGGCGTTTGTGATCCTCGCCGTTGTGTTCAGTACGCGCCTCATCCTGTTCCGCTTGAGGGATCGCGATATTAACAATGGTCGCACATGACACGACAAAGTCCATTCATGCCGGCACATTCCCATCCTTCCGAACATAACTGGAGGTTACCGTGAATGAAATGCAGGATCATCTGATTGTTACAAAAGGTCCGCGTGCGGGGGAGAAAATCCCTCTGTCCAAACTTCCCATCACAATCGGTCGGGAAGAGACAGTAGATATGCCGGTTGATCTGCAGAATATCTCGCGCAAGCATGCGCGTATCTCAAAGGGAGATTCGGGATACCTGATAGAGGATCTGAACAGCAGTAACGGAACCTTTGTTAATGAGGAACGCATTGAGAAGCCGCGTCAAATCAAGAACGGCGACCAGATCGCTCTGGGTTCCGATTTTGAAATGCGCGTGATGATTCCGGTCGTTCAAAAAGGGGACGCCACAGCCTTCATCCCCTCACCGGGCGCAATGGGACAGGCGAAAGGCGACGCTACGGCTTTCATGTCAGCGCCTATTGCGGCGGACAAAACCACGGCATTCACGGAAATGCCCCCTGTGCCGGTTATTCCGCCGCGCCTGATCATCAATGAGTCAGGTCAGGAACCAAAAATAATTACCCTCACAGCCGAACGTCTGCGCATCGGGCGCCAGGCTGAGAATGACATCGTGCTCGACAATCGCTTCGTCTCGCGGCATCATGCAGATCTGGAAAAGCGCGGGCAGGAGTATTTCATCGTCCCGTCGCCAAACGTCAGCAACCCATTGCTTTTGGATGGCCAGCCGGTGATGACGGCTACCCGTCTTAATCATGGCGCCAAGATCCGGGTTGGCGGTTATGTGCCCGGAGAGATGGTGACACTCGACTATCTATCCCCGGCAGGTGAAGGGCAACAGATCATTAAGTTCACCGAAAATAGTTTGATGTCTATCGGCCGCGATCCGGGCAATGCCATCGTTCTCCCCGCGCCGGGTGTCTCTCGTTTCCATGCCGAAGTTGAAAAGGTTGGCCAGCGCTATCGGGTTAAGGACCTGCGGAGCAGTAACGGGACCTTTGTCAACGGCAAGGCTGTGGCTGGTGAGATTTGGGTGCACCCGGGCGATGCCATTCAGATCGGTCCTTATCGCTTCGTGGTAGCAGAACATGAATTTGCCCAATCCGACCAAAGCGAGGGAGTCGGTGTTGACGTTGTGGGCTTGAACAAGTGGGTGAGCAAGTCCTTGAATATTCTTCAGGATATTTCGCTCGCCTTTAAGCCCAAGGAATTTATTGTCGTTGTCGGTCAGAGCGGCGGCGGCAAATCAACTTTGGTGGATGCAGTTGCCGGTTACCGTCCAGCCACGCATGGGCGGATCATTGTCAACCGGACGATTGATGTCTACAAGGAGTTTGACGCGATCCGTTCCACCATTGGCTATGTCCCCCAGAAGGATATCATCCACATGGAGTTGACCGTTTTTCAGGCGTTGGATTATGCCGCTCAATTGCGTATGCCGGCGGATACCACTGAAGCGGAACGCATCCAACGCGTTGATGAAGTCATGGAAGACCTTGACCTGAAGCATCGCAGGGATACGCAGATCAGCCGGTTGAGCGGCGGACAGCAGAAACGCGTATCCATCGGCGTTGAACTCCTCACCAAGCCTGGTCTTTTCTTCCTGGATGAACCCACCTCCGGCTTGGACCCCGGCATGGAAACCGAGTTGATGCGTCTGATGCGGCGGCTTGCCGATCAGGGGCGCACCATCGTCATGATTACACATGCAACCAAGAATGTCATGCTCGCAGATAAGGTTGTCTTTCTGGCGCGCGGCGGTTATCTGGCGTGGTTTGGTCCACCCGAAGAAGCGCTGACTTACTTTGATAAGTATCGCACAGAGCGCGACCGGCGCGCCAACCCGATGGAGTTTGACCATATCTATACCCTGCTTGACCAGGAAGAATTAGGCAGTGCGCCAGAATGGGCGGAACGCTTCCGCAAAGATGCCGCCTATCGAAAATACATTCTCGAACCGTTATCGGGCGAATCGCTGGCGCAGAAAACGGATACCGCGCGCGCGGCTTCAAAACCCCTGGCACAGCGCAACCAGGTATCATCTCTCCGGCAATTCTTTATTCTTTCCGCGCGGAATTTGAAAATACTTACCCGCGACTGGTTCAGCCTGTTCCTGCTATTAGTGACCGCGCCCCTGATGGCTTCGCTCGATTTTATGCTTGCGGCCGGGGTTGGACCCGACTCATTCGGGTTTAAGAATGGCAATTTCAATGATGTGATTGTCTCATTGATCGTCCTGACGAACACAACCATGCTCGTGGGCGGTTTAGCCTTCATGCGTGAACTGGTAAAGGAACGCGAAATCTATAAACGGGAGCGAATGGTCAACCTGAAACTCTCCTCCTACATCATGTCCAAAATATGGGTTGCCCTCTCGCTGGCTGTCTATCAAACGATCTGTTACACCGCGATCCGCTATACGGCTTTTGACATGCCTGGCGGCGCTGAAGAGTTGATCTTCTTCTTTATCACAGGCTACCTGCTCATCTTCGGGGGCATGATGCTGGGACTATTCGCTTCTGCCCTTGCCCCAAATGGGAATGCCGCCCCGTTGCTGCTCGTTATGTTCATCATCCCGCAGATGGTATTAAGTGGAGCCATGGTGCCGCTTCCAACTCCCGTCCGGGCGCCAGCCTCCAGTAGTTGGGCGTTTCAAGGCGTCATAGCCATCAGCGGCGCCGGCTCGGATGTAGCGCGGGACGCGTGCTGGTCTCTCCCCCAGGAAGAGCGCGATGATCTTACGCTGGATGAGAAGAACGAACAATGCACATGCATGGGTGAGAACGCCCTGCATGAAGACAGTTGCAATTTCCCGGGCCTCGGTGAATATTACGATGAAGCAATTGACACAAGCGATCCGATCAAGCCGGTGGAGCCCGGACCAAAACCTGAAGAACCTGCCCTGACCGAGAAGCCGCTCGCGCCTGAAAACCCGAACAACCTGCGCGCTCTTCAGGAGTATCTCAACGCGTTGAACGTATACAATGATGAAGCAGCCATATTGCAGGACGAATATAAGGAAAAAATAAACGCATGGCAGGATGAACAGGAAGATTACAAAAACCGGATTGAGACCTACCAGGAAGATCTGACCGAACTGGAAGTAAAAAGGGCAGTTTCCATCGGCGCCGCTGAGTCGACGATTGAAAAATACAAGGATGAATTTGGGTGGACGTTCCTCGACAAGGAAGACCGGGATGGCTACCTGAAAACCGTATTCGGTACCTGGGCGGCTCAAATCGCCATTATCCTGATCCTGTTTGCAGGCACAGTCTACATGCAAAAACGAAGGGATGTAGTATAGACGCGCCGCGTCCTCCCGCACGACCATTTCCATCTACTGTCAGGTCTCAATTAAGCTCCGATGGGAGCAAGTGTGTAATGTCACGGTGTGCTGATCTGCAATTCATAGGTCCCTGTGGCGGGATTGGTATCACTGCCGACGATGAGGGTGTATGAGCCGCCGCGATCAAGCGTGAACGAACCAGGGTCACCGCAGGGCAGGCAGGTATTGAAGATCACGTTTCCCTGTTCGTCTTCCAGACGCCACTCTATCGAGTCGTAATTAGGGAGCTGTTGTATGACAGTAAAAGTAACCGTTTGCCCGGCGGTTGCTGTGAAATAATAAATGTCGTGTGTGCCCGGCGATTCGATGAATCCCGCGCCGGGTCCCGGTATATCCCTGGCGATCCGATCGCCGATGTTGAACTCAAATTCATCGGGCGGCGGCACATCCCATACTCTGAATTGATACGTCCCTGTGCCTGCGCCGCTTTGATTGCCGACGTATATGCTATAAGTTCCACCGTGATCGAGCGTCATCAAGCCGGGGTCGCCGCATTGCAGGCAGGTGTCGAAGATTGCATTGTCTGCTTCATCGAAGACGACCCAGTTGATCGAATCGTTGGTCTGAGGTTGTTGCACCACCTGGAAATAAACGTCTTGACCGGAGTCCGCAGTAAATATATATTCATCGCTGGAGCCTGGGTTTTCAATATAACCTGCGCCTGTGTCCGGCTCATCTCTTGAAACCAGTTCATCAAGTTCGATCTCAAATTCATCAGGCGGCGGCACATCCCATAACTTGATTCGATATGCGCCCGTTCCTGCGCCGCTTGGGTCGTCATTGCCGACAGTGAGTGTGTAGGTCCCGCCGCGGTCGAGCGTGATCGTACCCGGGTCGCCGCATTGCATACAACTATAAAAGACATTTGCATTGATATCGTCAACCATGTAAATATCAACGGTGTCGCTGGAGGAGGGTGGTTCAATGATGTGGACGTAAATATCCTGACCGGCTTCTGCGGTGAACGTATAGATATCCTTTGACCCCGGCGCTTCAATTAAGCCTGCGCCTGAATCTGGTTCCCCATCCGATATCTCATCCCCGATCTCGATGTCGAAGTAATTCTCCGTTGCATTACCAGAGATGGGAGGCGGCGTTTCTTCGCTGAAGGGCGGTTCGGTGGTTTCAGCATTGATTGGCAAATCGGTCGCTTTGGAATTATTTCTGTTGAACGCAAGGAACGCAACTCCTGAGATTGTGAGGATGAGACACGCGCCGATAAGACAACCAATGATCCAGCGCGTTGAGTTGTCAGATTTGGGAGAGGCTGTTGATACAGGAGCAGGCATCCCCTGAGTCTGAAGCGAGGGCATTTCTGTCCGTGAGGCGATTGACGTAGGCGCGTCGGGCATGCGGCGCGCGGCATCCTTTTCATCCAGCGCGCGCTTCCATGCAGATGCAAATTCAGTGACGGTTGCGAAACGGTCATCAGGATTTTTTGCCAGGGCTTTGAGGATGACGCGTTCGATGGCTTCAGGGATGTCAGACTTGATGGATGAAGGCAGGGGGAGCGCGTCGCTAACGTGTTTGAGGATAACTGCGAGCGGCGTATCCGCAACAAATGGGACGCGCCCAGTGACCATTTCATAGAGGATGATGCCGAGCGAATAAATATCGGAGCGCTGGTCAACTGTTTGCGCCTGCGCCTGTTCGGGGCTGATGTAGGCGGGGGTGCCCATGATGGCGTCGGTTTGGGTGAGGCGGGGCGAGGCGCTTTCCAGAATTTTTGCAATGCCGAAGTCGGTGAGGAAGAGGTTGCCGCGCGAATCGATGAGGGCATTGGATGGTTTGAGATCGCGGTGGATCACGCCCATACTGTGGGCGTAACTCAACGCGTCCGCCAGTTGGGTGAAGAGGCGGTCAATTTCAGTGAGTGGAAGCGGGCGGCCCGCCTCCATTTTATCTTTGAGCGTGCCGGCATCGAGATAGCGCATCACAAAATATGTAATGCCGTCACTTTCGCCATAGTCGAAGACCGGCAGAATATGGGCGTGTTCCAATCTGGCGATGGTGTGCGCTTCCTGCTGGAAGCGTTTCGCGAATTCCTTGCTATCCGCCAGTTGACCCGGCAGGACTTTGACCGCCACGTTGCGATCCATGGACGGCTGGTAGGCCTTGTAGACGGCTGCCATGCCCCCCTGCCCGATTTGATTGATAATACGATATGCGCCGAGTATTTGCCCGGGTTGAAGTTGATCCATGCCGCGCTCCCTTCAGGTTGAAGTGGATGAATCCGATTGGGAGATTCTACATCTGATTGGGCGTTAATTCAAATTGCAAAAACCTTCTTGATGGCGGGGGGTCGAGCAGATCGCAGCGAACACCGGAATTCTCAGACTCCAGCAACCACGACAGGGAGTCGCTTCGTAGTTGGCTCTTCCAAGACATGTGCGCATCCTTTCAGACCCAAATGTTCCCCGCGTCCCGGAATAGTATAGCACTTTACGAGTGTGCCGGCGTTTGATTTTGAACACGGCGTTCAGGTCTTTGAAGATTTTGCATATATTTTCCATGTTTGCCTGAAGGAGGATGTCATAGAATTTGAGTGTTGATTATTAAATCTGTTCCAGAACAAAATTATATCGTCTTACGTTATTATATAACCTTTGGTGCTAGTTGAGTCATGGGGTATCCTCACAGGTGCTGAAACCTAACGAGGAGAAACCCCATGACTACAGGCGATATTATCATACACATCTTCTATCTTGTTGCTACCTCTTTACCGGAGATACCCCGACACTCTCAGGCGAAACTGTATCCGAGCGAGTTGGTGACGATTGGGATTCTGTTTGCGTTGAAAGGTGGTTGCTTCCGAGCCTTCTATCGCTGGCTCGAACGGGATTATGGTGATTG
>Ga0247727_10016637_pt1 | contig 11837 bp, 10 predicted proteins | sample WisWelCaveWW1625_FD_202498 | JGI IMG/M metagenome (GOLD analysis project Ga0247727, IMG submission 202498) | Biofilm microbial communities from Wishing Well Cave, Virginia, United States - WW16-25 | ecosystem: Environmental > Aquatic > Deep subsurface > Groundwater > Cave microbial mat | place...
CTATCGTCGGCGCCGCGCTGCTGGCCGTTACCGTCTCTCTCGATGACTTTGTCGTAACGTTCTTTACGGCGGGACCGGGCGCGACGACGCTGCCGTTGAAGGTCTATTCGATGATCAAGACCGGCATTTCACCCGAGATCAATGCGCTGTCCGCTATCCTCGTGCTGGCGTCCATGTGTCTGGTCGGCCTGTCGCTGGCGGTACAGCGACGCGAAAAATTTATTCATTGATTTATTGAATCATTCGATCATTGCAAATGAAGCAATGAGCAGATCGTCAATGATGCAATTCTCGATCGCCGCCCTCCTCTGTGCGGCGATCCTTGCCTGCCAGCCGCAGGCGGACCCATCCTCGAAAACACTCTACTATTTCACCTGGTCCGATTACGTCGGGCCGGAGTTGTTGGAGTCCTTCGAACGGCAGACCGGCGCGAAGGTCGTCGTCGATACGTTCAGTAGCAACGAGGAATTGCTGGCCAAGTTGCAGAGCGGCGCATCCGGTTATGACGTCACGGTGCCGTCGGATTTCATGGTGTCGGTCATGATGAAGCAAGGATTGCTGGCGGAGTTGGATCTGGCCAAAATTCCGAACGCCCGGCAGATGGTCAGGGGACTCGAGACACTTCCCGTCGATCCCGAACACCGGTTTTCGGTCCCGTACCTGTGGGGCACGGTCGGCATCGGCTATGACTCGAGCGTGATCCCGACACCGCCAGACAGTTGGGCTGTGCTGTGGGATGAACGCTATAAAGGGAAAATCAGCATGTTGAACGACCAGCGGGAAGTCTTCGGGGCGGTGCTGCGCTCGATGGGCCAATCCATGAATACGCGAGACCAGGCGATCATCGAAGCGGCCAAGGCCAGGCTGCTGAGGCAGAAGCCGCTCGTCAGGACCTATACCAGCGACCATTTCGATCAGATGCTGGCATCCGGCGAGGTCGTCTTGGCGCATGGCTGGGGCGGTCCGGTTGCCCGGGCGATGGCGTTGAAACCCTCCATCAAATATGTGGTGCCGAAAGAGGGCGCCACCATTTGGGCGGACTGTCTGGTGATCCCCAAGACCTCCCGGAATAAAGAACTGGCCATGCAATTCATCAACTATTTACTGGATCGCGAGGTGGCGGCCCGCACAAGCGAGCGGTTGTTGTTTGCGTCGGCCAACCGAGAGGCCAAGGCGTTGGTGAAGGCCGGCGTACGGGACAATCCCGCCGTCTATCCGGACGAGGCGACGTTGGGGCACCTTGAATGGATGGTGGATGTCGGGGAGGCGCTCCGTCTTTATGACCGGGCGTGGACCGAACTAAAAATGAAATAAACGGATGCTGAAAAAGGCCGCCAGCGTCGTTCTCTCATCGCTCAAAGCCTCAAGTACGGAAAAGAGTACGCTTCGGTTTCTCGCTCGCTGCGGCCTTGCTGAACGGCCCTTTTGAGCATCCTGTCATGTTGATATGGCCGATCGTCGAGAGAAATGCATAAGTATTTCAAAAGAATGGAAAAGACGATATAATGCAAGAAGTTAGAAGAAGGGACGAATGCGGGTGAAGTTGCCCATGCGCGTGCTCATAATGATCGTGGCGGCGGTGACCTGCCTCTGGGGGGCCGGGCTGTCATGGTCGGCGACAGCCGACGAGAAGGCGAGCATGGCGCAGAAGCCGTCGCCCTCCGCGATGCGCCTCAGCCAGGATGATGCCGTTGCGTTGTTTCTCAGTCAGAATTTCGACCTCCTCATTACAAAGTTCGGCATTGAGTACGCCAAGGGCCAGCAGATCACGGCGCGGCTCTTTCCCAATCCGATCCTCTCGGTCGGGACGCTCGGCGCATTCGGCCAGGGGCAAACCCTCACCCGCAGCGGGCAGGTCTATCCGCAGATTCAGCAGCTTTTCGAGATGGCGGGAAAACGCGGCTATCGCATCGAGAGCGCCGCGTTCGGGGCCCGGTCGGCTGGAGCGAATTTTGAAGACGCGATTCGCCAGCTCACGTTCACGGTCAAGGACGCCTACTACCGGGTCCAGTTGGCCCAGCGGCGGCTGGCGCTGGCGGAGGAAAACCGGGACCGGTTTTCCCGCATCCTGGACGTCAACACGATCCGGTTCAAAAAGGGCTATATCGCCGAGGTGGACCTGATCCGCATCCGCCTCCAGGTCGTGGATTTCCAATCGCAGATCATCCAGGCCATCCAGGACGGCAATGCCGCGCGGGCCGACCTGCGCGTCCTGTTGGGTATCTCGCCAAGCGTGGAGCTGCTGCTGACCACGGAATTGGATTATCATCCGATTCAGCCGGACATCGTGACCCTGCGGCAGGTGGCCCTGGATACACGGCCGGACATCAGGATGAAACGATTGCTGCAGTCGCAGCGGACGGTTGATCTCCGGCTGGCGAAGGCGTATCGGATTCCGGACGTCACGGCCGGAGCCGGCATTGCGCTGCAGGGGCCCCAGGGCCCCGACAACCAGCAGCAACTCGGCTTCAGCCTGGGGGTCCCGCTCCCGCTGTTCAACCGGAACCAGGGCGGCATCGCGCAGGCGGAAGTGTCGATCCATGCGGCGGATGCCGATCTCCAAAAGACCATCGTGCAGGTCGAGAACCAGGTCGAGATTGCCTACCGGAATCTGCTGGAGAGCCGCCGCCTGGTGGAGACCTATCGAGGCGGAGTGCTCGAGGATGCGCGGCTGACCCTGACGATCGTCGAGAAGGCCTACGAGCGGGGCGGGGCCACAATTCTCGACTTGCTCGACGCGGCCCGAACCTCCCGGACCATTCAACAGAACTACATCGAGACCCTCTTCAACTACCAGCGCAACTTGTTTTTGCTCGAAAATGCCGTCGGCCGGGAGATTACATCGTGAACGGCCAGGCTGAGGTTAAGGCTAAGGTTGAGAAGAAGACGCGGATGCAAAAGACGCAGCAGACGTTTGGTGTGTTCGCCTTAACCGTAGCCTCAACCTTAACCTTTGTTTCTCTGGCTGCCTGCGACCGGACCGAACAGCCCGCCTCGTCGAATGCCGCGACACCAAAAGTGCAATCTGCGCCATCCGTGTCGACGGATCTTCAAAGCCGGATTGACACGATGGTGGTCGAGTATAGCTCGGTCAAGCTGGCCCTGCCGCTGGCCGGACGGGTCACCTACGGCGAAGACCGGTTTTCAAAAATCTCGTCCCCCTTGCAAGGCCGCGTGGTCGAGGTGCGTGCCAAGCTGGGCGAACGCGTGAAGGCGGGAGACATCCTGCTGGTGATCGACAGTCCGGACATTTCCGCCGCCTATTCGGAATTTGTGAAGGTGGCCTCCGAGCTCCAGTACGCGACACGGGCCTATGAACTCGCCAAAGATCTCTACGAAAGCAAGGCTCTTCCGCAGAAGGACCTCAAGCAGGCTGAGAACGATCTGATCAAATCGCGGGCGGAGTTCCGTCGTGGAAAAGAGCGGCTCCTCTCTCTGCGTGTGCCGGCGGGCGAATTGGACAAGCCGCTGGCCGAGCAGAAGATCACGTCGCGATTTGAAATGAAGAGTCCACTAACCGGTACGGTGGTGGAGCGAAACGTGACACCGGGGCAATCCGTCAACGGCGATCCCACCCAGGTGCTGTTTACGGTGGCCGACCTGGACAAGCTGCAGGTGGCAGCGGATCTCTACGAACGGGATCTGGATCTGGTCAAGGTCGGGCAGGTGGCGGCTGTCACCGTGGAGGCCTATCCGGGAGTGTCGTTTCCCGCGGTCCTCTCGGCCGTCGGCGATGTCGTGGATCCCACGACGCGGACCATCAAGGTCCGGGCCATGGTGGACAACGAAACGCACAAACTCAAGCCGGAAATGTTTGCGCGCCTCAACATCGACGTCGGTGACAGTAATCAGTTCATCGCCGTGCCGCGCGAAGCGGTGCTGGAAGTGGACGGGAAAGAGTTCGTCTATGTGGCGCAGGCCGACAATCGGTACGTCAAACGGCTGGTCAAAACAGCGACCGCGTCGAACGATCTGGTGCGCATTCTTGAAGGGCTGGCGCCCGGCGAGCGGGTTGTGACGAAGGGCGCGGTACTGATCAAAGGCCAGGAAACCAAGGCACCAGGCGCATGATCGTCGCGCAGCCTCTTTACCAGTCAGCCGTTCCTTTCCTCGCATGATTCCGCGGATTGTTGAGTTCGCGCTCGAGCAGCGGTTCTTGGTGTGTGCGCTCGGGGTGATGCTGCTCTTCGGCGGTCTCTACGCCTTCCATATTCTCGATGTCGTCGCCTATCCCGATCCCTCCCCCCCGATGGTCGAGGTGATCACCCAGTACCCTGGATGGTCGGCGGAGGAAATCGAACGGCAAATTACGATTCCGATCGAGGTGACGCTCACCGGCATGCCGGGCCTCACCGATATCCGCTCGCTCTCCATTTTTGGCCTCAGCGACATCAAATTTTATTTCGACTTCGGCACGAAATACTTTTTTGATCGCCAGGAGGTGCTGAACAGGCTGGCGATGATCACGCTGCCGAACAACGTTCAGCCGGCGCTTTCGCCCTGGTGGGCGATCGCGGAGATTTACCGCTACGAGCTGACAGGCGACCCGGGCACGACGCTCACGGATTTGAAAACGCTTCAGGACTGGAAACTGCAACGCGAATTCAAGCGGGTTCCCGGTGTCATCGACGTGACGGCGTTCGGCGGGACCACCAGGGAATACCACGTCGAGGTGGATCCCGGAGCCCTGATCAGTTACGGCGTGTCGCTGCAGCAGGTCCAGGATGCGCTGACGAACAGCAACGCCAACGTGGGCGGGAATTACCTCACGATCGGGTCGCAGAGCCACAACGTCCGCGGTCTGGGACTGATCGAGAATCTCCGCGACATTGAAAATGTCATGGTCGCGGAGAAAAACGGCACGCCGGTGTTCATCCGGAATCTCGGCAAGGTCAACGTCGGTCATCGGATTCGTCTCGGGAAGGTCGGGATCGACGATCGGGATGACGTGGTCGAAGGCGTCGTGCTGCTCCAGCGGGGCTACAAGGCGCTGTCGGTGCTCGATCGGGTCAAGCAGAAGGTCGAGGAGCTCAACACGTGGAAATTACCGCCCGGCGTCCAGGTCAAAACGTTCTACGACCGCACGGTGTTGATTCACACCACCATCGAAACGGTGATGGACATTCTAATCAGCGGCATTGTACTGGTGTTTATCATTCTCTATATCTTTCTGGGGCATTTCCGGGCGTCCGTCATCGTGGCGCTGACGGTGCCGCTGGCCCTGCTGTTTACCTTCAGCATGATGGCCCTGGTCGGCGAGTCCGCCAATCTGATCTCGTTGGGCGCGATCGATTTCGGCATCATTGTGGATTCCACGCTGATCATGGTGGAAAGCATCTTCTATCATCTGGCCGGTCGGAAGGGGCCCGGACTGACGGTCCCGATGCATATCATGCGGGCGGCGCGCGAAGTGGGGCGGCCGATTTTCTTTGCCACGACCATCATCGTGGTCGCGTTCATTCCGTTATTTACCATGACGGGAGTGCCTGGAAAGATCTTCGCCCCCATGTCGTTGACGTACGGGTTTGCCTTGACGGGCGCGCTGCTGATGGCCTTTACCCTGGCGCCGGCCCTCTGTTCGCTGCTGTTGACCGGCGCGGTGCGTGAGAAAGACACCTGGGTTGTGTCCGGCTTGCGCAAAACCTATTTAAAAGCGCTGAAATGGGCGTTGACGCATGACGTGCTCGTGGTCGGGATGGCCGTGGGATTGTTTGTTGCGATGCTGGCGGTGATACCGTTTCTGGGAGGCGAATTCATGCCGGCTCTGGAAGAGGGCAATCTCTGGGTCCGCGCGACGATGCCGGTGGATATTTCGTTCGAGCAGGCGGATCGCCTGGCCGAGGAAATCCGCGGTATTTTCAGGCAGTATCCGGAAGTCACGCACGTGGTGTCGCAGCTTGGCCGCCCCGACGACGGCACGGACCCCACCAGCTTTTTCAACGCGGAATTTTTGGTGAATCTGAAGTCGAAGAAGAAATGGCGGGCGGATATCGAGACCAAACACCAGCTGATCGAGGAGATTGAAGAGCGCCTGACCAAGATTCCCGGCGTGACGTTCAATTTCTCGCAGGTCATCCAGGACAACGTGCAGGAGGCCATGTCGGGCGTCAAAGGCGAAAACTCCGTCAAGCTGTTCGGCTCCGATTTGAAAGTGCTGGAACAGAAAGCGGTCGAGATCGAGGCGGTGATGAAGCAGGTTCCAGGCGTGAAAGACCTGGGTATTTTTCGTCTGGTCGGCCAGCCCAACCTGTTGATCCGGGTGGATCGCGACGCCTGCGCGCGCTACGGGCTGCTCGTTGGAGACGTGAACGCGGTCGTGCAGGCGGCGATCGGCGGGCAGGCCGTGACGCAGGTTTTCGAAGGCGAACGGCGATTCGATCTGGTCGTGCGATTTCTGCCGGAGTACCGGCGCGATGAGGAGACGATCGGCAACATCCAGGTCAACACGCCGGACGGCGCCCGGATTCCCCTCAAGCAGTTGGCGAATATCTCGACGCAAACCGGCGCGTTCATCATCTATCGTGAAAATAACGAGCGGTATATCCCGATCAAATTCAGCGTGCGCGGGCGGGACCTCGAAAGCACGGTGCGGGAGGTGCAGGCGCGGCTTGCGAAGCAAGTGCAGTTGCCGGAACGGTATCGCATGGAATGGCATGGGGAGTTCGATCAATTGCAGGACGAGAAAAAGCGTCTGGCGCAGATCGTGCCGCTCAGCCTGCTGTTCGTGCTGTTCCTGGTCTATATCGCGGTCAAGTCGTTTCGCGATGCGGTGCTGGTGCTGGCCACCGTGCCCTTCGCGTTGATCGGCGGCGTCTTTTCGTTGGTGCTGACGCACACGGAGTTCAGCATTTCGGCGGCGGTCGGCTTCATCTCGCTGTTCGGCGTGGCCATCCAGGGCGGGCTGATCCTGCTGGTGCGCATTCAGGATCTGGTCGAGGAAGGCCATGATCTGAAAGAGGCGATCCTGGCAAGCGCCGAGGCGCGGATGCGGCCGGTGCTCATGACGACGCTGGCCGCTGCGATCGGGCTGTTGCCCGCGGCCGTGGCGACGGGAATCGGCGCGCAGTCCCAGCAGCCGTTGGCCCGCGTCGTTGTCGGCGGCATGCTCACGTCCGCCGTGCTGATCCTGCTCGTGTTGCCGGTCCTTTATCAGCTGGTTCATCGTGCCGATGTGCAAAAAGGGATACAGGAGGAGGCATAGATGTCTAGGCAAGGCCTGTTACGTGTGATGGTCCTGGCAGCCTGGTGCGTAGCCGGCAGCTTGTCCGTCTGCATCGCGACGCCGCCAGGCGCGGCAAGCCATGAGGCTTCTGTCCTGCCGGCTCAAGTTTCCGACGGGCAAATTCCCTATGGGTTCGAGATGCCGCCTCCACAGCAGGGAGCGCCGGACACCTCCATTCCGCCGTCGAACAAGCCGCTCGGGCCGGAGGAACTCAAACGGGCGGAGGCGCTGCTGCCGCTCCTGGAAGGTAAGCAGGAATTCTGGGCCATCGGAGAATTCGTTCATTTGGGCCGGCCGGTTGTGCCGGTCGTGATCAAGGGGTTGACGATGCCCGGGACGCGTATTCGGTACAATGCGATTGAGACGCTGCTGCTGATCAAGGATCCGAGCGCCGTGCCGGCGTTGATTCAGGTCGCGAAGGAGCCACAGGAAATGTCCCGCATTCGCGAACATGCCCTGCGAGTGGCCGTCCGGCTGGATCCGGCGCTGACGCCGCTCGCGATCGAGGCCATGGCCAAGGACCCGGAGTCGGCGATTCGAAAGGTGGCTGCGTTCGAAGCTCGATATGTGCGTCAGAAGGCCGTCGTGCCGGCACTGATCGGCTTGATGGTGGACGAGGAGCGATTCGTGGCGCTCACGGCCATCCAGTCCCTCTGGATCCTGACCCGCCACGAGAGCGAGATGCATGACTGGGATGTCTCGACCAGGCAGGACCGGGAGGAGTGGGCCAGGGAATGGATCGAATGGTGGAAGATGGACCGCGACACTTTCCAGTTTCCCGAGCCGAAGAAGCCCCGCGTGCCGCTTTCCAAGGACTGAGTAACGAGGACTGAGGACTGAGAGAGAGAAGCTGAAGTGCCAAGCCTCAGTCCTCAGCACTCGGCCCTCAGTCCTAGCGCGATTGCGAGCCCGGCGAAGGCTGTGTTATAAAACGAACCATCATGACGCTTTTCCCCATTGCAAAACTCGGCAATCCGATGCTGCGACAGATCGCGGCGCCGGTTCATCCGGACGACATCGCCAGCCCGGAGTTCCAGCAGTTTATCGACGATATGTTTCACACCATGGTCGACACCCACGGGATCGGGCTGGCGGCGCCCCAGGTGTCCCGGTCGCAGCAGGTGATCGTGATGGAGTGCCCAGGCGAGGGAGGCTTTCCCAAAACCGTCCTGATCAATCCCGAAATCATTTTCTACGGACCGCACCAGGAGGAAAGTTGGGAGGGCTGTCTCAGCGTGGATGGTCTTCGAGGCAAGGTCACCCGGCCGTCCATGGTCCGCGTGCGCGGATTGGATCGGCACGGACAGCCGCAGGATATCGAAGCCACCGGCCTCTATGCCGTCTGCATTCAGCACGAAATAGATCATCTGATGGGCAAGTTGTTCCTGGATCGCATGACCGATATGTCCACCCTGACCCAACTCGATGAGTTCGAGCGTTTCTGGAAAGAGGACCATGCGACGGTCATCTAACGGGCTGCCCAGCCACCGCCCGTGAAGGCGCTTCTCCGCGTCCTTCGATACCTCCGGCCATACCGTCTGTTGGTGCTTGCCACGTTCGCGAGTGCGATCGCCGCGACGGCCATGGATCTCGTGCCGCCGTGGCTGATCAAAATCGTCATTGACGATGTCATTCAGGCCCACCATCCCGAGCTGCTTGGATGGGCCGTGGCCGGTCTGGTCGGCGTCTACGCGCTGAGAAACGGCTTCGCGTCGCTGCGGATTCGCCTCAACAATACGCTTGAGCAGCGTGTCGTGTGCGATCTCCGCAACCAGGTCTTTGCGGCGTTGCAACGTTTGTCGATCAGCTACTTCGAAAATCGTTCCTCCGGCGAGATCATGTCGCGGGTGACGAACGACACCGAACACATGGAGCGCATTTTTGTGGACGGGCTGGAAGGCATGCTGACGGCTGCCCTGACGCTGATCGGAATCACGATCATGCTGTTCATGCTGAACTGGAAACTGGCGGTCCTGTCGCTCCTGCCGATCCCAATTCTGATTCTCTCCGCCAGCACGTTTACGAAGCGTATCCATCGGTACTACCACGACGTCCGGCGGCATGCGGCGGAACTCAACGCGTATTTGCATGATGCCCTCTCCGGCATCCGGGAAACGATGGGATTCAACCGGCAGGTTTACGAACAGGCGCGGTTCGATGCCTGGAGTCGCCGCTACAGCGACAGCAATCTTGATGTCATGTGCCTCTGGTCCCTCTATTCACCCGGCATGATGTTCGTCGGCAGCATCGGCACGGTGTTGATTCTGTGGTACGGCGCCGGTGAAGTGGCGCGGGGGATGCTGACGATCGGTGAACTGGTGATGTTTCTGTCGTACCTGGCGCTGTTCTACGTGCCGGTGAATCAAATCCATTCGGTGAACCACATGCTCCAGCACGCGCTGGCAGGCAGCGAGCGGGTGTTCGAGATCCTCGATGCCCGATCGGAGGTGCAGGATCGGCCCGGTGCCGCCGTGCCGGCCGAGCGGTTGGGCGGCGCCGTGCGGTTTGACGCGGTGTCATTCGACTACCGGCCGGACGTGCCTGTTCTTCAAGGGCTGACGCTGGATATCAACCCCGGCGAACGCATCGCGCTGGTCGGTCCCAGCGGGGCCGGCAAGAGTACGATGCTCAAGCTGCTGATGCGGTTCTACGACGTGCAGGGCGGGGCGATCCTCCTTGGCGGCTACGATCTCCGCGATCTGCCGCTGGCCTTTCTGCGCAGTCAGATCGGCTTCGTGCAGCAGGAGCCGTTTCTATTCAACGGGACTGTCAGAGAGAACATCGTCTACGGCGATCTGAACGCCGATCAGGCCAGGATCGAGGATGCCGCCCGCGCGGCGCGCGCACACGAGTTCATTTGCGAGCTGCCGGATGGCTACGACGCCTGGATCGGCGAGCGGGGCGTGAAACTGTCGGTCGGGCAAAAGCAGCGGGTGTCCATCGCGCGCGTGTTGCTGAAAAACCCTCCGCTGGTCGTCTTCGACGAAGCCACATCGAACATCGATACCGAGACCGAGGTCAAGATCCGCGAAGCGCTCAATAACCTGACCAGGGGCCGCACCACCTTTATCATTGCGCACCGCCTGTCCACGCTGCACAATGTTGACCGGATCGTCGTGGTGGACCGCGGTCGGATCGCGGAACAGGGAGCGCATCAGGAACTCCTGATCCGGGGCGGGCTCTACGCCGGCCTCTATGAAGCCCAGTTTCAGGCGTAGTTCCGGTTTCGGCGAGCGCAGAGGACCGTATGGTCGCTGACAACGCACTGCCCGAGCGCATTCAGTATCGCTACACGTTTCGATTTGCGAATGGGGTTGAAAAACAGTTTGAAGTCAACTTGGATGCTACCACGTTGGAGTTGGTGCCGGCCGTGCAGGCGCCCAGGCCGGACTGGACGAAGCTGCGATACTGCCAATGTGAACAGTGCCCTCTGGGAGACACCGTTGAGTATTGTCCTGTCGCCGTGAACCTGTCTGGTCTGGTGGAGAATTTCAAGGACGCGGTTTCATTCGAAAGCACGTCTGTCACCGTCGAGACGGCTCAGCGCACCTTTAGCAAGCAAACCACCCTACAGCAGGGACTCAGTTCGATCATCGGAATCTACATGGTCACGAGCGGCTGTCCGGTGATGGACAGGCTCCGTCCCAATGTCCGGTTTCACCTGCCGTTTGCGTCCGGGGAGGAAACGATCTATCGCGCCGTATCCATGTATCTGACGGCGCAGTATTTTCGCATGCGGCGTGGAGAGACGCCTGATTGGACGCTCGAGCATTTAGCCGAGGTGTACAAAGGCGTCTGGCTGGTGAACAAGGGAATCACGCAGCGGTTGGCCCATGCCTCGAGCAAGGATGCGAACGTCAACGCCGTCATTGTCCTCTCCATGTTCGGGTCGAACCTGGACGATTATCTTGAGGACAGCCTGAAGGAAATCGAACCGCTCTTCAGCGACCACACCAAACCTACGCAACCATGACTCGTTCGGGAAAGCCGGCGCATGGTTGGCGAACTCATGGATTGCGATGGACGCGGCTGATGGGTATACTTTCGTCCGTGTGAGGTGGGTGCGTATGGTGTTGGTCTTTCAAAGCGATCCGCTGGACACCGACGAAGCGCGTGGGCGTTTCTATCACGTTTGTCTGGGCCGGATGCAGGAGGCGGAGATGCCGGTGCCGCCGCCGGATCAGCCGTATGAATGTCCCCGCTGCGGCGTGGAATTAGAAACGGAAGATTTCTGGATCGCCCAGGTGAAAGGATCGGTCTAAGCCGTGAGTACGACGCAGGGGAGTTCAGGACGGAAGATGGTGTCGGTGATGCGGGGCTTTATGATGCTCTGCAATACCTGTTATGACCACGTGATCCATGACAAGCTGGTGAACGAGAAGAACTATGTGGCCAACCACGAAGCCTTGTTTGATACGATCTGCCCGGGATGTACCGATATTAACCGGCCTCTAATCGACGATATGCTGGGAAGTTCAGAGTAGTCTGCAGGTTTTCTCATCTTTTACTTGCAAATTTTTCCGTCGAAGATTTTGCACGCCGAGTCGCCGGACGTGATCTTCCATCGTTTGACCAGCGGGGCATTGTCCGGACGTATTTCGACAACGATATCGAT
>Ga0247727_10016638_pt1 | contig 11837 bp, 4 predicted proteins | sample WisWelCaveWW1625_FD_202498 | JGI IMG/M metagenome (GOLD analysis project Ga0247727, IMG submission 202498) | Biofilm microbial communities from Wishing Well Cave, Virginia, United States - WW16-25 | ecosystem: Environmental > Aquatic > Deep subsurface > Groundwater > Cave microbial mat | place...
GCGAAGTACCCCGACAGATCAATGATGAAGTTGGTCGCGGCGCTGGTGAAGATCTTGAACGCTCCCGCTGGGCTTAACCCGACCACGAACGAATTCGGCACAATATGGCTGGCCGTGAAGTTCAGGTTCGACGCGTTCGGCAGCGTGGCGTCGCTCGGGAAGAGCGTGATGAAGCCGCCGCCGGATTGGAAGTTGACCACCGTCGCATTGCCCAGGACTGATTTGGCGTTGGCGGGCACGGTCTGCCCCTCGCAACTCATCTGCGCTTGTAGCGTGGAGATGCTGCCCGCTCCGAGCGGCGTGCTCGCCGGGATGCAGCTCACGAACAGCGGATCGGGCCGCGTGTCGAGCCACCGCGCGGGCGCCGACAGCGGAGTGAACAACAGCCCTTGCCCATTGACGTCCACCGCCTGGTCACTGAAATATCCCGTGATGTCCACGATGAAGTTGGTCGCGGCGCTGGTGAAGATCTTGAAGGCGCCGTCCAAGCCCAACCCGACCACGAACGAGTTCGGCACGATGTGGGCGGCGGTGAAGTTGAGGTTGGAGGCGTTCGGGAGCGCGGCGTCGCTCGGGAAGAGCGTGATGAAGCCGCCGCCGGATTGGAAGTTGACCACCGTCGCGTTGCCGATGATCGCTTTGGCCGAGGCCGGGATGGTCAAGGTGTTGCAATTGCCGACTACGGGCAGGGTCAGCGTGCCGCCGCCCGTGAGCGGGGTGCTCGACGAGACGCAACTGGGGAAAGGATCGGGCCGCGTGTCGAGCATCCTCACCGGGAACGCGAGCGGGTGGAAATAGAGGCCGCCTGCGCCCGGCGGCGCGTAGTAGCCCGTGATGTCCACGATGAAATTGGTCGAGGCGCTGGTGAAGATTTTGATCGCGCCGTCGCTGCCCAAGCCGACGGTGAAGGAATTGGGCACGATGTGGTTAGCGGTGAAGTTCAGGTTCGACGCGTTCGGGAGCGGCGCGTCGCTCGGGAAGAGTGTGATGAAGCCGCCGCCGGATTGGAAGTTGACCACCGTCGCGTTGCCCACCACCGCCTTCGCCGAGGCCGGGATGGTCAGGCCGTTGCAATTGCCGACCACGGGCAGTGTCAGCGTGCCGCCGCCCGTGAGCGGGGTGCTTGACGGGACGCAACTGGTGAAAGGATCGGGTCTGGTGTCGAGCACCCGGACGGGGAACGCGAGCGGGTAGTATTGCAAATTGCCGCTGCTGATGACGAGCGTATAGCCGCGTTCGCCAAAACAACCGTTGGCGTCGGTAGCTCTGATGGTGAAGCTGAACGCGCCTTGCGCGGTTGGTGTACCTGACAGGACGCCGGTTGTCGGATGGAGCGCCAAACCGCCGGGCAATGCGCCCGCGCTGACGCTCCAGTTGATCGCTCCCACACCGCCGCTCTGCGTGAGGGTTTGATTGTAGGGCGTGCCGACACTACCGGCGGGCAATGTGCCCGGCATGAGCGTGATCGGGAACAGGCAGGCCCCTACGCACGGGTCATACAGATTCGGCTGCGCATCGCAAACATTGCCTTTGCCATCCCCGTCGGCGTCTTCCTGCAACGGATTGGGATGGTTCGGGCAGTTGTCGGCGTCGTTGGGGATGCCATCGCCGTCGTTGTCCGGCGGCGGCGGTTGCGCCGGCAGGACGCCGTGCGCGGCCAGCATCGCCATCTCCTGCGTCATCTGCTTCATCGGCATCGCAAATTGATTGCAGGTGGCCGCAACGCACGGCAGCTTCCAAAGTCCTGGGAAGAAGTTGCTCGTGCCGGGCAGCGGCCCGATGTTCGGCGTTTGCGGATTGCAGTCGTGGTCCACCGTCAGCCCCGGCTGGACGGTGACCACACTGAATCCGGGATCGTTGGGCATCCAATGGCCGTTGGTCGTGGTGAACTGCACCGGCGGTATTGGCAGCGCGCCGGTATCCAACTCGCGCCGCGCGTTGTCCGATGGCCGCGTGAAGACGAACTTGGGCCGCACGGGCAAAGTGGAGGTGAACGTGCCGCCGCTGGCAGTGTCGCAAGACCTGGTGATGGTCATACTGCCCAGCGGCTGCGGCGCGGCGCTCGACAGGCAGACCTGTACATTCCACATCTGCGGGTTCTGGCCGCCGTTGTAAGTCACAGTGATCGGATTGGAGCTGACCAGCGAAAGCGCCACGATCTCTATGGGCACTGTGTCGCTGCTGCCCGGGTTGGGCAGCGACGCCGGCATTCTCCTGGCCACAATCGTGTCGGTCGGGCCGAGCGGCGAAGTGGGATTCAAAGGCGAGCCGCCGAGCACCACCCGTCCGGCGAACGGATCGGAGCCGGGGTCGAAGAAGCCCGGCGGAAGAGGAGTTCCGCTGAAGTCGTTGTAGGTTGCCCCGCTGCCCGGCGTGGTGAAGAGATCAATGCCCGGCTGGATGGTGAAAACGCCTGGGACGATCTCGACCGGGTAAGCGCGCGTGCCCATGCAGCCGCTCTGGTCGGTGGCTTTGATCGTGAAGTTGAAGCTGCCGGCCTGCGTCGGCGTACCGGAGAGCAAACCTCCGGCGGATAACGTCAGACCCGGAGGCAGCGCCCCGGCGCTCACGCTGAAAGTGTGCGGCGCCAAGCCGCCGCTCGCCGTGATCGGTTGGCTGTAGGCCGCGCCGGTCGTGCCGTTGGGCAGCGTCATCGGGGCCACGTTGATTGTCGGACACGTCGTGGTGTAAACGCCGATGTGAGTGGTGAGGTTGCCGTTGGCATCTTTGGCCAGGATATAGACGGTCTGCGGGCCAGCGCTGCTCGCGGAAGGAATCGTGCCTCCCCAGACAATCCCGCCCTGATTGGCGAGCGGCAGGCCGTTGGCCCACACATTCGCAATCTGGGCCAGACCGGGCGCCACCTGGACAAGGACCTGAATTGGCTGACCGGCGGTGACCGTCGCCGGGGTGATCTGCGCCGGAGCGGGGATCCGCGGCGCGCCCTGCTCGCATTCGTCAGGCAGCGCGTTGAAGTTGAGATCGGCGGAGGAGCCGAGCCGGATGTCGTCCGCGTCGGGCCGCTGGTTGTTGTTGCAGTCATTCACGCCCGCGCCGCAGCCGGTGGTCGCCACCGAAGTGTCCACGTACAAGGCCATCGCGGCGCAAGCCAGAGCAGGCGTCGCGTCGGAGAATGTCCCCGACACTCGCAGGAAGCTTTCGCCGCAGGAGCCGGTCCCGCATTGCCCGTAGGAGCGCATCCGCACGCGCACAATCACCGATTGCCCCGGCGCTATCGGCGGCAGCGGCTTGTTGATCTCGCCCTGAGTGAAAGGGTGATCGGGCAACGGGATGCAGTCTCCGAGATCGAAGGCAATCGGGAAATCATCGCCGAACGGCTGCGAGATGGTGTAGACGCCCTGAGTCTCGTTTGCGCCTCTGGGTCGCACGGAAATCTGTTGGGAATCGGCGAAGGCCGTCAGGGTGACCGAGTGGTTGCTGTCACGATTAGTGATCTGGTACTCCGCCAGCGCCTGATCGCCTGGCGCCAGGCGCGGGAATGGCGACGAGAGCAACTCCATATCGAGGCGCGGCTCGCCGGGTTGGTTCGGCGATTCTTCCACCAGGCAGATGCGCGTGTCCCCGCCGGCGGTGATCGTCGTGCCATCCGCGAAGCTGGCCGTCGCAGACCCGCTCACGACGTAGACGCCGGGCGGAGTGAGCGCCGGGATGGTGACGGGAACCGAATATGAGTTGAACGAATTGCAGGCCGGCGCAGTCATCGTTCCCCCCGCCGTGCTGATCGAGCCGAATGCCACCACTGTTCCGGCAGAGTCAATGATGAAAATCGTCAGGCTGGCGGAATTGAGCGCCGCGTTGCAGCTATTGAGGCCGGCATTGCACGTGCCGAAAGATGGCAGGCAGGAGAGATACATATTGACCGGCACGCTGATGGCGAGGGGCGCGGCGGTCGGGACGAGGAAGGTGGTAGTCGTAGCCTTGGCCAGCACCATTGACCTGAGGCAAGGCGGCGACTGGTTCACCGTGCACACGGCCCCGCCGCTCGATCCGCAAGCCGAAGTTGATTGCTGGCGTGGTATGGTCAGCAAACAAATGGCGCAAAGGATAAACACCGGAACGAATCTCAAATACTTCATATTGGCCTCCCGCTGAGACTTCAATCCGTACGGACTGAAAGTAGGTTCCCTTGGTCCTGTCAGGTGATGTTGCGAATGCAATAACCCGTTGCGCCGCAGATATTACTCCCGGATCGCCCTGGAAGTCTTCAGAAATCTTCAGAAATCTTCTCAGATTTTGAATCCGAAATCGTTCCTCACGGCGCGAAGTATCCCGACAGATCAATGATGAAGTTGGTCGCGGCGCTGAGGTCAACGATGAAATTGGTCGCGGCGCCGGTGAAGATGTTGAACGCGCCAGCGCCTCCCAGCCCGACGGTGAAGGAATTGGGCCGAAGGCGGATCGGCCCGAGTGGCAGCGAGCGCGGCTTCCGCGAGGAATAGGCTGATGGAGTCGCGCTCGCTACCGTTCGCGGCGCCGATCCGGCGCAATCATTATCGCGACCGCTGCCTCGCCCACTCAGCCAGGTGTTTTCTCACCACCTCGGCATACGGATGCTCGGCGATCTCGAACAACTCGAGCGCGGTCTCGGCCTGCGCAATCGCCTGCGCGCGGTCGCCTGTCTGGTCAAGCGCCAGGCTCAGGTTGAACAGCGCGTTGGCCTGCCCCTGAATGTCGCCGATCTGGTTGGCGAGGTTGAAGCCTCGGGTGAGCAGATCAATCGCGCGCGCGTGATCGCCCGCTGCGATGCAGGCTTCGCCGAGATTGTTCAGGGCGTTGGCTTCGCCGCGCCGGTCGCCGATCTCGCCCGCGAGCTTCAACTGTCTTTCGAGCAATTCAATCGAACGTTGGGCATTGCCGTCCAGATATTCGGCGATGCCCAGCCCGCCCAGCGCGGCGGCTTCGTTGCGGCGGTCGCCGATCTCGCGCGCGACGGCCAATGCCTGTTCGTGAAACGCGATTGCCTGCGGTTGATATTTCAAGCTCGAATAGGCGTTGCCCAGATTGCCGAGCGCGCCCGCCGCGCCGCGCCGGTCGCCGATCTCGCGCGTGATCTCCAGTTGCCGGTTGAACAATTCAGCGGCGCGATGCGCATTGCCCAGCGCGTAATGCGAGAGGCCAAGCCCGCCCAGCGCGCTCGATTCGCTGCGGCGGTCGCCGATTTCGCGCGCGGCTTTCAACTGCTGATCGAAGAGCATCGCGGCATCGCGCAGTTTGCCCATCGCAAAATAGGCCAAGCCGAGATTGCCCAGTGAATTGGCCTGGCCGCGACGGTCGCCCGCCGCCGCAAAAATGTTCCTCGCCTCTTCGTGCAACTCCCGCGCGCGATTCAATCCGCCGCCGAGGTAATAGGCCGTGCCGAGGCCGCCGAGCGCGTCAGCTTCGCCGCGACGGTCGTTTGCCTCGCGGGCGATTTGCAGGGCCTGTTTGTAACCTTCGATGGCGTGATGGATTTCGGCCAGATCGGCATACGAATCGCCGAGCGCGACCAGATGGCGGGCTGCTGCTTTGCGCCGTTTCAACGCCCGGGCGGCGGCCAATGCGGCTTCGCTCCAGCGAATCCGTTCGCGCGGATGCTGGCGCAAATCGAGCACGTATCGCCCCGCATCGGGATACGAATTGCACAGCTCGCAAGCGGCGCGGTCGCCGTCAACGTGCGTCGCCGCCCACACCTGCCCGGCCTGAATGTTGTGCCATTCCAGGTCAACCAGATCCAATCCCTGATTCAGGAACCCGCCGCCCTGCTCGTAAAGCGCATCGGCTTCGTGCAGCACGCTCTGGTAGTGCGCGGAATGCCGCTGGCGGGACATAGCACGCTCTTCGCCGTTCGAGCGAGCCTCGGCAAATTGCGCCATCAGATCGTGCAGACGGTAGCGTCCGGTCGCGCGATTGCGCTCGATCAGGCTGTAGGCCATCAACCGATCCAGCGCATTTGCCGCGCGCACGGGATTGATCTTCCAGACCGAAGCCGCCGCGTTGACATTGAACGTGTCGCGGAAGACCGCCAGCATCCGCCAGAGTTTCTGCAATCCGGGAACCAGCATCCCGTAGCTCAGACTCAAGGCCGCATCAACCGGGCGGAGCGGACGATCCGCCTGCCGCAGCCGCTCGAGCCGCCGCACGTAATCGGCGATTTTCACCTCGGGATTGAGCGTGAGCGCGCTGGCAACCAATCTCAAAGCCAGCGGCAGATACCAGCAGAGGTCCGCGATTTTGTCCGCGCTGTCGCCGAGGTGCGGAACCATCCGCTGCAACAGATTGCGAGCTTCCGATGGCGGCAACCCTTCCAACTGCTGAGCGAACATCGCGGGCAGCGAGATGTGATTGCGCGACGTGACGATCGTCAAGCAGCCGGCGAAGGCCACGAGCGGCGCCACCTGCTGCGCATTCACGGCATTGTCCAGCAACAACAGCGCGCGCTTTCCGGCCAGCACCGAATGGTAAAGCTCATTCAATTCGGCCTCGTTTTCGGGCAGACGCACAGTCGGCAGCCAGGCGCGGATGACGTTCGATTGAGCTTCGGCGACCGAGAGCGGCTGCGCGCTTGCGCCTTTCAGGTCAAGGTAAAACTGCGCGTCCGGGTAGTGCGGCGCAAGCTGGTCGGCGAGCTTCAAGGCGAGCGTCGTTTTGCCGGCTCCGCCCGGCCCCTGGACGTTGAGCACGCGGATTTCGCGGTTGGCGCGCGCGGCGTAAAGCTCGGCCAGCTCGAACGAGCGACCGGCGAATTCGGGCAATGGCGGCGGTAATTGATGAAGTGTGGCCATCGGCGAGAGGGACGATTCGATCAGATGCTGGTAACGGGCGAAGACATCGTCATCGGTCGAAGTCGCATTGTCCTTGTCTTCGTCTTCGTAATCGGTGTGATCCGCCGAAAAACCTCTGGCGATTTTGGCCGTCACACGCCGCCCGGCGAGCGCGACATTCTCCGCAACCGGGTTTGATGCTACGGCGACCACCAGCTCGCCGTTCCATTCTTCGGCCTGCTGATCTTCAATTACGCCGGCCACCGCAGGCTCGAATGAATGTTCGAGCTGCCGGTCTTCCGAATGCCCGTTGCGGCTCGATTCAACTCCGGCCTGATGAGCGAAAGCCTGTTCCGGGAAGACTTGTGTGTCGAGGCGGCGCGATCCGGCCTCTTCTCCGATGACGAAACTTTCGCTCCACCCTTCGGCCTCCTCGACCAGTCTTTTCGCCCGTTTGGTGGCGAGTTTCGCCTGCCGTTTCAGGTCGAAAACGATTAACGCTACCGCCACGACGCAGGTCGCGAATGACGCCGGCAGTAATTTGGCCAAGGGCTGAACGAATTCGCCCTCGACTCCGGCCAGCCCCATCACCGGCAACAGAAAGCGCGCCACAATCAACAACAGCGCGCCCAAAGCGACATAAACCAGAAGTATCGTTGTCATCCTTTTCATAGTTAGCACCATTTCGCAGGCCGCTGCGGCCGGCTCTCCGGCTCCAGGCTTGGGGCAAGGCTCGAGCGAAAAGCAGCAACCGAACGACCCGCCTGAAAAGATCGGTTGAATTTGCAATGGCCTCACCGGCAACTGCGGCGCTGAACTTTTGGCTGACGTCCAGCTTCCGGTGAGACGAATCACGGGGAAGCGCGTCTTCAATGCGGGGGCCGAAAGGGGCGAGGGGCCGAAGGGAGCTTGTGGGTATGGGTTGTTGCTGAAATAACCAGCGATTACATCACTCCTTCGAGTGTCTCCTTCATCAATAAATCAACGACGGCGCGCAAATCGCCCGTCTCCTGATAGACCTTGAGCTGGCGGTCGGCGCTCGTGCCGGTCTCTAAAATCTTGTAGACGTAGCCGATCTCTTCGCGGCTGCCCAATTCGTCAACCACGTCATCAACGAATTCCATCAGCTCGTGGATCAACGCCCGCGTGTCAACCTCCTCGCGTTTGCCGAAATCAATCAGCTTGCCGTCGAGTCCGTAACGCGCGGCGCGCCATTTGTTCTCTTCGATCAGCGCGCGGCGGTAAAGGCGGAAGCCCATGTTCTGGCGATAGAGCTTGTAAAGCTTGGCCGTGATCGCCTGGAAGAGGGCGGCAATCGCAATCGTCTCGTCAACCCTCGAAGGGATGTCGCAGACGCGGAATTCGAGCGTGGGAAAGAACGGGTGCGGGCGCACGTCCCACCAGATCTTCTTGCCGTTATCAATGCAGCCGGTCTTGATCAGCAGGTTGACGTAATTGTCGAACTCGCTGACCGAGTTGAAATAATCGGGAATGCCCGTGCGCGGGAACTGCTTGAAGACTTCGTAACGGTAACTCTTCATCCCCGTGTTGCGCCCGATCCAGAAGGGCGAGCTGCACGAGAGCGCGTAAACGTGCGGCAGCATGTAACGCGCGGCGTTCATCACGGCAATCGCGGCTTCGCGGTCGGCCATCCCGACGTGAACGTGCATGCCGAAGATCAACAGCGCGCGCGCCGTCTGTTGCAGCTCTTCAATCAATTGAAAATAGCGCTCGTGTTCGGTGATCTGCTGGTCGGCCCAGTGCGAGATCGGATGAGTCGAAGCGGCGACAATCGCCAATCCCTTCTTGTGCGCCAACTCGGCAATCGTGCGCCGCAGCTTGACGACATCGGTCCTGGCTTCCTTGACGTCTTTGCAGATGCCGGTGCCGACTTCGACCATTGACTGGTGCATCTCGGTTTTAATCTGCTCGCCGAGTATCATGCGGCCTTCTTCGAGCATCTCGTTGACGCGCGAGCGCAATTCACGACTGTCAGGATCAATGATCTGAAACTCTTCCTCGATGCCGATGGTGAATTCGTTGTCGAAGGGCATTGCCGTCTCCAATTGGATTTGCTTCGATTTTCAAGCTTGCGGTTCAAAGTCGAAGAGCTATGAAACTTCGAACTGTGCGCGTCTGTGGAGAGCTAACCACGCAGGTCAAGGCAGGCAGATGGTAAGGCTTTTGCCTGAGTGAGGCAAGGAAAAATTAAAGCGCGGATGGTGGTTGGTGGATGGTGGTTGGTGGACGGTGGTTGGTGGGCGGCGGTTGATTGTCTTTGGGGCGTCTGGGGTTGAACCGGCCACCGGCCACCGCCCGCCAGCCACTATTCCTTCTTCGCGCTCTTGCCCGCTTTCGTCGAGCGAGTCGTCTTCGCCGTCTTTGCGCCGTCGCTGGCCGTCTTGCGCGCGCGTTTCGGCTTGATCGGCTCGGTGATCTCGTCAATCACTTCCGAAAGCATGTCCGAAGCTTTCTGCGCCAGATGGCCCACGCCGGCGACGATGCCGCGCGCGAATTCGCCCGTCTCCGACGACGCCTCGGGGTTCAGCCATTTGTACCAGCGATGATAACTGGCCGTCGGCTTGCCGTTCTTTGCATAATCAACCAGCATCCGCGCGACTGCGTCCGTGACCCAGTTGAAATACGGCTCGGTCACCGACCAGATGTCGGCGTCGGGCGCGGGATTGGTGAAATCAATCGCGTAGGCCACGCCGTCTTTGATGGCGAACTCGACGGTGTTCAGGTCGTAACCCAACGCTTCGTTGAGGAGGATCGTGTCGCGCGTGATGCGGTCTTTCAACTCCCGCGAAATCGCCAGGTCTTCCTGCGGCAGGTAGCGGCGGTTCTTCGGGTCGTAAGGCATCACCAGCACCTCTTTTTTGCCTACGCAATAGCAGCGCGTGTAATCGGTGAAGTCAATGAATTCCTGCAAGACCATCGCCAGGGTGCCGGTGAGGTCGAAACATTCCCACAGTTCTTCCTTCGAGCTGACCTTGTAAACGTCCTTCCAGCCGCCGCCGTCGTGCGGTTTGAGGATCGCCGGCAAGCCTACGTGCTCGATGATGCCGTCCCAATCGAGCGGGAATTCCAGGTTGCGCAAAGACGCGTCCGTGACGCCCTTGATGTATGACTTCTGCGGCAACAAGACCGTTCTCGGCACGGTAACGCCGAGTTTCGTGGCCAGCGAATAACCGAAAAACTTTTCATCCGCCGACCACCAGAACGGATTGTTGACGACGATGGCGCCGTTGAGCACGGCGGTTTTGAGGAATGAACGATAGAACGGGATTTCGTGCGAGATGCGGTCGAAGATCAGGCGATAACCGTTCGGCTCTCCCATCCTGACGCCGCCGATTTTGACGTATTCGGCGGTGACGCCCGCCTCCAGGCCGTTGATTTTCTCGATCAATGCTGGTGGAAACGTGTTCTCCATTCCAGCCAGAATTCCGATTTTCATTGTTGGCTCCTTCTCGAATAATGATTCCAAAGGTTGAGTTGAAAGGCGAAGCCGTCGGGCAGCCCCGGTTGCGAGCCACGCCGTTTCTGTTGAGGACGAATAAGAAAAGGGATTCGGATTTCGCGCAGGCTCGACCGCCGTTTTCGTTCAGAAGTCGAGATGCCCCTGCGGAACGCGATAAAGACTGGCGATAGTCGCTTACAGTGAGTTATCATTCGGTGAAATTAAACCACGGAGTGTAGTTTCAGTGTGGGAAGGTGTCAACTCAAATGACTCTTAAGAAATTGACGAAAGCCCCGCAAAGGCGGTTGATCGCAATCATCACAACCGCTCTTTGCTTTTGCCTGCTGCCTGGCGATCTCACCCACGGCAGGGCGGAAAAGATTCCGAAACCCGAAGACGTGGTCGAACGCGCGATTCTGGCTTACGGCAGCCGCGCCGCGCTTTACGGCATTCAACGCAACGGGACGCTTCGATCGCTGGTCAAATTCTTCACTCCCGAAGGAACCCGCGAAGGCAAGTCGGTCGCCAGGTTCATCCGCAAACAGAAGCTCGCCGAAGATATGTTGATGATCGAGCTTGAATTGCCGGGCACGAAATATACGATCGGCTTCGACGGCAAAGAGACGTGGGCGATTCACGACGGCGAGATTCAAAAGCCGGCTGAGGAAGCGGCCAGGGCGTTTCGCTCTGCCCACGAACACAGCTATGAAGCCTTGTTGCGTTACAAGGAGAACAACGCGAAGCTCGAATACGCCGGAAACTATAAATTAGGCCCGCTTTTCGAGATGGACATCATTGACCTGATTTCACCCTCGGGTCTGAGGACTCGTTACGAGATCAGCCGCAAATCGGGGCGTATCCTCTACGTCAATTACGAAGAGAAGCCGAACGCCGAAGCCGCGCCGATAAAGTACCGGCTCTATTTCAAAGACTTTCGCGTGATTCAAAACACGCTGGTGCCATACGAAATTCTGGTCTTTCAGGATGGCAAGCTGGTCGAGGAACGAAAGCTGGTCGAATCGGTCTTCAACGTTCAGTTGGACGAAAAAGCTTTCAAGGCTGAGAACGCAAACAAGCCATCCGAAGCTGCAATCAAGCCCTGATTTCCATCCTCCGAATGAGCGCAAACGTAGTGATGAGCCTGCTGCTCATCGCTCATTCCTCGTTGCCCACTATTGCTCCCCGATCAATTTTTCGTTTTTTTGACAGGCTTCTCAGCTTGGGTGTAGCATAACGCTTCTTTGTTTACGGGCATTTATCGCTGTCGCCTTGACGGCAGCGCCACGAGCGAGCAACCGATGTCTATGGCAATTCGCGCAAAGCTGGTCGTCATCTTTTTCGCTTTCATCATCGTCCCCATGTTCTTGTTGTGGGCGCGATGGCAGGGCACAGCCGTCGGCAGCATCAAATCGGTTCTGCGTCAGGGATTGTCGGATCGCGCGCGCGAAATTTCAGCCCAGATTACGCAATCATTGCAGGAACACCGGGCCCGCATCATTGCGCTCACCGCGCAGGCTCCGCTTCAGAACTACGCTCGCGCGGCGGCTGGGAACAATCAGTTCTTCCCCAACCAGGCGTTGCAAATTGATCTGTCCAAATTTCTGCTCGCGCATCAG
>Ga0247727_10016639_pt1 | contig 11837 bp, 8 predicted proteins | sample WisWelCaveWW1625_FD_202498 | JGI IMG/M metagenome (GOLD analysis project Ga0247727, IMG submission 202498) | Biofilm microbial communities from Wishing Well Cave, Virginia, United States - WW16-25 | ecosystem: Environmental > Aquatic > Deep subsurface > Groundwater > Cave microbial mat | place...
CGGATAGAAGGTGGAGACCATCGAAGTAGCGGTCGCGAGAGACGACCGTCAAGTCGACGCCGAGAAGCTTCTGGTGAAAATCCCTGAGCCAGGAGATGCGGCTCTTGAAGTCGGTTTCGCTGAAGTGCCCCAGCGACTCGTCTCGTTCATGGAAGCCGGCTTCGGTGGCTTCCACGGGATAGAAGTCGAGCCGCGCGGCCAGGTACTCGTCGATCCGCTGGGCCAGAAGGCGGTCGTCTCGGCTTTCGGGTGCACTCAGGCCGCCGCAGCTCCAGGAACAGAGCGCGGTGAAAAGAATCGCGCTTTTCGCTTTCACGTAGTGAGAAACATTATAAAGGATTCGACGAGTTTTTCGCGGCCCGCCCGACTCTGGGAGTGGAGGCATCGCGGCGGCCTCGACGGGAAGGGGCGCCCGTGCTGTTTCAAGTTCTCTCGATCGCCTTGCCCTCCCGTCCAACGAGCCGGCGCGTATTGCAGCTACCCTTACGTTCGCCGTGACAAGGCGATTCCTCGCGCCACGCTCCCGAAAGGAAGCGGACAGGTCGGTCCCCCAGGAGCGGCCCCACCGGACCGTAACGAACACGCAGCAGGCTTTCAACAAGACTCTACTTCCCAGGACATCACGCTTCCGAAGGCAATCAATCAGCTTTACAATCGGTGACGGCCCTTACATCGGTGCACCGGGCGTCAAGCGTCCGTGCTTTGCGAATTCCCTGCACACCGGCACTGGTGCAACTCGTGCACCTATAGAGAGCGTTTGACGAACCTAGGTGCCGAGGCGATGGCGACGGGGTAGAATAACGAGTATGGAACCAGTGAAGGAGCAGATGATCAGGCTCATCCAGGATCAGCCTGACGACAGTTCCTATGAGGAGATCCTGCGCGAGCTCGCTTTCGCCCGTATGATTGACCGCGGCGTGGCAGAATCGGACGCTGGAAAAACCATTAGCACTCCCGAACTCGAGCGCCGCATCCAGGAATGGCGAAAGTAGAGTGGACACCCGAGGCCGAGCAGTGGCTTCGGGACATCCACGAAGTTGGAGTCGCGGGTCACACTGTTTGCTGCCATCGAAGCAGACCAGCACGACTTTTTGCGTAAGGTCGCCTACCAAGAGAAGCGCTCGCTCGCAGATGTCGTCCGGGAGGCGCTGACCGACTACCAGCGAAAGAAAGAGCCCTCAGCCCAACGCGTCGGGGGTGGGGCCCCGACGCAATAGAAAGAGTCCCCTCGTCGCCGAGCCGCGGTTCATGGGTAAGACCCGACTACGGGTAGGGACGCACCCGGACGCCCTGGACGCGAAGGGGACTCGGGCCCTTCCAAATGACTTCCACGCGGTTGAGCCCCGGGCGCGTCTTCGACGCGGGTAGCACGACTTCGAAACCGGTCTCCCGTCCGTCAGCCGTCGACCCCACGACCGCGACGCGAACGTCGCTGTCGCCTGGCAGTGGCAGATACAAGATCGCCACTCCTGGTTGAATCTCTCGCGTCCGCGGCGAACCGGAAGGCGGCCCCCAGCCGCTTCCGAAAAAGGCGGCGCCACCCAAGCCCAGCGGAATCGAATCAGGCGCCCTCACGGGAAGACGTGGCAGGTCGCGGGAGACCGAGTAAATAAAAGGAGCGAGTGGCTCCGTCCATGGGGTGGCGACCTGGGGAACCCGTCCCTCCTCCGCGCCGTGGATGAAACGGACGTCGTAGAGAGAGAGAAACCAGGCCGCGTAGCCCGGGTCTTCCGTCTGCCAAAACTGCGCGAGCGCGTGACGGCGCTCGTCGAGCTCGGACCGCGGAACGAACATGTAGTCGTACCCGACGTAGCCGTCGTACACCACGGGGCGGCCCGCCATATACGCAACGACTGAAGGATGCTTGCGATCCGGTGGCTCGACCCACACGTCGCCGGGACGCGAGACCCGCGCGGCCGCGCGAGCCGCTTCGACTTCCCGCGCCGGAACGACGTCCGGCGGAAGAGACGCGTGGTAAAAGAAATGCTGCACCGTGCTCGGAAACGCGGTGAGCGCGAGGAGAGCGAGAACGCTCGGGCGCCACGGGAGCCGGGCGAGAACTTCAGTCGTCCAAAACCACAACAGGATCCCGCTCTGCGTCGAAAGCCAGAGCACGTCGTTGATTGCTTCGACACGAGAAAGCCCCGTGGCCTCGGCGGGAGCAATCCTGACCAGGAGCGCGAGCGGGAAACCGATGGCCACGAACGTCGCCGCGACCCTTCGTACGAAGCTCCCGCGCAGGTCCACGAGGACTCGGGCCGCGCCAAAGAGGCGCAAGCCGAGAAACCCCGAAAGCCAGAAAACCGTGAGCCCGAGAGAAGCGACAAGGCTCGAAGCGTCGACCCGGCCGCTCCCGACGTCCGCGAGAAGGCGCGACGCGTTTTCCCACCCGAGCTTCTCGGTCGAATAACGAACGATTTCGAGAGGTCGAACGCCCACGCTCGTGTTGGACTCGCCCGCCGAAAAGAGTGTGGCGAGGATGAACGGAAGGCAAAAGAGCCCGATGACGACTCCGTCCCGCCGCTCGTTCCGTCGCGCTCCCAAAAGTGCGATGGCCAGCGCCAGGAGAATCTGCGCGCCGAGAAACACTTTCGTCGTGAGGAGCGCCGCGAACGCCAACGACGACGCGAGTAGTGCGCCGAAGCCCGCGCCCTTCGACCGATCGTCGAGGTTCGAAAGCCCGACGAACAAGAGCGGAAGGGCGGGGAGAAACGGATTCACGAGAAAGATCGAGACCAGCGCGACGTCCATGAAGACGAGACTCCACCAGTCGGCCCCCGGCGCTCCGGCGAAGACGAACCCGAGCCCGGCGCCGAAGATCAAGACCGCGGTGACGAGGGCGCGACGCGGACTCGCGTGGAAGCGAAGGCCGAACGCGTAAGTCGAGAGCACCAAGAGAACGAGCGACCACACGGGGCCCACGCGATAGACGCCGTCGAACGGGTCGATCCCGAAAAACCGCGACCAGGCCGCGAGCTGAAGGTGGTAGCCGGCGTGGTAGCGAGCGGTTTCGCCCGAGACCGAAAGAAGCTCCGGCGGATACGACGACTCGAGCGACCTAACGAGACCGACGTGAAAGAGCGTGTCGCGCTGAAGAGACGGGTCCAGGACGAGATTTCCCGCGGCGTCGGGCGCAAAGAGAACGCCGGTCGTCAGGAAGTAGGTCGTCGCGACCAACGTGGCCCACACCCCGAGGAGAACGATCTCGCGCCGAGAGCTACGCGCGGTGTCCGGAGCCCGGCGCCGCGCCAAAACGACGGAAGCCACCGCGGCGAGATCGACGATCGCAAGGAGAAGGGCGTAGCTCCAGCTTCGCCCCGTGACGAGCGAAACCCAGTACACCGCGGCAGCCATCGGGCCTCCGAGGACCGCTGCCATCACGAAGCGATCGAAACGGCTGCGGCCGAGCGAGAAGACGTTGACCGCGAGGAGTCCGGGAAGGACGTGGGCGACCAGGAGGGCCGCCACCGCCCTCACGAGCATGACGCGCATGGGCTTCGGCCGCGCTCAGCCGTGGAAAAAAGCTTCCTTTTCCGCCATGGGCGCACCCTCGAGCAGATGTCGCGCGAGGTGAAGTGACATCTTCATCGAGTGGTCTGAGTTGTTGTACCAGTACGCGCCGGTGCGGCCCAGGAGCTTCAGGTTCTTGAAGGACTTCGCCATCCGCGACGCCGCAGCGAAGCTTTCTTTGTAACGCAAATCGTAAATCGGATAGGTGTCCCGCACGCGCTCGATGTGAATCGCACCGTAGTCGCTCGCGGATCGAACGAGCTCGACGCGAACGAGGTCGTCTTTGATTCGCGGAACGAGACGCTCGGGGTCTTGCCACACGTCGTCGCCTTCGAAGCACGTGACTTCGACGCAGAGCCCCGTCTTCCCGGGCGGCGACATGTAAGGCGCCAGCTCTTTCGTGATCGTCACGCGAGAGAGAACGGTGTCCGTGCCCGAGTAGTAAATCCACTGGCTTTGTTGCCGGACGGGCGCGTTCACCTCCACGTTGAAGAGCACCGTGGCGAGATAACGAAGGGGCGGCGGCGGCTGGCCGAGAAGCCGCGCCAGAGCGTGGAGGTTACCGCTCCATACCAGAACGTGCGGGCGCAACCGCGATCCATCCGTGAGCTCCACTTCCCTGATGTGGTCGCCGTCCGCGTGAAGCGCCGTCACGGTGTCGTTGAAGCGAATCGGGCCTCCGAGATCCCGTACGCGGGCGGAAAGCTTGTCGCAAAACGTCCCGAAGCCGCCGTAGCTCGGATAAAGAAACTCGGTCACGACCGGCCGCGGCAAGAGCACGTTCCGCACCAGGTCGAAAAGCGTGTCCGTCTTGACCCGGTTGTCGATGACGGCCCGGTTGATTCCCGTCTTCGCCCAATCGACGTGCACGCTCTCGCACGGGATTCGAAGGAATTTTTCGGTGTAGGGCTTGAAGAAAAGCCGGTAGAGCGTCTCGCCGTAGCGGGACCGCACGTACGCGGTGAAGGTGTGTTCGTCGGCCGGCGGCCGGCGCAGAAGGAGATCGATGCCCGACGAGAACATGACGGGAAGCGGCAGCTTGAAGAGCGCGCTTCCGTCGAGCGGCCAATTGAAGTAACGATTGAACAGGTGGACCGAGCTCGTGCGCCCGACGACGAGGGAGTCGCCATCGAGAATCTCGTGGAGGAAGTCGATGACTTCCTTGTCGTCGGTGTGGAACCTCTTGGGCCCGACGTCGTAAATGAAATCGCCGTAGCGAAACGAGCGGGCGAGCCCCCCGGCGAAGTCGTTCTTCTCGACGACGGTCGCGCGCCGGCCTTCCTTGAGGACGCGGTACGCGAAAGTAAGTCCTGCTACTCCCGCGCCGACGACGACGAACTCGCTCTCGATGACCTCTCCTCCAGAACCCGGGAGTCTAGCATGCGTCAGCGGACTTCGAAAATCGTGACGTCCCGGTTCGCGAACGCGACGGCGAAGAGCTCGGGAGCGCGGAAGAATTTCTCGCAGCGGTTTTGCGGCTCGCTCCGCTCGCGGGAGCCCACGAAGACGTAGCGAATGCCCGCCTCGCGTGCGAGCCCGTGCGCCTCCAACACGTCCTCCGAATTGAAGATGGGCCTGAGCCGCCTTCCGCGCGCCAGGTACTTGTGCGGATTGAGAAGAAAGATCGGATAGCCGTACGCCATCCGCCTCTCGGCGAGCGCCGGTACGAGCGCCCACTCGCCGGTCCCCCGCGCGCGCGCATCGATTTGAACCACGGCGTCCGTCGGAGTCGACGTCCGAAGCCAGTCGAGCGCTTCACTCTCGAGTGGCGGAATGACGAGTGTCCAAGGGAAGCCGCCCGAAGACTCCTCGCGATTCGTCACGTCCTGAGCGTTGTACACATCGAGAACGGTCGTCAGGAGCGCCGGGCCCAGGACGACCCCGAGCCCCCAGGCCGGCCATCGCCCGACGCCCGCGGCAGCCAGGAGAACGAGGCTCACAAGGAGAACGCTTCCCGCGCGCCAGGCCATCCACACGCCGTTTCCACCATCGACGTCCAGGAACAAGATCGCCAGAAGCGCCATCGAGGCGAGCGCCACGAGAGGGCGGAGCTCTTTTTTCCCGAGTGCGGAAACCGCCAGGAGAACGAGGGCTCCCGCTTCGAAGAAGACCAGCGCGGGAAGCTCGAGAAGACTGGGGACGCGCAGGCGCAGAGCACCTCCCGCGTCGGCGAAAAACCCCAAGCAAACGAACCACGCCAGACAGAGAAGCGAGACGGCTCCCATCACCACGCACTCGACGATAGCCTTTCGCCGGTCGCCGGCTCGCCGGAGTCTCACGAGGCATGCCCAGGGACCGGCGAGCATGGCCGTGACGATGCTGGTGCCCGCCATGCCGCCCAAGAGCAGGCCCGCGAGGGGTGCACGATTTCCGAAGGGCGCTTTGGTCCAAAGGATCCAAATGAGGACGAGAAGCAGGCTGTAAGAGAAAAGATGCTGCGGCGTGTAAAGAAGGGACCGATGAAGGCCGTCGATTGAGGTCAGCTCGAGGCTCCAGCGACAAAACGCATCCACGTTCTCTTGCCGAAAGCTCCCGAGCGGAAGGCCTCTGACCACGGCACGCGCGAGCGTGGCGAGACCTTCGTAGCTTCCTGCGGCGAGACCTGCCAAGACTGCGATGAACGCCGCGCGCCCGGTCGGCGCGAAACGACGCGCCGTGACGAACGCGAGCCCCGCAAAGAGGACACCACCCGCCACGTCAGTCAAGAGGAGGGCTTGCTGATTGCCGAGGGCTTCGCCCGCGAGCGCGGGGAAGAGAAAGAAGAGCCAGTAGTAACCGAGCGGGCTCTCGGCATAAAAGGGATCGACGGGCGGGACGTGCCTCTTCTGGAGCTCGGCGACGACGGAGAGATGCGTCATCAGGTCGGCGCTGAAGTAGGCTCGATAGGCCACGCCGTCTTCAGTAGAGACACCTACTTTCAGAAACGGGAGGGTGACGATTGCCAGAGCGAGGGCAACGCTGGCGGCGAGGAGCGTACGCTCGACTCTCGTACTATTCGCCTGGAGGGTCCTTCGACGCCGGGCAAAGACCGAGGCGGCGACGGTCATGACGACCGAGGCCGAGAGAACGGCCCACCACGAAAAGGCGCCCGCTACATAGAGGACGCTCGTGAGCAGACTGGAGACCAGGTACCCGATCGCGGGTGCCGCGAAAAGACGCTCCCGGCCCCCTTCGCCAAGGCTTCGGGGGCCAGGGCCGCCGAAGGCGAGCCGGGCCAGAGGAAACCCCGGCGCAACGAAGACGAGGAGCGCGGCGAGAAAGACGAGCGTATTCAGCAATGAAAGCCGAACGGCGCGCTTCGCGTCGTTACTTGGTGGCTCGAATCATGATGTGCCATCCGAACGGTCGCTTCACGGGCTCGGGAAGGATCTCGAAGAACGGCACGAGAACGTAGTTGTTGAGCTTCGCGAAAAAATTCCCGAACTTCACCGTTTTCTTGGGAAAACGATCGACGTGAATGTCCACGCTCCGGAACTTCGAAAAAAGCCGGCGACATTCCCCTGTCGAGTACTTGCGGATGATGGGTGCCTCTTTCTTCGCGTGCTCGATTGGCGTTCCAGACAGGATGGCGACGAGGTTGAACCAAGAGTAACGGTTGTAGAGCATGATGATCGCCGCACCGCCTACGCGCAACACGCGGTGCACCTCGGCGATGGATTTTTCCGTATCCACCGTGTGGTGGAGAACGCCGTGCGAATAAACCACGTCGAACGAGCCGTCGGGAAAATCGAGCGCCTCGGCGTTTCCGACGCGAATGTCGCCGGTGTACCCCTCTCGGGCCAGGTTGGCTTGAGCCAGGTGAGCGGCGTTTTCCGTCAAGTCGCGTGCCGAGACGAAGGCCCCGGCGCGGGCGAACTGCATCAGGTCGATGCCGGCGCCGCAGCCGATCTCGAGAACCTTCTTTCCCTTGTACGTGGGAAAGGCCACGTAGTTCTTCAAGTAGTCGATCTTGTCGTAACGGTAGCGCTCGAGGGCGTCGAAGAACTCGGGCGTACCTACGGGTAGGTCTGTGATTTCAATGTCGTTGACGTACTCGTTCCAATAGGAACGCACGTCCTCCAGGGTCGCCGCCGCGCTCATCGGGAGGCGGAGTCTAACATCGGGTTAAAGGAGGATCAAACTTTCGTTCCCGCGCTTTTCGTGCAACGCTTTGCGCCCCCTGGCCGCCATATATGACGAGCGCGCTAGAAAGCATGGCTGAAGCCGACGTTGAGCTCGTGGGGCGAGTGTTGTCCGGGGATCTCGAGGGTTTTGGTGAGCTCCATCGTCGCTACTTCGTGAGGGTGGTACAGAGGGTTCGAGGCATCCTCAAGGACCCGAGCCAGGCCGAAGACACGGCTCAAGACGCTTTCGTTTCGGCGCTTCGCGACCTTTCGCGTCTCAACGATCCGAGCCGCTTTTATCCGTGGCTCTGTCGCATCGCGGTGAACCGCGCCATCGACGAGAAGAGACGCTCGGCGCGAAAGTCGCCGCTCGACGACGTTTTGGAAAACGACGAGCCCGTCGCGCCCGACTCCACGGGAGCGGGAGCGCTGGGCGTTTTGCTCAAGCAAGAGGAGGCTACTTCGGTGCGTGAGGCGCTCAAACGGTTACCGGAACGGCAGCGCGCAGCCGTCGTCCTTCGGTTTTTCGACGGGCTGCCGATGAGGAACATCGCAGAGACTTTGGGATGCGAGGAAATCACCGCGCGGACCCAGGTCTTCCGTGGCCTGCGTAAGCTGGGAGTGCTTCTCGATCCCGCGCGTTCAAAGCACAGGAGCTGGAATGACTGAACCAGAAAGCGCCGGCGCCGCTCAAGCTTGCGCCGATCGCGAGCCCGCGCTCGAAGCTCTGCTCTTCGATGAGCTCGAGGCTTCGGAACGAGAAGCGCTCGACCGACACCTCGAAGCGTGCGCGCGCTGCCGGGAGGCCCTCGAAGACGCACGCCGAGGCCTCGCGTCCTTGCGTGCGGTGGTGGCTCCACCGTTGCCTTACGCCGAAGGTCAGCCCCCCGAGGAAGCCGCATGGGTTGCCTTCAGCCGTCGTTTGGCGCCTCGGCAAGAGCCCCAGCGTTTTGCTACGAATCCCGCGCGCTTCTTCTCCATCCGTCAGGCTTTGGCCGCCGCGGCGGTCCTCGCCCTCGGGATCGGCATCGGCCGGTGGGCGGTTCCGTCCGCACCGGCGCGTCCGGCCGGAAACGAGGGCGACGGACGCCGGGAGTTTCAAGTCGACCCGCGCGCGGTCGACGCTCTCGCGCGCGCCGAGCTGTTGTCGGACCTCGGGATTCGCTACGTGAACGACTTACAAAAGCTGCTTCGAAGCGTCGCCGAAGTTTCGGTCGACGCCGCCACGCCGGGCGACCTGGCGAGCGCGAGAGAGCGAGCGCGAGAGCTCCTGGGCGACGGGCGTCTTCTCCGTCGCTCGCTCCATCCTGAAGTCGATCTCGCCTTCCTCACCGCCATCGACCGCGCTGAGGTCTTCTTGGAAGAGCTGGCCGCCGTCGAAGACGACGGGACCGGCGCCGACTTGTACGTCGTCCAGGCCTCGCTCCGCAGGAGCCGCCTCCCGGACGAGCTTCGCTCGCTCGACGTCGAGAGAAAAGTCGCGCTGGCGCTCGAAGCCTCCGGAGGGATTGGCGAGGAACAGAGAAAGGACGCCTTTCGATGAACGATTCCATGAGACGTAACCCACTTTTGCGAAGCGCGCGGCAAGGCCTGTGGCTCGTCTTGATCGCAGGCGCTCTCTCGGCGCAAACGAGCGCTCGCGAAGCTTACCTTCAGGCTCGAGAAAACCTGGTCGAGGAGCGCTTCGAGCCCGCGCTCGCCCTTTTCCGATCGATCGTCGCCCAGTACCCAAAGAGCGAGGAGGCGGACGACGCCCAGTACTACGTCGGCTACACACTCGAGCGCCTCGGGCGGAAGCAGGAGGCCGTCAAGGCCTACGACGAGCTCATCGAAAAGTGGCCGGACTCGATTCGCGTCGAGAACGCGCGCACCCACCGCGCGGAGATCGTGCGCTACCAGCCGCAGGCAGGGGGCGCTCTCCTCAACGAGGTCTTCTCGAGCCCGTCGACGTCCTGGGAGCTGAAGCGCGATACCGCGATTGCACTCGCTCGGAGCGTCAACGTCATCGCCCCCGACGTGCTCGAGGAAATCATGCGGCGCGAGGCGAGTAGTCGCCAGCTCGAGCTCGTCGCGATCCTTTCGGATCGGACGTCGAACCCCACGGCGCGTCGAGTTCTCCTTCTCGGACTCGAGCCGTCTCTGTCGACGAGCGTTCAGCTCCGCGCGCTTCAAGCGCTCGCGCCCGTGGCCGCCGAATCCGAAGTCACGGGCGCCATGGCCCGGGCGCTCGCCGGCCGCACGTCTTCGAGCGTGAAGCTCCAAGCGATTCAAGTGCTCGCGCCGCATGCCTCTCTGCCGAACGTGCGCCGGGCGCTTGCGAGCGCCCTCGAGAACGAGAACGGAAGCTCCGTACAACTGGCCGCATGCGCGGCGCTCGCGGGACACCTGGGCGAGGCGGAGATTCGCCCGGCCGTGCTCCGGCTCTTCGAAGCAAGCGCCTCGTCGTCGGTCCAGCTCGCGGCTCTCGCCGCGCTCGACCGGAATAGAGATCGCCCCGAGGTCGAGGACCTTCTTCGTGCCGCGATCGTTACGCCGACCTCCTCGAGCGTGAAGCTTCAAGCGATTCGCATCGCCGGCGCGTCGAAGCTTCCGAAGTTACGCGCGGTGGCACGTGAGGGACTGAGGCCCGAGAACTCGACGAGCGTTCAGTTCGAGGCCGTCAAGGCGTTCGGTGAAGGTCGAAACGATCCCGCCGCCTCCGAAGCGCTCGCCACGGTGTTCGGACCTCACCAGACGTCCACGTCCGTACAACTCGCCGCGCTCGACGCACTGGCCAACCACCTCGACACCCCGGCCGCCGCGCCGGCTCTCGCAGAAGCGCTCGAACCCACGCGCTCGACGAGCGTCCAGCTCAAGGCGCTCGGGCTCGCCTCACCGCGAGCGAGTAGCCCGGAGATTCGGCTGTCGCTCCTTCGGGTGCTCGGCGACAGCTCGACCTCGACGTCGGTGCAGCTCGAAGCGATTTCTCTCTTGAGGGAAGACGTGGGACGACCCGACGTGAGACGTATCCTCGCCGCGGCCCTTCGTCCGTCGAACTCGACGAGCACCCTCCTCAAGGCGGTCGAGGCCCTCGCCTCCCAAACCGCTCACGCCGAAGTAAGGGAGGCCATGGTGCGAACCTTCACGCACGAGTACTCCACTTCGGTCGTGCTCGCGTCGATGACGGCGCTCGCGGCCCAGCTCGAGAAAGACGCTCCGGTCAAAGACGCGTTCATCCGCTTGATGGAAGACGACGGCATGTCCTCGACGGCCCGCGTGCGCGCCGGCCGAGGGCTTTCGCCAGCTGCCGACGCGTCGCTCAAAAAACGGATTGCCGACGCGATGGAAGACGTCATCCTTCGCGTGAACCGGCGCGACTTCGGCAACCACGGCGGGCGCGTAACGGATGACGCGCTCGACGTCCTCCGTCCCATCGACCCCGAGCGCGCCGCGCGCCTGGCCGAGCGGGTACGCTGGCCCCGCCTCTGGCGGGATCCCTGATGTGGAGCGAACCTCCACGCATACGAAAGTCGAAGACGATTACGTTGAGAATCACCCTACGATGTTGATAAAGTAACTTCCGAGAAACCTGGCATTACCCGGGCAGGCGGTCAGCAAGGAGCTTCAAAACGGCCACCGAAGAGGCGTAAGCGAGGCGCGATATGAGAACCCTGACGCGAGCTGCGATTTTCATCCTTTCGTTTTTTTCTCTTACCTCCGTCGCGCTCGCGCGGCGTCCCGTTACGTTCGACGACATCATGGGAATGAAAGCCGTGGCGTCGCCCGTGATTTCGCCGGACGGCAAGTGGGTCCTTTATACGGTTCGCCAGTGGGAGTCGACGAAGAAGACCGACAAAGATCCGGACAAGCGCGAGGCGCGTACGCACGTCTTTCGCGTCTCGGTCGACACCAAGGACGCGCGCCAACTCACGTTCGGCGAGCGCGGCGAAACGCTCCCGGCGTGGTCACCGGACGGGAAGCACATCTCCTTCGTTGCCGCGCGCGGAAAGGCGGAGGAAGGTGAGGACGCACCGCGCTCGCAAATCTGGCTTATGAACGTGGCCGGCGGCGAGGCTTGGAAGCTCACGGACGCCAAGGAAGGCGTCCAGGCTTACGCCTGGTCGCCCGACGCCGCGCGAATCGCATACACGAGTCTCTCGCCGCTCTCGAAGGAAGACGACGAGAAGCGCAAGCGTCGCGACGACCCGCGGGTTTTCGAAGGGGACTTCAGGCCCACTCAGATCT
>Ga0247727_10016640_pt1 | contig 11836 bp, 7 predicted proteins | sample WisWelCaveWW1625_FD_202498 | JGI IMG/M metagenome (GOLD analysis project Ga0247727, IMG submission 202498) | Biofilm microbial communities from Wishing Well Cave, Virginia, United States - WW16-25 | ecosystem: Environmental > Aquatic > Deep subsurface > Groundwater > Cave microbial mat | place...
GCGGAGCTGGCGCCACTCGCGGCGCGCGCAAAAGATTTCGGCCAGGCGGGCCAACACGCTCGCGTCCGCCTGCGGGCGGAGGATGTAGACCGCGTAAGCCTTGGCGGCCTCGTCGTCCATGCGGCCAGTCTTGAGGTAGGAGAGGACGAGTTGGGTGAGGAAACGATCCCGCTCGGCCTCCGCCGCGCGGGCTTCTTCGTTCTTTTTGCTCTGATCCGCCGCGTGCCTCAGCGTGCGCCGGATGGCGGTCATAAATTCTTCCGCGGTGAAGGGCTTGATCAAGTACTCGCGCACGCCCGCCGACATCGCCTGGCGCAACATATCCCGCTCGGCCTCCGAGGACATGATCATGCACACCGTGGCCGGGCTGATCTTGCCCATCGCCTTGATCGCAGACAGGCCGTCCAGGCGCGGCATGTTGATATCCATGATCGCCACGTCGGGCAGGAGGCGCTGGGCCATCTCCACGGCTTCCTGGCCGTCGCGCGCCACGGCCACCACTTCCACATCTTTTTCCAGCGCCAGCATCATGCGCACGCCTTTGCGGAACTCGGGCGAGTCGTCAGCGATGAGGATGCGCAGTTTCGCCATAGGTCTTTCTCATCCAGGGAGGGGTCATTACACGGAGGGCCGCCCCGGCAGGCGCGGCGCGGCGGGCAACCGGCGTGAGCGGCGGCGCGCGCCGCGGGCGGCCGAGCGGCGCAGTTCCGCTTCCGGGCCGAGCATGGCGGCCAACTGCATCAGCGCCTCGGCATCATACTCGCATACGCCGCACGTGTCACACTGCCAGGCGGGGAAACGGGGCAGGATGATGAATTGCGTCTCGAACCAGTGCGCGAACGTCACTGGCCGCAGATGAACCCCTCCGACCTGACAGTGTTGGCAGGCGTAGACTGGCCCAGGGTCAGCGTTCATGCGTCATTGCCTCTCCCGCTCAGTTCGAACCAGGCGTCAGCGCCGGATACTTATAATGTTGAACGATGCGCCAATCGTTGGGGGGCCAATACACCACCACCGCGCGGCCCACGATGAACTCCCGCTTCAACATGCCCCAGCTATGCGAGTCGGACGAGTTATTGCGGTTATCGCCCAGGACAAAGTATTCGTCTCCCGGCACCGGCCAGGTGTTGGAGTATTGCGGCGGCGCGGAGATGTAAGGCTCTTGCAAGGGCTGTCCGTTCACTCTGACCACCCCGCCTTCAATCGTCACCGTCTCGCCCGGCAGGCCGATCACGCGCTTGATAAAGTCCCGATCCTGGCTGAACGGGTAATGAAAGACGATGATGTCGCCGCGCTCGGGCGGGCCGATCATATACGACACTTTATCCAGCAGGACGTACTGGTCGGGGTGCATGGTCGGTTGCATGCTGTCCCCTTCCACGCGGTAGCGGCCGGTGGCAAAGTTGACGGCGACATAGATGATCACCGTCAGCAGGATCGTTTCCAGGATTTCACGGATCAGCGAGCGCACCCGCGAGGGCGCGGCCGGGGCAGGGCTGGCAACGGCCAGGCCCGCCTCACCCTCGGCAGGGGACGGTTCAGGCGCATGACCGGCTTCAGTGGGGGTTGGCACAGACACACAGCACTCCTTGATACCTGGTTGGCATTATAAGGCTATCCCTAAAAGATGAGCAACCGATGAAGTCCGCTACTCATTTTTCTTGCGGAAGCTCAATTTGAACGGCGTGCCGGTGAAGGGGTATTCCGCGCGCAGGCGGTTTTCCAGATAGCGTTTGTAGGTGAAGTGCACGAGGCCGGGGTCGTTGACGTGGAACAGGAAGATGGGTGGATCGGCGCGCACCTGCTGGGCGAACGTGATCTTGAGCTGGCGCCCGCCGCGCGCGGGCGGCGCGTGTTTGGTGATCGCCTCGCGCACAATGCGGTTAAGCTCCGCGGTCGGCACGCGCACCAGCCGCTCCGCCTGGATTTGCAGAGCGAGCGGCAACACCTGCTGACACCGCTGGCCCGTTTTGGCAGAGATGAACACCACCGGCACGTAATCCAGAAAGTGCAGGTTCGTCCGCAGTTTCTGAGTGTAGGCCTCCAGGGTGTGGGTGTCCTTCTCCACCCGGTCCCACTTGTTCACCACCACCAGCACGCTCTTCATCTCGTCCAGGATGAACCCGGCGATGTGCGCGTCCTGAGCCGCGAACGTCTCGGTGGCATCCACGACCAGCAAGGCCACGTCCGCGCGGCTGATCGCCTTGAACGTCCGCAAGACGCTCCACTTCTCCACGCCGGGATCAATCGCGCCGCGCCGCCGGATGCCCGCCGTGTCAATCAGGATCACAGACTGGTCCGCGTACGTCATCGGCGTGTCAATCGCGTCGCGGGTGGTGCCCGGCACCGGGCTGACGATGGTGCGCTCTTCGCCCAGCAAGCGGTTGAGCAGTGAGCTTTTGCCCACGTTGGGGCGGCCCACGATGGCGATTTTGACGGCGTCCGACTCGGCCTGAGGCGGCGGGGTAGGCAGGGCCTTCACCAAGGCGTCCAACACATCGGCGGCGCCAATGCCGTGCAGAGCCGAGATCGGGTAAGGGTCGCCCATGCCCAATTCGTAAAACGAATAGGCCTCCTGCTCGCGGGCGAGGTTTTCCGTCTTATTCACGACGAGGAGCACGGGCGGGCGCAGGGAACCGTCGGGCTGGCGCGTTTGATGGCGGCGCAAAATGTCGGCCACTTCGCGGTCGGCGACGGTGACCCCATTTTTGACCTCGGCCATGAAGATCACGGCGTCGGCCTCCGCAATCGCCATCTCCGCCTGCGCCCGAATCTGCGGGATGAACTGGGCGGAGTCCGCGCTCAACGGGTCTTCGCCGACTTTCTTGGGCAGAGGCTCAATCCCGCCCGTGTCCACGATGTCGAACGTGACGCCGTTCCACTCGGCTTCCGTGACCAGGCGATCGCGCGTGGTGCCGGGCGTGTCATCCACCACCGCCAGGCGTTCCCCGGCGAGGCGATTGAAGAAAGTGGATTTGCCCACGTTCGGGCGGCCCACGATGGCAACTAAGGGCTTGTACATGGCAGATTAACAGGGGTCTCTTGCCTACGGCGTCGGAGTCGGCGTGTCCGTCGCGGTCGGAGCCGGTGTTGGCGTAGCCGGCGGCAGAGGGCGCGTCGCGGTAGTGGTCGGCGTTCGCGTCGGCGGGCGCGTCCGGGTGGGCGATGGGCCGACCGTTGGCGTGTTTACTTTTTCAATCACGACCTCCACCGGGTTGGGCAGGATGCTTTCAGCGCGCAGTTGGTCCGAGGCCAGGATCACCTCCGCTGTCACCTGATAGGTTCCCTCCGTTAAGCCATCCAGTTTGACGAAGACGCGGACATCCGCTGGCTGAAGCGCATTCAACAAGGGCAATGGGCCAGAGAGCAGGACATCCACCGTGACGGGCGAGAACCGCGCCAACAAGCCGGGGGCCAATCCTTGCGCTTCGATCTCCCGCTCGACGGGCAGGCTGTCTTCGATGGCGGCGATGTTGACCTGCACCACCACGGTCTGATCGCCGACCGGCGTGACGCCTTCCGGCAAAACCAGGCCGAGTCGCTGAGTGACATCGTCGGTGACGCCGGTGATGTCCAGCGGCAGTGTATCCACAAAACCCGGCAGTTCGGTCACCTTGATCGGATCACCCGATTGGACGGTGACGACGAGCGGCGCGACGGTGATATTGGTCACGCGATAACCGGGGGCCACTTGTCCACGAATGTCGGCCTTCACCGCCACATCGCGGTAGCCGAGTTTTTGCGTCACGGACATGGTCACCTGCACGTTGGGCGGGTTCACCGCCACGCCCACCACCGCGCCGCCGGCCACGTCCACCGGCGTGAGCGCCACCGGGCTGTTGAAGTTGCTCCGTGCCCCCGTCAGGGAGAACCTCGCCAGCAGTTCGCTCACCCGATCCACCACGGAGGCCGGGCCGGTGACGGTGGCGGTGAGAATGTCCGGCGTGATCGGGCTGGATTCGTAGCCCGGCGCCAGCTCGCCCACGTGATCCAGCCGGATGGGGATTTCGCGTGTGGCGCGGCGCTCCAATGTCACGCGCAGGGTGGCCGGGGCGAGCTTAACCACGCGCGCCGCCGGGTCGGCCAGCGACCCCTGAAGCGGGACATCGTAGGTGCCTTCGTCCAACCCGGCCAAATCCACCGTGACTTTGACTCGATCCGGCGTCAGCGGCGCGTCCCACACACTCTGTGGCGCGCGGATCGTCACCGTCGTCTGCGCCGCGTCCGGGCTGATCAGGATCAACTCCGGCGGCACGTTAATTAACGCCACGTTGACCGATGGCGAGAGCGCCCGTTCCTCAAATGGATTCAGCTCGTTGGCGGCCACGAACCAGACCAGCGTCGCCAACAAAAAGGAGAGCGCCAGGGTGCTGAGGCCGTTCAATGCAGGGCGCATCTCAGTCTCCCGTCGACTCGCGCCCGGACGGACTTTCCACCCGGCGGCGGCGGAGCGGCGCGGTGAATTTCTGCCAGGTGGTGCGGTTGCCGCGCGGGCGGTAAAACGCATCCAACATGTGTTTGAGCCGTTCCGGGTCCAGGCGGCGGATCATGCGGCCATTGTGCACGACAGAGATAATGCCGGTCTCCTCCGAGACCACGATCGCGACGGCATCGCTGACCTCGGTGACGCCGAGCGAGGCCCGGTGGCGCAGGCCCATCTGGCCGAGGGCGGTGTTGGTGGTCAGCGGCATGATGCAGGCGGCGGCCATCACCCGGTCATCCTTGAGGATGACCGCCCCATCGTGCAGGGGCGTGTTGGGGTAGAAAATCTGCGTCAGCAGTTCCGGCGTGATGGCCGCCTCCAGCCGGATGCCGGTCTCGGCAAAGTCCTTCAGGCCCACTTGCCGCTCCACCACCATCAGCGCGCCGTGCCGCCGCTCCGAGAGCCGCTGGGCGGCGGCCGCCAGCGCCTCGATCACGGGTTGCACATCCGCCTCGCGCGCGCCGATCTGCACCACGCTTCCGGCCCGCCCTATCCGCTCCAGCCCGCGCCGGATTTCTGGCGCAAAGATCACGGGGATGGCGATCAGCAACGCCGGCAGAGTCGTGCGGAGCAACCACGAGAACGCCTGCAACGGCAGGAACAGCGTGAGCAGGGTGATGACGATCACGAGGAAGATCATGCCGCGCAGAAGTGTGGCGGCCTGCGTCCCGCGCACGAGCCGCAGGATGCCGAAGATCACCAGCGTCACCATCAGGATGTCCACCACGCTGATCCAGGTGAGCTGGGACAGAAAATAATACGTGATCTCGCTGACGAGGTCTGACACGGCCAGGTTGTGGGGAGGGAAAGACAAGCCCACGCGGGTCAGGCTGCGGGCCGGCTTGCCTTACCCCCAAAACCGCCCCCGTTGGGTGGGCGGGGGCGGCAGTCTGGGTTGATTACAGCTGTGCCAAGAGCTGTTGATACGGGGCCGGATCGTCCGGCCCCAGTTGCAGGATCGTGCGGATCGTCTCGCGCGCCTGATCGTTCTGCTTCGCCTGAAGCTGAATGTCCCCCAGATGATCATACATCGCGATGGCGTCGGCTTTGCGGCCCTGATCCTGGTAGAGCCGGGCCAGCCGCGCCAGCAGGGCGGTGTCATCCGGGTAGTTGTGCAAAAGCTCTTCCAACAGCGTGGTGGCGTGGGCCAGCGCCCGCGCGCTGAGCAACTGCTTGAGATAAATATCCAGTTCGGCAATCGCCTGCTTGGCGTTCGCCAGCCGGAAGTGCAGGTCAATGAGCGCGATGCGCGCCTTGTCGTCGTTGGGCGCCAGGGTCTTGATTTGCTCGTAGGCGCGCAGGGCCTCGCGCCAGGCCAGGCGTTGAACATCAATATCGGCCAGCTTGTGTAAAATTTTGGCGCTCCACTCGCGCGCGCCCGACTCTTTGGCGAATTGCAGGGCCTCGCTATATTGACTGCGCGCGCTGTCCATGTCGGCCAGCTGATAGTGGGTCTCGGCGAGGTCCATGTACTGCGCCAGCGCGTCCTCGACTTTGCCCTGCTCGGTCAGCAGGCCGATCAGCTTGGTGCGCGCTTCCATATCCATCGGGTTCAGCCTCAGCACCTGTTGCATCAGGCGGGCCGCGCGGCCCACTTCCCCGCGAATCTGGTAGGTGCGCGCGATCGTTTTATATTTGGTCGTCGCGGCCTCGGGCCGGTCCTCGGCCACCAAAATCTCCGCTATGCGGATGTGCACGGGCAGATAGCCGGGCGAGAACTGGAGGGCGTAGAAGGCTTCTTCCATGGCCGACCCGTACAGTTTACGGCGCACCAGCTCTTCAATCTGGCGCATCGAGTCCAGCACGCGATCGGTGCCGGGCGTCGCCAGCATATCACCCAGGGAGGTCACTTGCCCGTCTTCGGCCCCGGTATCTAATTGCTGGCGGGCCTGGCGCGCCCGCTCCTCCCAGCCCTCGCCGGAGAGGAACCGCGTGAGCGCGGGGACGGCCTTGGCCAACTCGGTGTCCGAGGCGCGCCCGTAGGACTCGGCCAGGCTTTCGTAGGCTTCCGCCAGCGTGTCATGCTTGGCCGCCGGGACCAATTGCATATCCAGGCGCTTGAGCGCCTCCAACAAGTAACTGAAGGCCTTGCGCGTCTGCCCCAACTGGCGATGGGCCTCCCCCAGGCCATACAGCGCCCCGAGCGCCACATCATCCCGCGCGGCGGCCGGCTCCAAATACTTCACCGCGTCGGCGGGGCGGCGCAGTTCCAGCGAGAGCGCGCCCACCATGAAGGACACCAGCGGATGCTCCAGGCCGTTCTCGATCACGCTGGTGTAGTTGTTGGCGGCCACATCCAGACTGCCGGCCGATTGATGGTTGAGCGCCTGGCCGAGATACATGATGGCTTGCGCGCGCTGGCTCTGGGCATCGCGGGCGCTCCCGGCGCCGCGCGTCAGGACGTTGACCGAGGAGGTGACTTTGCTCGTGTCGGCGTCTTCCTCGAAGAGCAGTTCGGCCAGCTTGCCCAGCGCTTCTTCTTTCGCCGCCACCAACGGCGAGCCGCCGGTCTGTAATCTTGCCAGTTCGCCGGTGCCGGGCGTCTCCGCGTGCGTGGCTTGCGCCAGCGCGGACAGCTCATCCCGCGAGAGCATAGCGCCGCTCTGGCCGAGCGGGCCGGTGCCGGTGCGGCTAACGACCTGGATCGGCTGGCCGCGCTGAAGCCTCTCCACGGCGTCTTTGGCTTCCGGGGAGAGCGGCTCAAGTTGCAGAGCGCGGGCCACGGCCTGCCCGGCTTTCTCCACCTCGCGGGCGCGCTGGAACAGGCGGGCCACTTCCAGATATTCGAGCGCCGCCTCGCGGTTGCGGTTGGTGCGTTCCAGCGCCAGCGCCAGGCGCGAGCGCGCATTCAAGTTATCGGGGGTGATGCGCACGACGCGCGACAGGTTATCCACCGCTTTAGGCACGTCCCGGCGGGCGATGTGCATCTCCGCGACGGCCATGTACGTCTGAGCGGCTTCGTTGATCCGGCCCTGCCGCTCGAAAATCTCGCCGCACTTTTCCGGGGCCACCGGGTCGCCCTGAGTCAGAGTTGCGGCGCGCTGATAGACCGCGAGCGCGTCGTCCAGGCGATCAAGCTGAAGGAACGCAAAACCGAGGGCGTTGAGGGCGGCGGTGTCGTCCTGGAATTCGGTGAGGGCGGCGCGGTAAAAGGCGATGGCCTTATCCCACTGCTGATCCCAGGCGGCGGAGGCCCCCCGATTCATCGCTTGTTCAAAAACTGCGCGGTTTCCAGCCATAACGTTGGTGAGTATAGCACGGAGCGAGTTTGAGTGACAAATGCGGTACAATCAGAAAGACGCCGCCCTCTCCATTTTATTCGGTCTAAAAGCGCCAGCCTCGCAGACGCCGGCACGTTTATGGGCCTCTGACACGGAGATAGGGGATGAAACAAAAGCGCCTGGCTGAGTTAGTGGAGAAGCCCTCATCAGCAGCCCTGCTACGACCCCAACCAGAGATGAGAAGGGGTGAACCTGCAACGCCGCCTTCGACGCTTGATCCCCCGGAGGCGAACGACTCCAAACGCATCCTGATCGCCGAGGACGACGACGACACACGCGATTTGATCGGCCTGCTTCTGAAGCAGGCCGGCTTTGAGGTGGCTTTCGCCCACAACGGCGCCCAGGCGCTGGAGGTCTGGCAGAAACAACCCTGTGATCTGATCATCCTGGATATTATGATGCCCGTCCTGGATGGCCTGGAGACTTGCCGGCGGATACGGGAAACCTCCGACGTTCCTATCATCTTTTTGACGGTGAAGGGGGAAGAGCAACATGTCGAGGAAGGTTTTGCGGCCGGCGCCTATGATTACGTGGTGAAGCCCTTCAAGCCGAGAGAACTGGTGGCGCGCATCCGGGCCATCCTGCAACATGCCGCCTCGTCAACGCCCAGGCCGGCAGAGCACCCGCGACTGGTTTATGAAGACCTGGAACTGGATGTGAAGGCGCGGCGGGTTCGGCGCCAGGGGCGGATCATCCGGGTCACGCCCAGCGAGTTTCGATTGCTCCAATACTTTATACAACACGCCGGAGAGGTGGTCACCAAGCAAGACCTGCTCCGCCATGTGTGGGGCCACAGCGATGTCTCGGGCGACCTGAATCTGGTTGACAGCGCGATCAAGCGCCTGCGCAAGAAGATCGAAACCCACTCCAAGGAGCCTCGCTATCTCCATACTGTCTGGGGCATTGGCTACCGGTTTGGCCGCAAAGATTAACCCTCTATGATGGAAGGGGCTGGGGGCTCGCTTTTGGGAAAGCTCACTTCGGCTTTGTAGTCAACCGGACATTACTGGTGATTATTCACAAGTGCTCCAGGCCCGCGTCCTCGCGGGCCGCGCGTAGCGGACGGGGACGCGGACGAGGAGCGGCAGAGATGTGAATAATCACCGCGACTATTACTCGTAGTCATCGGACTGTTTGAAGAGGGTTTGCTCAAATTGACAGAGCTTTGCCAATCTTTTCTGTTATATGATCAATTGATAGGTCAAGGCGTTCGCGTTTCACAACTTGTTTGCGTTCTCATTCGGCGCAAGGCCAGGCGAGATTTCAGGGGGCTACCCTTGATGTAGCCCTTCATCTGTACAGCACGCGATATCCAGCCGGTTCTCAAGCTAGGGCGCGATGAACCAGCGGCAAAAGATGGTCGCTTAGCTCTTTCAGAAGCGGATGCTGTTGGGGCGCTACTAGCGAAACCGGCTTTGAGCCGGTTTTGTTTTTTCTGCTTGCGGAGGGATAGGAGTCGAATGAACCCCTTATTTTCCCTCCGGATCTCGGCGTAGAAGTTTGCTACATGCACCTGCCAGACTCACAGGAGATACTATGAACACCATCCACAAGACCTCAGCGCGAAAAGTTGCAGTATTCATCAGTCTGGTGTGGTTGCTTGCACTCGGCGTTGCGCTTTCAGCCAGTCGAGCAGTGGCTGATACACTCCCGCCGACGATCACTAGCGACCAGTTCGACTACCCTCCAGGAGCGACAGTTACATTGACTGGCGCGGGTTGGGCCTTTGGCGAGTCGGTGCACATTTTTGTGAACGACGACGCCGGCCAGACTTGGAATCATAATAGTAATCCCGATCCAGTTGCAGATGGCAACGGCGCGTTCACGTATCAATTCCAACTGCCAACCTGGTTCGTGGCAAACTACAGCGTGACCGCAAGCGGAGCAACATCCGGAACGGCGACGACCACCTTCACCGATCTCTCCATTGGCACGTACGACCAATGCTCCAATGATGACGGCGATGGATACGCCTCTGGTAACACTGGCTGCCGCTGGATTAACGGCAATCTCCAGAGCAACAACTCGACCTACTTCGAGGGTGATGCCACGGTCCAACGGCTGTGGCTCACAGACTTTGCGCCTGGCAGCACACATATGGTTACTTTGAAATATGGAACCACCAAGGGTGGAAAACACGCATACGACTTCCTGACGACATGGAACTGGTCGGAGAACTGGGTCACAGTCGCTGACCGTTGCGAGACCATTACCGGTTGTGGTGCTGCGAGTGAGAGCACGTTGGATATCCCCGAAGATCCAAATGTCCCGAACTCTTTCGAGCCAAGTGCTCCGGGCGACCGCCAGTTCGTGATGCGCGGTGGCACGCTGACCAGCGCCACGACTCCTACAATCGTCAGTGGCTCATACACCGGCGACAGCGAGACCATAATTACGATTTCATTCACCGTGGCTAGTAGTGGCGCCATGTGTCCGACGTCTGGACAGGGAGCCGGTACTTGTAGTGTTGCACTCTGGTTTGGCGCCCACGTGGCCGCCCAAGCCAACTGGGGCCTCGGCCAGGGTGCCGGCAGCATCTCTGGCTCGCCCTACCATGTGGCGCTTGATGCAATTGACAGCGCCGCAGTCGGTCAGCGCGACAACCAGATGCAGGCCGGCGCTGTCATTCCTAACGGCACAATCATCATCATCAAGGATGCCGTTCCAAATGACGCTCAGGACTTTAGCTTCAATTTGACGAACGGCACCACCGTCAACCTGAGCTTCCTCCTGGATGACGACGCCAACGCCACCCTCCCCAGCAGCCAGTCGTTCAGCGTGCCGCCAGGGACCTACACCGCCCAGGAACTCAATGTACCCGCAGGCTGGACGCTTACCAATCTGGTCTGCGTGGACCCGACGAACAATACTTCAGTTGTCTTGGGCACCGCGACGGCGACGATCAATCTGGCATCCAACGAAACGGTGACATGTACTTACACCGACACGAACGCGGGACGTATCATCGTCGAGAAGCAGACTAACCCGGATGGCTCAAGCCAGAGTTTCGAGTTCGACCCGAGCTACGCCGCGAACTTCTTCCTAACAGACGGTCAGCAGAACGATAGTGGTCCGCTTGCTCCGGGAACTTACTCAGTTGCTGAGATTAATCTTCCGGCAGGCTGGGGCTTGACGAGCGCGATTTGTAACGATGCAAGCCCAGTGAGCGCTATCAGCCTCCAGGCCGGTGAAACGGTTACTTGCGTTTTCACTGACACGTTTACCAAGTTCACCCCCACGGTGATAACTGCTATCCACAATGCTGATCACACCGAGGTGCTGTCCGTGCCATTAGGCTCGACTGTGCATGACTCAGCAACAGTCAGTGGTAGTGCAGGAACGCCAACAGGGAACGTAACCTTCGACTGGTTCACCAACGGCAACTGCTCGGGCAACCCAACTGCAACCTCCGGCTCTTTTGCGCTCTCCGGTGGATCGGTGGACGCAACAACATTCACTCAGGGACCCTTGGCGGCGGGCTTCTACTCCTTCCAGGCCAGCTACCCCGGCGATGCCAACTACAACGGCTCGACCAGCCTCTGCGAGCCGCTCACGGTCGAACAGGGCACGTCCACAGTGACCACCACCCTGCACAAGGCTGACGAAAGCGTGGTAGCCGTGGGCGGTTCCGTGCCTCTGGGCACCATCATGCACGACCGCGCGGATGTCGCGGTGAGCGGCAGTTTTGCTCCCACTGGCAGCGTCAACTTCACCTTCTACAGCAACGGCGCTTGCACAGGCACTGGCACAGCAGCTGGCACAGTTGCGCTGGTTGGCGGCGTGGCGCATCCGTCCAGCAGCACCGTTGCGCTGGCAGCCGGTTCCTACTCCTTCCAGGCTTCCTGGGCGGGTGACAGCAACTACTCCGGCGATACCAGCGACTGCGAGAACTTCACCGTCGAACAGGGCACGTCCACCGTCACGACCATCCTGCATCAGGATGATGAAAGCGTGGTAGCCGTGGGCGGTTCCGTGCCTCTGGGCACCATCATGCACGACCGCGCGGATGTCGCGGTGAGCGGCAGTTTTGCTCCCACTGGCAGCGTCAACTTCACCTTCTACAGCAACGGCG
>Ga0247727_10016641_pt1 | contig 11836 bp, 6 predicted proteins | sample WisWelCaveWW1625_FD_202498 | JGI IMG/M metagenome (GOLD analysis project Ga0247727, IMG submission 202498) | Biofilm microbial communities from Wishing Well Cave, Virginia, United States - WW16-25 | ecosystem: Environmental > Aquatic > Deep subsurface > Groundwater > Cave microbial mat | place...
GAAGGCGAGGTAGAGGTCGAAGTTGAGGTCGAAGTTGAGGGCGCGGATGAGGGAGACGCGGGCGTGGGCGCGGGTGAGGGAGATGTGGGCGAGTTGAACATTGCCCCTGATGGCACGGGCGAGGGCGTGGTCGAGGTCCCTGGCGCAGGCTCGGTCGAGGGCGCGAGCGAGATCGAGGGCCAAAGCCCGCGTGACCGCCGGGTGGCCCAACGCATGGTAATCATACGCTTTTGCCTTCATCCACTTAAAAAACTGGGTGAGGTTTTGGCTAGGGGCGACCCATCCATTCAAGGCCTCCCGAAAACGCCGGAAGAAATTATCGCCCTCCGGCAACAATCTGGCTGTGAGCAAAAACACTTCCCGCCAGCGCGGATCAGCGGCGTGGGTCATCAATTCAGCTAGCACGCTCGGCTCAGCATGTTCGGCAATATAACGGGCGGTGAAGTATTCTTGCAGAGTGAGGTGAGAGAAGGAGTAAATACCCCTCGCACGCTCCACAAGCAGGCCGTGCTGGGCTTCAATGGCTTTGACTATAGTTTCACCATGGGGCTGCCCTCCGCTCTCTGCGACGGAGAGTCGGGCCAGAAACACCTCCACTCTTTGCGCCAATTCCCAAAGAGGGAAAAAAATTTGTCCCGTCTCGAAATATTCAACAGCAATCTGGGTGAACAGTTGACGTTTACGCCCCAACGAAAGGCCCTTGTAAATATCATCGTGCTTAATTCCCCGCGAGGTATCCCATTTGTTGAGCAGGGCGCTCAGAGCCTCATCGTAAATCTCAACCCGGCGGGCAGGGAAGGTGAGCGTTTCCTCGTAGTTCAGGCACAGCAGGGTAAGCAAGAGCGGCGAGTGCGCTAGTTCCTGCAAGCCCCGATGAGAACTTTGTTTGAGTTCACCCCAAAAGCGGTCAGCGGTCTTGGGAGACCCAGTAAACCACCTGCGCGCAAAGGCTTCAGCCTGCTCGTCGGTAAAGTCGGCCAATTCCACATAGGTGAATTTCTCAAACGAGTAATCGCTAGCGGCAATACGGCAAGTGATGATAAATTGATTGTCACTATATTGTTGGGCAAAGTTTGCTAGGGTGCGGCTGGTCTTGAGGCGCTGGTCAGCGACCTCGTTCACCTCGTCCAGCCCGTCAAGCAACACCAATGCTTGACCGCTCGCAAGCAACCGTTCAATAAACTGGCGTGCAGACGGGAACTGGCACATAGCAAACTGCCCTTCAAGAAACGCCATCAAATCTAGGCCGCTCTCCGCCCACTCATTGAGCGACACAAAGATGGGCAGTTTATCCAGTTTGTCGGCTTGTAGGGTGATGTATTTGAGGAAGGTGGTCTTGCCTGCGCCCGGCTTGCCCAAGATAAACAGCTTAGATTCCCGGGTCATTAGCCGCAAAGCGTGAGTACGTTTGAACCTGTCCCATTCGTCAAAGGGTTTGGCCTCGACTTGTAATTTGTGTAGTTCTTCGAGGTTAAAGCGGCGTAGGGCGGTAGGTTTGTCTAGCAAGTATGCTTCGGTAAACACGCCCTCTAAAGGAATTGGCTTGGGCTTGCCCAGCACCCGCATGGTGCCGTAACGGTCTTTGAGTTGGTCACGATACTGGCGTGCGGCCTCCACCCAACGCACCCGCTCCCAAGCGGCGCGGCCCGCACCTTTGGCCACAGCCAGCAGGTCTTTAACGACGGTTTCAACGATGGTTTCGATGGCTTTGGTGGTAGTGGGATCGGTCATAAGTCAACGGAGGCAACGGATGGGTAGCAGATGTAACGGATGTAGGTCACGCTTGCAGCGTGACTATTAAAATGCCTCAGCCCGTCACGCTACAAGCGTGACCTACAAAACATAGGCAACTGGTTTTATGACGGATAAAACAGATGGCGCACTTATCCGTTAAATCCGCTAAAAATCCGCTGCCAACACTTTCGGCCTCGCCTTCCGCCACGCCTCATCCGCCGTAATGTGCTCGTACGCGGCGCCCACCCGCAACATCGTCGCCTCGTCCCAATCGTTCGCGAGAATTTGCAGGCCGATGGGCAGGCCGCGTGAGTCGAGGCCGCCGGGGATGGAGACGCCCGGTGTGCCCGCGTGGTTGGCGGGGACGGTGAGCAGGTCGGCGTATTGCATCAGCACCGAGTCGCCATACACCGCGCCAATCTCAAAGGCGGTGGTGGGCGTGGTGGGAGTCAACAACACATCACAACGATACTTGCCACTCTTATCAAACGCTTCTTCAAAATCGCGGCGGATGAGGGTGCGGACTTGGAGCGCGCGTTGATAGTATTGCCTGGCATATTGCGCGCCGGAGACATACATCCCCATGAGAATCCGCAATTTGGGTTGCAGGCCAAAGGCTTCGGCGCGGCTCTGGCGATACATGGCGCGCAAATCGCTCACCGCGCCATTGGTGCGATGACCATATTTCACCCCATCAAAGCGATGCAGGTTCGAAGCCGCTTCGACGCGTGAGATTACAAAGTAGGCCGGGATGGCGAGGTGCGTGTTGGGCATTGGCACATTCTCAATAATCTCCGCACCGGCCGCCGCCAATTTTTTCGCGGCCACCACCACCGCCTCCACAATCTGTGGCGACAAATCCTGGTCGCGGATTTCACCCGTGACCGGATCGGGAAAGCGAATACGAAAGTAATCGGGACTCAGGCCGATACGCAGGCCCTTCACGCCCTCATCGAGATTCGCGGTGAAGCCAGGCACCGGCACGGTGGCGGCGGTCGAGTCGCGCTCGTCCGCGCCGCTCATCGCATTAAGCATCAGCGCCGCATCGCGCACATCACGAGTCAGCGGGCCGGGGCAATCGAGCGAGGAGCCAAAGGCAATCAATCCATAGCGGCTGATACGCCCGTAGGTCGGCTTCAACCCCACTACCCCGCAGAACGCGGCCGGCTGGCGAATCGAACCAGCGGTGTCGGTGCCAATGGAAACCACAGCCTCGCCCGCGGCCACGCTGACCGCGCTCCCGCCGGATGAGCCGCCCGGCACACGTGTCAAATCCCACGGGTTGCGCGGCATCGGCTGAAAGGCCGACGACTCGCTGGACGAGCCATAGGCATACTCATCCAAATTGGCTTTGCCAATTAACACCGCGCCCGCTTTCTCCAAACGCTCGACGGGCGTGGCCGTATAGGGCGCGATAAATTTTTCCAGCATCTTGCTGGCCGCAGTGGAGGACGTGCCTTCGACGCAAAAAATATCTTTGACACTCAACGGCACACCGGCCAGTGGGCCGGGGTCTTGGCCGCGCTCCAGTTGCGCGTCAATGGCTTTGGCCCGCTCAAATGCGCGCTCGCGCTGAATCGAAATGTAAGCGTGGACCTTTTCGGCGTCGCCGGGTTGCGGGGTCGCGGAGCGTGGGGCGGTGCTCGGCGCGCGGCCCTCAATCGCGTCAATTCGCCGGAAGACCGACTCGATAATTTGCGTCGCCGTGATGTCGCGCGCTTTGAGTTTGGCGACGAGTTGGTGAGCGGTGAGGTCGCAGAGTTCGGGCATGTAAGGAGTGTGGAGGTGTGGGAGTATGGGAGTGTTGACTTCCACACTCCCATACTCCCACATGTAATTTACAAATCCGTATGTGGAATTTCCGGCACCACAAAGTAGCCTTCATCAATTTCGGGCGCTTGCTTGAGGATACGCTCGGCGAGGCTCGCATCCACTTTGGCTTCATCGGCGCGCAAAGCGGGGCGGATGGCGGCGGGAAAGGCCACACCATGCGCGGCCGGCGGCACATCGTCAGGAATGGGGACCCGCTCCAGTTCGGCGATGGCCTTGAGTTGGCCGTTCAATTGTCCGCGCAGGTATTCGCCTTCTTCAGACGTGAGTTCCAGCGCGGCCAGTTCCACCAGATGTAGAAAGAGTTCGGGCGAAATGGTATCGGACATGTGATGTTCCTGGCGAACCTGAGTTCGGGACAAGCCAGCCAGACGGTTTTGTACACGGATCAAGGCGGATCAACACGGATTTTCTTTTGGTTATCCGTGTTCGTCCGTGTTGATCCGTGTACATGATTTTCCCCATCCCGGACGGACGTTAGTGAATGTTGGCATTGTACCTGACGGAGGCGGGAGGCGCAAAAACCCCGCGCTGGCTCCTCATCGCCAACAACACGCTGGGGAGGGAGTATTTGCCCATGCTATAATCCCGCCCACTTTCACCGGAGGCAGTTCCCCATGACCATTGCTGAAGCGCCCGAACAGGCCATGAGCCTGACGCTGACCCCAGAACACGAGATGATTCGCCAGGCCGCGCGCGAATTTGCCCAAAACGAAATCGCCCCCATCGCCGCCGAATTTGATGAGAGCGGCGAATTCCCTTCGGCCACCGTCAAGAAGATGGGCCAACTCGGTTTTATGGGCATTGAGATTCCTGAAGAATATGGCGGGGCCGGATTGGACACCATCGCCTACGTGTTAGCGATGGAAGAAATTTCCAAAGTGGACGCCTCGCATGGCGTCATCATGTCGGTCAATAATTCGTTGGTCTGTCATGGCGTGTACAAGATGGGCACCGAAGCGCAAAAACAAAAGTACCTTAAGCCGATTGCCTCCGGGCAAAAAATTGGCGCGTACTCACTGACCGAACCGATGTCCGGCTCGGATGCGGGCACGATGAAGTCGCGGGCCAGACGCGAGGGCGATCACTATGTGATCAATGGCCGCAAGAGTTGGGTCACCTCCGCGCCGGTCGCCGAGGTGATTATCCTCTTCACCATGACCGCGCCCGAGAAAAAGCACAAGGGCATCACGGCCTTTATCATCGAGACCGACAAGCCCGGTTTCTCACGCGGCAAAAAAGAACCCAAGCTCGGCATTCGCGCCTCGGCCACCAGTGAGGTGGTGTTTGAGGACTATCACTGCCCGGTGGAAAACCGCCTGGGCGAGGAGGGTGAGGGCTTTAAGATTGCGATGAACGTGCTGGATGCGGGCCGCATCGGCATCGGCTCGCAAGCCCTAGGCATTGCCGGGGCCGCCTACGAAGCCAGCCTCGCCTACGCCAAACAGCGCGAAGCCTTTGGGCAAAAGATCGGCGAGTTCCAGGGCATCCAATACAAAATCGCCGATATGAAGATGCGACTGGAAGCCTCACGCCTGCTCATCTACAACGCCGCGCTGGCCAAACAGCGCGGCAAGCACACCGGCGAGCGCTATACGCTGGAGGCCGCCATCGCCAAACTCTATGCCTCCGAGACGGCGATGTTCTGCGCCCATCAGGCGGTGCAGATTCACGGCGGGATGGGCTACTCCAAAGAACTGCCCATCGAGCGCTATTTCCGCGACGCGAAAATTACGGAGATTTATGAAGGCACCAGCGAAATTCAGCGCATGGTCATTGCCCGCAGCGAACTGGGTTTGCGCTAGGGGCCGGGCATCATGCGGAACCAACCACCGCCTGGCTTATGGGATTCGTTTTGGGCCGAACACGCCTCGAGCGAGACGTTGTTTCACCGTCTGCTGTGGCGCATTCGCTTTCTGTTTTCGCAGGCGTATGCGCGGGTGCTGTTCCATCGGCCACTCCCCGCACCCAATCAGGGCCGGATTTTAGAAGTCGGCTGTGGCTCGGCCCGCACATTGCATTATCTCGGCCAACGCCTGCCCCAGCACCAATGCTACGCCTTTGATCTCTCGCCCGATGCGCTGAACGTCGTCCGGCAAATCAGCCCCACTTTCCGGTCCGCCATCTCCGACGCCGGTCACATCCCTTTATCCAATGGCAGTTGCACGGTCGCGTTTAGCATTGGCCTCATCGAACATTTTGACCGGGCCACCGCCGCCCAGATGGTGCGCGAGATGGCGCGCGTGACCGAAGCCGGGGGCGTGGTGGCGGTGATGGTGCCCTGGCGCACCTCGTTCTATAACCTGATCCGCCTGGCCTTTGGCCGCCGCTGGCCCTTTGGTCACGAGAACCCATTTCGGCGCGGTGAGTTGATGCGCTTTATGGCCGAACAAAACCTTCAACAAGTGAGCGTGCATGTCATTTTTGGCAGCACGCTTTTGGCGATTGGGCAAGCCGCCCCCGCCCCGCGCCCCCGATGAGTCAGGGAGGATTGAACACCGTGACCCCCGCCGCGTCAGATACCACCGCCCTATCCACTAAACAATGGCTGATGTTAGGCTTCGGGTTGAGTGTAGCGTTGGCCGCGTTGGGACAGTGGGCGTTGCAAACCCTATCGCTCTCGCCGGTTTATGGGGCTGGCCTATATAGCGTGGCCGGAATTATTTTTGCCATGACCCTGCGCCAGGTGGAGCCAACGACCCCGCGCTTTACGCCTGCGCTGGTTGCCCCAGCGCCAGCCGCCGCCCCAAAATTAACCTGGTGGTTTATGAGTCTGGGCCTGTCGTTATTGGCGGTGGTGGGGGCCTTGAATCCTGCTCACAAATCACCGTTGGAAGGCGGGTTGCTCGTGGTCGCCTGGCTGGCCAGCCTGGCCCTGTTCAGTGGCAGTGTGCTTCAGATCGCCGGGTGGCGCTGGCCGACCCGCGCGGCGATTCAAAATTGGTGGCGCACGCGCTGGCAGGAATGTTTATTGTTAATAGCGCTGGGCGGTCTGGCGTTAGCCATTCGCGCGATCAATCTGGAATGGGTCCCCTATTCATTTGTCAACGACGAGGGTGAGGTGGGGTGGGGGGCGCTCCGCTTGCTTCGGAGCGAATATACCAATCTCTTTGAGGTGGGCTGGGCCTCGCAACCGTTGCTGACGTTTGCGCCATCGGCCCTGGCCATAACCGTGTGGGGCCAAACCGCCTTTGCGATTCGGATGGTCAGCGCCCTGCAAGGCGCGCTGACCGTGGTATTGGTCTATCTCATTGGGCGTGAATGGTTTGACCGCGCAACGGGCCTGCTGGCGGCGGGCTTCCTGCTGGCCTTTCCCCTTCACGTTCACTTTAGCCGCCTGGGGGTGAACAATGTGGTGGATGGGCTCTCGTCCACCGCGATTCTGTGGCTGGTCTATCGCGCGATGCGGCGTGGGACGTTGACCACTTATCTATGGGCCGGGCTGGTCACCGGGCTGGCACTATACGTTTACCTCGGGAGCCGGTTGGCGATTGGACTGGCGTTTGGCGTTCTGGGCTATCTGGCGTTCTATCATCGCCCATTTCTGCGAACCCATCTCCGGGCCTTGCTGGTCTTCAGTGGGGCGGCCAGCCTGGTGGCGGCACCGATGGCCGCTTTTTTTTGGCGGCAGCCCGATCATTTTTTTGCGCGCTTGAATTCAGAAGGCATCTTCAACAACGGCTGGTTGCTACGGGTGGCCGCTAACACGGGCCGAAGCTACCTGGATCTATTATCAGAGCAGTTTTCGCGCTCCAGCCTGGTCTATGTGGCCCGGCCCGCCACCTCCGGCTTCTTCAGCTCCCCAGCGCCCTATTTAACATTTCTGATGGCCATCGTCTTTGTGTTGGGCCTGGCGTATACGCTGGGGCGACTGCGTGAACCGCGCTATCTGACTCTGGGCGTGTGGTTTGGGTCGGTGGTGATTTTGGGAAGCACGCTCACCGTCAGCCCACCCTCGAGTCAACGTCTGCTGATGAGCGCCCCGGCGCTGGCGTTAATCGTGGCGCTGGGCCTGCGTAAGCTGGCCCTGGTCCTGGAGCACACTCAACTGCTATCACCGCGGATGGGTCTGGGCCTATGTGGTTTCGCGGTGTTGCTCGCCAATGTTCAGGGCCTGGTATTTTATTTTGGCCAATATCAACAGGGCCAGTATTTCGCCAATCCTGGCAACGAATTGACCTACGAGTCGCGTGAACACACCTCCCAACTGGGGAGCGATTATCGGATGTATGTGTTGGGTGAGCCAAGTGTCTATGTCGCCTTTGCCAGTTTTAGTTACTTTGCGCCCGACTTGCCTCGAGAAGATTTTAACACCGTCACCCCGGAGGCGCTGGCGGCGGTGCCGCGTGACCGAGGGGCCTTCTTTCTGGCGGTACCCAGTCGGCGCGCGGATTTGGAATGGGTGGCCGCGCAACTTCCCGGCGGGACATGGATTGAAACGCCTCGGCGCTATCAGCCCGCGCAAGTATTGTATTATGCCTATCAACTTCCGCCCCAACCCGGGCGCCAACCATGAGCGTCTAGCCATCAAGCTAGAAACCGGGTTTCTGATCCATTATCATGGACCAGGAAAGTGACTCTGGCTGTGACGACTGACCAACTCCTCATCTGGTTCTTCATCATTCTCCTAGCCCTCATTGCGGATGTGGGGGCCTTTCTTTGGCTACGACGGCTGTGGCAACGCCAGGGCCAGACGCTGGCCGGGCAAATCGCGCAAGCCTGGCAACGCCTGAAGCCGCGACTCATCTTGTCTCGACTCTCGACGGGCTTGCGCCGCTCGGCGGCCACTGTGCACGGCCCGCCTCTACTCCCGGTTCGACCCGAGGCGCCGCACTTCGTCAGCCTATCGGTTTCCCCATCCTCAACCAAGCCACCCGATGCCCAGCCGCAACTCACCAAGTCAGTTACTGTAATGTCAACGAGCGAACAGGCGACGCAAGCCACCCCCGGCCCAGCGGCTGAAACACTTAGGCCGACCTCCGCCGAGTCCGGCCTCGTCACGGTACTGCCGACCTCTCATGATATGGCCCGGATCACACTGGAGGTCCCGGTCGGCACCGCCATACGCGTCACCGTGGAAACCTGGCCAGACACCGGCACGGGCCTCCCGCCACCACAGGTGACCGTTCAAACTGTAGAAGCCACGGGTTTGGGCCAGGCCGGCCCACCCGCGCGCCCCATCCAACCCACCCGGCCACGTCCCGCCGGGCTGGCCACGTTAGGCGCGCGTGGTCAGGCCCTGCTAGCGTTTATCCGAACACGCGTCACATCCATCGAGGCCCTGCTGTTTGGGTCGGCGCTTGGCGTTTATCTTGTCACGCATCTTATCGGCCTGGAGCGTTTCCCCATTTATTTTTTCACCGACGAAGCGGTGCACATGAACTTTGCCTCGGCCTTTGTGCATAACGGGCTAAAAAACTACGAGCGTGAGTTTCTGCCGACCTATTTTTCGCTCGGCTCGGCGTTTGGGCTGAACAGCGTCAGCGTCTATGTGCAAGTGTTGCCCTATGTGTTGTTTGGCAAATCGGTGTTGGTCACCCGTGCGGTCTCCATGTTCATCGCCGCGCTCGGGGCGGCCTGGGTGAGTCTCAGCCTCAAGCACGCCTTTAAGATAAAACCCTATTGGCTGGGGGCGCTCCTGATTTCGGTTAGCCCGGCCTGGTTCTTACACGCGCGCACCGCTTTTGAATATATCGAGGTCGCGGCCTTTTACGCCGGTTTTATTTATTTCTATCTGCGGTATCGCACCGACCAGCCGCAGGCGTTATATGGAGCGGTGGTGTTGGGAGCGCTGACGTTTTATACCCATGGCCTCGGCCAATTATTGATGGGACTAACGGGCCTGGCCCTGTTGCTCTCCGACCTGCCCTATCATTGGCATCCCGCGCGTCGTCCAATTATTTTGCGCGCACTGGTCCTGGCCCTGGTGTTGGCCCTGCCCTATATCCGGTATGCGACCACACACCCCTCCGCCACTTTAGAACAATTGCGTCAGCGCGGCTCGTACTGGACCAATCTCAATCTGACCCTCCCGGACAAATTGCTTAGCTTTGCGAAAGAATATACCTACGGTCTAAGCCCGACGTTTTGGTATTTCCCCAACGGGCGCGACCTCATCCGCCATGTGATGAAGGGCTATGGTCATTTGCTCTGGCCCACCCTGCCCTTCGCGCTCATCGGGTTGGGGGTATGCCTACGGCGCTTCCGGTCTGGTGTCTATCGCGTTCTTTTAATCGTGTTACTGGTGTCGCCTGTGCCTAGCGCCATGGTCGCCATTGGCATCACCCGCATATTATGGTTCATGGTCCCGGCGACGCTTATCACCGCGCTCGGACTGGCGCAGGTAATGGAAATCCTGTCCGACCCGACCCGTTTCCTGGCTGGCTTCCGGGGGAGCTGGCCCAAGGCATGGCGTTTCCCCCCAACCCTCATTAGCGCCAGTGTCTTCGTTGCCCTGGCCGGCTTCAACGTCTTTATGCTCCGCGATGCGCTGGTCAACGGCCCACGCTGGTACACCGACTACACCCTGTATGGGATGCAATATGGCGCCAAGCAGGTCTTTGGCGAATTGGTGCCCACCCTGCTGGAGCGCGACCCCCCGGCCCGTATCTTTGTGTCGCCCTCGTGGGCCAACGGCACCGATCAATTCCTGCCGTTTTTCCTTGAAGACCCGGCCCAACTCGCCCGCGTCCAAATTCGCACAGTCGAAGAATACCTGTTTCAACGCACCGCGCTCGACCCGGCCAACCTGTTTGTGATGATGCCTGCCGAATATACGCTGGCCGTGAACAGCCCCAAGTTTAAGCCGTTTGCGATTGACACCACGCTGTTCTACCCCGATGGTTCGACCGCCTTCTACGTCGCCCGGCTGGAATATGCTGACAACCTGGACGCCATTTTTACGGAAGAGGCTGCCGAGCGGCGCAAACCCGTCGAGGGCCAGACGATGATTGATGGGCAACTGGTCACGGCCCGCTATTCGCGGCTGGGTAGTGGTGATTTGATTCATATATTTGACGGCGATCCCTTTACCCTGGTGCGCGGGTTGGAGGCCAATCCGTTTGTGATCGAGTTAACGTTCCCCGAACCACGCTCCGTGAGTGGCCTGGCTGGCGATTTTGGGAGCATGGATTTCTCCCTGACCGTGCTGTTGTACCCCGACGGGTCGGAGATGCCCCTGCCCTATGCCCAACCCTTCACCCAAAACAAGCCCGACCCGCATGTAGAGATGGCCTTCACCGATGCGCCCGCGCAAGTGTCGCGTCTGCGGTTGGAAGTTAAACACCTGTCGTCCGGTGCCACCGGGCAAATCCATATCCGCGAGTTGAAATTTTTGCCGTAGTTGCCCGTAGGTCACGCTTGTAGCGTGACATTGGGAGTTTAAGAAATGCACGCCGCCTTCTTCATTCAACACGGTGGCCCGGAGGTGATGGTCTATGACGACCAGCCCACGCCCACGCCTGGCCCCAACGAGGTCCTCGTTCAAATCAAAGCCGCCGCCCTCAATCGTCTGGATAAGTGGGTGCGGGATGGCTGGCCCGGCCTCAAACTGAAACTCCCCCACATCCCAGGTTCCGATGGCGCGGGGGTAGTGGTTCAGGCTCCAGCCGACAGCGGATTACAACCGGGTGACCGTGTCGCCATTAACACCAACATCGGTTGTGGTCAGTGTGAGTTCTGCGTCAATGGGCAGGATAATCTGTGCGCCAACTGGCATCTGCTCGGCGAGACCACCGATGGCACCTGCGCCGACTATGTGGCGCTTCACCCACGCCAACTGCTTCGCCTGCCCGACCCTGTTTCATTTGAGCAGGCCGCCGCCGCCGGGCTGGTGTATCAGACGGCGTGGCACTCGCTCGTCACGCGCGGCCAAATTCGCGCCGGCGAAAGCGTGCTGATTGTGGGCGCGGGCGGCGGCGTCAATACCGCTTCGATTCAGATTGCCAAGCTGGCCGGTTGCACGGTGTATGTCGTTGGCTCGGATGAGAAGAAGTTGGAACTGGCGCAAACCCTCGGTGCCGATATTTTGATTGACCGCTCCAAAGACGATTGGGGTAAAAAGGTTTTTCAACTCACCCACAAACGGGGCGTGGATGTGGTGGTGGACAACGTGGGCGCGGCGACGATGATGACCAGCTTGCGGGCCGCGCGCAAAGGCGGGCGCATCCTCACGGTGGGCAACACTGCCGGACCCAAGTTTGAGTTCGATAATCGGTATATGTTTGGCAAACACCTTAGCCTGCTCGGCTCCACCATGAGCACCCGCGCCGAA
>Ga0247727_10016642_pt1 | contig 11836 bp, 9 predicted proteins | sample WisWelCaveWW1625_FD_202498 | JGI IMG/M metagenome (GOLD analysis project Ga0247727, IMG submission 202498) | Biofilm microbial communities from Wishing Well Cave, Virginia, United States - WW16-25 | ecosystem: Environmental > Aquatic > Deep subsurface > Groundwater > Cave microbial mat | place...
AACACTGCCTAAAAACAATCAGGGAATTGACGTCTGGCAGTGGCAACCGGGTCATCACGATCTTCGGCTGCGGCGGAAACCGCGACCGGACAAAGCGGAAGGTGATGGGTGCCGTCGTTGCCAGAGACAGCGACATAATGATCGTCACTTCCGATAACCCGAGGAACGAGGATCCGGCAACGATAATTGACGAAGTGCTCCAGGGCATTCCTCCCGGAACATCTGTGCGAACGGAGATTGACAGGCGGAAAGCCATTGAAATGGGTCTTGCGCTTGCCCAGCCGGGGGATGTCGTCCTGATTGCGGGGAAAGGGCATGAGACCTATCAGATCATTGGAAGTCGGAAGGAGCATTTCGACGACAAGGAAGAAGTGGAACGTTACATTGCCCGCTCGTCATGGAAATCGACGCAGCGGATCTCTTAAAGCTGTCGGATTCGCCGTCGCTGTCACCGGCCCTCGACGGGAAGGAATTCTCAGGCGTTTCAACTGATTCGCGGACCACAACAAGGGGCGAAATATTCTTTGCGTTGAAGGGTGAGCAGTTCGATGGGCACCGGTTCGTGGGAGATGCATTGGAAAAAGGGGCCGCGGTTGCTGTTGTAGAGACTTCGTCAACGGTTGCTGGCAGAAGCGATCTGCCTCTCATCCGGGTGGACGATACAACCAAAGCCCTCGGAGCGCTCGCAGGAACGTACCGCCGGAAATTCTCCATTCCAGTCCTTGCAATCGGCGGAAGCAACGGAAAGACCACGACGAAGGAAATGATCGCAATCGTTCTGGGGTCGACCTATCGTGTGGTCAGCACCGAGGGGAATCTCAACAACCATATTGGAGTGCCGTTGACCCTCTTTCGCCTGAGACGGGAGCATGAGATCGCTGTTGTGGAAGTAGGCACGAACCATCCCGGTGAGATGGCTTCACTTTGCGCGATTCTCGATCCGTCCCACGGGCTCGTGACAACGATCGGGAAAGAGCATCTTGAATTCCTGAAATCAGTAGACGGCGTTGCGGAAGAGGAGGGATCCCTGTACAGATACATCAGAGGAAGAAAGCGGGCTGGGGCATTTGTCAATGCCGATGATCCGCTTGTCGAGAGCCAGGCGAAGGGATTGAAGAATGTATGGCGATACGGCTTTTCCCGGAAGAGAGTTCGTGTGCGCGGGACTCTTATCTCCGGCGACGCCAAAGGATGTTCCCGGTTCCAGTTCCTGCGCCATGGGGGAAAACGATCCACGTCGGTTCAGTTGCAGATTCCCGGTGATCATCATGCGACTAATGCCCTTGCCGCAACAACTGTTGGACTCACGTTTGAGATTACCTCCGGGCAGATTCGCAAGGCCCTGCAGCATTTCAAGCCAACGAGCAAACGGATGGAGATCCTTCAATGCGGAGAGGCGATCATCTATAATGATACCTACAATGCCAATCCCGACTCGATGCTCGCTGCGTTGGCAACTCTCGCACGTGTCAAAACAACTGGCAAGAAGATTGCTGTGTTGGCTTCGATGCGGGAGCTCGGAGACCAATCCGCCGTGGAGCATGCCGCGATCGGAAGGCAAATCGAAAAGCTGGGAATTACCTATCTCCTGACCTACGGAGAGGAAGCCCGTCCGATTCATGAGAATGCGCGCATCAGTGACAAGTTCCACTATGAACAGAAGAACGTCCTTGCGGAATACCTTGCAGAGCTGCTCTCGCCGGGTGATGTGGTTCTCGTTAAGGGCTCACGGAGCATGCGGATGGAGGATGTCGTCACGTTCATCCTAGAACGACACCGGGCTTCCAGGAATCGGCAACTGGAAGCGTCGTGATGTCTGGTCAATGGAATGCTGTACTATCTCTTCGATCTCATTAATAGAGAGTTCAGTCCTCCGGGATTTGGCCTTGTCCGGTACATCACGTTCCGGGCGGCGGCGGCGGCGGTTACGGCGCTTGTCATTTCCTTCTGGATCGGGCCGAAGATCATCAGATTCCTCCGGGAGAAACAGATTGGTGAGGCAGCAAAGGTTGATGCCCCGAAGACTCACTTGTCGAAGGCAGGCACCCCAACCATGGGAGGGCTCATCGTTCTGACGTCGGTGCTCGTCCCAACCCTCCTGTGGGGAAATCTCGGAAATTGGTACATCGTTCTGATTATCGTCGTCACAGGGGCCCTCGGCGCAGTCGGTTTTCTGGATGACTACCTCAAAGTGCTCAAGAAAAAACCGAAGGGATTGATCGGCCGGTATAAGATTGTCGGACAGGTTGCCGTGGGGCTGTTTGTCGCATCGGTCATCTACTTTGTCCCGGAATGGATCGACAGGGACCTCTGGCAGTTTCGGTCATCGACGACCGTACCGTTCTTCAAGAATCTTGAAGTGGATTTCGGACTGTTCTACATACCGATGGTGGTATTCGTGATTACCGCTACTTCGAACGCCGTCAATCTCACCGATGGACTTGACGGACTTGCCATTGGGTTGGTGGCGATTGTATCGTTGACCCTTGCGGTCATAAGCTACATTTCCGGCAACGCCGTTGTGAGCGAGTATCTGACCATTCCGTACTTGCGTGGGTCGGGGGAGCTTACAGTCTATTGTACAGCGCTCGCCGGCGCATCATTGGGCTTCCTGTGGTTCAACGCCTATCCTGCGCAGGTGTTCATGGGAGACACCGGGTCGCTTGCTCTTGGCGGTGCAATCGGAGCGATCTGCGTTCTGATCAAGAAGGAATTGCTGCTTCCAACCCTGGGGGGAATATTTCTTGCTGAAACACTATCCGTGATCATCCAGCGGACCTATTTCAAATACACAAAACGGAAATATGGAGAGGGACGCCGGGTATTTCGCATGGCCCCGCTCCATCACCATTTTGAGCTTCTTGGATGGCCGGAGCCAAAGATAGTGATGCGGTTCTACGTCGTGGCGATACTCATGATGATTCTGAGCCTGGCGACATTCAAGGTCCGTTGATTGAGAGTTGGAAGCTCATGAGGTCAAGGGAAAGCGATTCAGCGTCATTGGCGGTGCGCGCAGCGGTGTTGCAGTTTCCCGCCTGCTCAAGAACCATGGCGCTGTCGTGTTTCTCAGCGACAGTGCTCCAGCGGAAAGAATGGCTGAAGCGGGGCGGGATCTGCAGAAGCTGGGGATACCCCATGAGTTTGGAGAAAACACCCGCAGGGTTCTTGATGTCGATGTTGTCGTTCTGAGCCCCGGAGTTCCGCCCTCCGCGCCCGTTGTCATCGAGGCGAAGGCGCGCGCGCTCAAGGTTGTCAGTGAGATCGAAGTCGCAAGCTGGTTCTGTTCCGCCCCCATCGTTGCCATCACGGGAACGAACGGCAAGACAACCACGACGGCTCTGATTGGAAGAATGTTTGAAGATGCAAAGCGCCATTCAAGCGTCGGGGGAAATATTGGGATCGCATTTTCGCAGATCGTCGATGGATTGCACGAACAAAGCACCGCAATCCTTGAAGTCAGCAGCTTTCAGTTGGAAGACATCGATCGGTTCAAACCGGCGGTCTCCGTGCTGCTGAACATTACACCGGATCATCTCGACCGGTATGGGAATTCCTTCGAGCGATACGTCGCAGCAAAATGCAGGATCTTCGAGAATCAGGGAAAAGAAGAGAGCGTCGTGTACAATCATGATGACAGCGTAACTCATTCCTGTGTTGAGCATCTGGCGAACAGTGCGATTCACCGGCTGCCTTTCAGTACGCAGCGGGTGTTGACCGAAGGGGCTTTCGTCGAGGATGGAAGGATGATTGTAGCGATGAACCAACAGCGATCGGAGATCATTCCGATCGATCAGATCAGTATTCGTGGGGCACACAACCTCGCCAACGCCATGGCGGCCGCTCTTTCAGCAAGGGCCCGAGGGATTTCCGTTGCCTCCATACGCGCAACGCTGAAAAACTTCAAGGGGGTTGAGCACCGACTTGAGTTTGTCCGGGACGTGGGTGGCATAGCGTATGTGAATGACTCAAAAGCCACAAACGTGGATTCGGTCTGGCACGCGCTCCAGAGTTTTTCAAGCCCCATTGTTCTCCTTCTGGGAGGGAGGGATAAGGGGAATGACTATTCACGCCTTGCTCTCCTCGTCAAAAAGAATGTCCGGTCGATTATTGCCATCGGGGAATCCGCGGACAGGGTGGCCGGGGCGTTTTCAGCAATCGTCCCCGTAAAGAAAGCCGCAACGATGCAGGAGGCCGTGAATCTCGCTTCTTCCGTCGCTGCCTCCGGCGACGTCGTGCTGCTTTCTCCTGCATGTGCCTCGTTCGATTGGTTTGACAACTACGAGCATCGAGGGCGGGTGTTCAAGGAAATCGTCCTGGGCCTTTGAGCAGAATGCAACAACAGCGGAATCATATCGATCTTCCGATCCTGATTTCAGTCATGATTCTCATGGTGATTGGCCTGGCTGTGGTCTATAGTGCAAGCTCAACCTGGGCCTGGGAACGCTACGGGGAAAGCAGCCGGCTTCTGGGGAGCCATGCCGTGAAAGTTCTTGTGGGCTTTCTTGCAATTTTCGTCTTCATGCACGTTGACTACCGTGTGTACAAGAAAATCTCCAAGCCCCTCCTCCTCCTTTATGCGGGGGCTCTGGTTGTCACGCTTGCCTTTGGTGGTGAGATGAAGGGTGCAGTGCGATCGTTGAGCGTTGGTGGTTTCAGTCTGCAGCCTTCGGAGTTTGCGCGATACGCTCTGATCATCCACCTTGCGTTCCTCCTTTCAGTGCGGAAAGAGGCCATCCAGGATTTCAAGAAAGGATTCCTCCCACTGATGATCTGGGTTGGCTTGATCGCAGGGCTCGTTCTTCTTCAACCGAACTTCAGCAATGGAGCGATGATTGTCGCCGTGAGCCTGGTGCTGGCGTTCATGGGAAGGGTCCGCCTCTCTCATTTGACCGGGACGGCAGCGGCGATGGCGCTTCTGCTGTCAGCGTATCTCTTCAGCGCCCAGTACAGGATTGACCGGCTTAAGAGCTTCCTCCCCGATGCAGGAGGGGAGACCGGCTATCAGTTGAAGCAGGGTATCCTGGCTTTTGGGAACGGCGGAATAATTGGGCTCGGTCCAGGCCAGAGTCGTCAGCGCGATTTTTTTCTTCCGGAGTCGTATGGTGATTTTGTGTTCTCTATAATTGGCGAGGAGTATGGATTGTTTGGGGCGGTTTTCGTTCTCCTCCTTTTCCTCGTGGTGGCCTTGCGTGGAATGAAGATCGCAAAGTATGCTCTCGATGACTTTGGACGCTACCTCGCGGCGGGAATCGCATCCTGCATAACATTGTACGCGCTGGTGAATGCCGGCGTCACGCTGGGGGTGCTTCCGACCACCGGCCTTCCGATGCCGTTCGTGAGCTATGGGGGGTCGTCCATGCTGGCCTCCTGCATCGCCATCGGCATTTTGCTGAATATCTCGTCATACACGGATCTTCATCCAAGACTCACAGGTGCACCGGAGGGAGTTCGTCCGATCGAGCCCTCCTCGCCGGTAGTCCGTAGAGTGTTTTGAACGAACGTGTGCAGGATCGAACGCTGAGTGTACTGCTTGCAGGAGGAGGTACGGGAGGACATCTCTTCCCTGCGATCGCCATCGCAGCAGAGATAAAGCGGCTGAGACCGGATACCCGGATTACATTCGCAGGAACAAGAAAAAAGATAGAGGCAAGAATTGTCCCACAACATGGCTATGATTTTTCTCCCATTTGGATCAGCGGCTTCACTCGCAGATTCTCTGTCGGGAATCTTCTGTTTCCGTTCAAGGTGGTAGTCGCACTGATGCAGTCATGCACCCTCATCAGGAAATGCAGGCCGGACGTCGTCATTGGAACAGGCGGATATGTCGCAGGTCCGGTGGTCTCAATGGCTTCTGCACTTGGAATCCCGACGATCATCCAGGAACAGAACAGCTATCCGGGCGTGACCACAAGGCTGCTGGCTTCACATGTCGACGAAGTCCATGTGACGTTCGAGACCTCCCTGCAGTATCTGAGCCGGAAGGACAATGTGAGGGTGACAGGAAACCCCACGCGGGAGTCGGTGGGAAGCATTTCCCGCAAGGAGGGAAGACTGTTTTTCCATCTCGATGGGGGGAAAAAGACTCTCCTGGTGTTTGGAGGAAGCCTCGGGGCGGGTTCGATCAATCGTGCCATTCTTGATTGCATCGCTGATCTTGTGAACGAAGGAGTGCAGGTGATCTGGCAAACAGGACCTGAGGACCATGGAGCTTTAGCCGCAGGAGTTGCATCCGGGAGGATAGCCACAGAGGAGGCGGTGAGAATCTACAGCTTCATTGAGAAGATGGAGTACGCGTACGGGGCGTGTGATCTTGCGGTCTGCCGCTCCGGGGCCACGACGCTGGCGGAGTTGACCAGGGGAGGAGTTCCATCCATTCTCGTTCCCTATCCGCACGCAGCGGCTGATCACCAAACGGAGAATGCAAGAGCAATGGTTGATGCGGGTGCTGCGGTGATGTTGACGGATGAAGAGATTCACACGAAACTCGCAAGCACCGTTCGGGCGTTGATGAGTAACGATCAATTGCTCAGCCGAATGGCGGAAAGGTCGCGCTCCCTGGCACGTCCGGACGCAGCTGGAGATCTTGCAAAGGCGGTTCTTGCTCTTGCGGAGAAAAGGAATGGCGGACGAGGAACGGGTATATAAATACAAACTGGATTTCTACTACCAGTCGGCAATCATCTACCTGGTCACGCTGATCGTGTATGGAGCAATTCGCGGGAGCTTTGTAGAGTCGCGGTTCGAGTATGTTCTGGACGATCCGGTAATGTACGTCATCGTCTTTTTCGTTGTGGTGTCGTTTTCCGCTCTGGTGCTGAACCGGCTGCGCGACAGGCGCCTGATTTTCGGGGGGAATGCGATCATCTTCAAGAATCGGTACCGCGAGCATCGGATTCAGAAGGACCGTATTGAGTGGATCCATATCGGCCGTGAACCGGGGGTTCGTACGGGAGGTGTATTTCAGGTCGCTGTGGTCAAGCTTAAGGGCCGCAGGCGTCTCTTCCGCATCCGGATGGGGAGGTACGAGCGATCAAAGGAGCTTGCTGTGGATCTTCAGAATCTGGCGTCGCACATCCCGGGGCGCAGGCAACGGAGATGGCGGCAGCGGAGAATCATGGATTGACTTTGATATGTTCTCATCGATCAGAAAACTTCATTTCGTTGGAATTGGCGGCATCGGTATGAGCGGCATTGCCGAGATCCTCATCCAGGAGGGCTTCGCTGTCAACGGGTCAGACCGCGCGGAGAGTGACAACACGGAGCGCCTTACCTCGCTTGGTGCGAAGGTGTTTATCGGACATGATGCGTCTCACCTCGATCCGGACGTCGACGCTCTGGTGTTCTCATCGGCAGTCCTGCCGGAAAACCCGGAGCTTGTGGAAGCCCACCGTCGCAAGATCCCCGTGATCCGGAGGGCGGAGATGCTTGCGGAGATCATGCGGCTGAAATATGGGATTGGGATTGCCGGCACGCATGGGAAAACAACGACCACGTCAATGATCAGTCTCGTTCTGATGGAAGGAGGCATCGACCCAACAGTCATCGTGGGAGGGCGCCTTCATGGTCTCGCCGGCTCGAATGCTCGTCTTGGCAAGGGGGAATTCATTGTCGTCGAGGCCGATGAGTATGACCGTTCATTCCTTTCCATCACGCCGACAATTGCAGTACTGACGACACTCGAAACGGACCACCTTGACTGCTACCGGGACCTTGATGACATCAAGGGGGCATTCATCCAGTTTGCCAGCAAGGTTCCCTTTTACGGATTCGTCGTGCTCTGCCTGGATGAACCAGCGCTTCAGGAGATCATGCCGAAGATGAAGAAGAAGATCGTTACGTACGGTCTCAATTCCCAGGCGGACCTTCAGGCCGTGGAGATCGTCCACCGTCAGAACACATCCACGTTCACGGTTGTCCATGGTGAAACCGAGCTCGGACAGATCGTGCTCCAGATTCCCGGGAAGCATAATGTGCAGAATTCACTTGCAGCGATTGCCGTCGGAGTCGAGCTTGGGGTTGCATTTGGATCCATCAAAAAGGGGATCGAGAAGTTTACGGGTGTGTTCCGCCGATGGGAGGTCAAAGCGGACATGGACGAAATCATGGTGATCGACGACTATGCGCACCATCCTACAGAAATCAGGGCCTCACTGGCAGGTGCAAAGGCCGGGTGGCGCCGACGCGTTGTCTGCGTCTTCCAGCCGCATCTCTACTCCCGAACCCGCGACTTCTACCAGGATTTCGGACGGGCGTTTTTTGATGCCGACGTCCTTGTGTTGACCGATGTGTATCCCGCCAGAGAGGAGCCGATTCAGGGCGTCAATGGGGAGTTGATTGCCAATGCCGCTAGAGAGTTCGGGCACAAGCAGGTGCACTACGTCGCAGAGAAAAAAGAAGTGCCCGTCTTTCTCATGAAAATCAAGCAGCCGGGCGACATCATTGTCACGATGGGCGCGGGGGATATCTGGAAATTTGGCGAGCAGTTCATCGCGAAGCTGCGAGAAAAGGGAGCTCGATGATGGGTGGAAGTGACGTAGCGTCTGATGGCGGTGGGTTGGTGGAGGGAGGTCGCGCTTCTCTGTGGACCATGGTGATTCCCACCCTCACGCTGGCTCTCGCAATCTTCGCAAACGCGTGGAAGGGAGATCTGAAAGTCGGAGAGGTCAGCGTGCATGGAAACAGCATCGTTCCGTCAACGACGATCGTCTCTCTCAGCGGGATTGCAAGGAAGAGCGGACTCTTTGACGTTGACCTGTACGGTGTTCAGCAGCGCGTCCTGGAGAATCCGTTTGTCAAATCTGTCTCGGTTCAACGAGAAACCCCTGCACGTATTGCTATGCGGGTGGTCGAACGAATGCCGGTGGCAGCCATTGCAGTCGGCAAGATTCAGTTTATTGACGAAGAGGGGTTTGTTCTTCCTTCAATTTTGGCTGATGAGATTTTCGACCTGCCTGTGGTGACCGGCAGGATTCTTGCCGGGGAGATTGTTCCCGGTAAGCGTATCGATTCAGAGCCGATGAAAGACGTCATTGCCGTCCTCGGCGCCATGCGCGCCGTCGGTGAGGTGATCTATCGCAGAGCATCGGAGATCCATATTACCGATGACGGTGAAATCACCCTCTACACAACAGATGGCGCGCTCCCGGTGCTTGTCGGCAAGGGGGACTATGGAAGAAAACTTGTGACGCTTGCAGCGTTCTGGAACCAGATTGCCATGCGTGAGGACATCTTTAAGATGGAGGAGGTGGACCTCCGGTACAGCGGCCAGGTGGTTGTGCGGTGGAAAAAGGGGAGCGCGCCTGACCCGGGCTCTCTCCTGCCGATCCGAAATGAGGGGGAGATGGATTTCTCGTCGACAAGCAACGATTCTTATATATAACAGAGGTCTGAGCATGGAACATATTCTCGTTGGTCTTGATATTGGAACGACCAAAGTTTGTGCCGTCGTTGCCGGCAGAGATGAAAATGGAAAGATCAACATCCTCGGGGTTGGACGCAGTCAGTCGGAAGGAATGAACCGGGGAGTTGTGACCCACATCGATAAAACCATTAACTCCATCCGGAGCGCAATTGAGAAGGCGGAGGCCCAATCGGGAGTGGTCATCAAATCCGTCATTGTCGGAATCGCGGGAGACCACATTCAAAGCATTCAAAGCCGGGGCGTCGTTGCCATTTCTGGTCCCGACCACGAAGTGACCCAGGCAGATATCGACCGGTTGATCGACGACACAAAGAGAGTGGCCCTTCCTTCGGACCGCAAGATCATTCACGTCATCCCTCAGGAATTCATCATCGACGGCCAGGACGGAGTCTACGATCCTCTGGGGATGACGGGCGTCAGGATGGAAGCAAACGTTCACATTATTACCGGGCTTGTCAGCGCAGCGCAGAACATCTATAAATGCGTGCAGCGTGCGGGCCTAGAGATCAGCGACATGGTTCTCGAGCCGCTTGCATCAAGCTACGCAGTTTTGGATGACGAGGAGAAGGAAGTGGGCATCGCGCTTCTCGACGTAGGCGGCGGAACGACGGACCTCGCGGTGTTTGAAGAACGCACGATTCGGCACACCGCTGTCATTGGAATCGCGGGAAAAAAGGTAACCGATGACATCAGGAAAGGACTTGGGATTCTTGGGGAACAGGCCGAGAGAGTCAAGAGGGAGCACGGGTTTGCGTTCGTGCCGGCCGTCGTTGACGATGAACCCATTTTTCTTCCGGGGGTCGGAGGACGCGCGCCCCTGCAGATCGACAAGACGCTGCTGGCGAGGATCATCCAGCCAAGGATGGAGGAAATCTTCGAGATCGCAGCGCTGGAAATCAAGCGGTCCGGATACTCCAAACATCTCTCAGGTGGTGTGGTGCTCACCGGCGGCGGAGCGCTCACCAAGGGAATTGCCGACCTCGCACGCGAGGTGCTTGGAATGCCGGTGAAGATTGGTATTCCCACAGGATTCTCGGGCGGCCTGCTTAGGGAGATAGAGAATCCAACGTACTCTACGGCAGTCGGACTTGTCATCCACGGATTGAAACATCAGGAGAAGGGGGCTATTCGGATGGACACGAAGAACGCCGGTACCGTCCGGCATGTTGCGAGAAAAATGAAGCAATGGTTTGATCAGTTATGAAACACCGGCATGTCCGGAAACAGAGTGTAGTACTATCCCATCAAATCAACCAAAGGAGAACCAACCGATGATCGAATTCGACAATCACCTCGATCGTGGCGCAAAGATCCGTGTCGTTGGCGTTGGCGGCGGCGGCGGCAATGCGATCAACAGTATGATCCGACGTGGCCTCAAGGGAGTGGATTTCTTTGCGGTCAATACCGATCTCCAGGCGCTGGAGCGAAGCGAAGCGCCGAACAAGGTGCAGATCGGAAAGAACCTCACCCGCGGGCTTGGCGCGGGCGCGGATCCATCGGTTGGGCACCGGGCGGTGGAGGAGGATCGCGATGAAATTGCGCGTGCTCTCTCAGGAAGCGACATGGTGTTCATTACTGCCGGGATGGGGGGAGGAACCGGAACGGGTGGCGCCCCTCTCGTTGCCAATATCGGAAAAAGTGTCGGTGCCCTGGTTGTCGCCATTGTGACGCGCCCCTTCCATTGTGAAGGGAAGAAGCGCATGACGCAGGCAGAGATGGGAATCGAAGAGCTGAAAAAGCAGGTGGACACTTGCATAGTGATTCCGAACCAGAAGCTGCTCAATATCGTCGAACGAACGACGCCACTGACAGAAGCATTTGATATTGCCAACAAGGTGCTTCATGGTGCAACGCGCGGAATCTCCGAGTTGATCACGGTACCCGGATTGATCAATGTCGATTTTGCCGACGTCCGCACGGTCATGCGTGAGATGGGAGACGCAGTGATGGGATCCGGAACCGCTTCAGGGGAAAACCGTGCAACGGAGGCGGCGCACGCTGCGATTTCAAGTCCACTTCTGGAGGATGTCTCGATCTCGGGTGCGCAGGGCGTTTTGGTGAACATCACCGGAGGCCCGTCGCTCTCGCTGGTGGAAATCAACGAAGCAACTGAGATCATTCACAGCGCGGCAGGCGAAGACGCCAATGTGATCCTCGGCGCAGTCGTCGACGAAAACATGACGGACGAGATTATGGTTACGGTGATCGCGACCGGCTTCAACCGCCGAATGGTTGTTCCGATCCCGACAAGAACATTTCGACCGATTCGCACACCGATTGAGAAGATCCCTGCGGGGGTTGACGATCTGCGGAAGTATGATCCGCCCGCGTATGTTCGTCGTGGAGTCGATATCAGCGTTCCTTCTCACGCAACGGTTGACGACACGACGCGGCTCCAGAAGATCGACCGCAGTG
>Ga0247727_10016643_pt1 | contig 11836 bp, 10 predicted proteins | sample WisWelCaveWW1625_FD_202498 | JGI IMG/M metagenome (GOLD analysis project Ga0247727, IMG submission 202498) | Biofilm microbial communities from Wishing Well Cave, Virginia, United States - WW16-25 | ecosystem: Environmental > Aquatic > Deep subsurface > Groundwater > Cave microbial mat | place...
CGAGACGAGGTCCTGGTCGCCGTCGCCGTCGAGGTCGGCCGTGGCCACGGAGGAGGGAGAGCTCGTGATCCCGGGGCCGCCGAGCACGAGTGGCGCGGCCGCGAAGCTGCCCGGCGAGCCCTGGAAGAAGACCGTCAGGTTGTTACTGGCGGTGCCCAGGTTGGCCGAGACGAGATCCTGGTCGCCGTCGCCGTCCAAGTCGGCCGTCGCCACGGAGCGGGGAAAGCTCGTGATCGTTGGGCCGCCGAGCACGAGCGGCGCGGCCGCAAAGCTGCCCGGCGACCCCTGGAAGAAGACCGTCAGGGTGCTGCTGAGCCGGTTGGCAGACACGAGGTCCTGGTCGCCGTCGTCGTCGAGGTCGGCCGCCGCCACGGAGAGGGGATTGTCCGTGATCGCTGGGCCGCCGAGCACGAGTGGCGCGGCCGCGAAGCTGCCCGGCGACCCCTGGAAGAAGACCGTCAGGGTGTCGCCGCTCGCGTTGGCAGACACGAGGTCCTGGTCGCCGTCGCCGTCGAGGTCGGCCGCCGCCACGGAGAAGGGAGCGTCCGTGATCGCTGGGCCGCCGAGCACGAGCGGCGCTACGTCCAGCGCGGCTCGCACCTGCTTCGGTGCTCGGCCCTCGGTCGCGAGGCCGAGCTCATCGTCGCGCGCGATCGCTCGCAAGAAGGCCGGTCCTCCGCCGATGTCCTCTCCGCTGCTCCACAGGAACGCGGCGTCGAGCCCAGTGGGGCTCCCGAGCTGGGGCCGCAGCTCGGCCGGGATCCGCCAGGCGCGGCCCGGCCGTGCCTGCGGTTGCAAAGCTGCGTCCAGGGTGGCCGCTTGTCCAGCGCTGTCGTAGGCGACGAGGACGCGACGCTGTTCGAGGCCGCCGCCGATCAGGAGCTCGTGCTCTCCCGGGAGCGCTGCGCAGCGCAGCTCCTCCTGGCCGATCGCGATCGAGGCGATCTCGCTCGCTCGCGGCGGACCGATCGGGAAGGAGACGTTCCTCCCTTGGGCGCCGAGGTCGAGGCCGACGAGCTGCGAGGTTCCGCCCGGCCCGTTCGTCGCAATCAGCATGCGCGAGCCGTTGCGTTCCAGCGCGAGTGCCGAGGGGTGCTCGAGATGCGCGGGCTGCAGGTTTTCGGCTCTGACGACGACGGGGTGCTTCCCGTGCGAGTCGAGACCGACGGCGAGGATGCGGCCCGTTCCGCTGGCGGTGACGGCCTCGCGCTCGGCCAGGTAGAGACGGCCCGGCGGGAGCGGGTCCACGACCACGCCCCAGGGGGTTGCGAGCCCCGAGAGCAGCGTGCCGAGCTGCGGCGCGAGTGAATCGCGATAGTCGAGGGAGAAGAGCGCCGAGCCGGCGGTGAAGACCGCCGCGTTCGTGCCTAGGCTCGCGATCCCGTGCACGGGACCGGGCTGGCTGCCAGCAGAGAGCGCGAGCTCGGTGGTCGCGCCGGTCGCGAGCTCCACGCGCTCGATGCGCCATAAGCCCGAGAGATCCGTTGCGACGAGCACTGCCTTGTCGCCGCGTTCGAGGGCCATCGCGCTCGGAGCCCCTGGGCCGAGGGTCGCGATCTCGCGCACGATCGCGCCGGTCGCGAGCTCGATCTCGCGCAGTCGGCCGTTGCCGGGCGCGTCGAGCACGAGCGCGGTCAGGCCGTCACCGATCGGCAGCGCCGCGATCGGGGAGACGAGCGGGTTCGAGGCCCAGGTGGGCGTGATCGGCTCGGGGATCGACGATGGTCGCAAGAGTTCGAGCGTGCGCCCCACGAGCCCTGACGCGAGGATCCAGCTCTCGCCGCGCGCGAGCTCGGGCAGTCGCTCCGTGGTCGCGTCGATCGGGACGACGAGGCCGTGCGCGAAGCGCGGGTACTCGGTGCAGATGTGCTTCTCGCGACGCAGGACGGGATCGGCCAGGACGGCGTCGATCTCCGATTCGAGGAGCGGCGGGAACTCCTCGCCCTCGCGCCGCCACTGGAAGATCACCTCGACCCGGTCGCTCTCCTCGTCGAACACGCGGAACGGCACAGGGATCCCGCGGCGCTCGTCGGGATTGGAAAGCACGGCGTCGTTGAAGAGCTGCACGATCGGCGCGGCGTTGTTGTCGACGCGGAATGCGATGGACGGGAATGGATCGCCCGTTGCCGCGCCGTCATCGGGCGTGAAGCGCAGCGCGACCTGGCGCTCGAGGTCGTGCAGGTCCGCGTCGGTGTCCCAGAAGAAGTCGAGCGTCGTGCCGTCGCGCAAGACGCGCACGTCCGTCAGACCGAAGCCCGTGGCAGGCTGCCAGGCCGCGTCCGGCAGGTCGCCCTGGAGGTCGAACTCCGGCCGGACGGTGACCACGTCGTCGGAGGAGTCCTCGACGCTCACCTGGACGCGCACGATCCCGGCGGCCTCGCCCTCTTCGGCATCGACGATCGGCGTCGCGGCGGTCACCCGCGGGGCGTCGTTGCCGATCGAGAGCGGCTCGTCGTCGCCGAGGACGAGCTCGGTGCCGCTGCTGAGGCTTGCGATGAGCTCGATGTGCTCGACGAAGCTGCCGTCGCCAGGCAGGAAGCTCTCCTCGGTGAAACGCCACTGGACGTCGATGGTCTTGATCTGGTTTCCGGCGGGGATCGCGACCGCGGCGCCGTTGGCGGGGAAGTCGGGGTCGCCGCTGATCCGCGTCAGGAGCTCCGGTTGCCCGAGCCCGGACGGCACCCGCGCGCTCAGCTCGACCTTCACGGTCTCGCCCTCGCGGTCGGAGAGCTCGAAGCGGATGTGCGCGGGCGAGGTCTTCGAGGACGGGACCTGGAGGTTCGCGATGGAGGGCGCGGAGTTCCCGCCGCTGCTGCTCCCCGAGCTCGCTGCGACCCCGACGACGCCGGCGCCACATCCAGAAAGGAGCAGCGCGGTCGCCAGGCGGGGGAAGGCGAGTCCTTGGATCCCGTTGATCATGTCTGCGTGTCCTCTCGAGCGGCCGAGGTGCTCTCCAGACACTGATCCTGGAAAGAGCCCTCGACCCACGCGATTTCTGGAGATTCTACGGCGGACTGGAGATCGTGGCTTGGTCCGGTGGGCCGTTGGCTGGACGGACGGTGCAGGGGCATGGGCCGCCAGGCCGCAGATCAGGCCCTCTCCCACTCCTTGCGTGAGATCCCCGCTTGCCGGAGCAGCACGCCCGGGAGTTTCGGATCGATGTCTCCGCGATGGGGATTGGGAATCGTCAGCACGAGCTGGTCCCGCTGCATGAACTCATGCTTGCCACCCGAGTAGGGTCCGCTGAAGCCGAGCCGGCGCAAGGCCGCAACCAGTTCCCGGCGCCGGATCGGCCCGAAGCGCGGCATCAGCCGGCTCGTCGCACCTTGATCACCACGCCACCCAGTCTGGGGACAGCGAGCCCGCGCGCGACGCGGACGAGGATCCACTCCTCGACGACTTCTGCAAGCTCACGACGGCACTCCTCCACGCCGCTGCCGAGCGCGACTACGCCGCGCAAGCCTGGAACGGTCGCGCAGAAGGAGCCGTCCTCGAGCACGTCGTAGCGCGCTCGCTCCAGGGCCTTGTCGATGTACCTGGTGATCATGCTCCCCGATGCTACCACGGCCTCCCTCTCGTCAGGACGCTGCCCCGCCTCAGCGCTTCGGCAGCACGTGCCGCGGCGTGAACACGATCGTCGCTTTGTCCATCAGCACGGGCTTGCTCATGCCGGCCGCGACCCACTCGTCGTAGGCGATGTCGCCCTTCCCGTCGGTGGTGTTCGCGTCGCGCAGGAACTCGATGTATTCCCTGGAAGTCGTCTGGTGGAAGACGCGCACGACCGCGTGCGTCGCGCCCGCGGGGATGGCGAAGGTGGTGTCGTCCCAGAACTCGCCGTCGGCGTAGCTCGCGCCCACGGGTTCTGCCTGCCCGGCCGCGAAGGCGGCGTTGTCGAAGCCGCGCGGCGGGATGCGGTTGTCCTGGAGGGTCGTGTTGACGAGCGCGACGTGGAACGAGGGACCGAGGGGCAGGCCCGTGCGCGCGGCCATCAGGGCGTCGAGGCCGTGCACGAGCTCGTAGACCTTGGTGTCGGCGGTGGTCAGCTCGGCGCCCGCGTGGTCGTAGTGCCCGCGCTCCGCGAGCAGGGTCTCGCCCTGGAAGAAGCGCACGTTGAGCCACATGCGCCGGCCCTCGCCGGTGCCGGTCGGAAGCTTGTGCCCGGTCTGGTTGGTGATGCGCGCGACGAGGTCGTTGCCGACCTGGGTGAGCGTGAGGTCGCTGGCCGCGCGCAGCATGGCCTTGCTGCGCGCGATCGCAGCCTCGAACACGTCGAGCGGCTGGCCGTTGACGTGCGTCTCCGGGTAGAGGAGCAACGAGGTGTCGAGGCTGTAGATCGCGCGCGGCACCCACGAGTTCGCGCCCGCGAAGTCGTGCTGCGGCAGATCGGAGCGCACGGCGCCCCCCAGGAACGGCTGGCAGGCGGTGCCGTCCGTGTCGGGCATGTGGCAGTCCTGGCACGTGCTCACGGCGGTCAGATTGCCGCCGAAGCGCCCGCCCATCTCGATCGGCCCGTCGGCGAAGTCGGAGAGGCTCCACTCGGTGAAGGTGCGCTCGAGCGGGAACTCGTCGGTCTTGTCGTGCGTGGGATGCTCTGCCCCGAGCGGTCCGAGGAAGTAGCGCTCGCGCTGCGGATCCTCGAATCCCGGAGGCGGCAACTGACTCGCGCGCGGCACGCCGAGGCGCGTGAAGGCGGGATTCGAGACCTCGTGGCAGGTCGCGCACAGGAGCGACTCGCGGTGGTAGGGCGATTGACGCCAGTCGTGGAAGAAGAAGGCGACGAGATCGAACGGCCCGCGCCGGCGGTCCTCCGGATCGAGCACGTACTGCCCGCCGTGAGAAGTCGTGGGAGCGCTGGCGAGCGCGGCCAGGATGCCGGCGTCCTCGGGCGGATTGGCGGGCGAGGGGATCGGATCGACCAGGCGATGGCAGACGTGGCAGCTCACGCCCTCGTAGTCCGTGCCGTTCAGCGCCGAGCCGTCGGCCGGAGTCGCGTGTCCACTCAGCCAGCCGCCGGGCGTGTGGCAGCGCAGGCACAGCGCGCCCGTACCTTCCAGGTCCTGGTTGGCGATCGTCATCGCGGCCTGGAACACGGGGTCGCGCATCGAGTTCGCCATCATCCCGCCCGACCAGCGCTCGTAGGGCTCCTCTTCCTGGTCCCAGCCCGCGTGGCAGAAGGTGCAATTGTTGATGGAGAGGATCGGGACGCTCAGGTCGCCGGGCTGCGAGCCCGGCTGGGCGAAGTCGGCGGTGGTGGTGGCGATCTGCGCGAGCCCGGGGGCGGCGAGCAGGGCCGGACCGCACGCGAGGAAGAGGAGCGCGCGCATGGTGGGGGGGCGAGAGCCCATTCTATCTGCTGCGACGGCGGAGCACCGTGAAGAGTTCCGTCTCCGGTAGCATGGCCCGCGGAGTCATGATGGAAAAAAAGTTCGTTCGCGTCGCGTTGATAGCGTTGGTCGCCTCGTCTCCGTGCCTGGTGAGCGCGCAAGCGCCGGCCGAGCTCCCCTGGGCGCGCGAGGTCGACGCGCTCTTCGCCCCATGGGACCTGCCGGATTCCCCGGGCTGCGCCCTGGGAGTGATCCAGGACGGCAAGCTCACGTACACGCGCGGCTACGGCCAGGCAAGCCTCGAGCACGCGGTGCCCATCGACGCGCGCACGGTGTTCGACATCGGCTCGACCTCGAAGCAGTTCACGGCCGCCGCGATCGGGCTCTTGGTGCAGGACGGGAAGCTCGGCGTCGAGGACGAGATCCACGACTGGGTGCCCGAGCTCGCGCCCTGGGACGACGAGGTCACGCTCGATCACCTGCTGCACCACACCAGCGGCATCCCCGACTACCTCGGCCTGATGTTTCGCTCCGGCATCGACGAGGCCGACTTCACGACGCCACAGCAGGCGCTCGAGCACCTCGCCAAGGTCCAGAGGCTCGACTTTCGCCCCGGCGCCAAGTTCGAGTACTCGAACTCGAACTTCTTCCTGCTCTCGCTCGTGATCGAGCACGCGAGCGGCAAACCGTTCCCCGAGTTCGCCCGCGAGCGCCTCTTCGCGCCGCTCGGCATGGCGAGCACGCTGCTCTTCGACGATCACACGCTGGTCGTGCCGCACCGCGCTACCGGCTACGGTCCGCGCAAGGGCGGCGGCTTCCGCGTGGTCATGTCCGACTTCGAGCAGCTCGGCGACGGCGCGGTGCAGACCACGGTCGAGGACCTGGCGAAGTGGGACGCGAACTTCACCTCGTGGAAGGTCGGCGGCGAGGCCCTGCGCCAGTTCCTGCACGCGACCGGCAGGCTGAGCGACGGCAAGGCGATCGAGTACGCGCGCGGCCTCTTCGTGGACGAGTTCCGCGGCCTCGCGCGCGTCAGCCACGGCGGCGCCTGGGCCGGCTACCGCGCCCAGCTCATGCGTTTCCCCGAACAGAGGACCTCGATCGTGTGCCTGTGCAACCTCGGCAACATGGACCCGAACGAGCTGTGCGAGCGGGTGGCCGCGATCGTGCTCGCGCAGCGGGTGCAGGGCGAGCGCTGAGGCCGTCGCCCGCCCGCGCGTTTGACGACACTTCCGGGCAAGTCGAGAATGCCCGCATGCCCTCCGTCCCCGCGCTGCTCGTCCTGATCCCGCTCGTTCCCGTTCCCTCCGGCGGCTCCGACTGGCCGCAGTTCCGCGGTCCGGACGGGACCGGCGCCGTGCCGGCGGCGGACATCCCGCTCGAGTGGAGCGCGCTGAAGAACCTCGCCTGGAGCGTGGAGCTGCCGGGTCAAGGCTGGTCGCAGCCGGTCGTCGTCGGAGGCACGGTGTACGTCACTGCCGCGCTGGGAGAGGGGCTCGAGACGCCGATGGCTATGGAAGCCGGCGTCGCGGATCCGCGCACGCAAGCGGCCGGGGCCGTGCCGGACGTCACGATCGAATGGCGCGTGCTCGCGCTCGACCTCGCGACCGGCAAGGAGCGCTGGTCGGCGAGCGCGGGCAAGGGGAAGCCCAGGTACACGATCCACCCGTCGAACACGTGGGCCGCCGAGACGCCCGTGGCGGATGCGAATGGCGTGTACGCCTTCTTCGGCGCGAGCGGGACCCTGGCGGCCTTCGATCCGGCGGGCAAGCCGCTGTGGAAGGCCGAGCTCGGCAGCTACCCCACTGCGCAGGGCTACGGCACGGCGAGCTCGCCAGCGATCCACGAGGGCAAGGTCTTCGTGCAGTGCTTCAACGACGAGAAGGCCTTCCTGGCGTGCTTCGACGCGAAGAACGGCAAGGAACTGTGGCGCGTGGCGCACGAGAAGCCCGGGACGTCCTGGGCCTCGCCGCTCGCGTGGCACAACGGGAAGCGCGTCGAGCTGGTGGTCTCGGGCAACAAGCTGATCACGAGCCACGACCCCGCGACGGGGAAGGAGCTGTGGCGCGTCGCGGGCGTCAACGGCCCGATGTGCTCGTTCGGCGCCGATGCCGAGCGCCTGTACTTCGGCCAGTCGACGATGGCGAAGCTGCCGCTCTACGCGCTGAACGCCGGAGGCGAGGGCGACCTCTCGTCCGCCGCGGGGTCGGGAGAGCTGCGCGCGCAGGCCTGGTCGCAGAAGGGCGCCGCGCCCGGCTTGCCCTCGCCGGTCGTCGCCGACGGCCTGCTCTACGTCGCCAGCGAGAACCTGCTCACCTGCCGCGACTCGGCCACGGGCGAGCAGCTCTACGAGGAGCGCGTGCCCGAGCTGGTCTCGATCCTGGCCTCGCCGATCGTGGTGGGGGAGATGCTCCTCCTGCTCGACGAGGAGGGCCGGGCCGCGATCGTGCAGGTCGGGCCGGAGTTCCAGGTCGTCGGGCGCGGCCAGCTCGACGACCTCTTCTGGAGCACCCCCAGCGTGGCCGGGAACGCACTGCTCCTGCGGGGGGTCGGACGGCTCTACTGCGTGCGCAAGTAGCATGGGAATCCAGCGCACCGCGCTCCTCGTCGCTGTCGCGCTCGGCGCTCATCCGTCCGTCGCTTGCGCGCAGACTGCGCGCACGGCCGGAACGTCGGCCGAGCTCTTCCGCTCGCGCTGCATCGGCTGCCACGTGCCGCCCGATCCGCGCTTCGCGGTCGAGCGCGCCTGGCTCGAGCAGGTGCTCGACACGGCTTGAACGGACACGCCCAAGCAGGCCCGTGAGGCCCTGCGCGAGTACCTCGAGGTGAAGCCGCTGCCGCTGCCGCGCGTCGTGGACGCAAAGAGCGAACCGGGTGCGGGCGAGGCGTTGGTGGTGCCGAGCTTCGAGCGCGGGGCCGCGCTCCTGCGCGGCGCGGATGGGAACCTGGTGCGGCTCTCCTGGGAGGACGAGGACGCGCGCACGGATCCAGAGCGCGCGCTCGCCGTGGGCCGCTACACGCTGGTCGGATATCGCCTGCTCGCGCGCGACCCCGAACACGAGACCTGGCACGTCTCCGCCAGCGCGGTGAAGGGTGTCGAGCTCGACGTCCAGCCCGGGCGCACGAACACGCTCGAGATCGATCCGACGATCCAGATCGTCGCGCGCAAACAGGGCGAGGGACTGGGGGTCTCCGTGCAGGGTGCGGGCGGCGCCGGCCTCTCCATCTACGCGGAGGGGAAGCGCATCCCGCTCGGCTTCCGGCGGCTGGACGCGCAGGGGCGCACGCTCGCGGAGGGCAAGATCCAGTACGGGTGAGGCGGCGGCGGCTGGGCTCGGTTCGAGCCCCTCCAAGGCGTCACGAAGGTCGAGCTCGTGTACGAGAGGCCGCCCTTCCCCGTGCGCGAGGTCGGCGCTGCGCACTGACGAGGGAGAATCAGGGCACCAGCGTGATCGACTGGTCGTTGCTGGATGGGAAGGGCTTGGGCGGAACGAGCGCGAAGCTCTTCGCGAACCAGATCGCGCCCACCACGGCGGGGTCGGGCAGATCGGGGATGTGGACCTGGATCCAGCCCGCGGCCGGGATCACGTAGGAGCCGGCGTCCACCAGGACCATGTCGAGGGGCCGGAAGTACTTGTCGAAGGTCGGCGGCCCGACGTGCGAGCCGCGCACGGCGTGCAGGGCTCCGGGCTGACCGGCGAGGAGCATGTCGAGCCCGTTGTCGCGGTCGATCACGTTGAGCGCGTCGCCCGTGCCCCACTGCAGCTTGGGCGTCGCGGGCGCGACGATCGTCACCGCGAACTCGTCGGTGAGCACTCCGTCCGTCACGCCCAGGTCGTGCGCGCCCAGGGTTGAAGCCTGCGGCATGTCGAGCGTGATGGTGGTGGCGTTCTGGATCGTCCAGCGCGCGGGGTCGATGCCCACGCCGTCCAGCAGCACCGCGGTGGTGAGGTCGAGGTCCGTGCCGGTCAGCGTGATGGTCTCGGCCGTGCCCGGGATCAGGGCGTCGATGGACGCGGGCGAGACGCCGGTGAGGTCGGGGTGCGTGCCCGGCGGATCACCGAAGGTGCCGACGAGGTCGGTCGGGAAGGCATTCGAGACCGTGGCGTTGCCCGTTCCGGGTCCGTTCACGATCACGTCCCCGGGGCCGGCCGCGGCCGGGATGGTGACGGAGATGACCGTGCCGCCACCGCTCGAGCTTACGCCCGTGACGCGCACGATCGGATCCGCGGCGGTCCCGGTGATGGCCGAGGGCGTGAACCACACCTCGTTGCCGGTCGCGCCGAAGTTCATGCCGTGGATCGTGAGCGTCCCGGCGCTGGCGACGGTGGCGACGATGCACGGCTTGGCGGCCCCGGCCACGCCGTAGACGCACTGGATGCCCGCGATGTCGTCGGAATGGATCGAGCGGGTCGAGGTCTGACCGGGACTGCCGGAGGGGAACATCGTGGCAGCCCCGGTGGTCGAGTGACCGAGGCCGAGCGCATGCCCGTACTCGTGGCACATCACGCCCTGGATGTCCCAGCGCGTCCCGATCAGTGCGGGACCGTCGTCCCAGACCCAGTTGTCGCAGAAGCGGATGCGCCAGCCGTCCGAGATGGGCGTCTCGGTGAAGGCCAGCGTGCTGCCCGGGCAGCTCGGGATCGCGGACGCGATGTTGTTGTTGTTCGTGCCGACGCCGCTCGCGTTGCCCGACCACATGGCGTCGAAGCTGGCGCCGCCGTCACCGAGCAGGTTGCCGCCGAGCGGGTCACCCGTGCCGTCGCCGTGCAGCTTGCTGCCCCACTCGACGATGCCCTTCCAGATCGCCAGCTCCAGGCCGGTGTACCCGGGAAACTGGGCCGCCGGAGCAGTGTTGTTGTCGGCCTGCGTGTCGGCGAAGTTGTCGAAGACGCGCACGTCGCGCTGGTTCTCGTTCAGGAGGCCGCCGATCTTCGTGAAGGCTTCGGAGGGTCGCACGGGCGCGAACAGGAGCGCGACGCCGCCCAGGGACAGGGCCGGCAGCACCAGGAGCTTGGGGTTCATCGGTGGGGAATCGGGGAGGGGGGCGGGAGACGTCCAGGTTAATGACCGCGCGGTTGTGTTCCCGAATCGCGCGTGGGCTTGCGCGCCCTTAACCCGACCCTCTCCTGGCGATCCCCGCCCTCGGGGCTCGGGAGAGGCTCGGAAATCGGTTCAGAACCCGAGCCGGACGCCGGCCTGCAGGGAGCTGTCGAGCTCCGCGTCGTCCTCGTCCGCCAAGTCGACCTCGAGCTGACGGTAGCCGGCGAAGGCCGTGGCCCAGGTGGAGAGATCGACCTCCACCCGTGCCAGGACGTCGAGCACGCGCTCGCCGTCGGCGAACGTGGCGATGTCGGGGGCGTAGCTGACCTCCACGCCGACGCGCGTCGGATAGGTGAGCCCGAAGAGACGATCGAGGGCGTAGTCGGCGGCGCCGGTGAGCGTGATGGCGAAGAGCTCGTCGTCCGTCTCGTCGACCGTAGCGCCGAACAGCCCGAGGCCGACGCCCACGCCGAACGGCACGTCCGCGCGCGGCTCGCCGAAGCGCATCAGTTGGCCGTGGAGCACGAAGTCGTCCTCCACGCCGGCGAACAGCCCGAGCGCCGCATAGCCTTTGCCGCGGTGCAGGCCGGTGCGGTAGGCGAACCACAGGCCGTCGCCGCCGAGCGTGAACTCGATGGCATGCGGCGGATCGTCGTAGGGCACGTCAGCCCTTTCATGGCGTGCCGAGCGCTCGGGATCGGTCACGTGCTCCTCCTGCGCGAGCAGCGGCGCGCCCGACGTGACCGCCACGAGGGTCGCGAGCGAGAGGCGGACGCCGAAGCGCTGCAACATGCGCGCGGAGGATAGCCCTCCGCCCGCGACAGACCTAGGCCGGTCGGGCTGCTAGGCCGCTTCGCGGGTCGCGCTCGAGGGACTCGCAGGGTCGAGCTCCCTGCGCTTGGCTCGCAACCCGTCGGCCACCTCGTTGATGGCCTCGCACAAGGACTGGAGCTCATCGCTCTCGCGGATCCGGCAGGGGCTGAGCTCCTCACCGCGGGCAAGGGAACGCAGATAGGACTCGAAGCGGTAGGCCGGCCCCGCGATGCGGAAGGTCAGGACCAGCCCGATCAGGAACACGATGGGCAACACGATGGCGAGCGAGAACGCCAGGACGCCCAGCATCATGCCCGGGACCTGGTCCGCCAGCTGACCGCCGCCATCGTCGAGCGCGCCGACCGCGGCCTGCAAGCGCGCGCCGAGCAGCAGGAACTGCAGGAGCAGGCCCAGGGCGCAGAGACCGACGAAGAAGCCGATCAGCGGAGCTGGAGGCCGGGCTGGATGAGCTTCTTGCTGCGCTGGATGGGAGGCATGCGGGTCCGGGGCCGAAGGGAAACGAGGGAATCGTCCAGGAGTGGCCAGGCCTTGAGGGAGGGCTCGAAGAAAACCGGTCAGACGTTCAAGGGAATGCACACGGGGTTCGATCCAGGTTGCGTACGGCCGGCCTCACCCCGGCCCAATGCCATTAACGA
>Ga0247727_10016644_pt1 | contig 11835 bp, 11 predicted proteins | sample WisWelCaveWW1625_FD_202498 | JGI IMG/M metagenome (GOLD analysis project Ga0247727, IMG submission 202498) | Biofilm microbial communities from Wishing Well Cave, Virginia, United States - WW16-25 | ecosystem: Environmental > Aquatic > Deep subsurface > Groundwater > Cave microbial mat | place...
TGATAAGCTTACCTCGTTCGGCATCGCTAGCTCAGCAAATTCCGGCCTCGACCGTTTCGATTTTCACAAGCCCAGAAACTTTGGCAATATTCCAACTGTCTCTTTCCAACGTCCGGCGTGGGACGAAAACTTCAGCACTTTTGCCACGGACATCCGTCCGGAGTTTCAAACTTCAGAAAGCTGGGAATTTGAGGTCAACGCCCCGCAACACGAACCGGCGCAACTGGCGTTTTCGGGCATCGGCAAAGTTCCCAATCAATTCGAAGTTTTTCTCATCGACGAACGCCAGGCGCGAACAGTGAACTTGCGCGCGGATTCGCTTTATCGCTTTACGCCGGCCACCGAGATATCGAAATTCCGCGTGCTCGTCGGCAAAAGAGAAGCCGTGCAAGAGCAATTGAGCGCCGTTCCTCCCAAGGCATTCGCGCTCGGTCCCAACTTTCCCAATCCGTTTCGCAGCGAAGCACCATCTTCAACTGCCGGCGGAAAGTTTTTTGTGACGACGATTCCGGTTGAAATTCCTTTTAAATCTGAAGTCACTTTGAAAATCTACAACCTGCTCGGCGCCGAGGTCAAAACTCTTCATGCCGGCGCATTAGAAGCCGGCCGGCATTGGTTCACTTGGGATGGAAGAACTGAAGCCGGAAAGAACGCTGCAGCGGGCGTCTATCTGTATCGGTTGACAACAAACACAGGAGAGAGATTACTGGGCAAGATGATTGTGATTCGATAATTTTCAATTGCAAATTTAAAATTGTAAACTTTTTATTTTCAATTTTCACTTCATTTGTTTGAACATGCTCCGGTTCGAGAGCAAGCGACAGCGATTATTGTCAAATTGGGGAAAGTAAAAGAAGCGGAAACGGCGCTGTTAAGAGCGGCAGAAATTTTCGCCGATGAATTTGCGCTGAATGCCCTTCAAGAGGCTTCTGCCGCGGTTTTGCATCTGGGTTATTAAGTAGGAGAAATCTTGGTCATTATACTTCTCAAAGATTTGCCAGGCTTCCTTTTCATGCGCTTCGGTAATCCGAACTAATTTCACGAGGCCACCGTCCACCATTTCGTTTAGCATTTGCCGATATTTGATAGCAGCCGCATAACTGACCCGATAACGCAAAATCGTCACCGTCTCGCTAAAAACAAAATTTGTAGTAACGAAAGAATAGCCTTGATCGAGTAATTTTTTATTGGCACTTTTGGCTTTTTCATGGTCGCTATCTTTCTTGTCCACCAAAGCAACCCAGGCCCAGGTATCGACAAAAGCTTGGCTCATGGCATAGTTTTCCCATAAAGATAAACATCGTGGTTGCGAGCAGCGTCATGCGGCGCCTGGCCTTCTTCGAAGCCTTCACCTAATTCAAGCATGATCTGCCTGGCTTTTTGCAAGCGCGTTTCACGTTCCAGCCATTCGGTTATAGCTAATTCTAAAAGATCAGCCATAATGAGTTGGCGATGCGCCGCCAATTCTGCCAAACGGCTGTACTTTTCCGTTGGCAAATTAATTTGAAGAGATGAAGTTTTCATGTTCCTCTTGAATGTCGTGGTTGGCAAAGATGATGACAGGCTCTTTTTAAAATGGAATCCAATCCAGCCCATCGATCCACTCTTCAGCTTCGCTCGTCTCCCAAATGAGGTGAAGTTCCTCTGCCAGTCGACCAATCGAGGTCGCTGGACGAATCCAAAACAACCCTAATAAAAAACGTATTTTCATTGAACGACGCTCTGCGCTTTCTGACGCTCGGCCTTTATCGCCCGTAATCGCTGGACTACAGGTGAAGGATTGGCTTGCGATTCCCGGTATCTTTGTTCCCGCCAAGCAGCCAATCGCGAAAGATAAGCATCGACTTCAGACCGCTTGTGATGATAATAAGTAATCGTGGCGTAAATCTTCTCCAAACTCAGCGAGGGGAGATGCACGGCGATTTCTTCCGGCGTGTATCCTTGCAGATAATAACTGAGTACGTCATCAATGCCGATCCGATGGCCTTTGAGGCGAATGTCGTCGGGCGAGAAAAATTCAAAATAGTCTTCCAGTTTCATAGTCATGTCTCATAAAAAACTCAATTGAGAAATTATAGAAATTACATTTAAAGTTAAATAGCTTTCGGCAAAAAGTCAAGCCAGCGCTGAAAATTTGTAGCGGCCGGCAAGACAGAATAAACTTGCGTCTTAAATGGGCATGATATATTTTAAATCTCGAAACTGAGAAAACAATTTTAAATTTTCAATGCAAATTTTCAATTTTCAATTTTATGCCCAAACGCGAAGGCTTTGCCTGCGCCGGTAATTGGATCATCGACCACGTGCGGCTCATCGATCACTATCCGCATGAAGAAGGACTCGCGTTCATTCGTGAAGAATCCACCAGCACCGGCGGCTGCGCGTACAATGTGATTTGTGATTTGCGCGCCATCGATCCCGAGTTACCGCTGTATGCCATTGGCGTCGTCGGCGAAGATGAGGACGGCCATTACATTCTCGACGATTGCCACCGACGTGATATCGACACCTTTCAACTTGTCGCCACCGCCGAGGCGCCCACCGCGCACGCCGAAGTGATGTTCTCGCAGGCGAGCAACCGGCGCACATTTTTCCATCATCCGGGCGCGAACCGTTTGCTGAACGTCGAGCATTTCGATTTCGATCACTGCCTGGCGAAATGGTTGCATCTCGGTTATTTGCTGCTTTTGGAAAAACTCGATCAACCCGAGGCGGAATTTGGCACAAAGGCCGGACGCGTCTTGCAGCTCGCGAAAGCCGCCGGGCTTACGACTTCGGTTGATTTGATCACGACTGCAAATGAGAAGTATGCTTTGCTGGCGCCAGTTCTTCCCGGCATTGACTATTTGGTCATTAACGAAATTGAGGCCGAATTGACCTGCGGCATCAAAACCCGAAACGGCAACGATTTATTAAAAGAAGGCCTCATCGCGGCAGCGGCGAAATTATTGGAACTCGGCGTCAATGACGGCGTCGCGATTCATTTTCCTGAAGGAGGATTTGCGGCTTTAAAAAGTGGCGAGACTTGCTGGCAAGGCGCCCTCGAGCTGCCAACGAAGAAAATTTGTAACACCGCCGGCGCCGGCGAGGCGTTTTGCGCCGGATTCATTTACGGCTGTTATAACGCCTGGCCGCTTGCAGCCCGTCTGCAAATGGCCGTCTGTTGCGCCGCGGGAAATATCGGCATCGCGGCTTCGAGTGGTGGAATGCTGCTCAAAGAATTTAATCTTGAGCTGCTGCAGAAATTTCGCGTTTCTAATTTCACCGTTCCGCGAGAAAGCCGGCTGGCTGTATACTAATACTGTTATACGGCTTTGGGCTGTTTTCAGGCTGGCAACAACATTGGTCAATTTTCGACTACTTTTTAGAAAAATCTCTTGACTAAGAAGAAATGATGTTGTAACTTCAATGTCAATGTGGCCGATTTTCGGCCACAACATAATCATCAAATGAAGATTGCCATGCCCAAATTGGCGTGATTTCAAACTTTCAAAAGAAGCTCGCGACGGAACTCGAAACGATTTGCCGCCTCATGCGTTTTTCGTTTCACCATCCAATTTAACCTGGAAGCACTGCAGCACGAACTGGTTCAATCGCATGGGAACAGAATTTTCTAAATCGGCTTTCAAAGACACCGCGCTCGGAGAATTGTTGCGGCAGAACAAGATTTTAGTCGTTGATGACGTTCCGGTCAATGTTCAATTGATGACGACGTATTTAACTTCGGTGGGTTACGAAGTGTTTACCGCGCGCGACGGCCAGGAAGCATTGGACAAAGTCGCGACCGTTCAACCGGACTTGATATTGCTCGACGTGATGATGCCCAGGCTCAACGGCTTTGAAGTCTGCGAGCGCCTCAAATCCGATTCGGCGACCAAAATTATTCCGGTCATCATGGTCACCGCGTTGAATGAAATTGAAGATAAAATCAAAGCGACGGAATCCGGCGCCGACGATTTCGTCAGCAAGCCGTTCAACAAACTCGAGCTGTTGACGCGCGTCAAATCGCTGCTGCGCATCAAACAGCTTCATGACGAGCTGCGCGCGAAAGTGAAAGAATTGGAGCAGGCGCGCGAACGGCTGCGGCAATTGGCTATTACCGACGGTTTGACCGGTCTCTACAATCACCGCTATCTCAAAGAGCATCTCGAGCAGGAACTGCTGCGCGCCCAACGGCATCAACTGCGCGCGTCGGTGGTGATGTTGGATATCGACCATTTCAAAAAGTTCAATGATACCTACGGGCATCCGGCCGGCGATACGATTCTGCGCACGATTGCCAGATTACTGAAAGACAATATTCGCAAAATCGATCTGGCGGCGCGTTATGGCGGCGAAGAATTTTGTCTCGTGCTGGTCGAGACCAATAAAGCCGCGGCGGGAATTGCCGCCGAAAAAGTGCGCCGCATCATCGAAGCGCATCATTTCGATCATGCCTTCGCCGAAACGCCGCCGCTCTCGGCGGTCGCTGCGGGCGCGGCAATGGGCGACTGGTCACCGAGCCTGCGGGCGGAAAAATCCGCCCCGAATTTGGTCGGAGTGGCGGCCGGCAAATGGCCTGACCATAATGGGAATAGCCACAACAACCATCCGCCGAAAAGCCGCATTACGATCAGCATGGGTGTTGCCACCTTTCCCGAAGACGCGGTGGAATTAAGCCAGCTCATCGAAATTGCCGACCAACGTTTGTACCGAGCCAAAAAACAGGGACGTAATCAGGTCGTCATCGATTAACGGAGTGCGAAGCTTTAGCTTCGCCCTGCCGAAGCCATGCACTCCGATTGGCGGCGCCGTGAACAAGATCAGCTTATGGATTTTCAATTTTTCAAGCGGAAAACGATTTTCCGCAAAACTTTTGTCATCACCCTGGCGGCCTCCATTGTGCCGTTGATCGTGCTCTGGTTTTATTTATTGCAAGGATCGTTTCAAGGAGCGCACCGGCTCTCGGTGGTTCTCTACTTTTTCGGGCTGGCGGCCATGCTGGCGACTTTCGGCTCGTACTATCTTTCCAAACGCATCAGCCAACCCATCACCCATTTCACTCGCACGGCAACGGAAATCGCGCGCGGCAATTTCGATGAACGCGTCACCGTCCAATCGCAGGACGAGCTCGGCCGCCTCGCGAAAATTTTCAATTACATGACCGAAGAGCTGCATCGCCTGCGCAAGATGGATTTGAACCGCATCATCAACGAAAAGAAGAAAACCGACACCATCATCAAAAACATCGCCGACGGCGTCATCGTCACCGATCCGGGCAACAATATTCTGGTGATGAACTCGGTCATGGAAATGTGGTTCGGCATTCAGGAAAAAGATTGTTTCAACAAGCCTCTGGAGCAAAGCATTTCCAACCACACGCTGCTGCAATTCATTCGCGGCGTGCAAAGCGAGGCGGCGAAAAAAAATCCGACCACCGAGATCAACATCAAATCGACGAAAACCTGGAAGGACATTTTTTTGCAGGCGCATGCGGCGCGGGTGCACAATGAACAAAACGAGCTGATCGGCATCGTCACCATCCTGCGCGACATCACGCGCGAAAAAGAAATCGACCGCATGAAAACCGAGCTGGTGTCGATGGTGGCGCACGAGCTCCGCTCCCCTCTCACTTCGATTTCAGGCTTCAGCGAATTGCTGCTCGATCCGACCGTCAATCGCGAGCAGGCCGAAGAGTATGCGACGATTATTTTGAAAGAGTCGAACCGGTTGAGCGATTTGATCAACAAATTTTTGGACATTTCCAAAATCGAAGCCGGCAAAAGTCAGGCGAAAAAAGTGCCGATGCAAATTCGCGACGTGGTGGACAAAGTGCTCGATGTGAATTTGCACCAGGCCGAAAAGAAAGGCATCGTCGTCAGCGTCAAAGTCTCGCACAATCTGCCGTTGGTCATCGGCGACAGCGACATGCTCGAGCAGGTCATTCTCAATTTGTTTACCAACGCCGTCAAATACAGTCCGGAAAACACGGCCATTGAAATCCGCCTCAAAGAGCGCGAGAGCGACGTTCTGGTCGAAGTCGAAGACAACGGTTACGGCATTTCCGAAAAAGCCCAGCAGCGCTTGTTTGAAAAATTTTACCGCGTCACCGACAATGAAAAAGTTCGCGAGATTACCGGCACCGGCCTCGGCCTCGCGCTGGTGAAGGAAATCGTCGAAATTCACGGCGGCTCGATCGTGGTCAAAAGCAAGCTCGGCGAAGGCTCGATGTTTTCATTTACCATTCCCAAATACTCCGGCCGTTATCGCGAAATGGAATTTGCCGCCGCCGAAGTGGAAACGGTGGCGGATGCATATTGACAGAAAAGCTGCGTGAATATTTTTGCTTTTGCAGCTCGACCGTTTTAAGAAAGGATTCTTATGGAGTCGAGAAAAATTTCGCTTCGCGCTTCACTCTATACGCTGCCGGTGAGGCTCAAAAATTTGCTGGCGGCGCCGCGGCGTCAGGGCGACGGCGTTGCCGTGCCGCACGAAGAGACTCTCATCTCGCTTCGCCCGCAACCCAGACCAAAGAAAACTAAAAATTCGATCTGGCAGCGGCGTCGCCGCATCCGCGCGCGTCTTTCCGCCGCCCAAAAACAAACGCAGGAATTGGAAGAGCTCAATCGCCTGCAAGTTCAGTTTATTGCCGACATCAGCCACGAGCTGCGCACGCCGCTCAACGGCATTCTCGGTTACGCCGAGCTGTTGCGCGACGGACTTTATGGCCAGCTGCCAGCCGAGCAAATCGACGTGCTCAATCATATCCGCGATTGCGGCCATCATCTGCTCGATTTGGTCAACGAGGTGCTCGATCTCTCGCGCTTGAAAAAACATCAGGTGCAACTCGAGCTGGAAGCAATTCCGCCGCCGGAATTGCTGGAGGCCGCCGCCGCCGCCGTGCAAGGGCTCGCCAGACAAAAACGTCTCGATTTGATTGTCGCGTGCGAGTCGGATTTGCCGAATCTGCAGATTGATTTTCGCCGTTTGTATCAAGTGTTATTGAACCTGCTCAGCAACGCCATCAAATTCACTCACGCCGGCAGCGTGGAAATCGGCGCGCGCCGCGACGGCAAAAACATTCGTTTTCATGTGAAAGACACCGGCATCGGCATCGCGCCGGAATTTAGCCGCCACGTCTTCAAAGAATTTCGCCAGCTCGACGGCGTCGTCCGGCCCTTCGGCGGCGTCGGTTTGGGATTGAGTCTCTCCAAACGTTTGGTCGAATTGCACGGCGGCAAAATTGGCTATACGACGAAGCAGAATAAAGGCACGGAGTTTTATTTTTTTATTCCGTTGTCGATAACTTAACACGGAGAACGGAGAAAAACGAGCCAGCACGGAGAGAAAAGCGCGTAACAATATTCTTCCAACAATTTTTACTCCGTGATTCTCAATGTACTCTGCAACTCCATGTGAAAAAATTATGGTTGGGAATTAAGGAAAGAGGGTGATGGAAAATTACGACAACATTCGTTCTTCTGACACGGCTTTGCCATCGGTGGACAAGCCGGTAAAACGATCCGCCGTCGAGCTGCCGAAAGAAGAAGTCTTTCCGAGTGATTTCGTCGCCGACGAGACCGGGGCGTTTCCGGAATTGCCGCGAGCCACGAACGGCAAAAAGACGATTCTCATTATCGACGACGATCTCGATCAGCGCGCCATCACGCAAAAAATTTTGGCGAGCGCCGGATATGATTGCCTTGAAACTGCCGCCGGCGACGAAGGCCTGCGGCTGATTCTGGACAAGAAGCCGGATTTGGTGCTGCTCGATTATGTCATGCCATTGATGAGCGGCGCTGAAGTGTTGCAGGAACTGGCGAGCAATTCGATTTATCGCGCCGTGAGCGACACGCCCGTCGTCATGCTCACCGCGAAACGGCGCGAAGACGTCAACCCGGCGCGGTTGTTTCAGCTCGGCCTGCGGATGTATTTGGAAAAACCGTTTGCCAGCCGCGAGCTGATCAATGTCATTGAAAACGTCTTCATCCTGCACGATCTGCGCCAGCGCAATCGCGAGCTCGAGCAGCGCATCAAACGCACGGAGTACAAATATCAGGATTTGATCGAGAACGCCAGCGATTTGATTTTCACGCTCAACACGCACGGCCAGTTTGTTTTTATCAATCGCCGGCTTTCCGTGCTCACCGGCTATTTGCGCGAGGCGTGGAAAGATCGCCGTTTTATCGACATGGTTTTGCCGGAAGATCGCTCGAGCGCCGAGATCAATTTTCGCAACACGCTCAAAGGCAAATCGCGCATTTTCGAGATGCGCATTCGCGGCCAGACCGGAAAAGTCATTCATCTTTCCACCAACATCAATCCGATTTTCGACCGCGGCGAAGTGGTCGGCTGCGTCGGCATCGCGCGCGACGTGACGCAGCGCAAAAAACTCGAGCAGGAAATCACCGAGCTGAAAAATTTCAACGAGAGTATCATTCAAAGCATCGGCTCGGGCTTGATGACCGTCGATCTCGAGCGCCGGATTACCTCGTTCAATCAAGCCGCAGAAGAAGTTTTGGGCTGGCGCGCCTACGAAGTGATTGGACGTTATCTCGACGAAATTTTTTCGCCGGACGAGAGCCAGCGTCTGCTCACTTCAAACAGTTTGGAATCTGCCAACGCCACTGGCGCTGTGCCTGGCCAAAATTCCGATACCAACTCCGAATCTTCAAAACCAAAATCGCTCTTGAACCAAAAGATCTCGGACCCGACGACTTCGGACTTCGAGGCCTCGGACAGCACCAGGACTTCGGACACCAACGGACTGCCGAACCGCGAAATGGAGTTAAAACGCCAGGACGGCAAAACGGTGCACGTCGGTTTTTCGGTGACGCCGCGCATCGACAACCGCAATCAGCGCGTCGGCACGATCATTTCATTTCGCGACATTTCGCTGATCAAACAAATGCAGGCCGAAGTGCTGCGCATGGATCGTCTGGCCTCACTCGGCGTGCTCGCCAGCGGCATCGCCCATGAAATCCGCAATCCGCTCGCCGGCATCAAAACCGTGGCGCAAACTCTCGAAGAAGACATCGACCCGAACGACAACCGGCGTGAATACGTGGCCCGCATCATTCGGCAAGTCAATCGGATGGACGATCTTTTGAAAACATTGTTTTCGTACGCGCGGCCGAAATCGCCGGTGCCGAGCAAATGCCGCTTGCAGGATATTATCAACGAAGTCAAGCCGCTGATGGAACAGCGTTTTGATAAAAACGGCATTCAGTTTATCGAACGCTACGCGGCAGATTTGCCGCCGGTGTATGTGGATTTCCAGCAGATTCAACAAGTCTTCATTAATCTATTTTTGAATGCGGTTGATGCGATGCCGGCCGGCGGCAAATTAACGGTTAGCGTCCGCCCGACATGGGCGCGATTAAAACATGTGGATCGCCGCGGCAATCCGTCCAATCAACGCGCCTTATATTCGCACGTCAGCGTGACGGACACCGGCGAAGGCATTCCGCGCGAAAATTTGCCGGCGATTTTTGATCCGTTTTTTACCACCAAGCCGCAAGGCTCGGGGCTGGGTTTGTCGATTGTTTACCGCATTACCGAAGAGCACAACGGCGATATTCAGGTGGAAAGCGAAGTTGGCAAAGGCACGACCTTCACGCTGTTGTTGCCGACGGAAAAATAAATGGCACTTTTGAAAAGTCTTTGTTGATTCACAATTTTTTTTAACACGGAGAAACGGAGAAAAACGAGTCTACACGGAGAAAAAAACATTTTTCATAAATTTTCTCCGTGTTTCTCTGCGCGCTCAGCGGCTCCGTGTTATAAATTATCGTTATGAAATTTGAACTTCATATAAATTCGTTACATGGAGTAGAGCCGTGAATAAAGCCAGCATGTTGATTGTCGAAGATAACGCCGATTTGTGCCAGACGCTTGGAGAAATTTTTCGCAAGGCCGGACACAAAGTGCACACCGCTCTCTCCGGCGCCGAAGCGCTGCGCCTGTTGAAAGCCGAGCTGATCGATCTGGTGTTGCTCGATTTGCGGCTTCCCGATATGAGCGGCATCAAAGTCGTCGAGTTCGTGAAAGAATTCGATCCGGACATTCTGGTTATCATGATCACCGCCGTTGCCAACGACCCCCGGCCGGCGGTGGAAGCGATGAAAGCCGGCGCTTATGATTATTTGACCAAACCCTTTGAATTGGATGAAGTGAAATTGGTGGTGGCGAAAGCGCTCGAAACGGCCGGTCTCAAGCGCGAGCTGTCGCGATTAAAACAGCAACAACATGGGAAATTTCCCGACGAGGAGCTGTTTGGCAACAGCACGGTGATGGAAGAAGTCAAAAAGCTGATTAAAATCGTCAGCGAGACGCCGCGCACTTCGGTGTTGATTCAGGGCGAAAGCGGCACCGGCAAAGAGCTGGTCGCTGATTCGATTCACAAATGGAGCGCGCGCGGTGACAAGCCGTTCATTCCGATCAACTGCAGCGCGATTCCCGAAAATTTGTTGGAGTCGGAATTGTTCGGCCACGAAAAAGGCGCGTTCACCGACGCCAAAAATTTGAAGAAAGGCATGTTCGAATTGGCCAACAACGGCACGATCTTTCTCGACGAAATGGCGAGCCTGCGCCCGGCCTTGCAGCCGAAAATTCTGCGCGTGCTGGAAACGCAAACGTTTCGGCGCATCGGCGGCACGGTCGATATTCAAATCGACGTGCGCGTGATCGCCGCCACCAATCGCGATTTGCAGGTGATGGTCAATGAAGGAACGTTTCGCGAGGATCTTTATTATCGTTTGAAAGTGATGGTCATCAGTCTGCCGCCGCTGCGCGAGCGCCTCGAAGATATTTTGCCGCTGGCCTCGCTCTTCATCGCGAAGAACAATAAAGAATTCAACAAAAATATTCTCGGCCCCAACGAAGAGACGCAGGCTTTGCTGCTGCGATATCGTTGGCCGGGCAACGTCCGCGAATTGAAGAATGTCATCGAACGCGCGATCATCCTTTGCCAGAGCGATTATCTGCGGCCGGAGCATCTGCCGCTCGAGCTGCGCGGCGAGAAAGGTGCGGCCTCGGTTTTTATGCCGGCGACGGACGCCAATAACGGCGCCACGACGCCGGCCAACCTTTCGCTCGAGGAAATGGAAAGGCGCCACATTCAAACCGTGCTGCTGCAATACAACGGCAACAAATCACAAACCGCCCGCGCGCTGAATATCTCGCGCTCGACGCTGCGGGAGAAGATGAAGCTGTATGGGATTGCGGGGTGAGATGGTAAAAAAGATAAAACGACAATAAAGCAAAAAAGAAAAAGTTTAAAAGTTATAAGTCACCGGCGCGGTTCCCCGCCAATTTCCCCGAGCACCGCGCCGATGATCCCACCCCAGCCCCTCGAATTGGCCTCATCGCCAGCCCCGCCGTGTATAAATTTCCCCGGTATATTAAATCAAGCCGCTTGAATCTTCGATATTGTTTTATCCGACTTCAAGATCGCCGTTGATAACACCTCATTGGCGGCATGTCTCGTCAATATTTCTTGTATCGGCTTCTGCAAGCGATGGAAGCGGCGCAAAATGAGAATGGCGAGCGCAAGCAGGCGTATCGCCAGATAAATTAAAACAACTAAAATAAGCAGATTCATATATTAACTCCCCTTGATGAGTTCACGATCTTTGAATTCTATAAGCTTGGTAGGCCGGCTTTTTAAAAGCTGGAATAAATTTTTTAATATTTTCTTGTGCGAGGCTGCCCGGCGAGTTATCTTATTATATTGGAGAATTGAAAAAATGAACGTGAGCGCAGCGGAAAAATCACCCCATCGCGACAACCAAAAAGATGATGATCGCCGCCAGCTTCATGGCTTCGGATACGCGCAACAACTTTTTCGCGATATGG
>Ga0247727_10016645_pt1 | contig 11835 bp, 6 predicted proteins | sample WisWelCaveWW1625_FD_202498 | JGI IMG/M metagenome (GOLD analysis project Ga0247727, IMG submission 202498) | Biofilm microbial communities from Wishing Well Cave, Virginia, United States - WW16-25 | ecosystem: Environmental > Aquatic > Deep subsurface > Groundwater > Cave microbial mat | place...
AAGGTCAGCGACGCCGAGATGAAGACACTGAACATTATCGGCGATGACTTCCATCCCGAATGGAACTATACCATCAAGTCACGGCGACGCAGGAAAACGTAGCGCTTATTGTGCGAAATGTCCTAAGTGGCGGGCATGGAGCAATGCGAAGATGAGTTCGCAGAAGATACCGCACACGTCGCTGGTAACCATTTGGTGAATAATAAGTTACTGAAATTGGACGAAAGCCATAGCATCCACAGGATTTTGGGGACCATCCGCCCTCGGAGGGCGATGTGGTGAGGTTGGCCAGCCATGTTCCGTCGGATCGTTGAGTCTAGTCTGCACTCCCGCTTTCTGGTTCTTGCCGTTGCTGCGACTTTGGCAGTCTTCGGTGTCGCCAGATTTCGCGAAATGCCCGTTGATGTCCTTCCCGAGTTTGCTCCGCCGATCGTGGAGGTTCAGACCGAGGCCCTCGGTCTTCCCGCTAGCGAGGTCGAGAGCCTCATCACCGTGAACCTCGAAGAGTTGCTCAGCGGCGTGCCTTGGCTGAAGAAGATCAGCTCACAGTCGGTCAGCGGCTTGTCGTCGATTCGCCTCATCCTCGAGCCCGGCGCAGACATGATGCGCGTGCGGCAGATGGTGCAGGAGCGCCTCACCCTGGCTTACACGCTGCCGAACGTGTCCAAGCCTCCCGTGATGCTGCAGCCCCTGTCGGCGACCAACCGGGTCATGATGGTCGGCATGTCCTCCAAGGAGGTCTCGCTGATCCAGATGTCGGTGCTGTCCCAGTGGACCATCAAGCCGAGACTGCTTGCAGTTCCGGGCGTGGCAAACGTCGCCATCTGGGGAGAGCGGCGGCGGCAGCTACAAGTGCAGGCCGATCCGGAACGGCTGCGCGAATGGGGTGTCAAGCAGGAGCAGATCGTTACGACGTCGGGCGATTCCTTGTGGGTGTCGTTCCTGAGCTTCCTCAAGTCGTCCGTACCCGGCACGGGCGGCTGGATCGACCTCCCGCAGCAGAGGCTGGAGGTCAGGCATGTCCTGCCGATCTCGTCGGCGGACGACTTGGCCAAGGTCGCGGTGGATGGGACGTCGCTGCGGCTGGGCGACGTTGCCAAAGTCGTCGAGGACCATCCGCTGCTCATAGGCGACGCGATCGTCAACGACGCGACAGGCATCCTGCTCGTGATCGAGAAGTTTCCGTGGGCGAATACGCTTCAGATAACGCGCGGCATCGAGCAGGCCCTAGCCGCTCTGAAGCCGGCCCTTTCCGGTATCGAGGTCGACTCCCAGGTCTTCCGACCAGCTTCGTTCATCGAGCAGTCCAACCACAATCGCAATCTCGGAGTCGTGGTTGGCGCAGCGCTCCTCGTTCTCGTCTTGGGTGCCTCACTCCTTCAATGGCGCAGTACTCTGATCAGCTTCGTGACGGTTTCCCTTTCCCTTCTTTCGGCCGTGATCGTGCTCTATCTGCGCGACGCGACGCTCAATGCCATGATCCTGCTTGGATTGGCGGTCGCATTGGTGGCGATCGTCGACGACGCGATCGCCGGCGTCGAGCTTGTCGCGAAGCGCCTACGTGAGCGCGGGGAGGGCGCCGGCAATTCAGCGGCAAGCGTCATCCTGGAGGCGACGCTCGAGTTTCGTAGGCCCATCCTCTATGCCACGCTGATCATGCTGCTTGTGGTGGCGCCGATCTTTTTCCTGAGCGGACTGCTCGGCGCATTCTTGAAGCCCATTGCAACCACTTATGCCCTGGCCTTGATCGCGTCCATGGTGGTGGCACTAACGGTCGCGCCCGCGCTCGCGTTGGTTCTCTTGAGCAAACAATCTGATGAGCGTCGCGAATCCCTCGTCGGTGCGTGGCTCCAGCGCGCCTACGACAAAGCCATCCAGCACATCATCGGGGCTCCGCGCACGACCGTGCTGGCGGCCGTTGCGCTAGCAGTGGTGGCCATCGGGATATGGCCGACGCTCCACGGGCCGCTCATCCCCGAGTTCAAGGAGCGGGACATTTTGGTTCGTTGGGCAACCCCGCCCGGCACCTCGCATCCCGAGGTCTCGCGCATCACGATCAGGATCAATCGTGAGCTGCGCTCCATTCCGGGCGTGCGCAACGTCAGCTCCCACGTCGGACGCGCCATCACCGGTGATCAGGTCGTCGGCATGAACTCCGGGCAGACCTGGGTCAACATCGACCCGAAGGCCGACTACGCCAAGACGCTGGCCGCGATCGAGGATGTGGTCGATGGCTATCCGGGCGTTGAGAGCGAGGTGCAGACCTACCTGAAGAGCACCATCGACGAGGTGATGACCGGCGGCACCAACAAGCCCATCGCCGTGCGAATATTGGGCGCCGACCTCGCGGTGCTGCGGTCGAAGGCAGAGGAAGTGCAGCGCGTGCTGACGAACATCTACGGCCTCGTCGACGTCGAGGTGCCGGCCCAGCCCGAGGAAGCACAGGTCGATGTCAAGGTGGATCTCGCCGCTGCCGCGCACGTCGGCCTCAAGCCAGGTGATATCCGGCGGGCGGCGTCGACCGTGTTTGCCGGCATCGAGGCTGGCAGGATCTTCGAGCAACAGAAGATCTTCGAGGTGGTCGTTTGGTCGAACCCGGAAGCGCGACAGAACCTGACTAGCGTTCGTGATCTGCTGCTCGAAACGCCGAGCGGGGGACACGTGCGCCTCGGGGATGTGGCAGAGGTCAGCCTCAAACCCTCGCGCACCGTCATCAAGCGCGAGGCGATCTCCAACTACCTCGATGTCCTCGCCGACTTGCAGGGCCGCGATCTCGGGTCCGCGGTGCGCGAAGTGGAGCGTCGCCTCCAGGAGATCAAGTTCCCGCTCGGGTACCACGTCGAGGTGCTCGGGGGGTATGCCGAGCAGCTGGCAGCCCGCAACCGCCTGATCGCGATCTCGCTCGTCGCCTTGCTTGGCATCTTCCTGGTGCTGCAAGCGGCGTTCCGGAGTTGGCGACTGGCCTGCGCGGTCTCCTTGGCTTTGCCGATAGCGGTCGTCGGTGGCCTGGTCGCCGCGTACCTGAGCAACGGCATCTTCTCCATTGGCACCCTTGCCGGCCTGCTCGCGGCGCTTGGCATCGCCGTCCGCCAGGGCATCGTGCTGATCCATCACTACCAGCAGCTCGAGCACGAAGGCCAAGCCTTCGGCCCCGAACTCGTGCGACGTGGGACGAAGGACAAGCTTGTTCCCATTGTCGCGTCGGTGGTGGCTAGCGCCCTGGCGTTCCTGCCGATCATGCTGCTCGGCGACATCGCGGGAACCGAGCTCCTGTGGCCCATGGCGCTTGTGACGACCGGGGGCCTCGTTACGTCAACGTTCGTTGTGCTGGTCCTGGTGCCGGCGCTCTACTTGCAGTTCGGTTCCAATCCCGAGGTTGATCTGAAAGAAGTGGGGGTGGCGTAATATGACGAAGAGTCCTTTGGTCGTCCTGCTTCTCATCATCGTGGGGGTGCAGGCCGTCGTCCTCGGCAGACAGATGTGGCCTGCCGCGCAGAAGGCAGAAAAGCAGGCCGTCGTCAGCAAGACGAGCGCCGTCCAGATCGAACGCATCCCGGGGTCGGACGCCAAGCGACTGACCTTGAGCGCAAAGGCAGCGCAGCGGCTCGACATCCAGACGGCCAATGTCCGCGAGCAGCAGGTGGCTCGGCGACGCATGGTCCCAGGCGAGGTTATCGCCCTGGCGCCGGGCACCGCCGCAAGCCGGGTCGCTGCGCCAGCCGGCAACAATCCAGCCGCGTCAGCAACGCGCTTGACGGCTGGTATGCCGGTCACCCCCGATCGTACCGGTGCGGCAATCGTGCGGATCCAGGTTACAGACGACATCAAGACGTTCGCGCGCGGCCAGGCACTCGTGTTTGCTTCCGGCAACGCCACAACAGGTCTCCAGGCCAACCCGACCGATCCGCCAGGCGGGACCGACGCTCGGAGTGCGGACAAGGCAGTCTACTATTCAGTCGAGGGCGCCAAGCTCACGGTGGGTGACCGTGTGCGCGTCGCATTCTCAATGGCGAGCAGCGACAACGCAAGGAAGGTCGTTCCGGTTGCTGCCGTGCTCTACAGCGCGACGGGCGCCAGCTGGGTCTATACGACCTCCGAGCCGCTGGTGTTCGTGCGGCATCCCGTCAAGATCGACTTTGTCGAGGGTGATCTCGCCGTGCTGACCGAGGGTCCCTCCAATGGAGCCTCCGTCGTGACCGTCGGTGCCATGGAGCTGTGGGGCAGTGAATTTTACGTAGGACACTGAGCAAGCGAGGCGGCCTCACATGTTTGCCTGGATCATCGGATCGAGCCTCCGGTTTCGATTTCTCGTGGTTGCGGCCGCGGCCGCGATGGTCGCTTACGGCGTCGATCAGCTGCGAAACACTCCCATCGACGTTTTCCCCGAGTTTGCCCCGCCGCTGGTGGAGATCCAGACCGAAGGCCCAGGCATGTCCTCTGCCGAGGTGGAGGAGCTCATAACGATTCCGATGGAGCACACACTGCGCGGCACGCCGGGGCTCGACGCCTTGCGCTCATCGTCGGTCAACGCCCTCTCCTCGATCAGGATGGTCTTCAAGCTGGGAACGGACGTGTTGAGCGCCCGCCAGCTCGTGCAGGAACGCCTCAAGCTAGCGATACCGGCCCTACCGCTCTCGGCAGGCATGCCCGTCATGTTGCAGCCCTTGTCTGCGACCAGCCGGGTCATGAAGATCGGCATTTCCTCCAAGGAAATGTCGTTGATGGAATTGTCGATGACCACCTATTGGAAGGTCAGGTTTCGACTGTTGAGCGTGCCCGGCGTCGCCAACATCCCGATCTGGGGCGACCGAATCAAATCGCTGCAGGTCCAAGTCGATCCCGATCTCCTGCGCCTACACAACGTCACCCTCGACAAGGTCTTGGAGGCGACCTCGGACGCCTTAGAGATGGGGCTCATCAAGTACAAGTCCTCGGGCAAGACCCGCATCGACGGCATGTTCGACACGCCCAACCAGCGCTTCGTCATTCACTTCGACCTGCCGGGAATAAACCCGGAAGACCTGGCGAAAGTGCCGCTCCAGGTGAACAAAGACGGCTCGGCGATCCGGATGGGCGACGTGGGCAAGGTGGTCTGGGACACCTGGCCCATGATCGGAGATGCCATCATCAACGATGGCCAAGGCCTCATGATGATCGTGGAGAAACTGCCGTGGGCCAATTCGCTGGATGTGACGCGCGGGATCGAAAAGGCACTCGAGGCCTTGAAGCCGGGCCTTCCCGGTTTCGAGATCGATTCGCAGATCTTTCGGCCGGCGACATTCATCGAGCAATCCATCGAGAACCTCACCAACGCGCTCCTGATCGGCGCTGTTCTCGTCGTCCTGGTTCTGGTCTGTTTTCTCTATGAGTGGCGCGTCGCCCTGATCAGCTTGGTTGCGATCCCGCTGTCACTGGTGGCCGCGGGGCTCGTTCTCTATCTGCAAGGCGCGAGCATCAATACGATGGTGTTGGCCGGGCTGGTGATCGCCCTCGGTTCTGTCGTCGACGACGCCATCATCGGCATTGAGAATATCGTCCGACGTCTGCGCCAGTACCGTGCGGAGGGGAGCAAAAAATCGACGGCTGACATTGTTCTCGAGGCTTCGCTCGAGATCCGAGGTCCGATCTTCTACGCAACGCTGATCATTGTGATGACGGTTACGCCGGTGTTTTTCATGGGTGGGCTATCCGGGGCATTCTTTGAACCGCTCGCCCTCTCCTACATCCTAGCAATGCTGGCGTCCATGGTGGTGGCACTGACCGTCACCCCGGCGCTCGCCGTCATTCTGCTGAACAAGGCAGCCATCGAGCACCGCGAGTCTCCTCTCGTGCCGTGGCTCAAACGCGGCTACGAGTCGCTTCTTTCGCAGACGATGCGCGCACCGCGCGTCACGTTTACCGCGACTGGTGCCGTTGCGTTGATTGGGTTGGCCGTGTGGCCGTTGCTCGGACAGTCCCTGCTTCCTTCGTTCAAGGAGCGGGACTTCTTGATGCATTGGGTGACGCCGCCCGGCACTTCGCTGCCCGAGTCCAACCGCATCACCGTGAGTGCCAGCCGAGAGCTGCGCGCCATTCCAGGCGTGCGCAATTTTGGCGCCCATGTCGGGCGCGCGATAGGTGGCGACGAGCCCTATGGCGTGAACTTCGTCGAGAACTGGATCAGCGTCGATCCAGGTGCCGACTACAAGAAGACGGTCGACGCGATTCAGCAGACCGTCGACGGATATCCCGGCATGTATCGCGACGTGCAGACCTACCTCAAGGAGCGAATTAAGGAGGTTCTGACGGGTTCTGGGGAGGCGATTGTCGTGCGCATCTTCGGACCGGATCTGCCCGTCCTGCGTCGCCTGGCGGACGACGTAAAGCAGGCGGTTTCAGGGGTCGAGGGACTGGTCGAGCTCCACGTGGAGTACCAGAGGGACGTTCCGCAAATCCAGGTCACGGTGGATTTGGAGGCTGCCGGCCGGGTCGGGTTGAAGCCCGGCGACATCCGACGCGCCGCCGCGGTAATTATGTCCGGCATCGAGGTCACCGACATCCACAAGGATGGCAGGGTCCACGATGTGTTTGTCTGGTCTCTCCCGGAGAAGCGCGCCAATCTGAGCGCTCTTCAGGAGATGCTGATCGATACGCCCGATGGCGGGCATGTGCGCCTCGCCGATGTCGCCAAGGTCAGCATCGAGCCGACGCCGAATATCATCAAGCGCGAGAACGCCTCGCGCCGGATCGACGTGCACGCCAACGTGCGCGGGCGCGATCTGGGCTCGGTAGCGCGCGATGTCGAGCGGCGGCTGGAGACCGTCAAATTCCCGCTGGAATACCGTGCTGAGATGCTGGGCGAGTACAGGGAGCGGCAAGTAGCTCAGCAGAACCTGATGGGCATCACCATAGCCGTTGCCATCGGCATCCTTCTGCTCCTCCAGGCGTCCTTCGGGAACTGGTCACTGGCGGCTCTTGCCTTCTTGGCCCTTCCCGCGGCCCTGGCAGGCGGAGTGGTGGCGGCGTACATGTCCGACGGCATTCTCTCTCTGGGGTCGCTGGTCGGCTTTCTCACCGTGCTCGGCATCGCCGCCCGCAATGGAGTGCTTCTGATCAACCACTATCAGCACTTGGAGCGCCACGAAGGCGAGGCGTTCGGCCCAAATCTCGTCGTGCGCGGCGCGCGGGAGAGGTTGTCGCCTATCCTGATGACCTCGGCGTGCACGGGCCTCGCCCTCTTGCCGCTGGCGATAACCGGCGATATCCCGGGCCATGAAATCGAGCACCCGATGGCCGTGGTCATTCTCGGCGGGCTCGTGACATCGACACTGCTGACGTTGTTCGTCATGCCGATCCTCTACTTGCGCTACGGCTCTGCTGGCCAGTCCGCCGGGCTCAGCCCGCGCGCCGCTTCCGTCGCTACCTGATGAAGAAATGATCATGCTCGGTTATCGACCCCTCAGATATGCCGCTGGCGCACTGTTGGTCGTGATTATCGGCGGGGCCCTATATTGGTTCACGCAGAATCCTGCGGTTGGAGGAGCGACCGCCTATGCGCCTGAATTCAAGCCCGACAATTTCGTTGCGAAGATCACCAACACGTACTTCGCTTTGCCGCCCGGCAGGAAGTTCAGCTACGTCAAAAAGGTGGCGAACGGCACGGAGCGAACAGAGATCGTGGTTTTGAACGAGACGAAAACCGTCATGGGCGTGACGACCGTCGTCGTGTGGGCCAGAGAATGGCTCAACGACAAACTGAAGGAAGACACCAAGGACTGGTACGCCCAAGACAAGGACGGCAACGTCTGGTACTTCGGCGAGGCAGTCGCCAACTACAAAAACGGCAAGCTCGACAATTCTGCCGGTAGCTGGGAGGCCGGCGTCGATGGCGCCAGGCCCGGGATCATCATGCCGGCAAATCCGAAGGTCGGCCTCACCTACCAGCAGGAGTATGCGAAGGGTAAAGCAGAGGACATGGGAACGATCATCGCGGTCGGCAAACGGGTAAAGGTGCCCCACGGAGATTTTCATGACTGCGTGCAGACGCGGGATTGGAGCCGAATCGAAAGGACCGCCAACGAGTACAAGTATTATTGCCCACAAGTGGGCTTTGTGGTGCTCGAGGAATCGGCTTGGCTTGGCGCATCTCTCTTCGGCGCGTCGAAGAGCGAGTTAGTCGGCATTGCCAGCGAATAGCGGCTGCGCGTCGTATCGCAGAGACGGCTATACCGAACGACCGGCGCAGTGATCCTCGAGGCTTGTTTCCGCTGCCCCTGTCTGTTCGGCGAGCGGGGAGGACGGCACTTCATGTAGAGGGCCTACTCGGTCGTCTGATCGACGGCCAGCTCGCGCCAATTATGACAACCGTGCTTTCCATTCCGATAGCCCGCGAAGTCTACGGAAGCAAAGGCGACCAAGCCGGGGTTAGCAGAGACGGCTAGCGGTGGGCCCAACTTTTCAGCGACAATGACAAGTCTATGACACGAGGAGCAGCGAATCAAACTGCATCATGAGATGCGTTGCCGGCGCCGCTCAAGTGCAATCTCCCACAAGCGCTCGCTTGTTATATCACTTTGCCCAGCCATCGCGACCGGCGTTCGTTTTGGATCCAACGTGAATTCCAGCAATTCGCGTACTTCATTGATCATGCGTTGATGCTCGTCAGAATACTTGGACATATCCGCGGCGGATTTAAGATTGCGCATATTTCCAATCCCGAGCCCGACAATTTTAATTTGTGACAAAATTGACAGTTCTAGCAATTTTTTAATTGAAGTGGTTAATCGAAAAAGGCACCCAAGCTTTTTGGGGGAGCGTCGCGGAGTGCGGGTCCCACGCGGTTAAACCGCGGCGGATCGGCAAAGCCATCCATGTTGATGTTCTCGGTATTCGTCAGGTCCGGGCAAAGGACAGCCTCGGTCACATTCAAACGAAGTCGTCACCCGGAGCGAGGCCCGTAGGTTTCTCTTCATGATCGCACGCCATTGCCGGCCAAACGAAGTCGACGCGTGGCGCTCGCGTCGCAATACCCACAACGCGAAGGCAAATTGGCACTTCACGACCGCCGACGCGCGTGTGAAGTTGAAGAGCCTGTATCCCTCACTTTAGGAGATTCAGGCCACTAGCCTTATATTAGGTCGCTCCTAGGCACCGAAAACCTCCATGCTGCGGCGATATTCCGCGAACCGAGGAGGTACGCGCGAGCCGAAGAATTGCAAGGAGGGTCAGAGGGTTAGGAGACGGCACGAGATGGAGCGAGCAAACACAAAAAGTTTTTAAGAGTCAGCTGCTCTACCAACTGAGCTATACACCCGTGCCGCAAGCGGCAAAAGGGGCCCACAGCGCGAAAGACCGGGGCCCCGACCGCGGCTCCTCTATCATTGCCGGTTCGGCCTGTCCAGTTGAGCAGGGGCGCCGCCCGCGCCCTGTCACGGCGCGATCAGCAGGTGCCGGCGCTCGGCGAGCGATTCCAGCACCGCCGCGGTGCCCTTGATGACGCAATGCATCGGGCTGTCCGGCACCACGAACGTGGCGCCGACGCGCTTGCCGAGCGCCACGTCCAGCCGATCGAGCAGCGCGCCGCCGCCGGTCAGCACGATGCCGCGCTTGGACACCTCCTCGGCGATCTCGGGCGGCAGGTCCTCGAGCGCGCGCTCGATGAACTCCGCCATCTCCTGCACCGGGCCGGCCAGCGCCTCGGCCAGATGCTGGCGTCCGAGCACGGCGCTCTTCATGCGGCCCTGGCGCAGGTCGCGGCCCTTGATCTGCACCTCGATGTCGCGGCCGTTGGGCTGCGCCAGCGCCGTGCCGGCCTCGATCTTGATGCGCTCGGCGTTGCTCTCGCCGATCACCAGGCCGTGCACGCGCCGCACGTAGCGCATGATGGCCTCGTCCATGGCATTGCCGGCGACGCGCAGCGAGCGCGCCTGGATCACGTTGCCCTGGTGCAGGACGGCGATGTCGCTGGTGCCGCCGCCGACGTCGACCACCATGAAGGCGTTCGGGCCGTCGATCGGCAGACCGGCGCCGAGCGAGGCCGCCACCGGCTCCTCGATCATGTACACCTTGCGCGCGCCGGCCGACGCCGCCGTCTCATACACCGCGCGGCGCTCCACCGGCGTCGCGCCGGCCGGCACGCAGATGAGGATGCGCGGCCGGCGGAAGCCCAGCATGGTCTTGGCGCGGGAGATGAACTGGCGCAGCATCTCCTCGGTGGCGAGGAAGTCGGCGATCACGCCGTCGCGCATCGGCCGCACGATCTCGACGGGCTCGGGCGTCTTGCCGTGCATGGCCCTGGCGCGCAGGCCCACGGCCAGCATCTCGCGCTGCCCGCCCCGCACCTGCACGGCGACGATGGAGGGTTCGTCGATGATGATGCCGCGCCCGACCACGTGCACCAGCGTGTTCGCCGTGCCGAGATCGATGGCGATATCGTCAGAGAATGCGCGTGTAACGCCCGTCAGCATGGCTGCTACCGCAGATCATCACGCCCGGCGCGGGATTGGCCCGGCCTGCGCCCCTTCGTATGTGTTCAAGCCTCCGCCCACCTGCGCGGATTTTCGATCGTGTCCAACAGGATAGCCGAATCGGCGAGGTCCGCCAACTGAAGTAGGGAATAGCATTGATAGCCGCGGCCTCGGGCCTTCCCGCCCCCGGGGGACCCGGCACACCGGCGTGGATGCGCAACTCGTGTCCGATCACCGCCTGGCCTGGTCGCGGTTGATCAGCCCGAGACCCGCCACCACCAGGGCGACGGCGACGGCGTGATACCAGGCGAGCTGCTCGTCGATCAGCAGGGTGGCCTGCACGGCAGCAAACACCGGCGTCAAGGTGAGCGAGGCCGACGTCAGCACGGGCCCATTGCGCCTGAGCGAGGTGTTGTAGCCGAGAAACGCGCCGATGCCCGTTGCGAGCACCAGCGTCACGATCCACGGCAAGGTCGAGGCGTCGATGGCGGGCACGCCGGTGCGCAGCACCTCGGCCGCGACGAACGGCGACAAGGCGACGGAGGCCCCGGCCGCCATCACCGCGAATTGGGGCATCGGTGTCAGCAGCGAGGGCGTGCGGCGCATCAGCACCGTGTAGAGCACGAACACGGACATGCCGGACGCCGCCCACAGGTCGCCCGGCGTGAAGCTCATGGCGCGCAGCACCTCCGGGTGCCCGCGCGTCAGGATGACGACGGCACCGCACAGGCAGGTGGCGATCCCGAGCAGCAGCGGGGCGGTGAGGCGCTGCCGGCCCGCCGCGATCTCGCAGGCCGCGACCAATGCCGAGGCGCAGCTGTAGATCAGGCTGACGTTGGTGGCCGCGGTGGTGTGCGAGGCCATGAAGGCGGCGTAGGCGCAAAAGCCCATGCCGAGGGCGCCGAGGACGCCCAGGCGTACCAGGTGGCCGGGGGGTGCCCGCCAGCGCTCCGACCGGAGCGGGACGGCGATGATCGCGATCACGAGCGCGGACAGCACCCAGCGCACGAGCGACAGGGTTGCCGGCTCGAAGCTGTCCGCCATCGCCCGCCCGATCACCGGATTGAGGGCAAAGCAGGCCGGGATCAGGGCAAGCAGGAGGATGTTCATCTAGAGCAAGATCGTTTCTGATCGAAGCGCTTGGCTTCGATCATGGAGCGTGAATCTTGCTCTCAACTCTATGATTAGAGCAGGATTCACGCTTCGGCCGCCACGTCTCGATCGGGGCAAGGTCGTTCAATCCGAAGCGATCCTGCTCTGGCGGGCGGGATTTCCGCCTACCCATCGCAAACTCATGCCTGTCCCCTTAGTTACGGCGCAATCGCCAGCTACATGAGCGCCAACAAGGAGTTGGGCCATGACGCAAACGATACCGGACGATCTGTGGCGT